>ENA-ORCW01000125-ORCW01000125.1-marine-metagenome-genome-assembly--contig:-NODE-125-length-101938-cov-5.095581_pt1 | contig 101938 bp, 92 predicted proteins | sample MGYA00237784_ERZ508517 | MGnify/ENA primary metagenome ERZ508517 (study PRJEB26187, sample SAMN06268979) | marine metagenome | isolation source: Tt ae E1 feedstock associated aerobic enrichment on...
GTTCGAGCCGTTGTTCCCGTTCGAGCCGTTGTTGCCGTTCGAACCGTTGTTGCCGTTCGAACCGTTGTTGCCGTTCGAGCCGTTATTCCCGTTCGAGCCGTTGTTCCCGTTCGAGCCGCTATTGCCGTTCGAGCCGTTATTGCCGCCGCTCTCGCGTCCGGCATCGCGGTCGCCGCCGCCGAACCCGGAGGCTGTCGTTCCCGTCGGCAGCTGGCTGCACAGTTCGAAATTCTGCGGCGTGATCTTCAGCTCGCCGGTGCGCGGGTCATAGCAACGCTCATCGGCGGTCTGGTTCCACCGCGACCCGAAATTGTAGATGGTGTGGCCTGCCGCGGAGGCCGCAACGGCGCCCAGCGTGACCAGCGACGCTCCGACCAGCAGGCCGGCGATGCGTCCCTTCTTCGAAATCCTGTCAGACATAACGCTCCTCGGAGTTTCTCTTCAGAATGGGGAGATCCGGGGAGCACGGAGCAAGCGTCAGGCCAAATTACCTGATCGTATAAAATATTTTCTCTCTCTAAATATTTATATTTACAATGACAATAATTCTAAAAACAGGCGACGGACACCCAAATGACCTACACTATAATTTGTATTAGGCTAAAAACTTATGGAATATAAAATATTCTCCCATGCCATATCGTCCAAAACAAATTGAGTAATATTTTAGTTAAAATTGCATAACATTCCCCTTTTCACACAAGGTAGTCCTGTCCGGCAGATCGCCCGGCCGGAACGTCTTGGGACCGAGGTGGCCATCCACATCCGCACGACCGCCCGCCGGAGACACCAGACTGGCACAGGCCGGTCAGCACCGTTCCATTTTGCAACACCGTCCCTATACGGACCGTTCCGCATCCGGGGGATGGCGCCACGCCGGCCCTATGCTAGAAAAACTATGGCTCGAACGAACACACGAAGGGGGACGGTCGACATGGGGCAGACAATGGGGTGGAAGACAGGCCGACGGCTGACGGCGATAGTGACCATCGCGGCCGGCCTCGCCCAGCCAGCCATGGCACAGGACAGGCTGCTCGACGAAACCGTCGCGTTCACCGGCACGGTGCTGTTCCTTGAAACGGGCGTCCCGGGGCTCGTCATCGGCGCCACGCGAAACGGCGAGACGGCGGTCTCCGGCTTCGGCGAGATCGCCGACGGGTCCGGCAAAGCGCCGGACGGCGACACGCTGATGCGCGTCGGCTCCATCACGAAGGTCTTCACCGGCGCGGTTCTGGCAAGCCTCGTCGCGGACGGCACGGTGGACTTCACCGACCCGCTCCAGGACAGGATCGGCTGGGACGTCGAGGTGCCCCGAAAGGGCGGCAAGCCGATCCGGCTGATCGATCTGGCGACGCACACATCCGGTCTCCCGCGCGAGGCCGAGCGCGAGCCTGGGCCCGCGGACGACCCGTTCTCCACGCTCACGAAGGAGACCTATATCGAGGCGCTGTCGGGCGCGCCCCAGCTCTTTGCCTCCGGCACCGGCGGGCTCTACTCGAATTTCGGCTTCGACATGCTGGCCGTGGCGCTCGGCAACGCGGCGGGCAAGCCCTACGAGGCGCTTCTGGCGGACCGTGTCCTCGGCCCCATAGGGCTTGGCGACACCGTCTTCGCACCCGGCGACGACGACAAGGCCAGGCTGATGCAGGGGCACGGCTTCGACGGCTCCGCGCTGCCGGACGTGCCCTCCGGCCCGGTCATGGCCGGAGCGAGCGGCCTCTATTCGACGGCCAACGACATGCTGAAATGGCTGCAGTGGCACCTCGACCGCTTCTCGCCCGGCCACGCCGAGATGCGGCTTCTGGACCATGCGGCCTATGTCCGGCGCGATGCCCTCTCGCCGGTCTACGGCTTCGACGAATCGGGCCGGATGGACGCCATGAGCCTTGGCTGGATCGTGATGGAACCGGAGGGCGACCGCCCGCTCATCCTGCAGAAGGCCGGCGGGCTTCAGGGCATGTTCGTCTATCACGCCTTCGCGCCGACCCGCGGTGTCGGCGTCTTCGTCGCCATCAACGCGTTCGACTTCTCCGCCGCCACCCAGATCGCGCAATTCGCCAACGACCTCATCGCCCAGCTCGCCCCGCGCTGACATCCGCACGGTACGAGCCCGGTAGCGCAGCCGGCCAGCCGCAGCGATGCCGCCGGTATCCCGGAGAGGTCTGTTACGGAGAAAATGGTGCCGCCGGCGTGAATTGAACACGCGACCCCACCCTTACCAAGGGTGTGCTCTACCCCTGAGCTACGGCGGCGCCTTTTAGGCTTGCGGCCCGATCGGGCGCGAGCGAGGCGGAAACTGCCACAGTGCGCGGCGAAGCGCAAGCTCGCCAATCGCTCCTGCGACATGTTATTTGCGGGAGACCGGTGCGGCCCGGCCGCGCCATCACGACCAGGCTTGCCGATGACCGACCGGAAACGCGAAAAAACGGATAACGAGACCGAACGCGCCAGGCGGCTCGCCGAGGCATTGCGGGCCAATCTGCGCCGCCGCAAGGACCAGGCGCGCGAGCGCCGCGAGCCCGGGCGGGGCGAGGATGGCGACGGTCCGCGCCGGGATGGCGGCGAATAGGACGGCAGCGGCCGATCTCCCGCCAGCCACGCCCAGACAGGGCCTTCGGAACTCTTCAGCGCTCCGCCAGAAGCGCGATCTCCGCGCGCAGCTCCGCAATGCCGGCGCCCTTCGCGCTGGAGGTGACGTGGAAGCCCGGATGGGCCGCCGGCCGGCGCTTCAGGGCATGCGTGACGGCGGCGCATATGCGCTCCAGCTCGGCGGGTTTGACCTTGTCGGCCTTGGTCAGCACGATCTGGTAGCTCACCGCGGCCTCGTCCATCAGCGCCATCGTCTCCAGATCGCTGTCCTTCAGCCCGTGGCGGGCGTCGACGAGGAGGAAGACGCGCTTGAGGCTCGGCCGGCCGCGCAGATAGTCGCGGATGAGCGCCTGCCAGCGCCGGGCCTCCGACTTCGCCGCCTTCGCATAGCCGTAGCCCGGCATGTCGACCAGGCACACAACGTCGCCGAAGGTGAAGAAATTGAGCTCGCGGGTACGCCCGGGCGTGGAGGAGGTGCGCGCCAGCGCCTTGCGGCCGGTCAGCGCGTTGAGCAGGCTCGACTTGCCGACATTGGAGCGGCCCGCAAAGGCGACCTCGCAAGGCGCTGCCGGCGGCAGCCCGTCGAGCTTCGCCACCCCGCGCAGAAACGAGAACTCGCGCGCGAACAGCAGCCGCCCCGCCTCGATGGCCTGGGGCGGAAACGCGTCCTCGTCTGTGCCGTCGGGCGAGCTCACGGCCCTAGCCTTCCGACTCGCTGACGCCCTTCTTGCGGCCGAGGCCCAGCGAACTGCGGATGTTCTGGAACAGCTCCACCTTCACCCCCTGCCGGCGCATGATGACATATTGCTGGAGCACCGACAGCGAGTTGTTCCAGGCCCAGTAGATCACCAGCCCCGAGGGGAAGCGGGCGAGCAGGAAGGTGAAGAAGACCGGCATCCAGTTGAAGATCTTGGCCTGGATCGGGTCGGGCGGCGCCGGGTTGAGGCGCATCTGCACCCACATGGTCACCCCCATGATGAGCGGCCACACGCCGAGCATGAGCAGCTCCGGCGGCGTCCAGGGAATGAGCCCGAACAGGTTGAAGATGGTCGTCGGATCCGGCGCGGAGAGATCCCGGATCCAGCCGAAGAACGGCGCATGCCGCATCTCGATGGAGACGAACAGCACCTTGTAGAGCGCGAAGAACACAGGGATCTGGATGAGGATCGGCAGGCAGCCGGAGACGGGCGTCACCTTCTCCTTCTTGTAGAGCGCCATCATGGCTTCCTGCTGCTTCATCCGGTCGTCGGGATAGCGCTCGCGCAGTTTCACGAGCTCCGGCTGAAGCTTCTTCATCTTGCTCATCGAGATGTAGGACTTGTTGGCGAGCGGGAAGAAGATGAGCTTCACGACGACCGTCGCCATGAGGATGGCGACACCGAAATTGCCGACAAGGTTCTTGAAGAATTCCAGGAGCCAGAACATCGGCTTGGTGATGAAGTAGAACCAGCCCCAGTCGATCAGCAGGTCGAACTGCTTGATGTCGAACTGCTCGGCATAGCCGTCGACCGTCTGGACCACCTTGGCGCCGGCGAAGACGCGGCTCTCGTAGCTCGCCGTGCCGCCCGCGGGCACGGCAATGCCGCCGGGCACCAGATAGTCCGCCTGATAGGTGTCGACGCCGCCGCGCGTCGTGTCGAGGAAGCGCCCCTCGATGGCCGAAGACTGGTCGGGAATGACCGTGACGGCCCAGTACTTGTCGGTAATGCCGAGCCAGCCGCCCGTCGCCTTGTGGCTCTGGGGCTGCTCGGCTTCCTGCAGGTCGGAATAGTCGAGCTCGATCAGCCCATCGTCTCCGAGATAGCCGATCGGGCCCTCATGGAGGATGTAGAAGCCCTCCGTCGCAGGCGTGCCCCGGCGCGAGACCAGCGCATAGGGAAACAGCGTGACGGGTTCGCCAGACGTGTTCTCCACATCCTGGCGCACGGTGAAGAGATAATGGTCGTCGACGGAGATGGTGCGCTTGAAGACGAGCCCCTCGCCATTGTCCCAGGTGAGCGTCACCGGGCTCGACGGGGTGAGCGTCGCGCTCTCCGGCGCGCTCCAGACGGTGTCCTTGGTCGGCAGCTTGAGCTCGGTATTGCCGCCGGCCGCCCAGCCATGCTCGGTGTAGTAGGCGTCAGGCCCGCCCGACGGCGACAGCAGCGTGATGGTCGGGCTCTCCGGGTCGACAGTGACGTGGTAGTCCCTGAGGTGCAGATCGTCGAGGCGGGCGCCCTTCAGGTTGATCGAACCGTCGACCCGCGGCGTCTCGATGGCGATGCGCGGGGAGGCGGCGAGCGCCTGGGCGCGGCCGGCGGTCGCGGCCGCGGGGCTGCCGGAGGCCGCGGTCCCGCCCGGTGCGGTGGGGGCCGTGGCACCGCCGGCAGCGGTGCCGGGGCTCGGCGCGGTGCCGGCCCCGGGCGAGGCCTGGTCGGTGGCCGTCTGCTGCGGGGCCGGCTCCTGTTCGAGCTGAGGGATCCCGACAAAGACCTGCCACAACAGGATCACGACTGCGGAGAGAGCAATCGCCAGGATGAACTGCTTGTTGTCGGCACCCATAATTCACCGTCCTTGGGATCGTCGGTCCGCCCGCTGGCCTATCGGCGGCGCCGGGCCGGTCGTGATCGTGCTCCTTGCGCACCCGCCCCTTGTGGGCCGCGCCGGTGGACCGCGTCAAGCGCGCGGTGCAAATCCTCCCTGAGCAGGTCGAACGGCCGCGCGATCGTGCCCAGGCGCCCGATGACCACATAGTCGAAACCGGGCCGGGCGAGCGGCGGCATCGTGAGGCGAACCGCCTCGCGCAGGCGACGGCGCACGCGATTGCGCGTCACGGCATTGCCGACCTTGCGCGTTACCGTGAAGCCGACGCGGGCCGGCCCGCCATCGCCACGGTCGCGCGCCTGCAGGACGAGTCCCGGCATCGCCCGGGACACGCCTCGCGCGGCGGCCAGAAATTCCGGTCTCTTTTTCAGGCGCTCCATCGGCTGCGGCCCGCTTCACCCGTTCGCATATGGGGCGCGCGTGCATCACGCAGCCGGGACCTCGCATCGTCAAGGGCTCAGACGGACAACCGCTTGCGGCCCTTTGCCCGGCGGCGCGCCAGCACCAGGCGGCCTCCCTTGGTGGCCATGCGAGCACGGAACCCGTGGCGCCGTTTACGAACCAGGCGGCTCGGCTGAAAGGTTCTTTTCACTGTCGTCTCCGCAAGACTGTATCAGGGGTCTCGCCGGCATATGCTTCGGACCGGACATCGCTGTCCGAGCGGACCGCCTGCTGGACCATGGTCGGTATCAAGGATCGTGCGGGCTTATACGGAAACCGGCCGGCCAAGTCAATGAACCGAGCGTCGCAGAGGGCACGGCTCGCGGTCCCGTCACGGCCGATCACGTTTGATGGCCGGCGTTCACATGCGCTTGAGCGGCGATACGCAGGGCCGCGCGGACGGGTTATCTTCGATATCTGCCGGGATGGGGGCTCGCCATCCGCTCTATGGCATCGCAGCCATCACGAAGGTAGCCTATGAACGACAACGGGACGATCACCCCTTCCACCGGCAAGGACACAGCGATGGGCGACACCGGCCCCTCCAGCCCGCGCCCCGGCCGCAGCGCCGTCGGCCGCTATGCCCCGCTCGCCGGTCTCGCGATACTGGCGCTCATCGTCTATGCGAGCGGATGGCACCGCTATCTGAGCCTCGAGGCGGTCTCCGAGCATCGCGCCGCGCTCAGCGCCTTCGTCGCACGCAACTATGTCACGGCGCTCGCCTGCTACATGCTCGTCTACGCCCTGGCCGTGGCCCTTTCGGTCCCGGGCGGCGCGCTTCTGACCATTACGGGCGGCTTCCTGTTCGGCTGGCTGGTGGCGAGCGTCTCCACGGTCCTCGCCGCGACCGCCGGCGCCGTCATCGTCTTCCTGATCGCGCGCAGCGCGCTCGGCCATATCCTCGCCAGACGGGCCGGGCCGCGGCTGAAGCGCCTGTCGGAGGGCTTCCGCGAGGATGCGATGAGCTATCTCCTGTTCCTGCGGCTCGTGCCGGTCTTTCCCTTCTGGCTCGTCAATCTGGCGCCTGCCCTTCTCGGCGTGTCCCTCCCCGTCTATACGCTCGGCACCTTCATCGGCATCGTTCCGGGCACGGTCGCCTTCGCGGTTCTGGGCGCGGGCCTCGACAGCATTATCGTCGCCCAGCGCGAGGCCTACGAGGCCTGCATGGCCCGGCAGGACGCGGCGGACTGCACCTTCTCCCTCGATGTGGGCGCCCTGCTGACGCCCGAAATGGTCGCCGCCCTCGCCGCGCTCGGCGTGATCGCCCTCATTCCGGTCGCCCTTCGCAAGTGGCGCCGGCGGCGGGCCGGCGGCAGCCCCGAATGAGCCGCCCTCCCGACCGCATCGCCCCATCAGGACATTGCATCCCATGACCAAGGCCGAGCATTACGATCTCTGCATCATCGGGGCGGGCTCCGCCGGCCTGTCGGTGGCCGCCGCCGCCGTCCAGTTCGGCGTTCGCGTGGCGCTGATCGAGAAGGGCGCCATGGGCGGCGACTGCCTCAATTTCGGCTGCGTGCCCTCCAAGGCGCTGCTGGCGGCGGCGAAGCACGCCCAGGCCATGCGCTCCGGCGCGCCCTTCGGCATCGCCCCCGTCGAGCCCGACATCGACTTCGCGGCGGTTCGCGACCATGTCCGGCGCACCATCGCCGCCATCGCCCCCAACGATTCGGAGGAGCGCTTCGCCGCCATGGGCGTGGAGGTGATCCGCGCACCGGCCCGGTTCCTCGATGCGGCGACCCTGGAGGCCGGCGGGCGCCGGATCCAGGCGCGCCGCTTCGTGATCGCCACCGGCTCGACCCCCGCCGTGCCGCCCATTCCGGGGCTCGACGGGGTCGACTACCTCACCAACGAAACGATCTTCGATCTCGCCGAGCGGCCCGACCATCTGATCGTGATCGGCGGCGGCCCGATCGGCATGGAGCTCGCCCAGGCCCATCGCCGGCTGGGTGCCCGGGTCACGGTGCTGGAAGCGCTGACGCCGCTCGCCAAGGACGACGAGGAGGCCGCCGCCGTCGTGCTCGACGCCCTTCGGCGCGAGGGTGTGGAGATCCTGTCCGGCGCGGCGGTGACGGCCATCTCCTCGGAGGGCGGGACCGTGCGCGCCACGGTTTCCCCCAGCGACGGCGAGGAACGCATCGTGACCGGCAGCCATCTCCTCGTCGCCACGGGCCGGCGGCCGCAGACGGGCGGCCTCGATCTGGACGCTGCGGGCGTCGCCAGCACGAAGGCCGGCATCACGGTCGACCGGTCGCTGCGCACCGCCAACCGGCGCATCTACGCCATCGGCGATGTGACGGGCGGCCTGCAGTTCACCCATGTCGGCAACTACCATGCGGGCCTCGTCGTTCGGAACGCGCTGTTCCGCCTGCCCGTCAGGGCCGACATGTCCGCCATCCCGTGGGTCACCTACACCGATCCCGAGCTCGCCCATGTGGGCCTCGGCGAGGCGGAGGCGCGCGAGCGCCATGGCGAGGTCCATGTCCTGCGCTGGCCCTTCGCGGAGAACGACCGCGCCCAGGCGGAAGGCCGCACGGAGGGCTTCGTGAAGGTCATCGCCTCGCGCCGCGGCCGGGTGCTCGGCGCCGATATCGTGGGGCCGGAGGCCGGCGAGCTCATCCAGCCCTGGGCGCTTGCCATATCGTCGAAACTCACCGTCAAGGCGATGATCGAGACGGTCCTGCCCTATCCCACGCTCGGGGAAGTCAACAAACGCGCCGCTTACGTCTATTATACGGGATTGCCGGAGCGCCCATGGATTCGCCGGCTCGTGCGCTGGCTCGCAAGGCTCGGCTGACGGATCCGGCGCTCGGGACACCGAACCGTCCCGAACCGTATGGAGAGCCCGAAGAGCGTGGCAACGGACGAGCGAGACGACAGGATCGAGGAGCGCGCAGCACCTGCCGCACCGGAGGCCGACGAGCCCGCGCGCCCGCGCCTGTTGCGCGGCCTGTCCGGCAAGCTCCTGGCGCTCACCGTGCTGTTCGTGATGATCGGCGAGGTGCTGATCTATGTGCCCTCCATCGCCAATTTCCGCATCACCTGGCTCAATGACCGGATCGCGGCGGCGCAGATCGCCACGCTCGTGCTGGAAGCCGCACCCGACAACATGGTGTCGGAAGAGCTGCGCCGGGAGCTGCTGCGCAGCGCGGGCGCGAAGGCTGTGGCGCTCAAGCGCGGCGATACCCGCCAGCTCGTACTGAAGGCCGATCAGCCGCTGGAGGTCGACCGGCATACCGATCTGCGCGACTTCATGTGGATGTCGGCGATCTACGACGCCTTCGACACGCTGCTCGCCGGCGACGGACGGATCGTGCGCGTGGTCGGCGCGCCGCCGCAGGACTCCGGAAACTTCCTCGAGATCGTGATCGACGAGACGCCTCTGCGCGCGGCCATGCTGCGCTACTCGATCAACATCCTCACCCTGTCCATCGTGCTGTCGCTGATCGTGGCGGCCTTCGTGTTCCTCGCCCTCAACTGGCTTCTGGTGCGCCCCCTGAGGCGGATGACGCGCGCCATGCTGCATTTCAGCGGCGACCCGGAGGATACCAGCCGCATCGTCGCGCCGTCGGACCGGCAGGACGAGATCGGCGTGATGTCGCGCGAGCTGAACCGCATGCAGAGCGAACTCACCGGCATGCTGCAGCAGAAGAGCCGGCTCGCCGCCCTCGGCCTCGCAGTCAGCAAGATCAGCCACGATCTGCGCAACATGCTGGCGAGCGCGCAGCTCATCTCCGACCGGCTCGGCCAGGTGAACGACCCGACGGTGCAGAAATTCGCGCCGAAGCTCATCGCCTCGCTCGACCGGGCGATCTCGTTCTGCGCGCAGACCCTCAAATATGGCCGCGTCAAGGAGGCCCCGCCGCGCCGCGAACGCTTCGCGCTCCACGGCCTCGTGGAGGAGGTGGTGGAGGCGATCGCGCCACAGGCCTCCAGCCGCGTGGTGCTCTATAACGAGGTGCCGCCCGATCTGGAGATCGACGCCGACCGGGACCATCTCCACCGCATCCTGCTCAACCTGACCCGCAATGCGGTGCAGGCGCTGGAGCAGGCCGCCGATGCGGGGCGCCTCGCAGAAGACGGGCGCGTGCGCGTGCGCGCCTGGCGCGACAGGACCGGCGCCACCATGGAGGTCGCCGACAACGGCCCCGGCGTGCCGGCCAGGGCGCGCGCTCATCTGTTCGAGGCCTTCCAGGCCGGCACCAAGCCCGGCAGCGCCGGGCTCGGCCTCGCCATCTCGGGCGAGCTCGCACGCGCCCATGGCGGCGAGCTGCGGCTCGTCGACAGCCCGTCGGGCGCGGTGTTCCACGTCGTCATCCCCGACCGTGTCGCGGAGCTGCGGCCCGGCCGGCGCGGAGAACGGCGCATATCCGCCGGATCATCCTGACGCCTCCGGCCGGAAAGTATAAAATTCGGTTATAGATCAGTAAGAATAAAAATAAGCTGACTAATTGATTTGGCGCTCCGGCATTGGCTAGCGTTACGTTATCCGCAATCGCGGGGTGACAGGCGGCTGGTGGGGGCCGCACCGTTTCCCGATCTTGCGGACCGTTTCTGTCCATGACCGCAAGGACCCAGGGGAGGTGTCATCATCATGAGGGGTACTGCTCTCGCGGCGCTGATCGGCGTCGCCATTCTTGCCGTTCAACCGGCTTCGGCCCAGGAGGGCCCGCTCAAGACCGGGCTGGACGGCACCTTCGCGCCGCACGCCATGCCGAAGCTCGGCGGGGGCGTCGAGGGCTTCAACGTCGACCTCGCCAACGAGATCGCACGCCGGCTCGGCCGCGAGATCGAGATCACCGCGACCCAGTTCTCCGGACTCCTGCCCGGACTCCAGGCCGGCACCTACGATTTCATCGTCGCGCCGACCACCGTCACCGCGGAGCGCGCGAAGAACCTGCTCTTCGTCGAAGGGTACCTCAATACCGATTTCCAGTTCGTCGTGAAGGCGGATGCCGCAGATATCGACGCGCTGGAGGATTTCGAAGGCAAGACCATCGCCGTCAACAAGGGCTCGGCCTATGACCGCTGGGCGCGGGACCTGGCCGACGAGGTCGGCTGGACCGTCGAATCCTACGGCACCAACACCGATGCGGTGCAGGCCGTGCTCGCCGGCCGCGCCGACGCCGCCGTCGCCGGCAACACGGTGATGGCGTGGGCCGCGAAGAAGAACCCGCAGGTCAAACTCTCCTTCCTGCACTCCACCGGCCGCGTCTTCTCCATGCCGTTCCGCAAGGACGACGAGGAGATGCGCAACAAGGTCGAGGAGGTCGTGGAGTGCATGAAGCTCGACGGCACGCTGAGCGAGATGTCGGAGAAATGGTTCGGCGTGACGCCGGCCGGCGATTCCGCCGCGCGGACCGTCTTCTTCGGCTATGGCGTGCCGGGCATGGAGGGCTACGACCCGACCCCGCACGTGCCGGACTGCGACTAGGCATAGTCGAAGCCGGGAAGACGGCACAGGCTCCGATCGCGGTCGCAGATATCCGCGTCAAGGCGATCGGAGTTCGTTCATGGGCACAATTGCCGGTCCTGAGAGACAAGGTCCCCGATCCGTGGCACAGACACCCCACCTTCTCGACATTCAGGGCGTGCACAAGCATTTCGGCACCTTCGAGGTGCTCAAGGGCGTGGACCTCGCGGTCGCGGAATGCGAGCTCGTCTTCATTATCGGCCCGTCGGGCTCCGGCAAGAGCACGCTGCTTCGCTGCTGCAACAGGCTGGAGGAGCCGAGCGACGGCCGCATCTTCGTCAATGGCGACGAGATCACCGCGCACGGGGCCGACCTCAACGCGCTGCGCCGCCGTATCGGCATGGTGTTCCAGGCCTTCAACCTCTATCCCCACCTCACGGCCCTCGGCAATGTGACGCTCGCACTGCGCAAGGTCGTGGGCAAGCCGCGCGCCGAGGCCGACGAGATCGCCCTTCAGGCCCTCGACCGGGTCGGGCTGAAGGACAAGGCGGCGAACTATCCAAGCCAGCTCTCCGGCGGCCAGCAGCAGCGCGTCGCCATCGCCCGGGCGCTCGCGCTGGAGCCGCGCATCATGCTGTTCGACGAGCCGACCTCCGCGCTCGACCCGGAGCTCGTGGGCGACGTGCTCGCCGTCATGAAGGACATGAAGGATGCCGGCATGACCATGCTGGTCGTCAGCCACGAAATGCGGTTCGCCCGCCAGGCCGCCGACCGCGTGGTGTTCATGGACGAGGGCCGGATCGTCGAACAGGGCAACCCGGAAGAGGTCTTCGCCAACCCCAAGAGCGAGCGCGCCCGGGCCTTCATGTCCCAGGTGCATCACTGACCCGCAACCCATGAGCCAGTTCGACCGCTTCCTCGCCACCTTCTTCGATTGGGAGATCATCCGCGATTTCCTGCCCGCGCTCGGCCAGGGCTTCGTGATCACCTGCGAGCTCATGGTCTCGATCGTGGTCTCCGGCCTCGCCCTCGGCCTCCTGCTCGCGGTCGCGCGGACCTTCCGCGTGCGCGCCGTCAATGCGGCCATCGTCGTCTATGTGGACGCGCTGAGGGCCCTGCCGCCGCTGGTCCTGATCCTGCTGGCCTATTTCGGCCTGCCCAATGTCGGCATCGGCCTGTCGGGCTTCACCGTGGTGTGGCTCGTGCTCACCCTCGTCCTGGCGGCCTTCGCGGAGGAGATCTTCTGGGCGGGCATCCTGTCGGTGCGGCAGGGACAGTGGGAAGCCGCGCGCTCCACGGGCTTGGGCTTCCTGCAGACGCTCGTCTATGTCGTCCTGCCGCAGGCGGTGAGGCTCACCCTGCCGCCGCTCACCAACCGCACCATCGCCATCACCAAGAACACCGCGCTCGGCACGGTGGTCGGCGTCGGCGAGATCCTCAACCAGGCGACCACGGCGCAATCCTTCGTCGGCAACGCCTCGCCGCTCATGGCCGGCGCCATCGCCTATATCGCGCTGTTCGTGCCGGTGGTCGTGCTCGGACGCTGGCTGGAGACGCGCTATAGCTGGAGGAAGGCCTGATGGACGCCGTCCTCGACCAGTTCTTCAATCTCCAGATCATGATCGACGCCTGGCCGATCATCTGGCGCGGGCTGCTCATGACGCTCCTCCTGTGCGTCATCGTCATCCCGCTCGGCCTTGTCGGCGGCCTCGCGGTGGCGCTCCTCGGCACGGTGCGCTCAAAGCCTGTGCGCTGGGCGGTGATCGGCTTCGTGGACCTGTTCCGCGCCGTGCCGCCGCTCGTGCTCCTGATCTTCGTCTATGCGGGGCTGCCCTTCGCGGGCCTCCAGCTCTCCCCGCTCGCCGCGGTGTCCATCGCCTTCCTCCTCAACAATTCCGCCTATTACGGCGAGATCTACCGCGCCGGCATCGAGAGCATCGGGGCAGGCCAGGCGGAGGCGGCGCGCTCGACGGGCCTCAACGCGTTCCAGACCATGGCCTATGTCGTGCTGCCCCAGGCGATCCGCAACGTGCTGCCCGACCTCGTCTCCAACACGGTCGAGATCGTGAAGCTCACCTCGCTGGCGAGCGTCGTGGCGCTGCCGGAGCTGCTCTACTCCGCCGACATGGCGCGCTCGGTCACCTACAACACCTCGCCCATCGTCATGGCGGCGGGGATCTACCTTCTCATGCTGTGGCCCGTGGTCCGGCTCCTGAGCCGGCTGGAGCACCGCATGGGGCACTGACGGACGAGGCCTTGAGGATTTTCCCGATATCGACTGTGGAGTTTCAGACAGATGCGTGAAGTCGTGGTGGGCGGCGCCCAGATGGGGCCGATACAGAAGAGTGATACGCGCGAGGCGGTGGTGGAGCGCATGATCGCGCTCATGGACCGGGCTCACGAGGCGGGCTGCGATCTGGTGGTGTATCCGGAGCTGACGCTCACCACCTTCTTCCCGCGCTGGTACATGGAGGACCAGGGGGAGGTCGACTTGTGGTTCGAGCGCGAGATGCCGAACGAGGCGACCGCGCCGCTGTTCAAACGCGCGCGCGACTACGGCATGGCCATGTCGCTCGGCTATGCCGAGCTCACCCCCGACGGCCATCATTTCAACACCCAGATCCTCACCGACAAGACCGGCGCGATTGTCGGCAAGTACCGCAAGGTGCACCTGCCCGGCCATGACGAGTTCGACCCCGAGCGCAGCTTCCAGCATCTGGAGAAGCGCTATTTCGAGCCCGGCGACCTGGGCTTCCCGGTCTGGCGCGCGCTTGGCGGCATCATGGGCATGTGCGTGTGCAACGACCGGCGCTGGCCGGAGACCTATCGCGTCATGGGGCTGCAGGGCGTGGAGCTCGTCATGCTCGGCTACAACACCCCGTCGGTGAATTCCCAGAAGGGCGACGAGGGCCCGGAGAAGCGGCTGTTCCACAACCGCCTCGTCGTGCAGGCCGGCGCCTACCAGAACTCCACATGGGTCGTCGCCGTCGCCAAGGCCGGCGTGGAGGACGGCCATCCGCTCATCGGCGGCAGCCTCATCGTCAATCCGGACGGCGAGGTGGTCGTGGAGGCGAAGACGGAGGACGACGAGCTGATCGTGCATCCTTGCGACCTCGACGCCTGCAATTTCGGCAAGGAGACGATCTTCGACTTCGCTCGTCACCGCCGGATCGAGCATTACGGCCCGATCACCGGTCAGACGGGCATCGTGCGCCCGAAGGAATAGGGACGCCGACGATGTTCCTCGATTTCCGCGAGCTGCGCCCCCGCGAGCGCTACAAGCTGATGACGGCGACGGTCGTGCCCCGGCCGATCGCCTTCGTCTCCACGCGCTCCGCCGGCGGCCACGGCAATGCCGCGCCCTTCTCCTTCTTCAACGTGTTCTCCGAGGACCCGCCGCTTCTCGTCCTGGGGCTCGAGGGCCGGCGCGGCGGCGGGCTCAAGCACACGACGGAGAACATTCTCAGGACGGGCGAGTTCGCGGTCAATCTGGTGGACGAGGCCCTCGCGGAGGCGATGAGCGTGTGCGCCGCCGACTGGCCGGGCGAGGTGGACGAGATCGAGGCCTCCGGGCTCACCGCGGCACAGGCCGTCGAGATCGATGCCCCGCGCATCGCCGAGGCGCCGGTGAGCTTCGAGTGCCGGCGCCATGTGACGCTGGAGTTTTCCGCGCGGCGCCATCTCGTGGTCGGCGAGATCCTCGCCATGCATGCCAGGGACGGGCTGATCGACCCCGACACGCTGCGCCTCGACTGGGCGGCCTATGCCCCGGTCGGGCGTCTCTATGCCAACCGATATATCCGCACGCACGACGTCTTCACGCTCGACGTGCCCGAGCCGGCCGGGACCGGCTGACACAGAAGGGGGACCCCATGGCCGCACATCGCCTGAGCGAGGATGCGAAAGGCGTCTACATCATCTCCGCGACGCCCTTCGGCGAGAACGGCGCGCTCGACCTCGACAGCGCGGACCGGCTCACCGACTTCTATGTGGAGACGGGCGTCGACGGCATCACGATCCTCGGCATGATGGGCGAGGCGCCGAAGCTCTCCGCCGACGAGGCGGTGGCCTTCATGAAACGCGTCGTCGCCCGCGTGCGCGATACCCATCCCGTGGTCGTCGGCGTCTCGGGTGCCGGCCTCGACAACATGGCGCGGCTTGCCGGAACCGCGATGGACGCCGGGGCCGCCGGCGTCATGGTCGCGCCCATGGCGGGGCTTTCGACGGAGGAGCGGATCCACGCCTATTACGCGCAGGTCTTCAAGGCACTGGGCGAGGACACGCCCGTCTGCTATCAGGATTATCCGCAGACGACGGGTGTCCACATCTCGGTCGGCTGCTTCACCCGTCTGACGCGCGATTTCCCCCAGCTCGTCATGCTCAAGCACGAAGACTGCCCCGGCCTCGACAAGCTCACCCGCGTGCGTGCGCAGGCGGAGGCGCAAGGCGTGCGGCGCGTGTCGGTCCTGGTCGGCAATGGCGGCCTCTATCTGCCGCAGGAGCTCGCCCGCGGGGCCGATGGCGCGATGACGGGCTTCGCCTATCCGGAAATGCTCGTCGGCGTGGTGGGAAAGCACCGTGACGGCGAGCGCGATGCGGCGGAGGATCTGTTCGACGCCTATCTGCCGCTGGTGCGCCACGAGCAGCAGCCGGGCTTCGGGCTCGCCGTGCGCAAGGAGATCCTGCGCCGGCGCGGCATCATCGAGAGCGCGGCGACCCGGGCACCCGGGCCCTCGCTCACACCGGACGACCACAAGGAGCTCGACCGGCTCATCGCCCGCGTCGAGCGCAAGTCAAGGGAGCTCACCGATGGATCTTGAACTGACAGGCAAGCGCGCCCTCGTGCTCGCCTCCAGCCAGGGGCTGGGCGGCGGCATCGCCGCGGCGCTCGCCGCGGAGGGCGCGCATGTCGTGATCTCCGGGCGCAGCGAGGCCAAGCTCGCCGCCGCCGCGAAGGCCATGACGGAGAAAGGCCCCGGCCGCGCCGACTATGTCGTGTGCGACCTCTCCGCGCCGAACGCGGCGAAGAACCTCTACGACGCGGCCGCGGACAAGCTCGGCGGCATCGACATCCTGGTCAACAATACGGGCGGCCCGCCCCCCGGCACCGCCACCCAGCCCACGCCCGACCAGTGGCGCGCCCAGTTCGAGACCATGGTGCTGAGCGTCATGGAGATCACCAATCTGTGCCTGCCGGGCATGCGCGAGCGCAAATGGGGCCGGGTGCTGACGGTGGCCTCATCCGGCGTCGTCCAGCCGATCCCGACGCTTGCCATGTCGAACACGCTGCGCTCCGCGCTTGTCGGCTGGAGCAAGACGCTCTCCCTCGAGGTCGGGGCCGACAACGTGACGGTGAACATGCTGCTTCCGGGCCGCATCCACACCGAGCGCGTCGACCAGCTCGACGAGGCCGCCGCCAAGCGCCAGGACAAGCCCATCGAGGACGTCCGCGCCGCGTCGCGCGCGACCATCCCCATGGGCCGCTACGGCACGGTGGAGGAGTTCGCCGCCACCGCCGCCTTCCTGGTGAGCGGCCCGGCGAGCTACGTCACCGGCACGCTGGTGCGCTGCGACGGCGGCGCGACCAAGGGGATATGATGCGAGCTCCGATCAGGTTGCCACCCTCTCCGCTCATGACCGCGAAGGCGGGCATCCAGCCTGGGTTCCCGCCTTCGCGGGAACGAGCGGCGAGAATTGCAGTGCCAGGCCGATCGGTTTCCGGGATGACGAGCGACTGGGCGGCGGCTGCCACAGGCCGCCCCCGCCACACGATCGAACGGAGAAGGCAATGTCCGACTACGATCTCGTGATCGCCAACGGCCTCGCGGCGACGGCGACCGACACGTTCCGCGCCGATATCGGCATTCGCGACGGGCGCATCGTCGCCATCGCGGAGGAGCTTGAGGGCGGGGCGCGCACCATCGATGCCACGGCCAAGCTGGTGCTTCCCGGCGGCATCGAGTCCCACTGCCACATCGCGCAGGAATCCGCTTCCGGCATCATGACGTCGGACGACTACTACACCGGGTCCGTCTCCGCGGCCTTCGGCGGCAACACCACCTTCATCCCCTTCGCCGCCCAGCATCGCGGCCAGACCATCGCCGACGTGCTGAAAACCTACGACGACCGCGCCGCGCCGAAATCGGTCATCGACTACTCCTACCATCTGATCGTCTCCGACCCGACGGAAGCGGTGCTGAAGGAGGAGTTGCCGGCGGCGTTCGAGCGCGGCATCACCTCCTTCAAGGTGTTCCTGACCTATGACCTCCTGAAGGTCGAGGACGAGCAGATGCTCGACATCCTCACCGTGGCGCGCGAGCACGGCGCGCTGACCATGGTGCATGCGGAGAACAACGCGCTGATCAAGTGGATGAGCGCGCGGCTCATGGACAAGGGCTATTCGGCGCCGAAATACCACGCGGTCAGCCATCCGCGCGCGGCGGAGGTCGAGGCGATCAATCGCGGCATCGCGCTGGCGGGCTTCGTCGACGCGCCGCTGCTTATCGTCCATGTCTCCACCGAGGGCGGCGCGCGCGCCATTGCCGATGCCCGCCGCGAGGGGCTGAAGATCTATGGCGAGACCTGCCCGCAATATCTCTTCCTCACGAGCGAGGACATGGACCGGCCCGGCGCGGAAGGCGCGAAGTTCTGCTGCAGCCCGCCCTTGCGCGATACCGAGACGCAGGACGTGCTCTGGCGCTATCTCCAGACCGGAGGGCTCCAGCTCTATTCCTCCGACCACGCGCCCTATCGCTATGACGAGACCGGCAAGCTCGTCCATTCCAAGGATCCGACCTTCAAGCAGGTGGCCAATGGCCTGCCGGGGATCGAGATGCGCGCCCCGCTCCTGTTCTCGGAAGGTGTGCGCACGGGCCGCATCTCGCTCAACCAGTTCGTCTCGCTGACCGCGACGAACGCGGCGAAGATGTTCGGCCTCCATCCGCAGAAGGGCACCATCGCCGTCGGCGCGGATGCCGATCTCGCCATCTGGGACCCCGACGAGACCCGCACCGTGACCGCCGGCGGGCTTCATGACAATATGGACTACACGCCCTTCGAGGGTCTGGAGGTGACCGGCTGGCCGGTGACGATGATCTCGCGTGGCCGGGTCATCGTCGAGGGCGGCGAGCTCCTGGCGGACGCCGGGCAGGGCACCTTCCTGAAGCGCGCGCCGCACGAGCCGACGGGGCTTTCCGGCCGCACGCCGCCGGAGCTCGACCCGGCGCAGTCCTTCGGGGCGAAGATAGTCTGACGGAGGCGCAAGCGTCATGACGGCAGGTCGCATTCTGGTCATCAACCCGAATTCCAACGAGACGGTGACGGCCGGCCTCGACGAGGCGCTCAAGCCCTTGCGGATCGCCGGCGGCCCGGCCATCGCGTGCATGACGCTGACGGAAGGCCCCTACGGCATCGAGAGCCAGCGCGACGTGGAGAGCGTCGCCCTTCCGCTCGCCCGGCTGGTGGAGGCGCGCACCGATACGGATGCCTTCGTCATCGCGTGCTATTCCGATCCCGGCCTCCATGTCTGCCGCGAGGCGACGGCGAAGCCCGTCTTCGGCATCCAGGAAAGCGGTGTCGTGACCGCGCTGTCGCGCGGCGACCGGTTCGGCGTCGTCGCGGTCGCCGGCCGGTCGATCCCGCGCCATCTGCGTTATCTGCGCCAGATGGGGCTCGAGGCCCGGCTGGCGAACGAGCGCCCGCTCGACATGACGGTCGCGGAGACCGCGAGCGGGGCTGACACCTTCGACCGGCTGGTCGCGGTCGGCGGCGCGCTGGTCGAGGAGGATGGCGCGGATGTGGTCATCCTCGGCTGCGCGGGAATGGCGCGCCACCGGGCGGGGCTGGAGGCCGCGCTCGGCGTGCCGGTGATCGACCCGACGCAGGCCGCTGTGGCCATGGCCGTCGGCGCGGTGGCGCTCGCCCGCGCGAACGCCCTGTCGGGAACGCCGGCCGCGCCATGAAGATCGAGCGCAAGAACGATCTGAGCCTGCGCCATCTGGAGGTCTTCGGCGCGGTGATGCGCTGCCAGACCATGGTCGGCGCGGCCTATGAGCTCGGCGTCTCGCAGCCGGCGGTCTCCACCACCATCAAGCAGCTCGAGGCCCAGCTCGGCTTCACGCTGTTCGAGCGCGAGAACCGCCGCCTCATGCCGACGGAGGAGGCGCGCGCGCTCTACAGCGAGGTCGAGCCGGTCTTCATGATGATGCGCTCCATCGAGAAGCGCGTGCGCGACCTGCGCAACACGAGCGCCGGCACGCTCAGGATCATCGCCACGCCGCCGCTCGCCAACACGGTCGCCCCCGCCGCGCTCAAGCGCTTCCTCGCCGACCGGCCGGGCGTTTCGGTGACCTACGATATCCGCTATCTCGATTCCGTCATCGAGGCGGTGGAGATCGGCGCAGCCGATATCGGCCTGCTGCTCGGGCTCGAGCAGCACCCGGCGGTGACCATGACGCCGATCCACGAATGCGGCATGGTGTGCCTCCTGCCGCCCGGCCATCCCCTGTGCGAGCGCGAGGTCGTCACGCCCGCCGACACGGTGGGCCATCCGCTCATCGGCCTCTATGCGGAATCGCGCCTCGGCGCACTCCTGCGGGCGAGCTTCTACACGATGGGCGTGCCGTTCACACCCGTGGTCGAGGTGCGCTACTGCCATTCCGCCGCGGTGCTCGCCAATGCCGGCATCGGCATCGCCATCGTCGACGAGTTCACCGCCGACTTCACCCGCACCTACGAGGTCCGCCAGCGCCCCTTCGCGCCCCAGACCCGCGTGATCGCCTCCTATCTCACCCGCCGCGACGGGCCGGGCTCGCGGCTTGCGGAGGCCTTCGCCCACGAGCTCAAGGCGGTGCTCGCCGAGCGCGAGGCCACCGCCCGCGCCAACCGGGACGCCGCCGCCCTCTCCGCCCCGGCCTTCACATTGCGGACGGGAGAGCTGTGACGGGGTGATCGCGGCGGCCGCCTCTGGCATGATCGGTCGTCATCGCGGCACGGATCGCACCCGATCCGGCCCGAACCGGTGGAGGAGCCGATGGCGATGTCCGATCCCGTGTCCCGCGCCGCGCCGGAACCGCCCGCGCAGCGCCTGATGGGGTGCCCCGAATGGGTCTATCTCCTGCGCGAGTTCGAGACGCTCTATCGCCACGGCTCGGCCGGCGGCAGCAGGGCCATCCGCAGCCACCGCAAGCGTGTGCGCGAGACCCTGTCGGCGGTGATCGAGACCAACCCGGAGATCGTCGCACGCACGCCAGCGGCCAAGCCGGTCGCGGCCTATCTGGACCGCGCCCTCGACCTCGGCGAACGGGGCAGCCTGCAGGGGCTCGCCCGCGCGCTCGGCCACGTCTCCGGCAAGCTGACCTGGGAATATGGCTACGAGCGCGTCCCGAAGACGCTGGAGCGCAAATACGCCTATTGCGAGGTCCTCGGCCCGCAGGGGCCGATCCGGGCGGACCGGCTCATCCTCGGATTCGTCCTCTTCGCGCCGCGCACGACCTATCCCCAGCACAGCCACACCGAGATCGAGGAAAGCTACATCTCCGTCGCCGGCGCGTGGTCGGAGAACGACGCGGCTGTCTACGCGCCGGGCTCGCTGATCCTCAACCGCCCGGGCGACGAGCACCGCATCACCACGGGCGAGCACGAGCCGTGCCTTCTCGCCTATGCCTGGACAGGGCCGGAGGAACGCCTGGCAGCCCCGGGCATGAAACTGTCCTCCACGCGCAAGGCGCGCACCGCGCGCGGCATCTGAACGGCACGGCCCCCCGGGGGCCCCGCACCCTCAGGGCTCGTAGTCGCGGAAGTGCTTCGACAGCTTGAGGCCCTGGCGCTGGTAGTGGGAGCCGATGCCGGCGCCATAGACCTCGTCGGGCGCGTCGGTCAGCTCCTCGTAGATCAGCCGGCCGACGGTCTGGCCGTCCTCCAGGATGAAGGGCACCTCGTGGCTGCGCACCTCCAGCACCGCGCGGCTGCCCTCGCCGGAACCGGTGGCATGGCCGAAGCCCGGATCGAAGAAGCCCGCATAGTGGACACGGAACTCGCCCACCAGCGGGTTGAAGGGCACCATCTCCGCGGCATGGGTCGGCGGCACCCGGACGGCCTCCTTGGAGGCGAGGATATAGAACTCGTCCGGGTCGAGGATGAAATCGCCGCGCGGCCAGACGGGCTCCCAGTAGTCGAGCACGTCGAGGGCGGCCTTGCGGTCGATGTCGATCAGGGCGGAATGGCGCTTGGCGCGGAAGCCGATGGGGCGGCCCTCCCGCGTGCCGGTGAGGTCGACGGAGAGCGCGAGCCCGTTGTCGATGTCGGCGGTGCCGGTGGAGACCAGCGCCTCGCGCTCGTGGAGGCGCGCAATCGTATCGTCGGAATAGGCAGGCTCGCCGCGGCGGAAGCGGATCTGGACGAGGCGCGAGCCCGGCCGCACGAGCACGGGGAAGGTGCGCGGCGAGATCTCCGCATAGAGCGGACCCTCATAGCCCTCCGGCACCGTGTCGAAGGCACGTGCCGTGTCGGCGATGACACGGGTGAAGACGTCGAGCCGGCCTGTGGAGCTCTTCGGGTTGGCGAGCGCGGAAAGGTCCTGCGGCAGCGCCAGGCGCTCCTGCAGCGGCACGAGATAGACGCAGCCGGTCTCCAGCACCGCACCGTCGGAAAGGTCCATCCTGTGGAGCGCCAGCGTCTCCACGCGCTCGGCCACCGTGGCGCCCGGCCCCGGCAGGAAGCTCGCCCGGATGCGATAGGCGACCGATCCCAGCCTGAGGTCGAGGCTCGCCGGCTGGATCTGGTCGGCGTCGAAGGGCGTTTGCGCGACAATCGCGCCGTCCTCCGCCAGCCGCCTGATCTCGTGGGCCGGAAGGATGCCGTGTCTGCCCGGTGCTGTTGCGCTCGTCACTGTCCCGTCTCTCCCGTGCCGGTTTCCGCCCGCAAGGTCGTCCGCCGTCTCTTCTGGCGGGCATGGGCGGATTGTGCAAGTCCCATCATGCCGATGGCGGGGGCTGGCTGCATCCGGAGACAGCCGCTATGCTGCCGCGGCACGTTCGCAAGTTCCGCGTTCCCGAGGCCCTTCATGTACGACAGAACGACCCGATCCATCAGGGTGACCGTCACGCCCACCTTCCTGGAGGACCAGTCCTCGCCGGAGGAGGATTATTTCGTGTGGGCCTATACCATCGTGATCGAGAATCTGGGCTCGGAGACCGTCCAGCTCAGGACGCGCTACTGGCAGATCACCGACGAGCGCGGCCGCGTGCAGGAGGTGCATGGCGCCGGCGTCGTCGGCGAGCAGCCCGTGCTCGAGCCCGGCGACAGCTTCGAATATACGAGCGGCGCACCCCTCGCCACCCCCTCCGGCATCATGGTCGGCGCCTATCAGATGGAAACCGGGTCCGGCGAGATGTTCAACGTCGACGTCCCCGCCTTCGCCCTCGACAGCCCCTACACGCAGCGCAGCCTGCATTAGGGCGCCTTCCGGCTCGAATGCGCGGCAATACGAAGCGCTGGAGCGAACGGAAACTCACCGCATACGCCCCCTCCCGAGACCTGACACCCGCAGGCCCATGAGCATCACGATCCGCCGCGCCAGGAGAGACGACGCCGCCGCCCTGCCCGCGATCGAACGCTCGGCAGGAGAGGCGTTCCGATCTCTGCCGGCGCTCTCGTGGATCGCCGATGACGGCGTCATGCCCGCGGACGAGCATCGCCGCGTCATCGACGAGGGCACATGCTGGGTTGCGGAGGGCGACCATGATGGCCCTATCGGTTTCCTCAGCGCACAAGTCTGCGGCCGCGACCTCCATATCCGGGAGATCGCCGTGCGCCATGACCGACAGGGGAAGGGCTGCGGACACAGCCTGATCGCGCAGGCCGTCGCCTATGCCCGCGCGCAGTCGCTGGCCACCGTCACGCTGACCACCTTCCGCAACGTTCCCTGGAACGCTCCGTTCTATGCACGGCTCGGCTTCGCGATGCTTGCGCATGGCGATCTGGACGCGCGTCTCTCCGCCATTCTCGAGCGCGAGGCGGCCCATGGGTTCGCCCCCGAGACGCGCTGCGCGATGAGGCTGCCGCTTGCGGCCTGATCGGACAGGACCCTAGTGCGTGCGCACGATCTCGCCGGGATCGAAGACGTAGTCGGTCGAGCAGAACTCGCAGGTGACCGTGATCCGGCCGTCCTCGATCATGTCGGCGAGGTCCTCCTGCGGGAAGCTGCGCAGGAGGTCGGCCACGCGGCTGCGCGAGCACAGGCAGTGGCGCGTGATGGCCGAGGAGGGATAGGCGACGACGCCGTCCTCGTGGAACAGCCGGTAGAGCAGGCGCTCGGGCTCGAGCGTCGGGTCGAGGAGCTCGTGATCCTCCACCGTGGCGAGAAGCAGCCTGCCCCTCACCCAGCGGTCGTCCTCTTCCTGCTCGTCCATCAGGTCGTCGTAATCCTCCGGCACGTCGCCGGCGCTGAGCGCGATCGGGCTCGGCTCGCCCTCATCGGGCAGGTGCTGGATCATGATGCCGCCGGCGCGCCAGTTCTCCCCGCCCGCCTCGCCGGACGTCACGATCGGGCCGGCGGCGAGGCGCACATCGGTGGGCAGCTGCTCGGATTGCTGGAAATAGAGGTTCGCCGCCTCCGACAGGCTCGACCCGTCGAGCGGGACGACACCCTGATAGCGCTCCATATGGTCGCCCTGGTCGACGGTCATGGCGAGATAGCCCTCGCCGAGCAGGGCGGAGGCATCGGCCTCGCCGCTGTCTTCCAGCGCCTCCACCGCGTCCAGGTCGAAATGGGCGTAGCCGCGCATCTGTCCCGGCGTGGTGAAGTCGGCCACCAGCATGTCCACCGGCCCGTCGCTGTTGGCCTGGAGGATGAACTTGCCCTCGAACTTCAGGGTGGAGCCGAGCATGGCGGTGAGCGTCACCGCCTCCGCGAGCAGGGCCGACACGGATGGCGGATAGTTGTGGCGAGCAAGGATGTCCGCCACGGTATCGCCGAGGCGCACCACACGCCCGCGCACCCCGAGGCTCTTGACCTCGAAGGGCAGCACGGCATCGTCTGCCATCCCCAGAAGCTGGAGACGGCGGTCACGGTCATAGGATGAACTCATAAGATCGGCCAATCCCGGCTTGACTATTGTCCGGCCCGGCCCCTTGCCGACTACATCGGCCCGCCGAGGCACCAGGCGAGAATACCCTTCTGTATATGGAGACGGTTCTCCGCCTCGTCAAAGACCACCGAGCGCGGGCCGTCGATCACCTCCGCCGTCACCTCCTCGCCGCGATGGGCGGGCAGGCAGTGCAGGAAGATCGCGTCGCCCTTGGCCCGAGCCATCAGCGCCTCGTTCACCTGATAGGGCTTCAGGAGATTGTGGCGCGATCCCGGCTCGTCGACATTCATGGAGACCCAGGTGTCGGTCACCACGCAGTCGGCGCCCGACACCGCTTCCTGGGCGTCGTGCGTGAGATGGATGCGCGCGTTGCATTCGCGCGCCCAGGAGACGAGCTTCGGGTCGGGCGCAAGCTCCTCGGGGAAGGCGAGCCGGAGCTCGAAGCCGAGGCGGGCCGCGGCATGGATCCAGGAATTGGCGACATTGCTCACATCCCCGGTCCAGGCCACCGTCTGCGCCTCGATCGGCCCCTTCTTCTCCTCCACGGTGAGCAGGTCGGCCATCACCTGACAGGGATGGGACAGGTCGGTCAGCCCGTTGATGACCGGCACGGTGGCGTGCTCGGCCAGCTCCGTCAGGTTGCGGTGGCTGTTGGCGCGGATCATGATCGCGTCGACATAGCGCGACAGCACCTTCGCGGTGTCGGAGATCGTCTCGCCGCGACCGAGCTGCATGTCCTCCGCCGCCAGGATCAGCGTCGAGCCGCCGAGCTGGCGCATGGCGACGTCGAAGGACACGCGCGTGCGCGTCGACGGCTTCTCGAAGATCATGGCGAGCAGGCGCCCGTCGAGCAGGCGCTCGCCGTCGGCCTCGCCGCGGGGGCGGCCGGCGCGCTTGGTCTTCATGGCGCGGCTCGTGGCGAGCAGGCCCCTCAGGCCCTCTCCGTCGAGATCCTTGATGTCCAGAAAGTGCTTAGACGGTCGAGACATTGCTCAGTCATCCCCAATTGCCGGAGCGGGCGCATGGGCGGCGTCCAGGCGCGACAGCGCGCGGTCGAGCCGGTCCATTGCCTCCGCCATCTCCGTCTCGTCGATGATGAGGGGCGGCAGGAGACGCACGACATTGTCGCCGGCCCCCACGGTCAGAAGGTTCTCCGCAAGGCAGGCGCCCGCAACCTCGGTGTTCGCCACCTTGCATTTCAGGCCGAGCATCAGACCCTGGCCGCGCACCTCCTCCACGATGGCGGGGTGCTCGTCCTTCAGCCGCGCGAGCCGCTGCGCGAAGAGCGTGCCCATATGGCGCACGCGGTCGAGAAAGCCGTCCTCCAGCACCACGTCCAGCACCGCATTGCCGACCGCCATGGCCAGCGGGTTGCCGCCGAAGGTCGTGCCATGCGATCCCGCCGTCATGCCCGAGGCGGCCGCCTCCGTGGCCAGGCAGGCGCCCATGGGAAAGCCGCCGCCAATGGCCTTGGCGGTGGCCATGATGTCGGGCGTGACCCCGGCCCATTCATGGGCGAACAGCCGGCCCGTCCGGCCGACACCGGTCTGCACCTCGTCGAGGATCAGGAGCACGCCGAGCTCGTCGCACAGCGCGCGCAAGGCCCGCAGCACGGCATGCGGCACCTCGCGGATGCCGCCCTCGCCCTGGATCGGCTCCAGGAGCACGCCGGCCGTCTCCTCGCCGATGGCGGCGCGCACCGCATCGACATCCGCGAAGGGCACCTGGTCGAACCCCTCCACGGCCGGGCCGAAGCCCTCGATATACTTCTCCTGGCCGCCGGCGGCGATGGTGGCAAGCGTGCGCCCGTGGAAGGCGCCCTCGAAGGTGACGATCCGGTAGCGCCCGGGCTCGCCGCGCGACCAGTGATAGCGCCGGGCCATCTTGATCGCGCATTCGAGCGCCTCCGCGCCGGAATTGCAGAAGAAGACCGTGTCGGCGAAGGTCGTCTCCGTCAGGCGTCGCGCCAGTCGCTCCTGCCCCGGGATCCCGTAGAGATTGGACGTGTGCCAGAGCTTGTGCGCCTGTTCGGTGAGCGCGTCCACGAGATGGGGATGGGCGTGGCCCAGCGCGTTGACGGCGATGCCGGCCCCCATGTCGAGATAGGCCTCGCCGTCGCCGGTGAACAGGCGTACGCCCTCGCCCCGCTCGAAGGAGACGGGGGCCCTTGCATAGGTCGGCAGGACGGACGCGATCATTGCTCACTCCAAAACCAAAAAAGCCGCCGGAACGGCGGCGGCACTCCGAAAATCCGTCAATACCGGGATTTATAAGGTTTCCCGCCAGTGCGGTCAACGAGACATGGCCCCCGCACGCGCCCCGCCACACGGGACCGGAGGTGAGTCAGCTCGTCGCATGGACCCGGGAGTCAACCGGCGGTTTACTCTTTGTTAACCAATCCGCCGGGACGGCATCCGGGTTTCCTGGGGAAAACACGTCCCAGTCTTGACGCCCAATCTTGCGCAAGACTCGCGGAATATAGTAGTATCCGAGTTCAATAATCACGATATGTAGTGTCCATGCATCAAGTGAGTATGTGTAAGCGCCGGGCAAGTCGACTCGGCGATCGGGGATGGATTCCGTCCCGGGCGAAAAAAGAGCGGGGCCGATCATGACTTGGACCGACGAACGGGTTGAACATCTCAAGCAGCTTTGGTCGGACGGCCTCAGCGCCAGCCAGATCGCCAGCAAGCTGGGCGGCATCACCCGGAATGCCGTGATCGGAAAGGTTCACCGGCTCGGCCTGTCGGGCCGCGGTTCGCCGTCGAGGACGAGCCGGCCGCGCAGCCGCAAGCCGCGCCAGTCCGCGCCGGCAGCGGGCACCGCGACGGTGACCCAGTTCCCGACCGCCGGCGCCACGGCGCTCAAGCCGGAGGTGCAGGCCCAGGCCGCGCCCGAGACCCGTCCGGCGCCCAAGCCGTCGCCGGTGCGCGAGGTCGCCCCGTCCGGCAAGCGCGTCGACATCCTGCATCTGAGCGAGCGAACATGCCGCTGGCCGATCGGCGAGCCGGGCTCGGAGGAGTTCTGCTTCTGCGGCGCGATGCCGAAGGCCGGCCTGCCCTATTGCGAGCACCATGCCCGCATCGCCTATCAGCCGATCCAGGACCGGCGGCGCCAGAAGCGCGCCGTCGGCGGCGGCCGCGGCGCGGCGTAGGCCGAGCGAACGCCCTCTCCACGGGCGGGCAGCACTGGCTGCCCGTTACAGTGCCCCCGGCCTTGCCGTCGGGGGCTTTTCTTATGGAAGATCAGACCGCGAAACGCTCGTCGAAAGCGTAGCCGATGCCGCGCACCGTGCGGATCGGATCGCGCTGGCGGCCGCGATTGAGGATCTTGCGCAACCGTCCCACATGGACGTCCACCGTGCGCTCGTCGATATAGACGTCGTGGCCCCACACCGCGTTCAGGAGCTGCTCGCGGCTGTAGACGCGGCCCGGATTGCGCATGAGATGTTCGAGCAGCTTGAACTCGGTCGGCGAGAGCTCGACATCGCGGCCCGAGCGCGTCACCCGGCGGGTGCGGCGGTCGAGCGCGATATCGCCCGCGGTCAGCTGGTCGGCGATGGTCTCCGGATTGGTGCGCCGGAGAATGGACCGCACGCGGGCCACGAGCTCGGGCACCGAGAACGGCTTGACCACGTAGTCGTCGGCACCGGTGGCGAGCCCGCGGATCCGCTCCTGCTCCTCGCCGCGGGCGGTGAGCATGATGATCGGGATGTCGCGGGTCTCTGGCCGCGCGCGCAGCATGCGGCAGACCTCGATCCCGGACAGGCCGGGCAGCATCCAGTCGAGCACGATGAGGTCGGGACGCTCCTCCTCGACCAGCATCTCCACCTCGTCGCCCGACGCGGTGGTGCGGACGGCGAAGCCTTCCGCCTCGAAATTGTAGGACAGGAGGACCTGCAGGGATTCCTCGTCCTCGACAATCAGGATCGACGTCGTCGTCATCGCACTCGAAATTCGCTGCGCCTCATGCACGGACGGCGAGGCCGCCGCGGTGTCCGGGGCAAAGTCAGTCCTGCGAGTAGCTGACATGGGTCATGCTCGTCGTATCGCTCTTGGGGCGTTCGTCGTCCAGCGTTTCGCCATGGACGAGGAAATAGACATTCTCAGCGATATTGGTGGTGTGATCGCCGATGCGCTCGATGTTCTTGGCACCGAACAGGAGATGGGTGCACGCCCCGATGGTGCGCGGATCCTCCATCATATAGGTCAGGAGCTCGCGGAACATGGCGTTGTAGAGGGAGTCGATCTCCTCGTCGGACCGCCATACCTCCATCGCCTTGTCGGCGTCGTGCTGGACATAGGCGTCGAGCACGTTCTTGAGCTGCTCCAGAGCCAGCCGGCCCATCTGTCCGAGGCCGGCGAGCCCGCGCGTCGGACGCGGCTCGGCAATGGCGAAGATGCGCTTGGCGATGTTCTTGGCGAGGTCGCCGATGCGCTCCAGATCCATGGCGAGCCGCAGCGCCACCACGATCTCGCGGAGATCCACGGCGACCGGCTGGCGCTTGGCGATCATGAGGATCGCCTTTTCCTCGATCTCGCGCTCCAGCTCGTCGATCTTGTCGTCATTGTCGATGATCTTCTGCGCAAGCTCGGTATCGCGCTTGTCCAGCGCGTCTATGGCGCTGGCGAGCTGCTCCTCGGCCAGGCCGCCCATATGGGCGAGCTTGTTGTGAAGCGCGGAGAACTCCTCGTCATAGGATTTGACGATATGTTCGCTCACTGTCTTGCTCCTTCCGTCGCCCGACCGCCTAGCCGAAGCGACCCGTGATGTAGTCGTGGGTGCGCTGGTCCTGCGGGTTGGTGAAGATCTGGTTGGTCTCGCCCTCCTCGACCAGCTTGCCGAGATGGAAGAAGGCGGTGCGCTGCGACACACGGGCGGCCTGCTGCATGGAATGGGTGACGATCACGATGGTGAAGTCCTGGCGCAGCTCGTCGATCAGCTCCTCCACCTTGGCGGTGGCGATGGGATCGAGCGCCGAGCACGGCTCGTCCATGAGGATGACCTCGGGCTTCACGGCGATGGCACGCGCGATGCACAGGCGCTGCTGCTGGCCGCCCGACAGGCCCGTGCCGGGCTGGTCGAGGCGATCCTTCACTTCCTCCAGAAGGCCCGCCTTCTCCAGGCTCGTCGTGACGATCTCGTCGAGATCGGCCTTGCCGGAGGCGAGCCCGTGGATGCGCGGCCCGTAGGCGATATTGTCGTAGATCGACTTCGGGAACGGGTTCGGCTTCTGGAACACCATGCCGACGCGCGCGCGCAGGAGGACGGGATCGAGCGCGCGGTCGTAGATGTTCTCGCCATCGAGCGTGATGGAGCCCTCCACCCGGCAGCCCTCGATGGTGTCGTTCATCCGGTTGAGGCAGCGCAGGAAGGTCGACTTGCCGCAGCCCGACGGCCCGATCAGGGACGTCACCTCGTTGTTGGCGATGTCGATCCCGACCTCGTAGAGCGCCTGGGTATCGCCGTAGAACACATTGACGCCGCGCGCGGCCATCTTGATCTCCCGCTCGACGGCGGGCTGCGCGGCCTCGACGGCCTCCTGTGCCGTTGCGGCAACCGCATCGGTCGCGACAGCGGCACTGCTCGGGGTGGTATCCATGACAGTCATGCCCTTTCCTTTACCATCGCCGCTGGATCCGTTGGCGCATGAAGACCGCCAACGCGTTGAGACTGATCATCAGCGCAAGCAGCACGATGATCGCGGCCGAGGTTCGAGCCTCGAAGAAATTCCGGTTCTCGTTGCCCTGCCACAGGAAGATCTGCACCGGCAGGGCCGTCGACTGGTCGAGCGGCGTGCCGGGCACGCTGGCAACGAAGGCGTTCATGCCGATCAGCAGGAGCGGCGCCGTCTCGCCGAGCGCCTGGGCGACGCCGATGATCGTCGCCGTCAGGATGCCGGGGATCGCCAGGGGCAGCACATGGTGGAACACCATCTGGGTGCGCGAGGCGCCGACCCCCAGTGCGGCATGGCGGATCGAGGGCGGAAGCGCCCTCAGCGTGCTGCGCGTGGAGATGATGATGATCGGCAGCGTCATCAGGGTCAGCACCAGCCCGCCCACGAGCGGCGCGGAGAGCGGGAGATGGAACCAGCCGATGAAGACCGAGGCGCCGAGCAGGCCGAACACGATGGAGGGCACGGCCGCCAGGTTGTTGATGTTGACCTCGATGAGGTCGGTCAGCCGGTTCTTCGGCGCGAACTCCTCCAGATAGATCGCGCTCGCCACACCGATCGGCACCGCGAGCACGATGACGATCAGCATCATGTAGAGCGAGCCCACAAAGGCGCCCGCGAGACCGGCAGAGGCCGGCGAGCTGCGCGAATCCACATTGAGGAACAGCGACTTGGCGAAGGCCATGTGGATGATGCCGCGCTCATAGAGCCTGTCGGCGAGGTCCTGCTGGTCGCCGGAGAGCTGCTGGCGTGAATCGGGCAGGGACCGGTCGATATTGCCCTTCAGCCAGACGTCCACATTGGCGTTGGCCAGAAGGTCGACCTGTCTGGTCGTGCCCACGATGGCGGGATCCTGGAGCACCATCTCGCGCAGCCTGAACCGCTCGCCGCTGGCAACGAGGCCGATGAGGTCCCGCTTCGAGGCATCCGTTTCCCCGATGGCCTTGCGCAACCCACCCTCGATCAGCTTGTTCCAGTTGACCAGCGCGAGACCGCGCCGCCAGCGGTTCATCTCCTTCTGGAAGGCGGCCTCCGACTGGTCTGCCTGCTGCTCGGGGGGCGGGCCCACATCGACCACCTCGGGATCGAAGGTGACGTCGAGCGTGATCGTCGCCTGCCAGAAGGCGGGCAGGCCCCTGGCCAGCACGCTGGAGAACAGCACCACGACGAAGCCGATCGCGGCAATGACGGCAAGCATGCCCATGAGGCGGAACCGGCGTTCCCTGGCGTGGCGCCGCCTGAGCGAGCGCTCGATCAGCGCCGCCTGGCCGTAGGCGAATGAGCGTCCCGTATCGTTGACAGTGCTCGTCATGGCTATTCGTACTGCTCTCTGTATTTGCGCACGATGTAGAGGGCCACGACGTTCAGGGCGAGCGTCATGGCGAACAGCGTGAGGCCGAGCGCGAAGGCGACGAGCGACTGCGGGCTTGCGAAGTCGGCATCGCCGGTCAGCTGGTTGACGATGGTGACGGTCACGGTGGAGACCGCCTCGAACGGATTGGCGTTCAGCACCGGCCGGTTGCCGGCGGCGAGCACGACGATCATGGTCTCGCCGACGGCCCGGCTGATGGCGAGCAGGAACGCGCCGACGAGACCGGGAAGCGCGGCGGGCAGGACGACCCGCTTGATCGTCTCCGAATGCGTGCTGCCGAGCCCGAGCGAGCCGTCACGCATCGCGCGCGGCACCTGGGTGATGATGTCGTCGGACAGCGAGGAGATGAACGGGATGATCATGATCCCCATGACCACGCCTGCGGTGAAGGCGCTGGTCGCGCGGATGTCGAGCCCTATGGACGCGCCGATATCCGCCAGGAACGGGCCCACGATGGTCAGCGCGAAGAAGCCGTAGACGATGGTGGGAATGCCGGCGAGGATCTCCACGATGGGCTTGGCGGTCATGCGCACGCGGCGCGGCGCGTATTCGGCCATGTAGATCGCCGCCATGAGGCCGATCGGCCCGGCCACCAGCATCGCGATGAGGCTGACCAGCACGGTGCCCCAGAGCAGTGGCAGAAGGCCGAAATCGCCCTGCCCCCCGGCGCCGACCGTGGAGAAGCGCGGATTCCAGACGGTGCCGAAGAAGAAGTCGATCGGGCTGACGAAGGTAAAGAAGCGGATCGCCTCGCCGAGCAGGGAGGCGACAATGCCGATGGTCGTCAGGATGGCCACGCCCGAGCAGAATGCGAGCAGCGCGCCCACGACGCGCTCCACCTCGTTGCGCGCTCGAAGCTCCGGCGAGATCCGCGACCAGGCCAGGCGCGTCGCGACGAGCCCGGCGACAGCGGCGAGCGCCACCACCGACAGCCATGCGACCGTGCCGAAAGTGCGAAGCCCCGCCGCGATCTCGCTCTCATAGGGCGCCTCGGTATCCGCGACACCGAAGCCGGAGGCGATCTGGCGGATGCGTTCGACGACCAGGTCGAGCTGGTCTGCGGGTTGCTTTGCGACGTCGGCGGGAAGCTGGGCGAGAATGTAGAAGCGGCTGAGTTCGTCGCCGAAGACGGCCCACAGAACGAGGACGATAAGCGCCGGAATGGCGCACCAGATCGCCAACAGCGTCCCGTGATACACCGGCCGGGAATGCAGCCTCTGCCGGGCACCGGACGCCAGATGCCGGCTGCGGGTCAGTCCCACCCTGTAGGCGAGGGCCATCAGCAGGAGCAGGACGATAATCACGGTCAGGCTGTGCACGGGATCGTCTCGCGATGTTCTGTGTTGGGGACCGTGGCGATACGGGTTGAGGCGTGTCCGGCTCCGGGGCGCTCCGCAGGCATGCGGAGCCCCCGAAACCGGATGGCCGGGTTAGCCCTGGACGTCGCTGGCCGAAATCGCCACGCCGTCCTCGAAGTTCTTCAGCACCTTCGCGCGCTCCTCCTCCGGAGCCGGGATCAGACCAGCCTCTTCCAGACGGCCGCCGGAGCCCGCCATCTGATCGGAGAGGAAGAAGGCAACGTAATCCGCGATACCCGGGACGGCGTCAAGATGCTCGCCCTTCACGTAGAAGAACAGCGGACGGGACACCGGATACTCGCCTGAGGCGATGGTCTCCAGGCTCGGCGTGATGCCGTCGATCGTGGCGACCTTCAGCGTGTCGCGGTTCTGGTCGTAGAAGCTCAGGCCGAAGACGCCGACCGAGGAGGGATTGGCCTGAAGACGGGCCAGGGTCTCGGTGTAGTCGCCGGAGATCTCCACGACGCGCTCCTGGCGGAACGACAGGCAGGCCGCTTCCATCTCGTCCTCGCCCATCTCGGGCAGACCGGCCGCCTCGCAGCCCGGCAGGATGACCTTCTCCTCGAACACTTCGCGCGTGCCGTGGTTGGAGGCCGGGATGACGAGATTGATTTCCTGATCCGGCAGGGCGGAATCGATGTCGCTCCACTTGGTGTAGGGGTTGTCGACCATCTTGCCGTCCTGCGGCACCTTGGCGGCGATCGCCTTGTAGATCTGCATCGGCTTGAGCGCGAAGTCGCCCTGATCGGCATTGGTCGCGAAGACGATGCCATCATAGCCGATGCGGATCTCGTAGATGTCCTTGACGCCGTTCTCGTTGCAGGCCTTGATCTCCTTGGCCCGGATCCGGCGCGAGGCATTGGCGATGTCGATCGTATTCTCGCCGGCGCCCTCGCAGAACTGGCGCAGGCCGCCCGACGACCCGCCCGAGCCGACGACCGGCGTCGGATAGTCCGGGAACGCCGCGCCGAATTCCTCGGCGACGATCGAGGCGAACGGCAGGACCGTCGACGAGCCGGCGATCTGGATGGTGTCGCGAGCCATGGCCTGGCCCGCGGAGAACAGCGCCGCAGCGCCAAGCACGACGCCGAGCGTCAAGGCTTTGGTTTTCACGAGAAATCTCCCTTGTTCATGTCAGTCTGGACCCTTGTGAGGCCGTCGAGCACCTGGCTGATGCGGCCGAACCGCCGCCGGCGCGGGTCCGGTGATCCTCTGTTGCCCCCTGCCAGCGTCGACAGCGACACCCTATGGGGTACAGGTCGCGGTTTTATTACGCTTCCATGACAGTTTTATTACGTTTTAAGTTGTTGTTTTTTATTGATTTATCTTGGCTTTCGGCCGACTGTTCGGCGCCTTGCGCTCCGGCTGTGTAACACTGTCGGGGGCAGCCAGCGGCAGACGTGCGGTAAACACGCTGCCGACCCCGACCTCGCTCTTCACGACAAGCTTGCCGCGATGGCGGTTGAGGATGTGCTTCACGATGGCGAGGCCGAGCCCCGTGCCGCCCTTGGACCGGCTGTCCTGGACGTTCACCCTGTAGAACCGCTCCGTCAGCCGCGGAATGTGCTCTGCCGGTATGCCCGGCCCGTGGTCGCGCACCGACAGCGAGACGGTGCTCTCGCCGCGCGCCGTTCCGGAGATTTCCGCGAAGATCTCGATGCGCCCGCCGGATCCGGCATACTTGATCGCGTTCTCGATGAGGTTCTGGAACACCTGGACGAGCTCGTCGCGGTCGCCCTTCACGAAGACCTCCCCGTCCGACAGGCTCAGTTCGAGCGTCGCGCCGCGCTCGCGCGCGAGCGGTTCCAGGAACTCCACCACATGGCGCACGGCCTTGCCGAGATCGACCGTGTCGGTCGGGCGCAGATGCACATTGAGCTCGATGCGGCTGAGCGAGAGCAGATCGTCGATCAGCCGGGACATGCGCTCCGCCTGCGCGCGCATGAGCTCCAGGAACTGCGCACGCGCCTTCGCATCGTCCCTGGCCGCGCCCTGCAGCGTCTCGATGAAGCCGAGCACGGAGGCGAGCGGGGTTCTGAGCTCGTGGCTCGCATTGGCCACGAAATCGGCGCGCATCCGCTCCACCTGATGCTGACGGGTGAGATCGCGCAACAGCAGCAGGAGCGCGGGCGAGCCGAGCGTTCCGCCGCGTGCGGGCGGCGCCTTGGGGATAGCCGCGACGAAGGCCTCGAACCGGCGCTCCACGGGCACGCGGCGCTCATAGTCGACACGCTGGGCCTCGCCGGTCTCGGACACCTGCTCCACCGCCTCCAGTATGGCGGGCGCGCGGATCGCGGCGGAAATGTGCTGGCCCGTCGGATCGACCTCGAAGGCGGAGACGGCGTGCTCGTTGCACAGGATCACGATGCCGTGGGCGTCGAGCACCATGAAGGGATCGGGCAGGGTCGCCGCCACTGCGCTCAGAAGCTGGGAGGCCTCCTCGCGGCCGCCGGCGGTGGCGGCGAGCTGGGCCAAGGCGCTGTGCCGTTCCGCGAGCGCGTCCGCCTCGCCCGTCTGCGCCTCAGTGTCTGGAGGCCGTGCGAAGCGCAGGGCGACGAGGCGCAGCACGACGAGCACGCTCGCCGCGCCGACCGCGGCCCAGGCCGGCATGAGACCGGCGGCGACCAGCATGGCGAACAGGGCCACGACAAGCGCGACATAGGCCCACTCCGCCCGGGGCCACGCCTGAATGCGTCCCCATGGTCCGCCGGACCGTTCCGGCCCCTTCTGGTCGGTCGTTGCCATGTCTCGAATCGCGTCCGCACCTCAATCGGCCAATAAGTCACGACGAAGCATAACAGAATGACGACAGCGCCGGAGAATTCTCCGCCCGTTTGTGACACTCCGCATTCCGTTACCGCAACACTCTGATATTGGCGGCTGTCCGGGTGTTTCGGCCCCGGCCCTCTCCACGCCCTAGACGCCGAGAATCGGGCGCAGGAGGCGCAACAGGGGATTGCCGAACCGCAGCCGCCCCTCGGTCGCGACGAGGCAGATGCAGTCCTCGCCCGGCTCCACCACAGGCGCGTGCTCGGCATCCTCGCCGAGCTCGGCCACGTCGCCCATGGCGAACCGGCCGAAGGCGTCGCGATAGGCGCCGCGCAGGACCACCGTGATCTCGGCGCCCTCATGCCCGTGGGCCGGCATGCGGGTGCCCGCAACGCCCCTGACCAGCAGAAGCCGGCCGGGCGCGTTGGCGGATAGAGGCAGCGCGTGCACCGCGATCCCCCGACCGCGGCGCCGCCAGCGCAGATGGTCGAGCGGCACGCCGAGACGGCTGGCGAGCGGATAGGGCAAGCCGAGCCCGTCGCTGTCGACGCCGCCCGGCTCCGTCCGCACCCCTGCCGCCACGGCCGCGTCGAGCCTGCCCATCGCGCGGGCGAGCGCGTCGTCGCGCAGCGGCGTCTCCTCCATGCTGTCCAGGAGCGCGCCGCCAATGGCCTCGCCCACGCGCACCACGCGGCGGCACGCGCCGCACCAGGCGAGATGCGAGGCGACAGCGACGGCCAGCGGCTCGTCCAGCGTGCCGGCCGCATAGGCAATGACGGTCGCCTCCTCGGGATGATGGCCGATCCTCACCTGCTGTCCTCCATGTACTCTGCGAGCGATGCGCGAAGCTTGCGGTAGGCTAGGCGCATGCGCGACTTCACGGTGCCGAGCGGCAGGGCGAGCCGCACCGCGATCTCGGCCTGCGTCAGCCCGTCGAGAAAGGCCAGGCCCATGATCCGGCGCTGACCGTCCGGCAAGGCGTCGAGGGCACCGCGCACCCGCATCTCCATCTCGCCCTCCATGAGGCGCGCCTCGCCGTCGGGCTCGTCGGTGGCTCCGTCATGGTCGTCGATATCGGCGAACCGGACCGGAGGCTGCCGGCGCAGGCGGTCGATGGCGCGATTGCGCGCGATGGTGAAGATCCATGCGGCGACGGAGCCCCGCGCCGGCACATACCGGTCGGCCTTCGCCCAGACCGCGAGCATGACCTCCTGAACCAGCTCCTCCGCCGTCTCGGCATCGGCGCCCCGGCGCAGCATGTAGCTCTTCAGCCTCGGGCCGAAATGTCGGAACAGGACCGCGAAGGCGTCGCGGTCGCGCCCTGTGGCCACGCGCGACAGCAAGTCCGCCATGGCGGGCTCGACATCGCTGCGACCGGCCTGTCTTGCCGGGTCTGTCATCGCTGTGACCGCATTTGCCGTATCGCCCCCCTTCCCGCGTCCGGTGCGGGCCGGGTGAGGATGGATCACCGGGGGCTCTTCAGATTCTCGAGCTTACTCCTCACGCAGGGCCCCGCGCAACGGATCGGGTGCAGCCGGTCTGCCTATCGCTGAACGAGGGTCTCCAGCGTCTCCAGCCGGTCTGCCTCCTCGGCCGGCTTGTCCCAGCGAATGCGGTGGATGCGGGGGAAACGCATGGCGAGCCCCGATTTGTGCCGGCTGGAGGGATGCACGGAATCGAAGGCCACCTCGAGCACGAGGCCAGGCTTCACCGCACGGACCGGGCCGTAGCGCTCCACCGTGTTGGCGCGGACGAACCGGTCGATCTCGAGGAGCTCCTCGTCGGTGAAGCCCGAATAGGCCTTGCCGACGGGCACGAGTTCGCGCGCGCCGTCCGCCCCTTCGCGCCAGGCCCCGAACGTGTAGTCGGAATAGTAGGAGGAGCGCTTGCCGGACCCGCGCTGGGCATAGAGGAGCACCACGTCGAGGGTGAGCGGCGCGCGCTTCCACTTGTACCAGTGCCCCTTGGGGCGGCCGGCGAGATAGGGGCTTGCACGGCGCTTGAGCATCAGCCCCTCTATGCCGTTCGCCCGCGCAGCGCGCCAGTGCGCCTCCAGCTCGGCGAAATCGTCGAAGCCGATGAGGCCGGAGAGGTCGCTGGCGCCCGGCCCCTCGCGGCCGTGCCAGTCCTCCAGCCTTGCGCGCCGCCGCTCCAGCGCGAGCGGGCGCAAATCCTCGTCGTCGGCGACCAGGATGTCGTAGAGCCGGATATGGGCCGGGTAGCGCTGGACCGTCGCGGCCGTGACGGTCTTGCGGTTGAGCCGCTGCTGGAGCTCGTTGAAGGGCGCGACCTCGCCGTCCCTCACGACCAGCAGCTCGCCGTCGAGCACCGCCCGGCGCCCGCGAAAGGCGAGCGTCACATCCGGAAAGCTGTGGGAGATGTCGTCGCCGGCACGCGAATAGAGCCGCACCGCATCGTCGCGGGCGACGACCTGGACACGGATGCCGTCCCATTTCCATTCCGCGAGGAAGTCGGCCGGATCGAGGCGCGCCCAGTCGTCGTCCTCCACCGGATGGGCGAGCATGAGCGGGCGGAAGACGGGGCGGGTGCCCGGATCGGGCCTGTCCGCGCGCCCGTCGAGCCAGGCGAAGAGATCCTCATAGGGCGCCTCCAGCGCGTGCCAGAGCTCCTCGATCTCGGCGACCTCCACCCCGCCATGGCGGGCGACGGCGGTGCGCGTGAGCCGGGCGGAAACGCCCACGCGCAGCGCACCCGTCAGGAGCTTCAGGAGCGCGAAGCGGCCCTTGGCGTCGAGCCGGTCGAGCCAGCCCTCAACGAGCCCCGGAAGGGCCGCCTTCTCCGCCGTCCGGATGGTCTCGATCACCTCCGACAGGCGCGGCGCCGCGCCGGCCTGCCCGCCATCCGGCCACAGAAGCGCGACCGTCTCCGCGGTATCGCCCACATAGTCGCGCGACAGCCTGTAGAGCTCCGGGTCGACCCGCGGTTCCAGGAGTTCGGCAAGGATGCGCCGCGTCGGCACCCGGAAGGAGAGCGCGCCGGTCAGCACCGCCAGCGCCCAGCCGCGCTCGGGATCGGGCGTATCGGCGAAATAGCGCTCGATCAGCGCCAGCTTGCCGTTGCGCGCGGGCGTGAAGGCGAGGCGGTCGAGGAGCTCGGCGAAGGCTTTCATGGCGGTCGACCTCCTACTCGTCCTCGTCCTCGAAGCCGACGAGGGCGAGCGCGCGGGCGCGCCGGCCCGTGCCGTTCAGATAGTGGCAGAGCGCATCGTCGCGGCCATGGGTGACCCAGACCTCCTCCGCCCCGGTCTCCTCGATGGTCGCCACGAGTTCCGGCCAGTCGGCATGGTCGGACACGACGAGCGGCAGCTCCACGCCGCGCTGCCGGGCCCGCCCGCGCACCCGCATCCAGCCGGAGGCGAAGGCGGCCAGCGGATCGGCGAGGCGGCGCGACCAGCGGTCGGCGAGCGCGGAGGGCGGGGCAATGACGAGCTCTCCGGCAAGCGCCGCGCGGTCGGCATCGCTCGCGGAGCGCAGCTCGCCGAGCGCGATGCCGCGATCCCGGTAGAAGGCGCACAGCGCCTGAAGCGCACCGTGGAGCCAGATCGGCCGGTCATAGCCCTGCGCGCGCATCAGCGCGATCATGCGCTGGCACTTGCCGAGCCCGTAGGCGCCGAGCAGGACGGTCCGCTCCGGATTGGCCGCGACCGCGGCGATCAGCCGGGCGGCCTCCGCCTCCGCCGGTTCGTGGCGGAAGACCGGCAACGCGAAGGTCGCCTCGGTGACGAACAGGTCGCACGCCACGGGCTCGAAGGGCGCGCAGGTCGGATCGGCCGCGCGCTTGTAGTCGCCGGAGACCACCGCGCGCGTGCCCTGCCAGTCGAGCACCACCTGCGCGCTGCCGAGAATATGGCCCGCCGGAACGAGCGTGACGCCCACGCCGTTGATGTCGATCGCCTCGCCATAGGCCAGCGGCTGCAGGCTGCCGCCCGCCTCCTCGCCGTGGCGGATGCGCATGATGTCGAGCGTCTCGGGCGTGGCGAGCACGGCGCGGTTGCGCGGGCGGGCATGGTCGCCATGGCCATGGGTGACGACAGCGCGCGCGACGGGGCGGTGCGGGTCGATATGGAAATCGCCGGGGGCGCAATAGAGCCCCTTCTCGGTCGGATGGAGCCAGCGCTCCGGTCGCATTGCGTGTGCCATGGCTTGCTCGGGCCGGGAACGGGCCGGTGCCGTTCCCCTCATGCGAACACATAGTGACCGCGGAGTTGACAAGGAAGTGTCACATGTTGAAACATGAACGCCGACATTCGACCAGCAATGGACGTTCAGGCAATGGAGCCTCACCGCCAGCCCCTTCCGGCGCTCGGCGTGTGGGGTTTTTTGCGTTTTGAGGGCTTCGGGTCCGGGGGCGGACAGTATCGCGCCTGTCCGGAACCGGCACCTTCTGGAGGGGATGACGGCTCATGCCGCTGACCGTACCGGTCGGCCTGCTCTACTCGGTGGACGGGCCCTATAGCGTGATCGGACGCGACTGCCTCGACGGCGCGCTGATGGCCGTCGACGAGGTGAACGACGCGGGCGGGCCCGTGCGCCTCGAGCCCCATGCGATGAACCCGGCGGGCTCCATCGAGTCCTATCACCGCATGAGCGAGGCCATGCTGCGCGAGCATGGTTGCCGCCACATCGTCGGCACCATCACCTCCATCGGGCGCAAGGAGGTCATCCCGATCATCGAGAAGCACGACGCGCTTCTATGGTATGTCTGCCCCTATGAGGGCTTCGAGTGCTGCGAGAACGTGATCTATGCGGGCGCGAGCCCCAACCAGCACATCGTGCCGCTGTTCCGCCACGTCGTTCCGCGCTTCGGCCGGCGTGCCGCGCTCGTCGGCTCCAACTATGTCTGGGGCTGGGAGACCAACAGGATCGCGCGCGAGATCCTCAATGCCTGCGGCGGCGAGGTGCTCGGCGAGCGCTACCTGCCGATGGGCGCGACCGACGTGGAGCGCATGATCTCGGAGATCGAGGCCGACCCGCCGGATTTCATCCTGAACAACCTGATCGGCCCGTCGAGCTATGCCTTTTTCGCGGCCTATGAGGCGCTGGCCCGCCGCGACCGCCGCTTCGGGCCGGACCGGGTTCCCATCGTGAGCTGCAATCTGACGGAATGCGAGCTCGCCGCCGTGGGGCCTGCCGGGATCGGCCACTATTCCACCGCGATCTATTTCGAGAGCATCGACGGCGCGGAGAACGCCGCCTTCCGCGCAAGGCTGCGCGAGCGCATCGGCCCCGACCGACCGGTCTCCGCCTTCGTCGTCATGGCCTACAGCGCGGTGCGAATGCTCGCCGAGGCGGTCGCGGAGGCCGGCACCGACGAGATCGACATCGTTCGCCGCATCCTGCACGCGCACACCTTTTCCGCCCCGCCCGGCGCGCTGGAGGTGGACCCTCGCACCAACCACATTGCGCATCGCCCGCATATCGGCCGCATCGCCGGCAACGGGCAGTTCGAGGTGGTCGAGAGCAGCCCCGCACCGCTTGCCGCCGACCCCTATCTGGTCGACTTCGACGCCACCGCGCTGGCCCGCGCCATGGGCGGCGGACGGCCCAGCCTGAGGGTGGTGCAATGACCGGCGCCTATCGCACCCCCAATTTCCGCGGCTGGCGCGTCGCGATCCTGCACCGCGAGGATGCCAACGCTGCCCGGCTCGAGCGCCAGCTCGCCCGGCTCGGTATCGTGTGCGTGCGCTCATGGCCCGCGCTCGACCTGGCCGACGGGCCGTTCGACGCGGTGTTCTTCGACGGCGATGCGGGCTTCGACGGCCAGTTCCCATGGGCGAACGAGGACCCGCCGATCCCGATGATCGCCATTGTCGGCTCGGAGGCGCCGGGCCGGCTCGAATGGGCGCTCGCGCAGGGAGCGAGGGCGCATATCGTCAAGCCGGTCTCCTCCAGCGGCGTGTTCTCCGCGCTGGTGCTGGCCTCCGCCCTGCTGGAACGCCACCGCCGGCAGGCCCGCCGGATCGCGGATCTGGAGAAGCGACTGAGCGGCCGGCCGCAGGTGATCGACGCCGTCATCGCCGTCATGGCGGCTTGCGGGCTCGACCAGGACACCGCCTTCGCGCGCATCCGGTCGGCCGCCATGAACCGGCGCCAGACGGTGGAGGCCTTCTGCGCCGCAAGGCCCCCGGCCGACATCGCCCATCTCGTCGCGCGCGACGCGCCCCGGCGGCAAACGGGATGAGGGCAGGATGAGGGCGACATGGCGATCCTGAAACAGCTCGCCCGGCGCAAGCTCGCCCTGTTCGGGCTGGCGGTCATCGCGGTGGTCGTCGGCGCCGCCTTCGCCGCGCCGTGGATCGTCGCCTATTCGCCGAACGAGCAGCTCTTCGACGGGCTCACGCTGGAGGGCGCGCCGCTGCCGCCGGACGGACGCTTCTGGTTCGGCACGGATCTCCTCGGCCGCGACCTCTTCTCGCGCATCGTCTATGGCGCGCGCACCTCGCTCATCATTGGCATTGTCGCCAATGGCACGGCCGTCCTGATCGGCGCCGTGGTGGGCGTGACGGCCGGCTTCCTGCGCGGCTTCGTTGGCGCGGCGCTGATGCGCTTCACCGATCTCATGATGGCGTTCCCAGCCCTGCTGCTCGCCATCGTGCTCGCCGCCATCTTCAGCCCGAGCCTGTGGATCGTGGCGCTGGTCATCGCCATGGTGAACTGGGTGCAGGTCGCCCGCGTCATCTACACCGAGACCACCTCGATCACCGAGCGCGACTTCGTGACCGCGGAGCGGAGCCTCGGTGCGACGCCGCCGCGCATCCTCGTGCGCCACGTCCTGCCGCATCTCGTTTCCACAATGGTGGTGTGGGGCACGCTCGGCATCGCGACCACGGTGCTGCTCGAGGCGACGCTCAGCTATCTGGGCGTGGGCGTCCAACCGCCGACGCCGAGCTGGGGCAATATCATCTTCGAGAACCAGACCTATTTCGCGACCGCCCCCTGGCTCGTCTTCGTGCCCGGCATCGCCATCGTCATGCTGGCGCTCGCCTTCAACCTGGTCGGCGACGCCCTGCGCGATATCCTCGACCCGACGCAGAAGGGGCGGTTCTGAGATGCGTGACACGGCTGTCGCATATTGCGGGCTCACACCCCCTCGCCCGGCGCCTTCGGCGCCACCCTCTCCCGCGAGGGGAGAGGGTTCGCTTGGGGCGCAGTCCGGAGCTTTCTCCTCTCCCCTCGCGGGAGAGGGAGGGGCCCGTCGCGCAACCGATGGGAGGGTGAGGGGGTGTGAGCCCGCAATATGCGACATCCCTGCCCGGCGGGGACGGTCGCCATGGTAGCCTATCTCATACGCCGGCTCGTGCAGGCCGTGCTCATCCTGATCGGGGTGAGCTTCGTGACCTTCGTGCTGCTCTATCTCGTCCCGGCCGATCCCGCCCGCCAGATCGCGGGGCGGAGCGCAACCGCCGCGACGGTGGAGAGCATCCGCGAACAGCTCGGCCTCAACCTGCCCTTCTACGAGCAGTACTGGCGCTATTTCGTGAACCTGATCCAGGGCGACTTCGGACGCTCCTACATCCAGAAATCGCAGGTCGGCGAGCTGATCGCCGCGCGCCTGCCGCCGACCCTCCTCCTCATGGCGGCGGCGATCTGCGCGGAGCTCGTCTTCGGGCTGACCATGGGCGTGATCGCGGCGGCGAACCGGCGCAGGATCGGCGACAACCTCCTGATGATCGTCTCCTTCGTCGGCGTGTCGGCGCCGCAATTCGTGGTCGGCATCCTGCTGCTCTATCTCTTCGCGGTGAAGCTCGGCTGGTTCCCCATCGGGGGCTACGGCACGGCGGCCCATATCGTCCTGCCTGCCCTGTCCCTCGGCTTCCTCGGGGCGGGCTGGTATTCGCGCATGATGCGCTCCTCCATGCTCGATGTGCTGGAGCAGGACTATGTGCGCACCGCGCGCGCCAAGGGAGCCGGGCGCTGGCGCGTCATCGTCGCCCATGCGGTGCCCAACGCGCTGCTGCCCGTCATCGCCATGATCGGCATCGATATCGGGCTCTTCATGAGCGGCATCGTGGTGGTGGAATCCGTCTTCGGCTGGCCCGGCATCGGCCAGCTCGCCTGGCAGGCCATCCAGCGCGTCGACATTCCGGTCATCATGGGCGTGACCGTCGTGTCGGCCACGGCCATCGTTCTCGGCAACCTTCTTGCCGATCTCGTGGCGCCCTTCATCGATCCGAGGATCAAGCTGAGATGACGGACGCCTTTTCACCTCGACCCTGCGTGAACCCTGGGAGGGAGACCATGCGCAAGACACTTCTATCGGCCCTCGCCGGCGCCGCCCTGGCGGGCCTCGCCGCGACCGCATCATGGGCTGAAGAGCCCCGGATGGGCGGCACCATGACGGTGACCTACAAGGACGACGTCTCGACCCTCGATCCGGCCATCGGCTACGACTGGCAGAACTGGTCGATGATCAAGAGCCTGTTCGACGGGCTCATGGACTACAGGCCCGGCACGACCGAGCTCGTCCCCGACCTTGCGGAGGGCTACGAGATCTCCGGCGACGGCAAGACCTATACCTTCACGCTCAGACAGGGCGTCAAGTTCCACAATGGCCGCGAGATGACGGCCGACGACGTCAAATACTCGCTCGAGCGCGTCATCGACCCGAAGACGCAGAGCCCCGGCGCCGGGTTCTTCGGCGCCATCGAGGGCTTCGAGGCGCTGAACTCCGGCGAGGCCGACACGCTCTCCGGCGTCGAGGCCGTCGACGACCATACGGTGCGCATCACGCTCTCGCGGCCCGACGCGACCTTCCTGCATGTCATGGCGCTCAACTTCGCCCATGTGGTGCCGAAGGAGGCGGTCGAGGAATGGGGCCAGGACTTCGGCAAGCATCCCGTCGGGACCGGCGCCTACAGCATGGAGGAGTGGACGCTCGGCCAGCGCGTCGTCTTCGCGCGCAACGAGGACTACTACAAGGAGGGCGTGCCGCGGCTCGACAAGATCGTGTTCGAGGTCGGCCAGGAGCCCATCGTCGCGCTCCTCAGGCTCGAGCGCGGCGAGACGGACATTGCCGGCGACGGCATTCCGCCGGCGAAGTTCCTCCAGGTCACCAAGGACCCGAAATACGAGGGCATGATCGTGGAGGGCGACCAGCTCCATACGGGCTATGTCACCATGAACGTCGCCATGAAGCCCTTTGACGACGTGCGCGTGCGCAAGGCCGTCAACATGGCCATCAACAAGGACCGGATCGTGCGCATCATCAATGGCCGCGCCGCGCCGGCCAACCAGCCGCTGCCGCCGCTCATGCCCGGTTACGCGGAGGACTATGAGGGCTTCCCCTACGATCCCGACGGCGCGAAGGCGCTGCTGGCGGACGCCGGCTACGGGGACGGCTTCGAGACGGAGCTCTTCGTCGCCAACACCGACCCGCAGCCGCGCATCGCCCAGGCGATCCAGCAGGACCTCGCCGAGGTCGGCATCAAGGCGCAGATCAAGGCGCTCGCCCAGGCGAATGTGATCGCGGCGGGCGGCGAGAAGGACCAGGCGCCCATGATCTGGTCGGGCGGCATGGCCTGGATCGCCGACTTCCCCGACCCGTCCAACTTCTACGGGCCGATCCTGGGCTGCGGCGGCGCCGTGCCGGGCGGCTGGAACTGGGCGTGGTATTGCAACGAGGAGCTCGACAAGCGCGCGGTGGCCGCCGACGCCATGGTCGACACGGCCAGGCAGGACGAGCGCATCGCGGAATGGCGCGACATCTTCGTGGCCATCCAGGAGGAGGCCCCCTGGGCGCCGATCTTCAACGAGAAGCGCTACACGATCCGCTCCAAGCGCCTTGGCGGGCCCGACGCGATCTTCGTCGATCCCGTCCACATTCCCGTCCATTACGACTACGTCTACATCAAGGAAGACCAGTAGCCATGTGCCAGGCCGCCGAACACACCATTCACGGCGCGCATCACCATTTCGGGTGGGATCGTTCGATCCCGCCCGTCATGACCGTCGCGCCGGGGACCACGCTCGAATTCGAGTGCATCGACGCGTCCGGCGGCCAGCTGACCCCGGACTCCACCGTCGCGGACGTGCCCGGGCTCGACTTCGGCAGGATCAACCCGGTGACCGGGCCGATCTTCGTCGACGGCGCGCAGCCCGGCGACGCGCTCAAGGTCACCATTCACGAATACAAGCCCTCCGGCTTCGGCTGGACGGCCAATATTCCCGGCTTCGGGCTGCTCGCCGACCAGTTCCCGGAGCCCGCGCTCCATATCTGGAGCTATGACAAGGTGTCCATGGCACCGGCGGCCTACGGGCCGGGCGGGCGCGTGCCGCTCAAGCCCTTCGCCGGCACCATCGGGCTCGCCCCGGCCGAGCCGGGGCTGCATTCCGTCGTGCCGCCCCGGCGCATGGGCGGCAACATGGACATCCGCGATCTGGCGGCGGGCACCGAGCTCTATCTGCCCGTCGAGGTCGACGGCGCGCTGTTCTCCATCGGCGACACGCATGCCGCCCAGGGCGACGGCGAGGTGTGCGGCACCGCCATCGAGAGCCCGATGCACACCGTCTTGACGCTCGACATCGTGCGCGGCGCCAATCTCGCCATGCCGCGCTTCACCACGCCCGGCCCCGTTTCGCGCCATCTCGACGCGAAGGGCTACGAGGTGACGACGGGCATCGGCGAGGACCTGATGGAGGGCGCGCGCACCGCGCTCTCCCAGATGGTGGAGCTTCTCGCCGCACGCCACGGCATGGCGCCGGTCGAGGCCTACATGCTGTGCTCGGTTTGCGGGGACTTGCGGATCTCGGAGATCGTCGACCAGCCGAACTGGGCGGTCTCTTTCTACTTCCCGCGCATCGTGCTGGACTGAGGGCCCTTACTTTCATGACCGCTTCGGGCGATATCGTTCTCGACGTGCGCGGGCTCTCCGCCGAGGCGCGCTCGGAGGAAGGCGGCAAGGTCATTCTCGACGACGTCTCCTTCTCCGTGCGCGCCGGCGAAACCCTGTGCATCGCCGGCGAATCGGGGTCGGGCAAGTCGATCACCTCGCTGTCGCTCATGCGCCTGCTTCCCGGCTCGGTGCGCGTGACGGGCGGCGAGGCGCTGCTTGCCGGGCGCGACCTTCTCGCCCTGTCGGAACGCGAGATGCGGCGCGTGCGCGGCGACGAGATCGCCATGATCTTCCAGGAGCCCATGACCTCGCTCAACCCGGTCATGACCGTCGGCCGGCAGCTCACGGAAGCCTTGCGCATGCATCGCGACATGCCGGCGAGAGCGGCGCGCGCGAGGGCGCTGGAGATGCTGGAGGCGGTGCGCCTGTCGGAGCCGTCGCGCCGCCTCGCCCAGTACCCCCACGAGCTCTCCGGCGGCATGCGCCAGCGGGTGATGATCGCCATGGCGCTGTCGTGCAATCCGAAGGTACTGATCGCCGACGAGCCCACCACCGCGCTCGACGTGACGGTGCAAGCCCAGATCCTCTCGCTCATGAACGACCTCAAGAGCGAATTCGGCACCGCCGTCGTGCTCATCACCCACGATATGGGCGTGGTGGCGGAGATGGCCGACCATGTGCTGGTGATGAACCGGGGCCGGGTGGTGGAGACGGGCGACGTCTTCTCGATCTTCTCCGAGCCCCGCGATCCCTATACGCGAGGGCTGCTTGCCGCCGTGCCCCGGCTCGGCAGCCTTGCCGACCAGGATGCCCCGCGCGTTCGCGGCGCGGCGCGCGCGACGCCGCCGGCGCCCGCCCCCGAAGGTGCGCCCGTGGTGAGCGTGCGCGATCTCACCGTGCGCTTCGACATTCACGGCGGACTGCTTCAGCGCCCCATCCGGCGCGTCCATGCGGTTGAGGGCATCTCCTTCGACATCAGGCCCGGCGAGACGCTGTCGCTCGTCGGCGAGTCGGGCTGCGGCAAGTCGACCACCGGCAAGGCGCTGCTCAATCTCGTGCCGTGGTCGGGGACCGTGGAAATCGCGGGCCACAGGACGGCCGGGCTCGACGACCGCGCCATGCGGCCCGTGCGGCGCGACATCCAGATGATCTTCCAGGACCCCTTCGCCTCGCTCGATCCGCGCATGACGGTGGGCGATCTCGTCGCCGAGCCGCTCGTCATCCACGATCTGGCCCGCGGCGCGGAGATCGACGAGCGCGTCGCCTGGCTGTTCGAGCGCGTCGGGCTGGAGCCCCAGCACCGCACGCGCCACCCGCACGAATTCTCCGGCGGCCAGCGCCAGCGCATCTGCATCGCCCGGGCCCTCAGCGTGGGGCCGAAGGTGATCGTCGCCGACGAATCCGTCTCCGCCCTCGACGTTTCCGTGCAGGCGCAGGTTCTGGAGCTCATGCAGGAGCTGCAGGCCGAGCTCGGCATCGCCTATCTCTTCATCTCCCACGACATGGCCGTGGTGGAGGAGGTGAGCCACCGCGTCGCGGTCATGTATCTCGGCCAGATCGTGGAGATCGGCCCGCGCCGCGCCGTCTTCACCGACCCCTGCCATGCCTATACCCAGCGCCTCCTCGAGGCGGTGCCGATCGCCGACCCTACAAGGCGGCGCGGGGATTTCTCCAGACTCGCGGGCGAGGTGCCGACGCCGATCCGCCCGCTCGACTTCAGCCCCAGCCATGTGACCTTGAACGATCGCGGCGGCGGCCATTTCGCGGCCGACACCATGCCGTCGTGAACGCCCCCACGGCTTGAAGGGATCGCGCACAGCCTATAAATGCTCTGCGCACCCCTGTCCCACCTGGACGGACAATCCGAGCGGACCCGCCATCAGCCATGATCCCAGCCGCCCTCAAGGCCCTGTCCCAGATGTTCTCCCCGCCCTTCCGCGCCGTCCTGTGGAAGTCGCTCGGGCTGACGCTCGCCCTGTTCGTCGCGCTGTGGGTGGTGGTCCAGCTCATCGTGAGCGGACTGACGCTCACCCCCTGGCCGTGGGTCGACACAGCCATCGACGTGCTGACCGGGCTCGGCCTCATCGTCCTGATGGTGGTGCTCATCGCGCCCGTGGCCGCGATGTTCGCAGGCCTCTTCCTCGACGAGATCGCGGAACGGGTGGAGCGGGTGCACTATCCCTCCGACCCGCCTGGCCGGGACCTGCCCATGTGGCCCGCCATCGCGATCGGCCTGCAATTCGCCGCGGTGGTTCTCGCCGTCAACCTGCTCGTCCTGCCGACCTTCCTGTTCGGCATCGGCGTCATCGCCATGCTGCTCGCCAACGCCTATCTGCTCGGCCGGGAGTTCTTCGAGATGGCCGCCATGCGCCACATGCGCGTGCGCGAGGCGAAGCGGCTGCGCAAGGACAATGCCGCGCGCGTCTTCGCCGCCGGGCTCATCCCCGCCGCGCTCGCCCTCCTGCCCCTCGCCAACCTGCTCCTGCCGCTGTTCGCGACCGCCTATATGGTGCACATCTACAAACGGGTGGCGAAGGCGGACGCCGCATAGAGCAAGTTGCTCCCGATCGGACCCTCTCAAGTCCACAGCGTGCGCTCCCTGGGCTCCCGCTTTCGCGGGAGCGAGCGGCAAAACTACACCTTTTATCCTCCCAACCGCTCATGCCCGCGCAGGCGGGCATCCAGGAGCGGAGCGGGAAATCCGGTTCAGCCGGCCGGTACCGCGCGGCCTCACGCCGTCTTCTCGGGATACCGGCAGATATCGCGGATCGCGCAGGCGAGGCAGTCGGGCTTGCGGGCCTTGCAGACATAGCGGCCATGCAGGATGAGCCAGTGATGGGCGTGGACCTTGTAGCGGTCGGGCACGAGCTTCATGAGCTTTCCCTCGACCTCGGCCGGCGTGCGCCCCGGCGCGAGGCCGGTGCGGTTAGACACGCGGAAGAGATGGGTGTCGACGGCGATGGTCGGCTCGCCGAAGGCGGTGTTGAGCACCACATTCGCCGTCTTGCGCCCGACGCCGGGCAGGCTCTCCAGCGCCTCGCGGTCGCGCGGGACCTCGCCGCCGAAACGCTCGATCAGGTCGCGGGAGAGCTGGATGACGTTCTTCGCCTTGTTCCGGTAGAGGCCGATCGTCTTGATCGCCTCGCGCAGCCGCTCCTCGCCGAGCGCCACCATCTTCTCCGGTGTGTCGACCGTCTCAAACAGCGGCGTGGTCGCCTTGTTGACGCCCTCGTCCGTCGCCTGGGCCGACAGCACCACGGCGACGAGCAGGGTGAAGACATTGGTGTAGTGGAGCTCGCCGCGCGGATCGGGATCGGCCCTCTCGAACCGGGCGAACATCTCCTCGATCTCGGCACGCGACAGTCTGGACAGGCGGGGCATGGGGCGTGGCTGTTCTCTCGGGCGGGTGGGCCGGTCTGTGGACGACATATGGGCGCAAGTGAGCCCGTCCCGTCAATCGCCTGTTGAGCGAAGGGGGGCTTCCTGCCCTATAATGGCGATCATGACAGTCGCCGATACCGCCGCCACAGACACCGTCCGCTTCTCCGCGGTGCTCACGCCGCACCGGTCGCTGAGCCCGCGCGCCTTTCTCGTAGTGATGGCGCTGCTCGCCATTGCGAGCTTTGCCGCCGGCATCACCTTCCTCATGATGGGCGCCTGGCCGGTCTTCGGCTATTTCGGGCTCGATGTCGCGCTCGTCTACTGGGCGTTCCGGCGCAATTTCGCCGATGCCCGGCTGTTTGAGAGCGTCGCCCTGACCGAGCGCGAGCTGGTGGTGCGCCGCGAGGCGCGCAACGCCGAGCCGAAGGAATGGCGCTTCATCCCCTATTGGGTGCGCGTGGAGCTGGAGGAGAACGAGGCGCTGGAGACCTGCGGCCCGCTCTATCTCACCTCGCACGGCCGCAGGCTGCAGATCGGCGCGTTCCTGTCCCCGGACGAGCGCCGCAGCTTCGCCACCGCGCTCAGCCGGGCGCTCAGCCGCGCCACCTGACGGCGGGCACCCATCCCCGCACGGCGCGGGGTCCTCAGGCCGACAGCACCTCGTGCTCGACGACCTTGCCCGCGGCGTCGAGCCGGTAGACGATGGGTACGCCGGTCGCCAGCTCGCGCTTGACGATCTCCTCGCCCGACATGCCCTCCAGCTCCATGATGAGCGCGCGCAGCGAATTGCCGTGCGCGGCCACGAGCACCCGGTCATTGGCCTCGATGCGCGGCCGGATCGCGGTGCGGAAATAGGGCAGGACGCGCGCCGCCGTATCCTTCAGGCTCTCGCCGCCCGGCGGCGGCACGTCGAAGGAGCGCCGCCAGACATGGACCTGCTCCTCGCCCCAGCGCGCGCGCGCATCGTCCTTGTTGAGGCCGGTGAGGTCGCCATAGTCGCGCTCGTTGAGCGCCTCGTCGCGCACGATCTCCAGATCGGTCTGGCCGAGCTCCTCCAGGATGAGCGAAAGCGTGTGCTGGGCGCGGGTCAGAACGCTGGTGAAGGCGACGTCGAAGGCGAGCCCCCGGGCCTTCAGCGCGCGGCCCGCGCGGCGGGCCTCCTCGACCCCCTTCTCGGTCAGGTCCGGGTCTTTCCAGCCGGTGAACAGGTTCTTCAGGTTCCACTCGCTCTGCCCGTGACGCACGAGTACGAGAAGACGGTCCATGAACGACATCCTCCTTGAGGTGTGATGGGCGGTGTGGGAGGCCGAACGGGCCTTCCGATCAGAAATCGGCGAGACCGAGAACGTCGGCCATGGACATGAGGCCGGGCTTGCGCCCGCGCGCCCACAGCGCCGCCTTGACGGCCCCGCGCGCGAAAATATCGCGGGATTCGGCCTTGTGCGACAGTTCGAGCCGCTCCGCCTCGCCGGCGAAGATCACCGAATGCTCGCCCACGACCGAGCCGCCGCGCAAGGTGGCAAAGCCGATGGCGCCCTCCGGCCGGGGCCCCGTATGGCCGTCGCGCGTGCGCACCGCATGGGTCTCCAGCGGGATGTCGCGGCCTTCCGCCGCAGCCTCGCCCAGCAGCAGCGCGGTGCCCGACGGTGCGTCGACCTTGTGGCGATGATGCATCTCCACGATCTCGATGTCGAAATCCTCGTCGAGCGTCGCAGCCACCTTGCGCACGAGCGCGGCGAGCAGATTGACGCCGAGGCTCATATTGCCGGACTTCACAATGGTGGCGTGGCGGGCGGCGGCCCTGAGCTTCGCCTCGTCGTCGGCGGAAAAGCCGGTCGTGCCGATGACATGGACGATGCGGGCCTGCGCGGTGAGCTCGGCGAGCGCGACGGTGGCCGCCGGCACAGTGAAGTCGATCACCCCGTCGATCCGGCTGACGAGGCCCAGGGCATCCTCGCCGACCGTGGCGCCGATCTCGCCGATACCGGCGAGCACGCCCATATCGGCGCCCAGATGCGGCGAGCCCGGGGGCTCCAGGCCGCCCGCGACCTCGCAGCCTTCCGTCTCGTGGACGATACGGGTCAGTGTGCGGCCCATCCGGCCGGCCGCACCGGCAATCGCCAGCTTCATCACGCTCATGACGCTCCAGGTCCCTCTTGACGCTCCCCCGCCTATAACAAGCAGGCTTCGGGAAGAAAAGGCGCAAGGCCCGGTTTGCCTGAGGCGGGCGGGCTGATAACGTTAGGCGAGCACAAGGACCGGATGGGGGGAAAGCAGAGCATGGCCGAGGTGACACGTTCGATTACGCTCAACGCGCAGGCCGCCGACATATGGGCGGTCGTGGGCGATTTCGGGAGCATCGCGCAATGGCATCCCGCCATCTCCGCCTGCGCGGTGGAAGAGCACGACGGCGCGCTCTACCGCAACCTGACCATTCCCGACAGCGATACGCTGGTGGAGAAGCTCGAGGCCCGCGACGACGAAACCATGAGCTATCGCTACACCATCGCGCAAGGCCCCCTGCCGGTCGCCGACTATCATTCCACCATCGCGGTCGAGCCGGACAGCGAGACGAGCTGCACCGTGCGCTGGTCCGGACGCTTCTCCCCCTCGGGCGCCAGCGAGGACGAGGCCGTGGAGGTGATCGAGACGATCTACACCACCGGGCTCGACGCCCTGAAACGGCAATACGGTTGACCGCTTCACCCCGGAGCGGCCGGGCACCGTCCTTGCGCACCGCACGGCTAGTGGCCCCTGCACGATGATGCTTTTCCGCCCAGGCGCCGGAGCGCCCCGGCCGGACGACCGCCAGAGAGGACCCCGCCCCGCGCGATGCCGCACCTGTTCACCAACCGCCCGAAATACTCCTCCCTCACCGACGCTCATGCCGATCCCCGGGCCAATTTCCGGTGGGAGACGCTGAACGCCGTGCTCTACAAGCTTGGCGGGGCGGTGTTCATCGCCGGAAGCATCATGTTCTTCCCCCGGTTCGAGGCCTACGCGAATCTCGGGGCGTGGCTGTTCTTCTTCGGCTCCCTTCTCTATCTCGTCGTCACGGGCCACGACATGGTGGAGGTCCGGCGTTTCTGGAAGCGCAACCGGCGGCATACGCCGGGCGAGAAGCTCGAATACACCGCCGCCTCGACCTATCTCGGCGGCACGATCCTGTTCACCGCCGGCAGCCTCTTCTTCCTCTCCTGGTGGGGCTGGCTGATGCTCGGCTCCTGGTGCTTCGTGATCGGCTCGGCGCTGTTCGTCGTCGGCGCCAGCGTCAACGTCCTGCAGATCGTCAGGGCGCGTTCGCTCATCACCATGCAGCTCATGAACCTGACGGCGGTGACCTTCGTGGTCGGCTCCACCCTCTTCGTCGTGGCCTCCGTCCCCTATCTGTGGACCATAGAGAGCGCGGGCGATCACTATGTCCTGTTCAGCTTCATCGCCTGGCAGTATCTGGCCGGCAGCATCCTGTTCTTCATGGGCGGCGTCTTCAACTACTACCGCGCCTATATCGTCATGCGCGGCCAGCTCCACGTGGCGCGTGCGCGCTGACACCCGGTATCCCGACCGGCGGAGGCCTTGGTCGCCGCCGGCAATGCGTGCATCATGACCGTCATCGAGAAGGCGAGCCCGGCGTCCATGACCACACGCATCATTCCCGTCACGCCGTTCGACTATGTGGTGTTCGGCGGCAGCGGCGATCTTGCCTGCCGAAAGCTCCTGCCGGCGCTCTTCCACCGTTTCGCCGACGGCCAGTTCGACGAGAGCTCCCGTATCCTGGCAGTGTCGCGCAGCGGGATGACGCGCGAGGCCTATCGCGCCATGGCCGCGGAGGCGATCGGCGAGCACGGTTCGCCTGGCGACCATGACGGCGAGGTGCTCTCGCGGTTCCTCGGCTGCCTCGACCACATCCACCTCGATGTCACCGACGCCGCCGGCTGGGCGGCGCTCGCGAACAGGCTCGACCGCGACGAGACCCGGATCCGCGCCTTCTACCTCGCCGTGGCGCCGGACCTCTTCGGGCCGATCTGCGAGGGGCTCGGCGAGGCGGGCCTGGCGACAGCGAACTCCCGCGTCGTGCTGGAAAAGCCGCTCGGCTACGACCTCGCCTCCGCGGAGGCGATCAACGAGGCGGTGGGGCGCGTGTTCGCGGAGCGCCAAATCTACCGGATCGACCATTATCTCGGCAAGGAGACGGTCCAGAACCTCATGGCGCTCAGATTCGCCAATGCGCTGTTCGAGCCGCTCTGGAACTCCGCCCATATCGACCACGTTCAGATCACGGTGGCCGAGGAGATCGGCGTCGAGGGCCGGGCAGACTATTACGAGGCCTCCGGCGCGCTGCGCGACATGGTGCAGAACCACCTCCTGCAGCTCCTCTGCCTCGTCGCGCTCGAGCCGCCGGCCGCCTTCACCGCCGACGAGGTGCGCGACGAGAAGCTGAAGATCCTGAAGGCGCTGAAGCCCATAACCGGCGATGCCGCGGCCGATCTCACCGTGCGCGGACAGTATCGCGGCGTCTCCGCGGGCGGCGCCGACATACCGGGCTATGCCGACGAGCTCGGCCGCGCGAGCGGCACGGAGACCTTCGTCGCCATCAAGGCGGAGGTGGAGAACTGGCGCTGGGCGGGTGTGCCCTTCTATCTGCGCACCGGCAAGCGCATGGCGCGGCGCGCCTCCGAGATCGTCATCGAATTCCGCTCCATCCCGCATTCGATCTTCGGGCCGGAGGCCGGACGCATCCTGGTCAACCAGCTCGTGCTCCGGCTCCAGCCGGACGAGGGCGTCAAGCTGTTCCTGATGATCAAGGACCCGGGCCCCGGCGGCATGCGGCTGAGGCAGGTGCCGCTCAACCTGTCCTTCGCGGAGACCTTCGAGACCCGTCCGCCCGACGCCTATGAACGGCTGCTGCTGGATGTCGTGCGCGGCAACCAGACCCTGTTCATGCGCCGCGACGAGGTCGCCGCCGCCTGGGCCTGGATCGACCCGATCCGCGCCTCATGGGACGCCTCGGGAACCGCGCCGCACGGCTACCGGGCCGGCACCTGGGGCCCGAGCGCCGCCATCGCCCTCATCGAACGCGACCGGCGCACCTGGCACGAGGAGGCCGAGTGAGGCCGGCGGCCCCGACGCGGCCCGGCTTGAATGACCGCAAGCGCTGAAGAGCCGGAGTCGGTGGCACGAGCCCCGAGCGGCAGCTTCGCGGCGAGCGGACTCGTCTGCTGACGGCCCCATCCGATCCCAGCAATTCGGTTGACGTCTTCCCGTCGTCTGTATAACCAGGACCTCAGGTTTCAGACACCTGCCGCTCGCGGTCCTGTCGGTCTCGGTGAAGTTCTGGCTCTGACGACTGTTTCCTCACCTCCACGCATTTCGTGCGGGTGGCAATGCGAGCTCCCATCGCCAGCCACGAGATGCTTGAGACGAGGAGACCGGGATGTCGTCTGAAGCCGTCACCCCCAACATGTTCACGCATGGCCCGCTTGGCGCCGTCTTTGCAAAGACGGCCCTGCCCATCATCCTCGTGATGAGCCTGAACGGGCTGACCGCCGTCGTCGATGCCGCGTTCCTTGGCGTTTTCGTCGGCCCGGAGGCGCTCGGGGCGGTCACGCTGATGTTTCCGCTCCATATGCTGATCGTCGCGCTCGCCACGCTGGTCGCCAGCGGTATGTCGAGCCTTCTCGCGCGGCATCTGGGCGGCGGCCTAGTCAGCGAAGCCCGGGCCGTCTTCGCCGGTGCGCACGGGCTGGCACTCGCCGTGAGCGTCGGTTTGATCCTGCTGTTTCTGATATTTGGCCGGCAGGTAACCTTGCTCGCCGCGGCGGGCTCGGAATCGTTGGCCGCAATGGGGCGCATCTATTTCGGCATTCTCGTGCTCTTCTCGCCGGCCCTGTTCGTCGTTTCGGTGAATTCGGACGCGCTGCGCAACGAAGGGCGTACCGGACTCATGGCATCGATGAGCCTTGCGATCTCGTTCTCCAATGTCGGCTTCAACTATGTGCTGATCGCGATCCTCGATCTCGGCGTGGCCGGGTCGGCCTTCGGCACGGCAATGGCATGGGGACTGGCGCTACTGATCGTCTTCGCCTTTCGCATGCGGGGCCGCACGGAGCTGAGGCCGAGCGCCCTGTTTCGCTACAGCCCCGTGACCGCGTGGCGCCGTGTCCTGGCGCTGGGCGCGCCGCAGAGCCTGGGCTTTCTCGGCATGGCTCTGGTTTCGGCGGCCATCATCGTTGCCCTGCAACTCGCGGACACCGGCAGCTACTCGATCACCGTCTCGGCCTATGGCATCATCACCCGCATCATGACCTTCGCCTTCCTGCCGCTCCTGGGGCTTTCCCAGGCGCTGCAATCGATCGTCGGCAACAATTACGGCGCGGAGCTGTGGCGCCGCTCCGACGACGGCCTGCGGCTGGGGATCGTGATCGCGTTCATCTATTGCCTTGCCGCCCAGACCGTCCTGATCGGCTTTGCGGGGCTGATCGGCTTTCTCTTCGTCGCCGATGCCCGGGTCGCCGGCGAGGTGGCGCGGATCATGCCAGTGATGGTCGCCATGTTCTTCGCCGCCGGCCCATTGGTAATGATCGCCACCTATTTCCAGGCAATCGGCGATGCGGGGCGGGCGGCGATACTGGCGCTGTCGAAGCCGTATCTCTTCGCCATCCCGCTGATCTTCCTGCTGTCATTCGCCTTCGGCGAGCAGGGCATATGGATGGCCGGGCCGACCGCGGAGCTGTTGCTCCTCGGCCTGGCGGCGGTCGTCCTGGCGGCGAGAGCGCAACGCGAAGAGCTCAGATGGGGCCTGTTCAAGGCTGCAGCCTGAGTTTCCGGCCGGCGGATCGAACCGGCTCGGACCCATTTCAGCAACACGTACCGCGGAGTATGTTGTCATGACTGCATCGCCATCCTCGATTCCCCAGGCAAAGGAACAGGCAAGGCGCCTGCGCGCCAAGCTGGAAGCGGAAGGCACGAGCATCAGCCACAGCAAGGCACTCGAGCTGCTCGCCCACCAGTACGGCTATCGCGACTGGAATACGCTTCACGCGAAGATCGGCAACCGGCCCCCGGCCCTGTGGACCGTGAGCGACCGTGTAAGGGGCCGATATCTCGATCAGCCCTTCGAGGCGGAGATTCTTGCCGTCGAAGCGGTCCGGCCCGGCTGGTATCGGCTTACCCTCGATCTCGACGAGGCTGTAGACGTCGTTACCTTCGACGGCTTCTCGAACTTCCGAAAGCGGGTGACGGGCGTCGTCGGCCCTGCCGGAGCGTCCCGGGAGAAAACCTCGGACGGCCGCCCGCAGCTCGCTATAGCGGTTCCAGAGGAACGCTGAGCCATTCCAGCCCTCCGGAAGACGTCCGGGAAACATGGACCGTGCCATCCGGGGTTCGAAGCAGGCTTGGGTGCACGCAACCCAAACGGCGTAGATGGGTCGGTAGCGGAATCCCGAACTGCCTCTCTACCGGCCCAGCCTCACTTGACAAAGACGGGGAACAGGGCACACTCGGGCCATGAGCAGAATCCGCCCCGCAGTTCTCCGGATCCATCCGATCGCGGAATCCCAGCCCCCGGCTCGGCCCTAGATGCGCCCCCGAGCTCCGGGGGCATAGCTCGCGCTGCATTCGCTGCAGCCATCCCAGCAGGCGCTTTTCAGACATATCGGCATCGGACGGACGGCATCGTGCCCGCGCCGACGCCTTACTCTTTGCGGCTCGAGAGGAGTCCTGCTCTACCATGGCCCAGAACACGCGGCGCAAGCCGAAGATCACCGTCAGCGACCACGATTACGAACAGCTTTCCGCCTTTGCCGGCGCGGCGCCGGAGCGCTGGGCGGATGCCGCCGACGAGCTCCTGTCGGAGCTCGACCGGGCGCGCGTCGTCCCCGCACGCCGGATGCCGGCGGATGTCGTCGCCATGGGATCGACCGTCGAATTCCGCTCCGGCGGCGGCGAGGCGCGGCGGGTGACGCTCGTCTTTCCCGGCGATGCCGATATCGCGGAGGGGCGCGTCTCCATTCTCACGCCTGTGGGGACCGCGCTTCTGGGCCTCGCCCCCGGCCAGTCCATCTCCTGGACCGCGCGCGACGGCCGACGCCACGAGCTGACGGTCGTGAGCGTCGAGCCGCCCGCGGCCGGCACGCCCGGCAAGGCCGCCCGGACCGGCGCGGCCTCGGCCTGAGCGCAGGCACCGGCCCGCGCCGGCGATAGCGCGCGCAATCACCCCATAGACGAACCTGCCTTGACGCCGGATCCCCCCAGGGAGGCCCGGCGCGACGGAGATGCGCCTTGGTCACCGCCCCCCATTGCCGCCTGACGGCGAAGGATTTCGCTCTTCTGGAGCGATTGCTCGAGCGCACGCCCGGCAGCGGCGACGCGCGTTTCCGACGGCTCCTGCGGACGAAGCTCTCCGCTGCGACCGTCCTGTTCCGCGACGATATCGACCCCCGGATCGCCACGCTCGACAGCCGCGTGGTCTTCAGCGTCGACGGCGGGCCAACCGACACCCGCATTCTCGTCCTTGACGGCAATCGCGCCATGCAGGGCGCGACACTGCCGGTCACGACACTTCGCGGCCTCGCGCTGCTCGGCCTCGCCGCCGGCGACGCGACGGAGATCGAACGCCCCGGCGGCGGCACGGAGCGGCTGCGGCTGGAGGCCGTGGCCTACCAGCCGGCGGCCTCCGGACAGGCCAGCCGGCCCCATCCCGGGCCGCAGGTCTCCCGCATGCCGGCCAGCCCCGCACCTGTCATCGACCTCGCCGCGCGCCGCACCCGGCCCGTGGACGGGAGGGACGACCCGTTCGATGGCGGCAACGGCTCCGGACCGAGCGCGGCCTGAGGAGCCTTGGATGGAATTGCAGGATGCGCCGGCCGGTCAGGCGGCAAACCGGTCCAGAACGAGACCGTGCACACGGGCGAAGGCGGCTTCCGCCCCGGCGGTGACGCGCACCTCCTCCGCCTCGGGCAGATCCAGCGCGTCGAGCGCGGCGGTGAAGGTGCGCCAGTGCAGTCCGCGCCCCTCCGGCGCACCGGCCAGATGCCGCGCGCCGAAGGTCTCCGACAGGCCGAGTGCCGCGGCGGCCTTCAGGAGAAAGGCCGCACCGAGATTGGAGCCTTCGGCCACATAGAGCCAGCCGAGCGCGGCCGGGATGTCGACGGTGCGGCCCGGCCCGAAGGCGGGCGTCCCGTCGCGCTCCGGCGGCGCGATGCCGAGATCGGCAAGATCCTGCTCGATCAGCGCGAGGCGACGGCGGCCGGCCAGGTCGGGCAACAGCCGGTCGAGCACCTCGTTGCCGTAAAGCGCGTCGATATCGCGGTGGAAACGGTGCTGCACCTCGAGGAACCGGCCATAGCGCGCGCGGCTGGAGAAAGGCTCGTTGGCCATGATCGCCTTGTCGAGGCGGTCATGCGTCTCGTGGGTCCGGGCCTTCAGCCGCCTGGCGCGGCTCGCCTCCTGAGGGTCTGCGGTTTCCGTCATTGCCATCGTCGATACTCCTGTTCGCATGGGCTCCTGGGGCCGGACCGTCGAGATCGCACGGCGCCAGGCTGAAACGGGCGCTCATAGAAATGACGATCCACGCCGCCCGATCCTGCAAAAAAGTTTTCCGGCCGGTTCCGGCTCCCCGCGCACGCCATGCCCCGCCGACCGGGCCATCGGGAAAGAGATGCGGCATATGGGGATCGCACTGGTGCATGACGCGGACGGATAACGAGCCCGGAAGACGGCCTTGGCATGCCCCGCCCCCTGGACACCGATGATGACCGGCTTTAATGCACTTTGAATTTCTCTTGCAATAGCAATTATTTAGATCAATTCCAGGATTGTGTCGCCGCCACGGAAGCCGCCGACAAAATTCTTGACTGAAAAAGTAATGTTTTCACGGGGATCGGGATGGCGGCCGGCGCCGGACGCCGTCGCGCCGAGCCCCGCCGGCATCCGGATTTATCCCCACCCTGTCGCAAAAATGCCACGGGGTCCGGATCCGGACCCGTGGCGAGGCGGGACGGAAAGCGCACGGGCTCCGGAGGAGGGGATGGAGCCCGTGCACCGCCGAGGGGTCGGCGGGGAAGACCTGCGTCAGGCCCGTTCGGGGATCTCGAGGCCGAGCCAGTCGCGATAGAAGGTGTCGATATCCGGCTCGAAATCGTGGATGACCGGATACCAGGGCGTCGGCGCCTCCACATCGAGGAGGTCTCCGGAGAGCGGGCAGAAATATTCGCGGATCACCTGCCAGTCGGTGCTCGGCGCCATGAGGCGGGGATAGAGCTCCTCCATCTGCTCCGGCGTCTCGCGCACGCGGATGCGCGCATGGAGCTTCCAGTTCTCCTGCCAGTCGCAGAAATCGTATCCGGCCCAGCTCCGGATCACCCATTTCCTGTCCATCGCGCGCTGGACGACGAAGAGCTTCGGGCCGAGCGGCAGAACGATCCTGTCGTCCCAGGGCACCTGCTCCTGAAGGATCTCCAGATACATCTCGAAGCGCTCGGCATCCTTCGGCGTGGAGAGCATCTGGTGCAGCGTGTCGCGGTCGATCTTGCCGTCGACCAGATCCCGGATCTTTGCCTTCGTGTAGGCCATGATTTCCTCCCTTTATGGCTGGCGGGACGCGGGGACCGCCCCCGCATCCCGGCTCGTTCTCATTGCTCGACGAGTTCCACGGTGCGCACGTCCGGCAGCTCCGAAAGGTCCATCGAGTACTCCCGGCCATAGGAGGGGATCGGCAGATCCGCCTCGTCGAGCACCCAGCTCTCCGGCAGCTCCCAGAACTCGCGGAACGACACCTCGAAGCGGGGCCCGAGCTTGAAGGAGGCGGCGAACATCTGCTGGACCTGGAGGCCGGCATCCTTGGCGAGGATCCGCTCGCGCTCCTTCGCCATCCACTCCGTCGTCGGCACGGACTGCTCCAGCCGCTCCTTGCGGATGGCGGCTCGGCGGGCCTCCGTCGCCGCCTCGTTCACGCCGTAGAGCCCATCACCGGCCTCCGCCAGGATCACGCCATGGACGCTGTCGGCGAAGCGGTGCAGCAGATAGCCGCCATTGACGTCGTCGGCGACCGCCTGCGGGTCCCGGTCCAGCGGGTCGCCGAAGCCCGGCCCGCCGCGCATGTAGTTGAGGTAGAGATCGTGATCGCGGAACATCTCCTCGGTGGTGATGGCCTGCTTGTCGCGCTTGATCCGCGCTCCCTCCAGCATGCCGTCCCAGACGGGGTTCTCCGGGTCGGTGTCGCCGCCATGGGGCACCGGCGCACCGCTCGCGATCTTCTCCTCAAGCCCGGTCTCGTGGGCCGCGAAGCGATAGCCCGACGCCGCCGGGTAGCCGCCCATCAGCCCCCAGTCGGAGCTGATATGGCCGTTGCCCATGAAGAACATGGTCCAGTCCTTGGCGTTCCAGACCATGCGCAGGCTCTCGAACCCGCAGCCGCCGCGATACTTGCCGGCGCCGCCGGAGCTCGCCTTGATCTGCCGGCCGAGATAGACGAGCGGCTCGGCGAGCTCCCAGATCTCCATGTCGCCCATGTCGCCTTCCGGGTTCCAGATGGCGGCGGCGTGGCTGATCCCGTCGGCGATGGCCGAGGCGCCCACGCCGTTGGCGGCGCATTCGAAGGAGTTCACCGCATGGATCTCGTCATACTGGTTGAAGCCGCCACCCTGGAGCCAGTTGGAGGTGTTGGCGTTGCCCGCATTCACCTCCTCCAGATAGCCGCGCCCGAAATAGGAGCGCGACAGGCCGCGCCACAGGGCCGTCCAGGACGAGACGAGGAAGTGCCAGCTATAGGCGAAGGCCACGCGCCGGTCGTCCGGGTTCATCCATGTCCCCTTGGGCAGGCGGAACTCGGTGCCGTAGGCCGCCCCGTCATTGATCATCTCGGTGGGGATCAGCGTCTGCGTCATCATCACCCAGATGCCGGAGGTGAAGCTCACCTGATGGGCGTTGTAGGTGTGCCAGCCCCAGCGGCTCGAGCCCTCGAAGTCGAGGCGCCACGTCCCGTCGCCGCGAATGGTCATCTCCGAGGGGGTGTGCATGATCGTGTCGACCTTGGCGAAGTCGGAGGGCACGCGCACATCCTCATGGGCGTAGGGCACATCGACGAAGCCGACCTGGCGGTAGGTGCCTGGGATGGTCATCGCCTTGATGCGGTTCTGCAGGCCGACCCGGCCATGCTCGACGGCCTCGTAGGCGAACTCCCAGTAGGCCTCGATGCCCTCTTCCGCGATCACCTCCTCCACGAGCTTGCGGATCATGTGGCAGCCGGCGACGCGGGTCCGCTCGTCGAGCATCCAGTAGCGGGTCGTGCGCACCATGCGCTGGCTCTCATGCAGCCAGTCGCGGAACAGCGTGTCGTTCTCGCCGATCTTGCGGCAGGTCACCGAATAGCCGTCGCCGAAGCGCTGGACCTGGCCGGTGCACATGGAGCCCGGACCGACCGCGCCGGTGTCGATCACATGGGTCACGCCGCCGACCCAGCCGACGAGCTCGCCGCCATGGTAGATCGGCACGATGGTGTGGATGTCGCAGGGGTGGACATTGCCGATCAGCGAGTCGTTGTTGCAGAAGATGTCCTTGTCCCTGATGCCGGGATTGCCCTCCCAGTCGTTCTCGATCATGTACTTGATCGCCGCGCCCATGGTGCCGACATGGATGATGATGCCGGTCGATGTGAGGATCGCATCGCCCGCCGCGTTGTAGAGGGTGAAGCACAGCTCGCCCTCCTGCTCCACGATCGGCGAGGCCGCGATCTTCTTGGCCGTCTCGCGGGCATCGACGACGCCCGCCCTCAGCCGCGAGAAGAGCTTGTTGTAGAGGATGGGGTCGCTGTCGTGCAGCGCCCTCTTCTCGAGGCCCGCATAGTGGCCGGTACGCCGTGTGGCTTCCATCAGGCGGTCGCGATGCTCCTTGAGCGTCTCGCCGCCGCGGACGATGCCGCGTTTGGTTTCTGCTGCGATGTTCATCTCTTTTTTCCTCCCTGGCCCTGTCAGATTTCCTTCAGGTGAAACAGGCGGTGCCCGTCGAGCCACGTCACGAAGCCCGTGGGGACGACGAAGGTGGTCGCGTCGGACTCGATGATCGCCGGCCCCTCGACCCGGTTGCCCGGCTGCAGCATCTCCATCTGGTAGAGCTGCGCGTCGACCCATTCCTTCTTGCGGTAGAACTTGCGGGTGCCGAGCTTGGCCGCCTCCGGCGGCGTTTCGCCCGACAGGGTCTCCTTGGGGATGCGCGGCTTGGGGATCGGCACGGTGCCGCGCATGATGGCGCCGGTCACCGAATAGCCGAGCTCCGGCGAGCGGGCCGAGGCGGAATAGACCCGGCCATAGGTGTCGTTGAAGGTCTCCACCAGCCGGTCCCAGTCCTGTGCGTTGTTGGTCCGCAGGATCGGGCTCTCGATCTCCAGATCGTTGAGCTGGCCGCGATACTGCATGCGGAAGCCGGGCTGCAGGGTGACCTTGTCGGGCTCATAGCCGTTGCGCTCGAATTCCTCCAGGACGCGTTCGGTGAGCTCGTGCCAGGCCGCCTGCAGCGTCTGCGCCTGCTCCGCCTTGAAGTCCGGCTCGGCGTCGGTCGCGATATTGATGTCGAGCGACTTGTCGTAGCGGTACTCGAAATCCGCCGCCGCGCAGCCGAAGGCGGAGAAGCCCGCCGCCCAGGCCGGCACGATGACGTCCTCGAAGCCGAGCCCCTCCGTGTAGCCATAGGTGTGAACGGGGCCGGCGCCGCCATAGGAGAAGCACACGAAGCTCGACGGGCTGTAGCCCTTGCCGGAGATCATCGAGCGCAGATAGTCGCGCAGGTCGCTGTCGAGCAGCTCGATGACGCCGGCGGCGGCATCCTCCACCGACAGGCCGAGCGGGTCGGCCACCTGCTCCTTGAGCGCGTTCCAGGCGCGCTCCCGGTCGAGGCGGACCTGGCCGCCGAGGAAGTTGTCGGGGTTCAGATAGCCGAGCACCACATGGCAGTCCGACACGGTCACCGTCTCGATACCGCTGTCGGCCCAGCACACGCCGACCCTGTAGCCCGCCGAGTCCGGGCCGAGCTTGATGGCCTTGGTATAGGGGTCGAGCCGGACGAAGCTGCCCGCCCCGGCGCCGACGGAGTCCATCGCCACCAGCGGCAGGGACAGGACGAGGCGCGCCATGTCGGGATCGTTCCGGATGGTCAGCTCGTTCTGGGTGATGAGCGCCACATCGAAGGAGGTGCCGCCGATATCGGAGCAGGCGATGTTCTTGTAGCCCAGCGTCTCGCCCAGATACTTCGCGCCGATCACGCCGCCGATCGGGCCCGACACGATGGTGCGGGCGAGCTCCTTGGCCTTCCAGCTGATCGTGCCGCCATGGGTCGCCATGACGCGGAAGTCGAAGCGCGAGCCGTTCTCCCTGAAGGCGCTGGAGATCTTCTGCAGCGTCTGGCGGGAGGGTTCGGCGGCGAAGGCCTCCAGGATCGTCGTGTTGGTGCGGTGGGTCTCCTTGCGGACGGGATAGTAGTCCGTGGAGGCGAAGACCGGGATGGCCTTGCCGCTGGCCTCGACCTCCTCCAGCACGATGTCGCGCACCCGGCGCTCATGGGAGGTGTTCTTGTAGGAATGCAGGAGCGAGATGACGATCCCCTCCACATCCTGCGCGATGAGCTCCCTGGCCGCCTCGCGGGCCGTCTCCTCCCTGAGCGGGATGACCACGGTGCCCGACATGTCGATCCGCTCCATCACGCCGCGCGTGAGATGGCGGGGAACCAGCGGCTCGTCGTAATAGTGGGTGTTGAGGTGGATGCGGTCCTCGTAGGCGAACCCCAGATAGGCCTGGATCGCGCGGCCCATACGGTGGAAATCCTCCATGCCCGCATTCACGATCAGGCCGCAGCGCAGACCCTTGCGCTGGACCACGCGGTTGAGCATGGCGGTGCCGGAATAGACCCCGGTCTGGATCTGGGACAGCGCCTCGCCGAGCTCGATGCCCCAGTGCTCGAGCCCCTCCCTGCTGGAGGCGATCAGGCCCAACGCCTCGTTGTCCGGCGTGCTCTGGGCCTTGCCGACGACGAACTCCCCCTCGCTGTCGACGAAGAAGGTATCGGTCATGGTGCCGCCCGCGTCGATGCCGAGCACCTGAACGCTGCGGACAGGCTGTTCAGTGGATGACATTGCAGTTCCTCCCGTTACCCGCGCCTTGGAAGGCCGGCGCGTAGTGCAAGGGTAGGAACTGCGGGATGCCGGCAAGCGTCCGAATTTCGGACGGCGCCGACGACATGTTGCGGACGCGAAAACCCGTTCGCAGCCGCGTACGGGGACGAGGCGGCCGGCACGCCCCCCGCGCTCAGTGCCTGCGGGCGCGCTGGATGCCGTGCTCGTCGAGCTTCAGATAGAGGGTGGAGCGCGCGATGCCGAGCCGGCGCGCGGCCTCGGTGAGATTGCCGTCGACACTGGCGATCGCGTTCACGATCTCCGCCTTCTCGCGCGCCCGCAGCGTCGCCGTGCAGTCCGCGCGCGCCGGCGTCACGATCTCCGGCGGCAGGTCGCGCAGATCGACCAGCCGGTTGCGCGAGAGCGCAAAGAGCGTCTCGACCAGATTGCGCAGCTCGCGCACATTGCCCGGCCAGCGATAGGCCGACAGCCGGTCGGTCGCGGCCGGCGTGAAGCGGAGCTCCGGCCTACGCGAGCGCTCCGCCAGCTCGCGCGCGAAATGCTTCAGGAGATGGGCCACCTCGTCGCTTCTCTGCCGCAGGGGCGGCACGGCGATCCGCGCCGCGGCGAGCCGGTAATAGAGGTCGCCGCGGAACCGGCCCTCCTGGACGTCAGCGGACAGGTCGCGCGCCGACAGCGAAACGATGCGTACGGGACCGGAGGAGGTCTCCGCCCCGCCGAATGCCTTCGCGACCTCCAGAAGGAGCGCCTGGGCATCGGCGGGCGTGTCCGCCGGTTCGTCGAGGCACACCGTGCCGCCCGCGCGCGAGAGCCGGGCAATGAGCGCACCTTCGGACAGCTCCTGGCGGAGGCGGTCGGCGGTGAGCAGGCTGCAGTTCAGGACCTCGAAGGGGCGCTCGGGATCCCCGCTCTCCCGGTGGATGCCGCGCGCCAGCACCTCCTTGCCGGAGCCCGTCTCGCCCTCGACGAGGATCGGCATGCGGCTGGCGGCGAGGCGGCGCGCCTGTTCGCAGACCGACGAAATCTCCACGCCGCCCGCCGCGATCCGGTCGAGCGTGAGGGCGGGCCGGGACGGCGCGTTGCGCTGGCGCCGGCGCAGGGCGACCACGACGCCGATCGGCCGGCCGGTGTCCTCCACCAGCTCCATGCTCGCATTGGGCATGGCGGCGTGAAGCTCCTCCATGACCTCCTCGCGCGGACGCTGCGAAAGGCCCGAGGCCATGCGCCGGAACTCCGTCAGGTCGCAGAGGTCGCCGGCCATCTGGGCGAAATGCTCGGTCGCGAACGCCTCCGCGCCATAGCGGTCGAGCACCATCACCTCGTCATTGACCCAGCGCATCCGCCGGACCAGGAGACGCTCGGTGAGCTGCTGGCGTTCCGCGCCCACCTGCTGACGCAGGCTCTCCTCGATCTGGAGCGCCATGGACATGGACAGAGCCGCCGAATGGGGCTGCTCGAACTCGGAGGGCCCGGAAATGTCGACAAGGCCGAGAAGCTCCCCCGTCACCGGGTCGCAGACGGGCGTCGCCGCGCAGTTCCAGCGCTGGATCTCCTCGCAATAATGCTCCACGCCCCAGATCTGCACCGGCCGGCGCGTATGGATCGCGGTGCCGATGGCGTTGGTGCCTATGGCCCCCTCGTCCCATTGTCCCCCGATATGCAGGTGGTTCTCCTGCCCGCGCGCGATGGTGCGTGCGTCGCCCGTCGTGTCGGTGACGACCCCCCTGTCGTTGCACAGGAGAACCATGGCATTGGCGTGGTTCAGCATGTAGCCGGCCCGCTCCAGCGCGGGGCGCGCGGCCTCGCGCAGCCGTCCGGTCTGCTGCCGGATGGCGGCAAACTCGTCGTCGGCCACCCTCGGGGCCTGCTTGAGGGACGGGATCCCCCTGTCGGCCTCCGATCGCTGCCAGGACTGGAGCACGACCTCGCGAATCCTCGGCGGAACCTTGCCGAGCGCTCGGAACCGCTCCCAGTCCTCCTTCCGGATGCTTTCGGCCATGTGAGTATCCACCCTACTCGCGATCAAGAAGAGCAAAGGAGGCCGAAAGTGTCAAACCGATTGACGGCCCGGCGCGGCGCGGGCGGCGCCCACGGCCGCCGACCTCGGGCTCGTTGATCGAGATCATGGACGCACCGGGCCCGATGGCAGGACAATTCCGCCAGTATCCGGCCATGGACCTTCAAGGGAGGAGACACGCAATGGACGCTCTCAGCCATGACGAGGTTCGCCGGCTGTGCGGCGACATCTCCGACACGAGGATCGCGGACATCATCGCCACCGGCGCGACGCTGCAGGAGGTCGAGGTCGCCGTTGCCTGGGCGGCCGGGGAAAGCGACGTCATGGGCGAACGCCGCCACCCGCTGTCCGGCGCGGCCCGGCAGGTCTACGACATCCTGATGGCCGGCGAGGAATGGGCGGGCGACGAGGAGCCGGAACGCGGCTGAGAACAAGCAGGCGCGAAGAGGGGCTCGCCCCGGCCTGCCCGGACCTTTCCGAAGAAGGCCTGCCCGTCGATCTAGCGCTTGCGGGCGACGAGATCGATGAGGGCGGACATGCCCGAATGCCCCTCTCCTTCCTTGATCGCGCGGTCATAGGCAGCCAGCCGGAGGATCTCCATATCCGCGAAGGCCTCGCGCAGGAGCGCTTCGGTGTACATGTTCTCCGGATGGGGCGGGCCGCCGGTGCCGTAGTCGATCTGCTCCGGCCTGTAGCCGTGGAGCAGGAGGACGCCGCCCGGCTTCAATGTCTGCTTCATGCCCGCAAAGATCGCCGCGCGGTCCTCCGGCGGAACGAACTGGATGAAGATCGCCGCGACGACATCGTAGGTCTCCGGTGTCCAGTCCCAGTCGAAGAGGTCGGCCAGCCGGAAGTCGATGGAGACATTGCGCTGATCGGCAAGGGCGCGCGCCTTCTCAAGCCCCACCTCGGAGGCATCCATGGCGCGGACATCGAGGCCGCATTCCGCCATGAAGACCGAATTGCGCCCCTCGCCATCGGCCACCGACAGGGCGTGGCTGCCGGGCACGAGATAGTCCTGCTGCGCCCGCAGGAAGGCGGCCGGCTCGGTTCCGAACAGATAGCCGTCCGCCGCATATCGCTCATTCCACATATGGGATCCTTCCGGTGAACTTGCGGTCTCCGGCCACTATAATTGGGGGCGCCGGACGCGCCCGCCAAGCGCGCGCCTGCCATGCCGTCAGCTTGCCCACTGCTCCCCGTCGATCCGGCTCGCGGCGATCACGGCCTGAGTGCGGCTTTCCACGCCGAGCTTCTGGAGGATGGCGGAGACATGGGCCTTCACCGTGGCCTCCGAAACGCCGAGCTCATAGGCGATCTGCTTGTTCAGCAGCCCCTCGCGCAGCATCATCAGGACGCGCGCCTGCTGCGGGGTCAGGGTCGCCAGCCGCGCGGCGAGCATATCGATCTCGCTGTCGGGTCGGCCCGCGGGCGCCATGTCGCCCGGCACCCAGATATCGCCCCCCAGTACGGCGGCGATACCGGAGCGGATCGTGTCGACGGGTGTCGACTTCGGAATGAAACCGGAGGCGCCGAGATCGAGCGCCCTGCGGATCACGGCCGCGTCCTCCGTGGCGGAGACGACGACCACGGGCATGTCGGGGAACTGCGCGCGCAGGAAGACGAGGCCGGACAGCCCCTGCACGCCGGGCATCTTGAGGTCGAAAAGCACCAGGTCGAACGGCTCCTCCGCCGCATCGAGCAGGCGCACGGCTTCCTCCAGGCTCCCGGCCTCCGCGATGTGGATGTCGCGATAGAGCGCGGTCAGCGCCTGCTTGAGTGCATCCCTGAAGAGCGGATGGTCATCGGCGATGACGATTCGGTAATCCGCCATGTGCCCGTTTTTTTGCATTCAGCCCCGTCCCGGCCGACCGGCTATCCGCGCCGTGCTGACTGGCGTTCTCATGGTCCCCGCCCGGTCGTCCGCGTTCCTTTATAGCCAATCGCCGGCACTTAGGCCAAGGCACACATTCAAGAGCGGTTTTGGCCTGCACCGGCCCGCTCCCCCACCCGGCCACCCACGGAAGTATCGTCTCATGGATGGCCGGGTGGGGGAGCGGGCCGGTGCCGCAACAATCGGGCAAAGCGCGAGAGCCTCAGCGCCGCCCGCCGATATCCCCCATGAAATGGAGCGCCAGTTCACGGCGATGCGGGCGGTCGCGGTGCTCGATCACATAGACGCCCTGCCAGGTGCCGAGCGCGGGCCGGCCGGCCAAGACCGGAATGGCGAGGCTCGTCGCCGTCAGCGCGGCGCGGATATGGGCGGGCATGTCGTCCGGCCCCTCCATGGAATGGCGATAGGCGCGCTCGCGCGGAGCGAGCCGGTCGAGCGCGTCGACGAGATCGCGCCGGACGTCGGGATCGGCGTTCTCCTGAATGGTGAGCGAGGCGGAGGTATGGCGAATGAAGACGGTGAGGAGACCGTCCTCAGCCCGCTCCTGCGCAAGCCAGCGCACGAGGAGGTCGGTGACATCGACCATGGCCTGGCCCGGCGTCTCGACCGCGAGCGTTTTTACAACCTGCTGCACCCGGGCATTCTCCGGTTGTGCCGTCCCATGCCGCCCAGATCAGGCCTCAGAACGGCTATCCCGCTGTGGAATATGGGCTTTCAGAGACGACACCGCCAGATCGAATGGCCGCAGGGTCGCACCCATATTCCGCAATAACGCCACGGACATGCCCTTCCGCTGCCTTTTGCCGCAGGCATCCTTCACGGTGTCGAGCTTGCCTCGACCGGTGGAGTGTCCGGTTCCCAATCGCCGTCCCGGGGACCGGATCCGGTCCGTCCGGCGCAAGCGCCGGGCGGACCATTCCGCCAGGCCCACGCCGGGACATCGGTCCGCACCGGGCGCCGCCCTGTATTGTCAGACCTGCTCGCCGGGCTGATTCTGGAACGACCGGGCGAAGTCGAAGAAGCGGCGCACCATGTCCTGGAAGAAGCCGAAGATCCGGTCGAGCTCCTCGTCGCTCGGCAGCTCCTTCGCCTCTTCCTGCTCCTTCAGCCGGCTCTCCAGCGCCGCGACGCGGTCCCTGAGCGCGGCATTCTCCTGCTTCAGCCGGGCGAGTTCATTCATGGAGGGGCTGCTCTCGCCGCTCAGCGTCTCGCAGGTCCACTGGCCGCTCTCCCGGCCGCAATGGAGCACCTCGCCCGTCTGCCGGTCGACGCGGAGGAAGCCGTCCTCCACCTCGCGAATCGTGAATCGCTCGTTCTGCTGCTCCTGGGCACCGGCCGGACCCGCGCCAAGGGCTGCAAGCACGACCGCCGCAAGGGCGATCATCATGTGTCTGACGCGCATCGGCTCGTCTCCTTAGAAATTGCGGGGCATCCCGTTCGGCCCCGTCGTCGCCCTCCGGACCGACCCGTCCGCAAGCAGGCATGTCCGCCCGATGGCAGATCGGTCGCGGTGGCGCGTTTCGTCGGGCACCATATCACACGGGCGGCGCCAGGATGCAAAGCCCGCCTTGCCGCACTCACGCGCCGGTGGGCAGGGGATGGCCCGGCATGAGCTCATAGGGATGCACCCAGCCGGGCTCCTGCGCGATGCGCGCAAGCCAGCGCTCGATATTGGGATAGTCGCCCGCCCAGTCGACACCGATCTCGTCGGGCCAGTAGAGATAGCCGCACAGCGAGAGATCGGCCACGGTCAGCCGGTCGAGCGCGACGAAGCTGCGCCCCTCGAGATGGCCGTCGAGAATCCCGAGCGCGGCGCGGGCCCGCCCCCACAGGAACTCCATCACCGCCGGATCGCGCTCCTTCGCGAAGGTCCTCAGGAAGCGGTATGTCGCGACATAGCTGGTGAGCTTGTGGTTGTCGAACAGGATCCAGCGCAGGATCTCGCGCCGCTCGTCGCTGTCGGCGGGCCCGAACCGGCCGAAGAGCTCGGCCAGATAGTCGAGGATCACGCCCGACTGCGACAGGGTTCGCCCGCCATGGACGAGCACGGGCACCTCGCCCATCTCGTTGATCGCGCGATAATCGGGCGTGCGGGCCTCGCCATTGAAGAAGTCGACGAAGCGCGGCGTCCAGTCCGCGCCGCACAGGGTGAGCATCAGCGCCGCCTTGTAGGCATTGCCGGACTGGGCGAAGCAGTAAAGCGTGAAGTCGCTCATGGGGTCGTCTCGGATCGTTTCGGGGTTTGCGGAAGAGGCGGGACGCTCGCAGCGGCCGGGCGGTGGATGGTTCTAGAGCGTCCGCGAGATCAGGACCTTCATGATCTCGTTGGAGCCGCCATAGATGCGCTCCACGCGGGCGTCGCGGTACATGCGCGCAATCGGGTACTCGTTCATGTAGCCGTAGCCGCCATGGAGCTGGAGGCAGTCGTCGATGATGGCGCATTGCAGGTCGGTCAGCCAGTACTTCGCCATGGAGGCGGTCGCGGTGTCGAGCGCGCCGTCGAGCAGGAGCCCCGTGCAGTGATCGACGAACACCTTCGCCACCGTCGCCTTCGTCTTGGCCTCAGCGAGCGTGAAGCGGCTGTTCTGGAAATCGATGATGCGCTCGCCGAACGCCTTGCGCTGCTTCACATAATCGAGCGTCACGGCGAGCGCGCGCTCGATCCGGCCCATGGCCTGGATGGCGATCAGCAGGCGTTCCTGGGGAAGCTGCTCCATGAGCTGGGCGAAACCCTGGCCCTCCTCCGGCCCCAGAAGACTGTCGGCGGGCACGCGGACATCGTCGAAGAAGAGCTCGGAGGTGTCGTTCGCCTTCAGCCCGATCTTGTCGAGATTGCGCCCGCGCCGGAAGCCCTCCGCCCCGTCGGTCTCCACCACGAAGAGCGAGGTGCCCTTCGCGCCCATCGACGGGTCGGTCTTGGCCACGACGACGATGAGATTGGCGTTCTGCCCGTTGGTGATGAAGGTCTTCTGGCCGGACAGGACATAGTGGTTGCCGTCGCGGCGCGCGGTCGTCGTGACCCCCTGGAGATCCGACCCGGCCGCGGGCTCCGTCATCGCGATGGCGCCGATCAGCTCGCCCGAGACCATGCGCGGCAGCCAGCGCCTCTTCTGGTCTTCCGAGCCGTAATTGAGGATGTAGGGGGCGACGATGGCGCTGTGGAGCGCGATGCCGAAGCCGTCGACGCCGGCCAGCCCGATCTGGTGGGTGATCACCGCATCGTGGGCGAAGCTGCCGCCCGGTCCGCCATAGGCCTCGGGCACCTCCGCGCACAGGAGCCCCGCCGCACCGGCCTTCTCCCAGGCCTCCCGGTCGACGATGCCGGCCTCCTCCCAGCGCTCGTAATGCGGCACGCATTCGCGCGCGAGGAAGCGGGCGGAGGCCTCTGCGAGGATCTCCAGATCCTCGCCCATCCAGCCGGGCCTGGCGACGTCGAGAACGCTCATCCTCTCTCTCCTCCCGTCGGGCCGTTCCCGCCATGCGGCCGGTTACGGCGCCTCACCCTCTCGAAAGGGCCGGACTGCCGCGCTCAGACCGATTCCGGCTCAAGATCGCTCGATTGAACGGACTTCTCGCGCAGCATGCCATCCACGATCTCCAGCGCGCGCTCCAGCTCCGCGATCGCGTCGTCGAGCTCGACGCGCTGGCGCTTCAGCCCGTCGAGGCGCTCGTGCATCTTGTGCGAGGCGACGGTGAGCTGGGTGACCTGTCCGTCGCGCAGATTGTAGAGGTCGAGCATCTCGCGGATTTCCTCCAGCGAGAAGCCGACGCGCTTGCCGCGCAGGATGAGCTGGAGGCGCGCGCGGTCGCGATGGCTGAAGATGCGTGTCCAGCCGCGCCGGCCTGGATGCAGCAGGCCCTTCTGTTCGTAGAAACGCAATGTGCGCGCGGTCACGCCGAACTCCCGGCACAGCTCGCTGATGGAATAGGTGCGGGCGTGAGATGTCTCGGGCCTGTCGATATCCGCCATGGGCCGTCCCGTCGGGCGCAATGGCCCGGAAAAGCTTACCTTAACGTCAAGATAGGCGAAAAAATCAAGCGCGTCCACGGGGTCCCCGATACACCTTTAACGGAATATTTACCACGACAGTTAACCTTTGGTCGTGTTCGGCAGTCCGCGGCGTCCGACCGGTCGCGCAATGCCGGGCACAGGAGAGAGGAACGGGCGGGATGGAGCCTGTCTCAGGCGCAGTCCGGGGTCCGGCGGGAGCGGAAGACCGTTGAGCATGAAGCCGGGTGTGCCCTGGAGCATCAAAGGGATCGAGCCGGAGGCCCGCGAGGCGGCGAAGGCGCAGGCCCGCAGGGCCGGCCTCACGCTCGGCGAATGGCTGAACGCCGTCATTCTCGGGGACGCCGACGGCGAGGAGACCGCCCAGACGCGCGGCCACGACCGCAGCCCCCATCTCTCCGTCGACAGCGTGATCGACCGGATCGCCCGGCATGAGCGCCAGACGGCGGACGCCTTCGGCGGCGTCAATACCCGCATTTCCGGCCTGAACGATCGTCTGGCCCGGATCGCCGAGCACCGTCCGCCCCCGAGGGCGGAGGACGTGCCAGGCTTCCGCGCGCTGGAGAGCGCGCTGCGCCATGTCGTCGACCACATGGAGGCCAATGAGCGCCGGACGCGCATCGCGCTCGACACCCTCGACGAGCGGCTGGACGGGCTTTCCCGGCGCATGGCCGGGCATGCGCACGACGGCGATGCCGGCGCGGGGCCGGCGCACGCGCTCGACGCTCTCGACCGGCGCCTTGCCGGGGTCGTCCACCGCCTCGAGGCGGTGGAGGCGGCCGGCGGGACCGCACGGGCGCCGGAGAGCGCCGAGACCGCAGCGGCGACCCGCGCGGATCTGCGCGACATAGAGCGCAGGATCCACGACCTCGCCGCAACGGCCGACGGCGCGCGCGACCGTGCCGAGATCGACGGCCTGCGCGAGGAGGTCGCGAGCCTTTCCCGCCAACTCGAGAGCGCGCGCGAGGAGATGGCCGCAGGCCGCGAGCTCGCCGCGGTCAAGGCGACGCTCGCCCATATCAGCGACCGTGTGGAGGCCATGCCGGACGCCGGGCCCGTGGCGGAGATGGACGAGCGCCTCAAGGCCCTCGCCCGCCGTCTCGAAAGCACGCTCGAGGCCCATGACAGCCGGCCCCTCGACGAGCTCTCCAACCGGATCCATGCCCTGGAGGGACGCGTCTCCTCCGCGCTCGCCGCCGCGCAGGAGGCCGGCGACCGGTCCGCGCTCGACGGCGAGATCGCCCGCCTGTCGGAGCGGCTGGCGACCATGGAGGAGCGGCTCGACGCCGTCGCCGAACTCCCGGCACGGTTCGACACGCTCGCCGCGGAGGTCCGGCAGTCGCAGGAGACGGCCCGGCAGATCGCCGAGCAGACCGCGCGCGAAACGCTCGCCGCCCGGGCGGACAAGCCCGCCGCCGACCCCGAGGCGCTACGCACCGTTCAGGAAGACATCGCCTCGGTGCGCGACGGCGCGCGCGCCAGCGACCGGCGCACGCAGGAGACGCTGGACGCGGTCCAGGCCACGCTGAAGACGATCACCGACCGGCTGGGTGCCCTGGAGGCACAGCGTGCCGCGCAGCCGCCTGCGGACAGGCCGTCCTCCGGCGACGACCGCGACCTGCCCGAGACCGTGCGCAATCTGCGCCTGCCCCCGCTCGGCGCGGAAGACGGCGACGACGCGGACGGGGAAGGGGGGGCCACCCAGCCCGCCACGGGCGAGGTGGTCGCCGAACGCGGCGCGCCGCCACCGCCGCCCGCCGGACCGAAAACGGAAGCGGACCGGGACGAACCGAAGACCGGGGAAGCCGGACCGGACGAGGGCCGCAGGACCGGCGGCGACATGCAGTCCGTCTCCCGCCATGACGATTTCATCGCCGCCGCGCGCCGCGCCGCCCAGGCCTCCGCCCACGATCCGCGCAGGCCGAGATCGCGCTTCAATCCCTTCGGCCTCCTCAAGGGCCGCGACAGGGCAGACGAGCCGCAGGCCGGCGGAGAGGAGGCGACCGCGGACGAGACGGCCGGATCGGAGAAGGCCGGCAAGGCGGCCGAGCCGGCCCGGCCCGGCGGGCGCGGACCGCTCATCATCGCCGGCGCGGCGCTGCTCGTCGCCGCAGCCTCGGGCTATGCCGTCCTGTCCGGGCGGATCGACCTCACCGCCCTTGCCGGCGCGGCCTTCGACAGGATCGTCGATACCGTGCCCGCCAAGGCGGACCGGGCGGAGCGGACCGCCGCCGAGCCCGCAAGGCCGACGCCGACCAGCGATCCCATCGCCACCGGGTCGATCGATCCCGAGACTGGCGCGCAAGCCCCGGCAAGCAAACCTGTGATGTCGGCCCGGCCGGCCATGGGCCCTGCCGGCAAGGCCGACCGCGGCAAGACCGGCACGCAGACGGCCCACGACCGGCCCGTTCTGCCGGCGGCCATCGGCCCCAAGGGCCTGCGCGAGGCCGCGCTCAATGGCGATCCGGCGGCGCAATACATCGTCGCGACCCGCTTCCTGGAGGGCAAGGTCGTGGCGCGCGACGAGGCGCGGGCCGTGCGCTGGTACGAACGCGCCGCCGATCAGGACCTCGCCCCGGCCCAGTACCGGCTCGCCACCATGTACGAGAAGGGCCGCGGCGTGCCTGCCGATCTCGCAGCCGCGCAGCACTGGTACGAGCGCGCCGCCAAGCGGGGCAACGCCATGGCCATGCACAATCTCGCCGTGCTCTATGCCGGTGCGAAGCCCGGCGACCCGGCGCTGGCGAACGCGGCCTACTGGTTCGGCCGGGCCGCCGCCCTTGGCCTCAAGGACAGCCAGTACAATCTCGCCATCCTCTATCAGCGCGGTGTCGGCGTGGAACGCGACCCGGCGGCGGCCTATCACTGGTTCGCCATCGCCGCCGCGCGGGGCGACAAGGACGCCGCCACCCAGGCCAAGGCGCTGGAGGAACAGCTCGCCCCGGACGTGCTCGCCGAGCTGAACGAGACGGCCGAGGCCTGGAAGCCGCGCGAGCAGGACGCTAGCGCCAACACCGTCATCGCGCCCGTCGGCAACTGGGCGGCCTCCGCGCCAGATGACAACGGGGAAACGGGCCCCCCCTTGAGCGACCGCGAGCGGATCAGGGAAGCCCAGGCCCTGCTCAACGGGCTCGGCTTCGACGCCGGCACGCCGGACGGGGTGATGGGCGCCGGCACGGCCAATGCCGTGCGTCTCTTCCAGCTCCAGAACGGCCTGGAGGTCAACGGCACATTGACCGCCGGCGTGCTCGAACGCCTGCGCAACGCCCGGGGCTGACCGGCCCCGCCCATCCCGTCACCGAGCGGCTCGCACCCCGTCGCGGCATCTCGTTGACAGGCCGGCGGAAAAGCTGAAGCCTTGACCCATCGCGACCACACCGAAAGGACGACACGCATGCAGGGCGGCGGCGACAGGACGCACCGGGCACCGCGCGCGGCGGCCATTCTGGGCCTTGCCGGCACCGTTCCCTTCATTCTCGCCGCGGCGATGGTGTGGGTGGAAAGGGATGTCGCCGAGATCGGCCGGTGGATCGTCGCCGCGCTGACCTATGGCGCGGTGGTCCTGTCCTTTGCCGGCGGCGTGCGCTGGGGCGCCGCGCTCGACACGCGTTTCGGCCGGCGCCGTCAGGCCCGGCAGTTCACGCTCGCCGCCCTGCCCGCCGCCGCCGGCTGGGCGAGCCTTCTCCTGCCGCCCCTGCCGGGTGTCGGACTGCTGATCGCGGGACTTCTTCTCGCCGGTCTCTGGGACGCGCTCGACACGCAATCGGGCCGACTGCCGCGCTGGTACGGCGCGATGAGAGGCCTCCTGACCGGGCTCTCGCTCGCCGCCCTCCTCTCCATTCTCGCCCGGCTCGTCCTCACCGACGCGCCGTGAGAGGGTTCGAAGACCCTGCTGTACGGCACCGGCCCGCTCCCCCGCCCGGCCACCCACGGAATTATGATCTCATGGGTGGCCGGGCGGGGGAGCGGGCCGGTGCCGCTTCAGCCAGAATAACGAAGCGCGCGCGAGGGCAGGGCGTAGACGGCATCGCGGCCGAGCATCCAGACGGTGAACCGGCCGGACGGGAAGACCTCCGCGAAGCTTTCCGAGCGGACGTCCAGCCCGCCCGTATAGGCCCCGAAGGCCGGCAGGACGAGGCGCGCGCCGTCGCTCGCAAAGCACCGCCGGCGCACCCTGCGCCCGCGCCGGACCACCGCGGCGACGGGGTGGAGGTGACCGGAGATCTCCGTCTCGAGCGCCAGGCCGGTCGACGGCTCGTGGCGCAGCACGATGTCGCCAAGCCTCAGCTCTCCCGCCACCTGCCCGCCCAGATCTTCGGGCGGCTCGCGGTCGTGATTGCCGGTGATCCAGACCATGTCGCACAGTTCGGACAGGGCGCGGATGCTCGCAATATCCGTGTCGTGCAGCCGCTCACGGGCCCGACCGTCATGGAAGCTGTCGCCCAGCGAGACGAGCGTGCGCGGCCGGTAGCGCGCCATCACCTCCCGGAGCAGGCCGAGCGTCGCGCGCGTATCGTAGGGCGGCAGGTGCACCCCGCGCGCGGCATAGGCGGAGCCTTTCTCCAGATGCAGGTCGGCGACGATCAGCGTCTCAAGCGCCGGAACGAAGAGCGCGCCGGAGAGGTCGGCCACCAGGTCGAGTCCGTTCAGCCGGATGGGCGGTGCCTCAGACGAGGCGCATGGCTTCGGCGACAAGCTCATCGGCGGCTTCCTGGAGAAGGGCTTCATCGGCCTCGCCATAAACGGGTTCGCGCCCGATCTCAAGCATGACCGGCACGGCGAGCGGGGAGACGGTCTCGAGCCTGCGGTGGACGATGTGGCCACGGATGCGGGCCAGCATGTCGCTCAGGCGGCGGATGTCGAGAAGGCCCGCCGCCGCGTCGTCCCAGGCCGCGCGCAAGAGCACGTGGTCGGGCTCGTGCTGGCGCAACACATCGTAGATGAGGTCGGAGGAGAAGGTGACCTGCCGGCCCGACTTCTCCTTGCCGGGGAAGCGCCGCTCGATCAACCCGGCAATCACGGCGCAGGAGCGGAAGGTGCGCTTCATGAGGCTCGATTCGGCGAGCCAGGCGTCGAGATCGTCGCCCAGCATGTCCTCCTCGAAGAGCTCAGGCAGAGAGAGATGGCCGCTCTCCACCATCAGGCTCAGATCGCGCGTCCCCCAGACCGCCAGCGCGTATTCGTTGGCGACGAAGCCCAGGGGTCGCGCGCCGAGGCGCTCCATCCGGCGCGTCAAGAGCATGCCGAGCGTCTGGTGCGCGAGCCGTCCCTCGAACGGATAGCAGACGAGATAATGCCGTTTCGCGCGCGGAAAGGTCTCCACCAGCATCTCCGTGCGCTTCGGCACGCGCGACTTGAAGCGCTGGATGGACAGCCAGTCGCGCACCTGCGCCGGCAGGGCCCGCCAGCGCTCGGGATCGTCCAGCATGGCGCGTACGCGCGCGGCGAGATAGGTGGAGAGCGGGAACTTGCCGCCCATATAGGCGGGAATGCGCGGTTCCTGCGCGCTCGTGCGCGTCACCAGCGCTTCCGATTCCTCCAGCCGCTCGAAACGCAGCACATGGCCGGCGAACAGGAAGGTGTCGCCGGGCGCGAGCTGCTCGATGAAATACTCCTCGATCTCGCCCAGCACCCGGCCGCCCGGACCCACCATGCGCCGGGCGCCGCGTCCGCGCTGGCGCGCTAGGCGGACCTTGAGCATGTCGGCCTCCACGATGGTGCCGACATTGAGGCGGTATTGCTGGGCGATACGCGGATGGGCGAGGCGCCAGAGCCCGTCCGGCGTGCGCCTCAGCCGAGCGAAGCGCTCATAGGACCGCAGCGCATAGCCGCCGGTCGCCACGAAATCGACCACCGCGTCGAAATCGGCGCGGGCGAGCGTCATATAGGCGGCGGCGGAGCGGATTTCCCTATAGAGCGCATCGGCGTCGAACGGGCCGGCGCAGGCCACGCCGAGCACATGCTGGGCGAGCACGTCGAGCTTGCCCGCCACCGGCGGCTCGGTGTCCTGCTCGCCCTCGGCGGCGGCGTCCTCCGCCGCCTGGCATTCGAGCACCTCGAACCGGTTCGACGGCACGAGCAGGGCGTGGGAGGGCTCGTTCAGGCGGTGGTTGGCGCGCCCGATGCGCTGCATGAGGCGGCTCGCCCCCTTGGGCGCGCCGACATTGACGACGAGGTCGACATCGCCCCAGTCGATACCGAGATCGAGGGTGGAGGTGCAGACCACCGCGCGCAGGGTGCCCTCGCTCATGGCCTGCTCCACCCGGCGGCGCTGGGAGACGTCGAGCGAGCCGTGATGGAGCGCGATGGGCAGCGTGTCCTCGTTGACGTGCCAGAGCTCCTGGAAGACGAGCTCGGCCTGCGAGCGGGTGTTGACGAAGATAAGCACCATGCGCCGCGCGCGGATCGCCTCGTAGATCTCGCCGATCGCGTAGCGCGCGGAATGGCCCGACCAGGGCACGCGCTCCACCGACTCAAGGATCGAGATGTCGGGCGGCGGTCCCGGATCGCCCTCGACCAATGCGGCATGGTGCGGGGGCGCGTCCACGGGTTGCGGCACGAGCCAGGCCCGCAATGCATCCGGGTCGGCAACGGTCGCTGAAAGCCCGGTACGCCGGGCCTGCGGCGCGATCCGCGCAAGCCGGGCGAGCCCCAGCGAGAGCAGCGCGCCCCGCTTGCTGGCGACCAGCGCGTGCAGCTCGTCGAGCACCACGCAGCGCAGCCCCGAGAAGAACCTCTCCGCATCCGGATAGGCAATCATCAGCGCGAGCTGTTCCGGCGTGGTGATCAGGATGTCCGGCGGGTCGAGGCGCTGGCGCCGGCGCTTGCCCTGCGGCGTATCGCCGGTGCGCGTCTCGATTCGGATGTCGAGCCCCATCTCCGCCACCGGCGCCTCGAGATTGCGCGCAATGTCGACGGCGAGCGCCTTGAGCGGCGAGATGTAGAGCGTGTGGAGGGTGCTCGATGTCCGGGCTGCGCCGGCCCGCTCCCCCAGCTCGACGAGGCTCGCCAGGAAGCCGGCGAGCGTCTTGCCGCCGCCGGTCGGGGCGATGAGCAGCGCTGAGCGCCCGGCAAGGCCGTGCTCCAGCAAGTCGAGCTGATGGCGGCGCGGCTGCCAGCCGCGACCGGCGAACCAGTCCGCGAAGCGCCGGGGCAGGAGATCGGCCCCGGCGCGCGCGGTCACGCCCGTCTGTCCCTCGCTCGCCGTCATGCGCTGCGTCTTCGCGCTCCAAGCCATGGATGCCGCCCCGCACGTCCTGTGATAGAGAACCGGTCACGCATCTGTCGATTGTCCCCATGAGAACGATGAGCGCAACGCCGACATCATCGCAGCGCGTCACGCATCGCGCCGTTCTGGCCATCGCCCTGCCGATCATGGCGGCGAATGTGTCCGAGCCGCTGATCGGCGTCGTCGACACCGCCGTCATCGGCCGGCTGCCGGAACCCTACTATATCGGCGCGGTGGCGCTCGGCGGGGTGATCTTTTCCGTCCTGTTCTCCGCCTTCGGCTTCCTGCGCATGGGCACCACCGGCATGACCGCCCAGGCCGACGGGGTGGGCGACCGCGACGAGTTGAGGGCGGTGCTCGCCCGCGCCCTCATGATCGCCGGGGCCTGCGGGCTGGCGCTGATCGTGGCGAGCCCGCTGCTCCGGCGCACCGCCTTCGCCGTGATCGAGGGATCGCAGGCTGTCGAGTCCCAGGCGTCCGCCTATTTCGACATCCGCATCTGGGCGGCCCCGTTCTCGCTCGCCAACTACGCCTTTCTCGGCTGGTTCATCGGGCTCGGCCGGGCCGGCACGGCCTTTGCGCTGCAGATCCTGCTCAACGTCACCAACATGGCGCTCAACATCGTGTTCGTGCTGGGCTTCGGCATGGCGGTGGAGGGCGTGGCGCTCGGCTCGCTGCTCGCCGCGATGGTCGCGGCCACCGGCGGGGCGTGGGCGGTCTCGCGCGAGCTCGCCCGGCGCGGCGGCGGCTGGCAATGGCCAGCCATTCTCGCGCCCGCCCGCCTGCGGCGCACCCTCCGGGTCAATGGCGACATCATGGTGCGCTCGCTCTGCCTGCTGCTCAGCTTCTCCTTCTTCACCGCGCAAGGGGCGAAGGCGGGCGACCTCGTGCTCGCGGCCAATGCCGTGCTGATGAACTTCCTCTATGTCTATTCCTTCGTGCTCGACGGCTTCGCCCATGCCTCGGAGACCCTTGTCGGCCGGGCGGCGGGCCGGCGCGACCGGGACCTGTTCCGCAGGGCCGCCGGCATCTCCACCCTGTGGGCGGTGGCCGTGAGCGTGGCGCTCGCCGCCCTCGCCATCCTCGCCGGCCCTCTCGCCATAGACGGGCTGACGGTCAATCCGGAGATCCGGGAGACGGCGCGGGCCTATCTCCCCTGGGTGGCGCTCGCGCCGGTCGTCGGCGTGTGGAGCTTCCAGCTCGACGGCATCTTCATCGGCGCGACGGAGAGCCGGGAGATGCGCAACATGATGATCGTGAGCGTCGCCATCTATCTCGGCGCCTGGGCGCTCCTCACGCCGATCTGGGGCAATCACGGCCTGTGGATGTCGCTCCTCGTCCTGTTCGCCGCCCGCGCCGCGACGCTCGCCGCACGGCTGCCGACCCTCGACCGCACCCTGTTCGGCACACCCGGCCCGGTCGCCGCGCGATAGGCGCGGGACGGGCTCAGCGGAACAGCTCCAGAACGGCCTCCGGCGGGCGGCCGAGGGCGGCGCGCGGTCCCGCCACCACGATGGGCCTCTCGATCAGGATCGGATTGGCGCTCATAGCCTCGATCAGGGCGCGGTCGTCGAGCTCGGGGTTGTCGAGGCCCAGTTCCTTGTAGGGCGCCTCCCCGCGGCGGATGACGTCGCGCGGGCGCTTGCCGAGCTTCTTGAGGATCCGCTCCAGCTCGTCGGGAGACGGCGGCGCCTTCAGATACTCCACGAGCTTGGGCTGGATATTCATGTCCTGAAGCAGCTTCAGGGTCTCGCGCGATTTCGAGCAGCGCGGATTATGATACATGGTGACGTCCATTCGGATCAATCCTCCGGTTTTCTCCTGGCCCAGTCCTCGGCGCCCGAACCCACCGCATCCTGAAGCCGGCCGAAACCGTCTCGCTCCAGACGCTCCGACAATCCCCGCCTGATGCGCGCGACGACCCCCGGGCCCTCGTAGATGAAGCCGGTATAGACCTGGACGAGCGTCGCGCCGGCGCGGATCTTCTCATAGGCCGTCTCCGGCGAGGAGACGCCGCCGACGCCGATGAGCGGCAGCCGGCCTTCGGTGAGCAGCCGGACGCGCGCGAGCACCGCGGTGGAGAGCGCAAAGAGCGGCGCGCCCGACAGCCCGCCCGCCTCGTTGGCATGGGCAGACCGCAGCGCCGGGCGGCCCACGGTCGTGTTGGAAACCACCGCGCCGTCGACCCCGCCCTCAAGGCAGCAGTCCGCGATGTCGGCGAGTCCCGCCTCGTCGAGATCGGGCGCGATCTTGACGAGGACCGGCGTCTTGCGCCCGCTCTGCGCCGCGCAGCGGTCGCGCATGGCGACCACGCGGCCGATCAGCTCCGCCATGGCCTCGCGCGCCTGTAGGTCTCGCAGGCCCGGCGTGTTCGGCGAGGAGACGTTGACGACGAGATAGTCGGCAATGTCGTGGAAGGCCTCCACGCCGCGCTCGTAATCGGCCATGCGGTCGGCGGAGGTCTTGTTGGCGCCGATATTGACGCCGATCACGCCCTTGCGCCGCTTGAGCGCCAGAAGGCGCGCGCGGGCGGCGGCGTGGCCGTCATTGTTGAAGCCGAGCCGGTTGATCACCGCGCGGTCCTCCGGCAGGCGGAAGATGCGCGGGCGCGGATTGCCGGGCTGGGGCTCGGGCGTCAGCGTGCCGACCTCCACGAAACCGAAGCCGAGCCTCAGAAGCGCGCCCGGCACCTCGGCATTCTTGTCGAACCCGGCCGCCATGCCGACGGGGTTCGCAAAGTCGAGCCCGAAGGCGCAGACATGGAGACGCGGATCGTCCGGCACCGGGGCTCCCGCCACAAGCCCCAGATCGAGCGCCCGGATCGCGAGCCCGTGCGCGGTCTCCGCATCGATGGCATGGAGGAAGGGGCGGGTCAGCGCATAGAGGCCGCCGGTCATGACATTGCCACCTTTGGCCCGTAGCAGGGCGCTTTGCAATCATAGATTATTAAACACTCAGGCGTACAACCCATGACCGTGGACCGGAAACAGCTTGCATCGCGGGGGACACTAGCCGCGGGCACCCGGTCGCTCAAGGGCGCTCTTGCCGCGCCTTCGGCACTGGCGGCCATGCCGACCGCGGGCGAACGCTCCGGACCACCGTTCACGGAAACAGTCGGGAAAGCCATCCATGTTCTCGCATGACCAGATCTGGGCCGGCATAGACCGTCTGGCCCTGAGCCACGGCCTGTCGCCGTCCGCGCTCGCCCGCCGGGCCGGGCTCGATCCCACCTCGCTCAACAGGTCGAAGCGGTTCACCCGCGAAGGCCGGCCGCGCTGGCCGAGCACATCGAGCATCGCCAAGCTTCTGCACGCAACCGGCGTGCCGCTCGAAGAGTTCGCCGCCCTTGTCGGTGCCGCGGCGACCCCGGACAGCCCGGCTCAGCCCGCCAGCCGCCCCGAGAGCGCCTGCGAGATCAAGGCGCGCGTCTCCTCCACGCCGTAGAGGGCGACGAAGGAGCCGAAGCGCGGCCCCTGCTCCTGGCCGAGCAGGATCTCGTAGAGCGCCCTGAACCAGTCGCGCAGGGTCTCGAAGGGATGGCTCTTGCCGACCTCGTAGACCACATCCTGGATCTGCTCGGCCGATGCGCCTGCTTCAAGCGCACCGAGCCGCTCCGCGAGGTCCTCAAGCGCGGCGCGCTCGGTATCGCTCGGCGCGCGGTAGGACTTGGACGGCTTCACGAAGTCGTCGAAATAGTTGACCGCGTAGCCGACCAGATTGTCGAGCACGGGATGGGTTTCGGGCGAGGCGCCGGGCGCATAGCGCCGGATGAAGCCCCACAGCACCTCGCGGTCGTCCGACTGCGACGCGTTCACCAGATTGAGGAGCAGCGCGAAGCTCACCGGCATATCCACCGTCGGGGGATCGCCCAGATGGATATGCCAGACCGGGTTCACGAGCCGCTCCTTGAGCGACTGCCCGGGATATTTCGCGAGGAAGGTGAAATACTCGTCCACCGTCTTCGGGATGACGTCGAAATAGAGCCGCTTGGCCTTGCGCGGCGCCTGGAACATGAAGAGCTCCAGGCTTTCCGGCGAGGCGTAGCGCAGCCATTCGTCGATGGTCAGGCCGTTGCCCCTGGACTTGGAGATCTTCTCGCCCTTCTCGTCGAGGAAGAGCTCGTAGTTGAAGCCGTCGGGCGGCGTGCCGCCGAGCGCCGAGCAGATGCGGCTGGAGAGCTTCACGCTGTCGATCAGGTCCTTGCCGGACATCTCGTAGTCCACATCCTGCGCGTACCAGCGCATGGCCCAGTCGGCCTTCCATTGCAGCTTGCAATGGCCGCCGGTCACCGGCACCTCGACGAGCGCGCCCGTCTCCGGATCGCGATAGACGACCGTTCCCGCCCCGGGCTTGCGTTCCTCGAGCGGCACCTGGAGAACCTTGCCGGTGCGCGGGCATACGGGCAGGAAGGGCGAATAGGTCTTCTGGCGCTCCGCCCTGAGCGAGGGCAGCATGATCGCCATCACCTCGTCATAGGCCTCCAGCACCCGCAGGAGCGCCTTGTCGAACAGGCCGGAGCGATAGTATTCCGTCGCGCTCGCGAAGTCGTATTCGAAGCCGAAGCGGTCGAGGAACGCGCGCAGCATGGCGTTGTTGTGGTGGCCGAAGCTCTCGTACTTGCCGAACGGGTCCGGCACCGCTGTCAGCGGCTTGTCGAGATGCTCGCGCACCATATCCCCGTTGGGAATGTTGTCGGGCACCTTGCGCAGGCCGTCCATGTCGTCGGAGAAGCAGACGAGGCGGGTCGGCACCTCGGAGATGAGCGAGAAGGCATGGCGCACCATGGTGGTGCGCGCCACTTCGCCGAAGGTGCCGATATGCGGCAGGCCGGAGGGCCCGTAGCCGGTCTCGAACAGGACCTCCGTCTTGTCCCCGCTCCGCTCGATCCGTTTGAGGAGCTTGCGCGCCTCCTCGAATGGCCAGGCCTTGCTGGCCATTGCCTCGTCGAAGAGCTCGGGGGTGCGGTGGTCGGTCATGTCCGTCGTTTCGCTGTCGGGGTTGAATGAGCGCGCGACACTAGGTCTCTCCCCGCCGGGCGTCAATCTGGCTTTGGCGGGTGGAGAGCGGCCCGCTAGCGGTTCAACCGGATAGAATAATGCCTTGGAGCAATCTGCGTCCGATTGGACGCAGATCACGTTGCTCCAACCTTTTGAGATAGACCAAATTATCGATCTCAAATCGATTCCGATTTAAGATCGTTTGATCTAGGCTGGCCGGGCGTCAAAACGAATCGAGAACATTTTCGTATCGATGGCACAATCCGCGCCAGACCCGGCCGACATCGCCCATATTGACGCGCTCGGCGACGTCCCCGCCGCGGCTCTTGCCGGCGTGCGCCTCGCCGTCGGCGACGGGCACGGGGGCTCAGGCATGCTGGCGGCGGCGGACGGCCTGCGGCTCCTGTCCCGGACGCCGCATCTCGTCTGCCATGCCGCCTTTCTGGCGAACCGGCTCGCGGTTGCCGCCCAGGCGGGCGAGCGCGAGGCCCGCGCCGCCCGCGACGTCGACCATCTCGATCTCGCGGAGCTGTTCGCCTTCGTGCATCCCGCCCGCTTCGCCCTGCCGAGCCCGGAGGGCATGGCCCGGGCGCTCGGCATCGAGAGCGGGCACGGCGGTCCGGCCGACCTGCTGCACGCCGCAGCCGGTGCCCTTCTCGACACGCTGGCCTCGGGACGGGTCTCCAATCCGCGCGACCTCGCCCGACTGACCGTCCTGCTGGAGCGGGCCCGCTGGCCCTGGGCCCCGTTCGTGCGTGCCGCGCTCGACCGCCGCGGCCTCGCCCTCGACGACACCATGCCGGCGACGAGCCTCAATGTGTGGGACCGCCTGCCGGACTGGGAGGACGACGGCCCCGTTCCCCCGCCCGGCACGCTGCCCGTCAACCCGGACGAGGCCGAGGCCGCGCTCGCCACCCTCATCGGCGAGGGGGCGGAGGCGCGGCCCGCGCAGCGGCAATATAGCGCGGAGGCCGCGGAGGCCTTCGCACCGCGCGACCGGCCGGAAGAGAACCACATCCTTCTCGCAGAGGCCGGCACGGGGCTCGGCAAGACACTCGGCTATCTCGCGCCGGCGACCGTCTGGGCGCGCCGGAACGGCGGCACGGTGTGGATCTCCACCTATACGAAGAACCTCCAGCGCCAGCTCCGCCAGGAGGCCCAGCGCGCCTATCCGGACCCCGAGGAGCGCCGCCGCAAGGTGGTCGTCCGCAAGGGCCGGGAGAACTATCTCTGCCTGCTGAACCTTCAGGAACGCGTCGCCGGCCTCACCCCCCAGAACGGGCGCGGCACGCTGCTCGCCGCCCTCATCGCCCGCTGGGCCATGGCGAGCCGCGACGGCGACATGGTGGGCGGCGACTTTCCGGCCTGGCTCATGCCGCTCTTCGTCGATATGGGGGCGGGCAGCGAGCGCGCGCCGTCGCCCGCCGCCCTCGGGCTGACCGACCGGCGCGGCGAATGCATCCATTCCGCATGCCCGCATTACCGCAAGTGCTTCATCGAGCGCGCGGTCCGGGCAGCGCGCAAGGCGGAGATCGTGATCGCCAATCACGCGCTGGTCATGATCCAGGCGGCGATGGACCATGCGCTCGGCCCCCCGGAAACGGCGGGCGAACAGACCTCCACAGGCCTCGTCAGGCGGCTTGTCTTCGATGAGGGCCACCACGTCTTCGACGCTGCCGACAGCGCGTTCTCCGCCCATCTCACCGCCATCGAGGCCGCCGAGCTCAGGCGCTGGCTGCGCGGCGGCGAGCAGCGGGGCCGGCGCGGCCGCAGCCTAGCGGAACGCATCGGCGACCTCACGGGCGACGACGAGGCGGCCGAGGAGGCGCTGGCAAAGGTGATGGACGCCGCGCGCGCCCTGCCCGGGCCGGGCTGGATGCGGCGTATCCAGGCCGGGGCGCCGGACGGCCCGGCGGAACGGTTCCTCACCCTGGTGCGCGAGCAGGTACTCGCCCGCGCCGAGCAGCGCGGCCCCTATGCCATGGAAGCCGACTGCCGCCCGCTGGCCGGCGGCGTCGGCAAGGCCGCGCGCGAACTCGACGACGCCCTGCGGGAGCTGCTGGCGCCCATGAGGGCGCTCGCCCGCGCGCTCTCCGGCCAGCTCGACGACGAGGCGCGCACGCTGGAAACCGCGGAGCGCTCACGGCTGGAGGCGACCGCGCGCAGCCTCAGGCGGCGCGGCGACCTGCTCGTCGGCGGCTGGAGCGAGATGCTCATCACCCTCGACGACGAGGAGGAGGAAGCCGCCGGCTTCGTCTCGTGGTTCGCCATCGACCACGCCTTCGGCCGGGAGTCCGACGTCGGCATGCACCGCCACTGGATCGACCCGACCATCCCGCTCGCGCAAACGGTGCTGGAGACGGTCGACGGCGCGATCGTCACCTCCGCAACGCTCAAGGACCGCCCGCCGGACGTGCCCGACGACTGGACCAGCGCGGAGATGCGCACCGGTGCGACCCACTTGCCCTATCCGGTCCGGCGCACCGCGCACGACTCGCCCTTCGACTATCCGAGCCAGGCGCGGATCCTTGTCGTGAACGACGTCAACCGGCAGGACCTCGACCAGGTCGCCGCCGCCTATCGCGAGCTCTTCATCGCCTCGCGCGGCGGCGCGCTCGGCCTGTTCACCGCGATCTCCCGGCTCCGGCAGGTGCACGGGCGGCTGCTCGCGCCGCTCGGCGAGCACGGCCTGCCGCTCTACGCCCAGCATGTCGACCCCATCGACAACGGCACGCTGGTCGACATCTTCCGCGCGGAGGCCGATGCGTGCCTGCTCGGCACGGACGCCATGCGCGACGGGGTAGACGTGCCGGGCGAGGCGCTGCGCCTCATCGTGCTGGAGCGGGTGCCGTGGCCGCAGCCGAGCATCCTCGACCGGGCGCGGCGCGGGGCGTTCGGCGGATCGGCCTGGCAGGACATGACGGTCCGGCTCAGGCTGCGCCAGGCCTTCGGCCGGCTGGTGCGCAAGGCCGACGACCGCGGCGTCTTCGTCGTGCTCGACCCGCGCCTGCCGACGCGCTTCACCACTGCCTTCCCGCCGGGCGTCGCGGTGGAACGCGTGGGACTGGTCGAGGCGATCGAGGCGGTGGAGGGGTTTTTGGCCGCCCCCCTTGTTGATCGCGCCGCGAACGGATAGATGATGGCGGGCTGGACCCCGCACCGCCGTACCGGTCCGAACACAGACGGTCGCTCAAGAGGAGACCCCGATGCCGAGCACCATCAATCCCCATCAGGCCCTCGTCTATGTCATGGTCACCATGTCGGCGGTGGACCGCAAGATGAGCGACCATGAGCTCATGCGGATCGGCAACATCGTGCAGAGCCTGCCGATCTTTCGCGATTTCGATCCGGAGCGGCTGGTATCGGTCGCGGAGGAATGCGGCGAGATCCTGAGCGAGGATGGCGGGCTCGACGCCATTCTGGGATTGGTGAAGGAGGCGCTTCCCGAGCGTCTGCGCGAGACGGCCTATGCGCTGGCCGTAGAGGTTGCCGCGGTGGATCTCGACGTGCAGCAGGAGGAGCTGCGCTTCCTGCAGATCCTGCGCGACCATCTCGACATCGACAAGCTCACCGTCGCCGCCATCGAACGCGCCGCCCGCGCCCGCTACCGCACGATGTGACCGGCCGCTGGCCCGCGCGCCCCGTGCCCCCGGCCAAGACGGGCGGGGAACACCGCCCCCTCACGCCCCCGGGAGCGCGAGCGTCAGCTCGTCCTTCACGGTTTCCATCACCACATAGGTGTGGGTCTGGAGCACGCCGGGCAGCCTGGAGATGACGGCGCCGAGGACGCGGCGGTAGCTTTCGATGTCGCGGGTGCGGACCTTGAGCAGGTAGTCGTAGCCGCCGGCGATCATGTGGCAGGACTGGATTTCCGGCACGCGTGCCACCGCCCTGTTGAATGCCTCCAGCTCGTCCGACGTCGTGCCCTTGAGCTGCACCTGGACCATGGCCAGATGGGCGACATCGAGGATCGACGGGTCGAGCCTTGCGAAATAGCCCGAAACCACCCCCGCCTTCTCCATCCGTCTCAGACGTTCCGCGCAGGGTGTCTTGGTGAGGTGCACCCGGCGCGACAGTTCCGCGATCGTGATGCGCCCGTTTTTCTGGACTTCCTGGAGAATGCGCAGATCGGTCGCGTCGAGCCTGTGCTGTTTCATATCATTTTCCTGTTTTAATATCGTTTCATGGTCTTTTTGTCTGTCTAATGCCGTTTTTTGGAGCCTAAACCTACCATACGGCTGTTAAATTGCAGAGAAAAGGGAGAATGGCCTGAAGGCCTCGCAGCGAACGTGACGGAAAGACCGGGAAGAGACCAATGACATCATCGACAAGGCGATTGCCGAGCCTGCCGCTGGCGCTGACGCCCGTGGTGCTCACGCTGCTCGTACTGGGCGTGCAGCTCTTCTACTTCGACGATTTCACACCGCATGTGCCACTGGCGATCGGACTGGCGATCACCTCGCTGGTCGGCATTTCGCTGGGCTTCGACTGGCGCAATATCGAAAAGGGTGTGTTCCATGTGATCCACGTTTCCCTGCCGTCGGTCTCCGTGCTCATCACGGTGGGCATGATCATCGGCGTGTGGATCGCCAGCGGCACCGTGCCGACGCTCATCTATTACGGGCTGACCATCCTCTCGCCGCAGATCTTCCTGGCCGCCGCCATGGTGCTGTGCTCGGTCGTGTCTTTGTCGCTCGGCACCTCCTGGGGCACGGTCGGCACGGTCGGTCTGGCACTGATGGGCATCGGCGCGGGTTTCGGCATTCCGGTCTACTGGACGGCCGGGGCCGTGGTCTCCGGAGCCTTCTTCGGCGACAAGGTCTCGCCGCTCTCCGACACCACCAATCTCGCGCCCGCCGTCACCGGCGTCGACGTGTTCTCGCATATCAAGAACATGATGCCGACGACCGTTCCCTCCATGCTGATCGCTTTCGCGATCTACCTGTTCGCGGGCTATACGCTCATCGAGTCCGACGGCGCTTCCTTCGAACGGATCACGCTGATCACCGAGGCGCTCCAGGACAATTTCGTCATCTCGCCCTGGCTGCTCCTGCCCGCGCTGCTGGTGATCGGGCTGGCGGTCAAGCGCATGCCGCCCATCCCCTCGCTGTTCGCCGGCGCGCTGGCCGGCGGCGCGGCGGCCATGATCGCGCAGGGCGTCGGACTTCACGACGTCTTCACCTATGCCAATAGCGGCTACAGCATCGACACCGGCATCAGCGAGATCGACAGCCTGCTCAATCGCGGCGGCATCCAGTCCATGATGTGGACCATTTCGCTCGTGCTGATTGCGCTCGGCTTCGGCGGTGCGCTGGAGAAGACCGGCTGCCTGGAAACGATCATCCAGGCGATCATGACCAAGATCCGCAGCTTCGCCGGCATCCAGTCGGCGGCCATCGGCACCTCCATGGCGACCAACCTGGTCGCCGGCGACCCCTATCTTTCCATCGCCCTTCCGGGCCGCATGTATGCCCCGGTCTATCGCGGCATGGGCTATTCGACGCTGAACCTGTCGCGCGCGGTGGAGGAAGGCGGCACGCTGATCTCGCCGCTGATCCCGTGGAATGCGGGCGGGGCCTTCGTGATCTCCGCGCTCGCGCTCGGCGTCTCCAGCGGGCATATGGAGAACCTGCTCTACATTCCGCTCGCCTTCGCCTGCTGGCTGTCGCCGGTCTTCGGTATCTTCTACGCCTTCACCGGCTTCTTCTCGCCGCGCGCGAGCAAGGAGGAGAAGCGCGGCTGGCACGAGGCCGGAGAGACCGTCGCCGACCTCAGCGCCCATGGCTGGGTGCCCGAAGACGAGCCCGCGGATGCCGGCGCCGATATCGAGGTCGACGGCCTCGCGACCGAGCAGGTGCGCAGCCAGTAGCCTCGACCGGCACGGCAGAACGCCATGCGTGCCCCGTCCGGACCCTTCGGACGGGGCCCGCCTCGTTCCCGGGCGCCACACGGTCTTGTGACCGCCGGCCCCCGTGCGCACCGACGCCCGAGGGACTACATTGACCGCATCGCGGATCGTAGCGGACGCCACGGGAGATGCAGGTCATAGAGTCCGAAGCGCTTGTCCGGCTCGCAGCCTTTGGCGGCATCTTCGCCGTCATGGCGGTGTGGGAGCTTGCCATGCCGCGGCGCGAGCGCGTCCAGCCGAGGGGCCGGCGCTGGCTCACCAATCTGGCCATGGTGGCCATCGACACACTGGCCCTGCGTCTTCTCTTCCCCATTCTCGCGGTGGGCGTGGCCATGGAGGCCTCCGCGCAGGGCTGGGGCCTGTTCGCCCTGACCGCCCTTCCCTCATGGCTCGAGGTCGCACTGGCCGTGATCGCCCTCGACCTGGCGATCTACGCGCAGCATGTCGCCTTCCACAAGGTTCCCATCCTCTGGGCGGTCCACAAGGTCCACCATGCCGACCGGGATATCGACGTGACCACCGGCATCCGCTTCCATCCGGTGGAGATCTGCCTGTCCATGCTCATCAAGTTCGCCGTGGTGGTCGCGCTCGGCGCGCCGGCGCTGGGGGTGTTCCTGTTCGAGGTGCTGCTCAACGGCACGGCCATGTTCAACCACGCCAATCTGCGCCTGCCCGCACCGGTCGACCGGATCGTGCGGCTCCTCGTGGTGACGCCGGACATGCACCGCGTCCACCATTCGGTCCGCATGGCGGAGACCGATTCCAATTACGGCTTCAACCTGTCGGTCTGGGACCGGCTGTTCGCCACCTACGTTCCCCAGCCCCGCGACGGCCATCTGGGCATGCGCATCGGACTGGCCGACTGCCAGACGGACGAGCCCTCGCGGCTCGGCTGGAGCCTCCTCCTGCCGTTCCGGCATCTCGGCCGCAGCCTGCGCACGCGCAAGACGTCGAGCGAAAGCTGAGCGCGAGGGGCTTGCATTCGGAACGCCACCGGCCCGCTCCCCCATGAGTCCTTGCGTCTAGAACGGCACCGGCCCGCTCCCCCACCCGGCCGCCCATAGAATTATGATCCCGTGGGTGGCCGGGTGGGGGAGCGGGCCGGTGCTGCCATCGCAGGAAAACACACCCCCGTCTCAATAGAGATCGAGCGGCAGGTATTTCCGGACGAGCTGGTCGTAGGTGCCGGAAAGCTTGATCCGGTCGAGCGCGCGGTTGAACGCCTCGCGGAGCGGCTCGTCGCCGCGCCTAACGGCGATGCCGATGCCGTCGCCGAAGAAATACGCCTCCGTATAGGCGCCGTCGACGAGTTCGCAGCAATCCTCCGCATCCTCGCCCAGCACCCAGAAGATAAGCCCCGCGCCGTCGGCGAACAGCGCGTCGATACGGCCCTCCTTGAGTGCCAGGCGCGCCTCCGCCGGATCGTCGTAGAGCCGGATCAGGGCCCCGCTGAAGAAGGCGCCGAGATAGGCCTCGTGGGCCGAACCGCGCATCACGCCCACGCGCTGGCCGGACAGGGCGCGCGGCGTGGCGCGGCTGAGCTTGGCCGGCTTGCGCACGGCGAACCGGGCGGGCGTGCGGAAATAGGGCTTGGAGAAATCGACGCGACGGAGCGCGGCCTCGGTGATCTTCATCGAGGCGACGATCGCGTCCGTCTCCCCCGACAGGAGCGCCGGCAACAGCTCCTCCCACGGCTTGGAGGCGATCTCGCAGGTCACCTTCAGCGTCGCGCAGAGCGCGCGGGCGAGTTCGACATTGAAGCCGACCAGCGCGCCCTCGGTGCTGATATAGTTGAAGGGCGGATAGTCGTCGCCGGTGAGGATGCGGACACGGTCGCGGCCCGGCAGGACCGGTGCCGGCCGGTCGGGATCGATCCGCCACAGCATGGGCTGGTCGCCGACGCGCGGCAGCGCCAGCTCCTCGCCCTCGCCGGCGTCCTGGAAGCCGTCCGCGCCGGACCCGCCGCCCGGACCCGTTTGCGCCGCCGCCGGCATGACCGTCGCCGCGGCGAGCAGAGCCCCCGCGAAGACGGCGCGCCAGAACGCTGTCCCTGTCCGCCTCATCGCGACCGCACTTCGCATTCGTTGAGACCGTTACCCCTTGTCACCCGACCCGTTTCCCACAGCGCCGTTTGCAGCGCCATCATTTCATGCTTTCATGCTGCCGGGAACCTCTGGATTGAACCGGGGGAGGGGGCAATCGGACATTTCGAGCGACGCGGCGACCCTTCGCTGCGCGAGGCGGCTGTGCCGTTCATCCGGCCAGCCGGCGAGCTATTGCGCGGGAGCCTTCTGGCGCACGGCCTGATAGCGCCCGAAGAGCTCGACGGGGCGGAGCGGGAGGCGCGCCGCTTCGGCGTCACCCCCGGCGCGGTGCTCCTGTCGCGCGGGATGGTGGCCCAGGCGGACTATTTCGACCGGCTCTCCATGGCGACCGGCATTCCGCGCCTCGGCCTCGACGCGTTGCGGACCGCCATGGCGGCACTGGGCGTGGAGGAGGCCGAGGCCGCCGCCCGCTCCGGCATGGTGCCGCTGTGGCCGTCCGGCCAGGGGGCGGGCCACGCGGCCGCCATCGCCGATCCCGGCGCGGTCCGGGCGGCGGGAGGCGACGTCTGCGCGCTGGTCACGCCGGACGAGCTGCGCTGGGCCGTTCAGGCCGAGCATGGCGCGGCGTTTGCGGCCCGCGCGAGCGGATGGCTCGCCGGCGAAGCGCCCGCACTGTCGGCACACCGCCGCACGACGGTCGCGCAGCGTGCCGCGATGGCGTCCATGGGGCTCGCCGGCCTCGCCGGTCTCCTGGTCGCGCCGGCGGTCACGGCCATCGCCGCGAACATCCTGTGCGCATTCTTCTTCCTCGCCGTCTCGGCGCTGCGCCTGACCGTGCTCGTCTGCCGGCGCGGCACGCTGCCGCCCGCCCCGCCCCTGCCCGACGACCGGGCACTCCCCGTCTACACCATCCTCGTGCCGCTGTTCCGCGAGGCGGCGATCCTGCCCCATCTCGCCGCCGCCCTGCGCGAGCTCGACTATCCGCCGGAGAAGCTCGACATCAAGATCCTGCTGGAGGAGGACGACACCGACAGCCGGCATGCGGCGGCCGCCCTCGACCTGCCGCCATGGTTCGAATGCCTCGTCGTGCCGCGCGGCGAACCGCAGACCAAGCCGCGCGCGCTCAATTACGGCCTGCGCTTCGCGCGCGGCGAGTTCGTGGTGATCTACGACGCGGAGGATGCGCCCGAGCCCGACCAGCTGCGCAAGGCGGTCGCCGCCTTCAGGGCCGCACCGCGCGACGTGGCCTGCTTCCAGGCCCGGCTGAGCTTCTACAATCCGGACGAGAACTGGCTGACACGGCAGTTCACCGTGGAATATGCGAGCCTGTTCGATCTCATGCTGCCGGTCATGGCCGATCTCGACCTGCCGGTTCCGCTCGGCGGCACCTCGAACCACTTTCGCGCCGACACCCTGCGCGAGGTGCGCGCCTGGGATCCCTGGAACGTCACCGAGGACGCCGATCTGGGCCTGAGGCTCGCGCGCTCGGGCTGGCGCGTCGGCATGCTCGCCTCCACGACCTACGAGGAGGCCAATTGCCGCCTCGGCAACTGGATCCGGCAGCGCTCGCGCTGGATCAAGGGCTGGATGCAGACATGGCTCGTCCACATGCGCTCCCCCGTCCGGCTCTGGCGCGATCTCGGCGCGGCCGGCTTCTTCGCCACGCAGGCGCTCGTCGGCGGCATCGTCGTCTCCGGCCTCGTCCATCCGCTGTTCCTCGCCGTGATCGCCGCCGATGCGCTGGGCGGGGTGCTGTTCGCCGGCGTGGACCGGAGCTGGCTCGCCGCAACGCTCGCCGCCTCCAGCATCCTGGTGCTCGTGACGGGCTATGGCTGCGTGCTGGCGGCGGGCTACGCCGCACTCGGCGAGCGCGAGGGATTAAGGCGCCTGCGCCGTGCGGTGCCGGCAATGCCCCTCTACTGGCTGCTCGTCTCGCTCGGCGCGTGGCATGCGCTGTGGCAGTTCATCCGCAAGCCGTTCTATTGGGAGAAGACGGAGCATGCCGTCAGCGCCCAGTTCCACGGCACCCACGAGGACTGACGGCGCGACACGGGAGGAGCAGGCCGCGCTACTCCGCGGCCTCCGCGCGGATGAGGGATTGCGCGATCGAGGCCCGCAGGGAGGCCGGACGCACCGGCTTCTTCAGATAGAGCACGCCGAGCGCGGCCGCGCGGTCGCGCAGCGTCCGCGAGCGGTCGGCGGTGATGAGGACGGCGGGGAGATGGCGCCCGGCGCGCGCCCTCAAGGTCTCCACGAGGCTCAAGCCGTCCTCGCGATGCAGGTGGTAGTCGGCCAGGATGCAGCCGATCCGGCTGCCGTGGCGGTCGAGCGCGGCGAGCGCTTCCGCCGATCCGGTCGCCTTGAAGACCGCGCACCCCCAGCCCTCCAGAAGCGTTTCCATGCCGTCGAGGATCTGCCCCTCGTTGTCGATACAGAGCACGCCCAGCCCCTCCATGCGCGCGGTGGCGGGCCCGCCGATCCGCGGCCCGATGGCGAAGGCGGGTTCCGTGGCCGGCTCCGCCAGCGGCACGGCGACGGAGAAGGCCGAGCCCCGCCCCGGCACCGATGTCAGCTCCAGCCCGTGGCCGAGCATGTGCACGATGCGCTCCACGATGGACAGGCCGAGCCCGAGGCCCGGCCCCGCCTCGGGGGCTGCGTCGAGCCGCTGGAACTCCTGGAAGATCAAAGTCTGCTTGGCCTCCGCGATCCCCGTGCCGGTGTCGAGCACCGCGATCCGCACCGTGTCGCCCGTGCGGCGGCAGCCAACGAGAACGCGGCCCCTCGGCGTGTATTTCAGCGCATTGGAGACGAGGTTCTGCAGCACCCGGCGCAGGAGCCGGCGGTCGGTGCGCACCGACAGCGAGGAGGGCACGATCCTGAGCTCGAGCCCCTGCGCGGCGGCGACGGGGCCGAATTCGCGCTCGAGCGCGCCGAACAGCTCGCCGATATGGACGCTCGTCACATCGGGCTTCAGCGCGCCGGCATCGAGCCTCGAAATATCGAGAAGGGCGGTGAGGATGTCCTCCACCGCCTCCAGCGAGGCATCGACATTGGCCGCGAGCCGGCGGTCCTCCGCGGTGTCCTCCGACCCCTCCCCATGGCGCTCCACGAGGCTCGACGTATAGAGCCTGGCGGCGTTGAGCGGCTGGAGGATATCGTGGCTCGCCGCGGCGATGAACCGCGTCTTGCCGAGATTGGCCGCCTCCGCCTCGGCCTTGGCGCGCACGAGCTCCGCATTGAGCTCGGTGAGCCTGGCGGTGCGCTCCTCCACCCGGCGCTCGAGCGTCTCGTTGGCGCGCTGGAGCGCCTCGGCGGCCTCCACGCGCTCGGTGATGTCGGCGAAGGTGACGACGAAGCCCCCGTCGGGCATGGGGCTCGAACGCACCTCGACGACGGAGCCGTCATGGCTCAGGCGTTCCTGATAGGGCTCCATGGAGACGATCAGCTTGTCGAGGCGCTCCGCGATGGCGCGCTCGCTCTCCGCGATGCCGGCATTGCCCACAATGGTCCGCACCACCTCGTTGAGCGGCACGCCGACGCGCCCGATATCGGGCGGCAGGTGCAGGAGTCCGCGGAACTGCCGGTTCCAGCAGATGAGATTGAGCGTCTTGTCGAAGACGGCGATGCCCTGGCCGACATGGTCGATGGCCGATTGCAGCAGGTCGCGATTGTACTGGATGGCGGCGGAGGCGTCGTCGAGGAGCCGCATGGCGCCGCGCCGGTTGGCGCTGTAGCGTTCCAGCAGAAGGGCGAGGACCAGCCGCGACGAGGCGGCGCCCACGGCACTCGCGAGCAGATGCTCGGCAAAACGCAGAAGCCGGATATCGGCCTCCGCCTCGTCGTCGAGCGCGATATGGCGCGCGGCGGCGAACTCCGCGAAGGAGCGCTCGGTCCGTTCCGCGCCGAGATAGCGCGCGACCGTGCGCTTCAGGTCGCCGGTCGAGATGGAGGTTCGCCACAGCCGGAAGCTCGGTGCCGCCGCCGGCAGGTCGGCCGCCACGAACAGATTGGCCTGGAGGCGCTCGATGGGCTGGGGCTGGGAGAGAAGAGACACGGCGACATAGACGGCGATATTGGCGATGAGGCTCCACAGCACACCGTGGGTCAGCGGCTCGAATTCCAGGTTGAACAGCATTTCCGGCCGCAACAGCCCGATGCCGAACGGTCCGTGCTCGAGCAGGCTCGCCGGGAACCAGCCGGCATCGGTGAAGGCCGGCAGGATGAGCGTGTAGGCCCACAGCGCGAAGCCGGTCAGGGTCCCCGCCATGGCGCCGCGGGCGGTGGCGCGCCGCCAGATGAGCCCGCCGAAGAAGGCCGGCGCGAACTGCGCGATGGCGGCGAAGGACAGGAGCCCGATCTGGGCGAGCGCCACGGAATCCCCGATCATGTGATAGAAGGCGTAGCCGAGCCCCAATATGGCGAAGATCGCCACGCGGCGGACATTCAGCAGCAGGCCGAGCATGTCCTCGCGCTCATGGGCGCTCTCCTGGCGCTGGCGCAGGAGGAGCGGCACCACGATGTCGTTGCACACCATGATGGACAGCGCCAGCGTCGCCACGATCACCATGGCGGTCGCCGCAGACAGGCCGCCCACGAAGGCGACGAGCGTCATGGCCGGCGAGTCGGCTGCGACCGGCAGCGCGAGCACGAAGCTGTCGGCGTCCACCGTGCCCGGCTCGAAGGTGAGCAGGCCGGCGATCGCGATGGGCACGACGAACAGGTTGATCGCGATGAGATAGAGCGGGAACAGCCAGGCCGCCCGCTTGACGTCGGAGATATGCGTGTTCTCCACCACCGCGACGTGGAACTGGCGCGGCAGGAGCACGATGGCGACCAGCGCGAGCAGCGTCATGGTGAGCCAGCGGTCGCCCTGGAGGCCGCGCGTGAACAGCTCCTCGATCTCAGGGGTCGCGGCCACCTTGTCCAGCATGGGGCCGATACCGCCGAGCATGGAGAAGGTGACGAAGGCGCCGACCACGGTGAAAGCGACGAGCTTGACCACGGACTCCACCGCGATGGCCGCGATCACGCCGTCCTGGTGTTCCGTCGCGTCGATGTGGCGCGTGCCGAAGAGCACGGTGAAGACGGCCATGGCAGCCGCCACCACGAGCGCCAGATCGCTGAACACCGGGAAGGCCGGGCCCGACGTGCCGGAGACCTCCAGAAGCGTGGTCAGCGAGCTTGCCACCGCCTTCAGCTGCAGCGCGATATAGGGCAGCGTGCCGATCACCGCGATGGCCGCCACCACGGCACCGAGCGCCTGGTTCTTGCCGTAGCGCGCGGCGATGAAGTCGGCGATGGAGGTGATGTTCTGCTTCTTGGCGATCTCCACGATCTTGATGAGGAGCGGCCAGCCGCAGACCAGCATGATGATGGGCCCGATATAGATCGGCAGGAAATCGAGCCCCGACTGCGCCGACAGGCCGACGGAGCCGAAGAAGGTCCAAGAGGTGCAGTAGACACCGAGGCTCAGCGCATAGATGAAGGGACGCGGCGTGCCCGCCCGGCGGCGCCGCGCAATGCGGTCGCCGTAGCTCGCCACGGCGAACAGCGCGCCCAGATAGGCGAGCGCGACCGCGATGATCGTCCAGCTATCGAGCATCCTCAGCGCCCGTTTCGCCCTTTTTCGGGCGGATTTGCGTCCGCCGGGCGTTCCTCCCGGAGGCGGACTTTAGCAGAAATCCGCGCCGACGCCGATTGATACGGCGGCACCGGCGCCTCGCCGGCCCGCGGGCCCCGCAATTGACAGCGGGCTTCGCCCCGGCGTATGCCGGCCGGAGACGGGGCGCCGGCGCCCCTCCAGTCCCGCCCCTTCAAGAACCGGATTGTCTGCCATGAAGCGCCCGACCCCCGAGGACCTGCTGAACGATCTGCGTCCGGAAGCCCGCAACGAGCCCGAGAGCGGCATCATGACCGTGATCAATCACGGCTTCGGCCGCCAGGGGCTCATCCCGCTCTGGGCCGGGGAGGGCAACCTGCCGACCCCGCGCTTCATCTGCGACGCGGCGGCGAAGGGGCTCGAGGACGGCGAGACCTTCTATACCTGGCAGCGCGGCATTCCGGAGCTGCGCGACGCGCTCGCGCGCTATCACGCACGCCTCTACGAAAAGCCCTTCGAGGCGGAGAACTTCTTCGTCACGGGCGGCGGCATGCAATCGATCCAGACCGCCATCCAGGCGATCGCCGGCGAGGGCGACGAGGTGGTGCTGCCGACGCCGGCCTGGCCGAACTATGCCGGCCCCCTGCGCATGAAGGGGTCGCGGCCCGTCGAGGTGCCCATGACATTCGCGCCGTCCGGCTGGCAGCTCGACCTCGACCGGCTGTTCGACGCGGTGACCGAGCGCACCAAGGCCATCGTCGTCAACACGCCGAGCAACCCCCTGGGCTGGGTCGCGCCGGCGGAAGACCTTCTCGCCATCCGCGACTTCGCGCGCGAGCGGGGCCTGTGGATCGTCTCCGACGAGGTCTATGCGCGCTACTATTTCCCGCAGGACGAGGCCGCCGGCCCCCTGCCGCCCTCCTTCCTCGATATCTGCGATACCGAGGAGCGGCTCATCATGACCAACACCTTCTCCAAGAACTGGGCGATGACCGGCTGGCGCATGGGCTGGATGGTCGCGCCCCAGGCGCTCGGCGACGTGCTGGAGAACCTCATCCAGTACAACACTTCCGGCACCGCCGCCTTCATGCAGCGCGCCGGCGTTGTGGCGCTCGACGAGGGCGAGGACTTCCTCGCCGAGCAGGTGCGCCAGGCGCGCGAGGGCCGCGACATCGCCTGCGCGGCGCTGGGCTCCGTCGACGGTGCGCGCTTCGCCGTGCCGGAAGGCGCGTTCTACCTGTTCTTCACACTCGACGGCATGGCCGATTCCACCGAAACCGCCCTCAGGATCATCGACGAGGCGGGTGTCGGGCTTGCGCCCGGTGCGGCCTTCGGGCCGGGCGGCGAGGCCTTCCTCCGGCTGTGCTTCCTGCGCGAGCGCGGCCAACTCGTGGAAGCGATGGACCGGCTCACGCGCTGGCTCGCGCGGAACCGGTAGGATCCTCCCGGCCGGCCTTGTCCGGAACGGGCTTGCCCTCGGCGGCGTCGCGGGCAAGAGTCGGGGCCGGCGGAGAAGGCGGAAATGTCCCTTTACCTACGCACCCTCGAATGGATCGGACGCGGGATCGCGCACATCCTGCAGAAGGATGTGCAGACCTACGAGCCCTTTGCGGCCTACGACCACACGACGCTCCGCCGCATCCTCCGGCCGGGCGACGTCCTGCTGGTCGACGGCAATCAGCGGCTCTCCATCGCGATCAAGTATCTCACCCAGTCGACCTGGTCCCATGCCGCGCTCTATGTCGGCGACGCGCTGGCAGCGCGGGGCGAGGACACGGAACCGCCGACCCTTATCGAGGTCGAGCTCGACGGCGGCTGCAAGGCCTCTCCCCTGTCGCGCTATGCGCATCGCAATGTGCGGATCTGCCGGCCGGTCGGCCTGACGCCGGAGGACCGCGACGCCGTCGTCTCCTTCATGGTGGCGCGCATCGGCACGGCCTACGACATGAAGAACGTCGTCGATCTGGTGCGCTACCTCATGCCCATGCCGCCCGTGCCCATGCGCTGGCGCCGGCGGATGTTCGCGCTGGGCTCCGGCGAGCCCACGCAGGCCATCTGCTCGACCCTTATTGCCCAGGCCTTCCAATCGGTCCAGTATCCGATCCTGCCATCGGTCGAGACGGTGGACCGGCTGGGGTCGGGCTCCAGCGGCTACAGCCGCGAGGAGGTCTTCCACATCCGTCACCACTCGCTCTTCACGCCGCGCGATTTCGACCTGTCGCCCTATTTCGAGGTCGTCAAGCCCACCCTCGCCTTCGGGTTCGACTACAAGACCCTGACATGGGGACAGCCCGCAGACGGGGCGGGACCGCGCGACAGCAAGGCCGCGTCCTGACGGGGACGTCGCAAGAACAAGCCATCCACGAGGAAAAGGGTCCCAGAATGACGAGACGGAACCAGACCACATCGCCCCGGAAGGGTCTCAGCCGGCGCACCGCGCTGGCGCTCGGCACGGCCGGCATTGCCGCCGGCGCGGGCCTCGCCGCGCCCAATGTGGTGCGCGCCCAGACGCCGCGCACGCTGAAGATGGCGACGTCCTGGCCCAAGAACACGCCGGGCGTCGGCGTGAACGCCCAGCGGGTCGCGGACATGATCACCGCCATGTCCGGCGGCCGGCTCAAGGTCGACCTCTATGCCGCCGGCGAGCTGGTGCCGCCGTTCGAGGTGTTCGACGCGGTCTCCAGCGGCACCGCCGATCTCGGCCATGCCACACCCTATTACTGGCAGGGCAAGGATCCGGTCGTGCACTTCTTCACCGGCGTGCCGTTCGGCCTGACGGCGGTCGAGCATGCCGGGTGGCTCTATTTCGGCGGCGCGCAGGCGCTGTGGGAGGAGGCCTATGCGCCCTTCGGCGTCACCCCCTTCTATGCCGGCTCCTCCGGCGTCCAGGCGGGCGGCTGGTTCCGCAAGGAGATCGCCGGCCTCGACGACCTGAAGGGCCTCAAGATGCGCATTGCCGGGCTTGGCGGCGAGGTGATGCGGCGGCTCGGCGTCAATGTCACGCTGCTGCCGCCGGGCGACATCTACACCGCGCTGCAGGCCGGCACGATCGATGCCGCGGAATGGGTCGGCCCCTGGAACGACATCGCCTTCGGGCTCTACAAGGTGGCCGGCCACTACTATCTGCCGGCGTTCCACGAATTCGGCCCGGCGCTCGAGGTTACCGCCAATACGGAGGTCTATGAGAGCCTGGAGGACGATCTGAAGGCCATCGTCTCCCATGCGGCCATGGCGTCCGGCCTGGAGGCGACCGCGGACTTCACCTATCACAACGCGCAGTCCTTCGGGCCGCTCCTGGAGAAGGAGAGCGTGACGGTCCACACATGGCCCGACGAGGTCGTGGAGGCCATGGCGAAGGAGTCCGCGACCGTGCTGGCGGCCATCGCGGAGGAGAGCGATCTGGCCAGGCGCGTCTACGAGTCCTTCGTGGACTATCGCGCGAAGACCGCCGCCTATGCCGACAAGATGGAGCGCCGCGCGCTCGACATGCGCGCACTCGCGCTCGGTCTCTAGGGTCAGGCGGCACCGGGCCGCTCCCCCACCCGGCCGCCCATGAGATGATACTTCCGTGGGTGGCCGGGTGGGGGAGCGGGCCGGTGC
>ENA-ORCW01000127-ORCW01000127.1-marine-metagenome-genome-assembly--contig:-NODE-127-length-100851-cov-5.379086_pt1 | contig 100851 bp, 84 predicted proteins | sample MGYA00237784_ERZ508517 | MGnify/ENA primary metagenome ERZ508517 (study PRJEB26187, sample SAMN06268979) | marine metagenome | isolation source: Tt ae E1 feedstock associated aerobic enrichment on...
CCTACACCGCCGAGGAGATCGCCTATTTCGTCGGTGACGCCGAGCCGGCTGTGGCCATCGCCGACCCGGCCGGCAAGGCTGCCTTCGAGGCGGCGCTCTCAGGCCGCAGCGTGCCGGTCCTCACCATCGCCGCCGACGGCGCCGGCACGTTCGCCGAGGCCCTGGCCACCGCTGAGCCGTCGACCGACGTCACGGCACGCGGCGAAGACGACCTCGCCGCGCTCCTCTACACCTCGGGCACCACCGGGCGCTCCAAGGGCGCCATGCTCACCCACGACAACCTGTTCTCGAATGCCGACACGCTGGTCGAGGCGTGGCGCTTCACCGCCGATGACGTGCTCATCCACGCGCTGCCGATTTACCACACCCACGGTCTCTTCGTGGCGAGCAACGTCATGCTGCTCGCGCGCGGGCGCATGATCTTCCTGCCGAGGTTCAACGCCGACGCCGTGCTCGGCCTGATGCCGCGCGCGACGTCGATGATGGGCGTGCCGACTTTCTATGTCCGCCTCGTTCAGCACGCCGGCCTGACGCGGGATGCCACGGCCGGCATGCGCCTCTTCACCTCCGGCTCGGCCCCGCTTCTCGCCGAGACGCATCGCGAATTCGAGGCGAAGACCGGCCACGCCATTCTCGAGCGCTACGGCATGACCGAGACCAACATGAGCACGTCGAACCCCTATGACGGCGCACGCGTGCCGGGCACGGTCGGTCCGCCGCTTCCCGGAGTCTCGGCGCGCGTCGTCGATCCCGAGACCGGTATGGAACTGGCGACCGACGAAATCGGCATGATCGAGGTGCAGGGGCCGAACGTCTTCAAGGGCTACTGGCGCATGCCGGACAAAACCGCCGCCGAATTCCGCCCCGACGGCTTCTTCATCACCGGCGACCTCGGCAAGATCGACGGCAACGGCTACGTCCACATCATCGGGCGCGGCAAGGACCTGATCATCACCGGCGGCTTCAACGTCTATCCCAAGGAAGTCGAGGGCGAGATCGACATGATTCCCGGCGTCTTCGAAAGTGCCGTGATCGGTGTCGCCCATGCCGACTTCGGCGAGGGCGTCACCGCGGTCGTGGTGCGCGAACCCGGCGCTTCGGTGGACGAAGCCGCCGTGCTGGACGCGCTCGCCGACCGCCTCGCCCGCTTCAAGCAGCCGAAGCGCGTGTTGTTCGTCGACGAACTGCCGCGCAACACGATGGGCAAGGTGCAGAAGAACACGCTGCGCGAACGCTACGCCGACCTCTACCGGCAGCACGCGACCTGAAACGGGGGACGGCCGGCCAATGTCATCCGTTCGTCGGCTAACTGTCGCCTAACCGTCATACGCCAGTGATACCCGGCCCCGGTCATCGCCTTGCGGACCGGGGTTGTCCGCGAAGTCATACTCCTTGCGGACCAGAAGCGCCGTCTGATGCTGGCACCGGGACCGGACACCGCCAACGCCGTCGAGATCGCCGGCCTGACGCATCGCTTCTCCGAGACACCCGTCCTTTCCGGTGTTGATCTGACGCTGGCGCCCGGCGCCGTGCTTGCTCTGCTCGGCCCATCGGGTTGCGGCAAGACCACGCTCTTGAAGCTCATCGCCGGCCTGCTCGCGCCGAGCGAGGGACGCATCAGCATCTTCGGCAAGACCGTGGCCGATGTCGCCGCCGCGCAGTTCCTGCCGCCTGAAAAGCGCGCGCTCGGCATGGTCTTCCAAGACTACGCGTTATGGCCGCACATGAGCGTTGGCGGCAACGTCGCCTTTCCGCTGGAGATGCAGGGGATCGATCGCGCCGAACGCACCCGACGCGTCGCCGCAGCCCTCGATCGCGTCGGCCTCGGTCACCTCGGCGACCGTGCGCCGTCCAATCTCTCCGGCGGCCAGCAGCAGCGCGTCGCCATCGCCCGCGCCATCGTCGCCGAGCCGCGGCTCGTGCTTTTCGACGAACCGCTTTCCAACCTCGACCGTGAACTGCGCGAGAGCCTCGTGCGCGAGATCGCAGAACTCGTGCGCGGGCTGTCGCTCTCCGGCGTCTATGTCACCCACGATCATGCGGAAGCTTTCGCTCTCGCCGATCTGATCGCGGTCATGCGCGACGGCAAACTGATGCAGGTCGACACGCCCGAGCGGCTGGTCAGCCATCCGGCGGCGCCGGAAGTCGCTGAACTGCTCAATCTCGGGCCAGTCGTGACGGCGAAGCGCAGCGCCGAAGGCTGGCATCTTCAGGACGGGCAGCTGCTTGCCGGGCTCGCCGAGGGACCAAGCGGCGGCTTGGCCGAAGCGCCCGTCCTGCTCGCGCGTCGCGCCTTCCGCCTCGCCGCCGCCGATGAAGCACCGCTCACCGGCACCGTCGCTCACGTCCAGTTCCGTGGCGATCACCACCTCGTCACCGTGGCACTCGGCGGAGCAACGCCTTTCGTCGAACTGCCGATCGCTAGCGATCGCCGCGCCCGCCCGGGCGAGGCCGTCGGCCTCGTCGCCGAGGCGGCGAAGCTGCGCTGGTTCACACCCGGCTCCGATACCCCTCTCTCACCGCACCAACCGAGTAATGGAGAAATCTCATGCGCCACTTCCTGACCGCTGCCGCCCTCGCGGCAGCGATTGTCGCCCCGCACGCCGCGCTCGCGGACGTGACGGTCTATTCCGCCGGTCCCGCCGATCTCATCCAGGCGCTGGCCGACGGCTTCACCGCCAAGACCGGCACCAAGGTCGACGTCTTCCAGGCGACCACCGGCAAGGTCATGGCCCGCCTCGAGTCGGAGGCCGCCAACCCGGTCGCCGATGTGCTCATCTCGGCCTCTTGGGCGACGGTCGACGACTTCACCAAGCGCGACTGGCTGCTGCCGTTCACCAGCGCCTCGGAAGCCACCGTCCCGGATTTCCTCAAGACGGATAACGCCGTCGCACAGGGCGTCTCGGCGCTCGCCATTGCCTGGAACCCGACCAGCGGCACGCCGAAGCCGACCGACTGGGCCGACCTGACGAAGCCGGAATACAAGGACCTCGTCACCATGCCCGATCCGGCCCAGTCCGGCTCCGCCTACGAGCTGGTTGCCGCGCTTCAGGCGAAGTTCGGCTGGAAGCTCTTCGAAGACCTGAAGGCCAATGGCCTGATCGTCGCCGGCGCCAACGCCGCCGCGCTCAACCCGGTGCTGCAGGGCGCCAAGGCCGCCGTCTTCGGCGCGGTCGACTACATCTCGCTCGCCGGCAAGAAGAAGGGCGAAACCATCGAGGTGATCTTCCCGTCCTCCGGCACGATCGTCGCGCCGCGCCCGGCCATGATCTTCAAGTGGTCGAAGAACCAGGACGACGCCAAGGCATTCGTCGACTACATGCTCTCCGACGAGGGCCAGCAGGCCGTCGCCGCCGTCGAGCTGATGCCGGCCCGTACCGACGTTAAGGCCGACCGGCTGCTGATCGGTGACCTCACCCTGCTCGAGGGCGTGTCCGCCGACGAGGCGACCCGCAAGGAGATCCTCGGTCACTTCGCCAGCATCTTCGGCACCAATTGACCGGCAGATCGCTTGCACCGCGCGGCGGCGGGATTCTCATCCCGCTCGCCGTTGCGGCGCTCATCGTCCTCGTCGCGGTTCCGCTCGTCTTCGTCCTGCTGCAGGCGATCTTCCCGAAGATCGGCAGCGGTTCTCTCGCTGCCCCGTTCAGCGGCACGCTCGAGAATCTCGCAGACCCGGCACTCATCCACCTGACCGGCAACACGCTCGTGCTCGGGGTTGCCGTGGTGGTGGCGGTGGCGGCGTTCGCCCTGCCGCTCGGCGTCCTGCGCGCGCTCTTCCGCGTGCCCTTCGCAGCGCTGTGGGATTTCCTCTTCCTCGTCCCTTTCCTCATTCCGCCCTACATCGCGACGCTCGGCTGGATCCTCAGCCTGCAGCGCGGCGGCTATCTGTTTCAGATGACCGGCACGGACGCCGGCCGCTTCCTCTTCTCGTTCGGTGGCGTCGTCTTCGTCATGGCGTTCAACGTCTTCCCGGTCGTCTATTTCGCGGTATCGCGGACGGTCGCGGTCGTTGGTGGCCGCTTCGCCGATGTCGCCCGCGTCTTCGGAGCCTCGCCGTGGACGGCGCTGTGTCGCGTGACGCTGCCGCTGGCGTTGCCCGGCATGGCGGCAAGCCTGCTGCTCGTCTTCGCAATGACCATCGAGGAATTCGGCACGCCGGCCGCACTCGGCCGCAGCTCGGGCTTCAACGTGCTGGTCACCGGCATCGAGGCGAAGCTCGCCGACTGGCCGATCGACCTCCCCGGCGCCGCGACGCTATCGGTCATTCTCGTCGTCATGGCGCTCGGCGCCTACATGATCCAGCTCGGCATTCTCGCGCGGCGCTCATACGAAACGACAGGCTCGCGGCCGCAGCGCGCCGAACCCCGCGACCTCGGCCGCTGGTCGCTGCCGGTCGGGCTGGGATTTCTCGTCGCCGCCCTGCTCGGCACCATCATTCCGGTCGCCGCGATCATCGCCACCGCGCTGTCGCGCACCATCTCCGGCGGCCTCGCCCCGGCGAATCTCGGCCTGCAGAACTTCGCGAAGATCCTCGCCGACGAGAGCGGCGCCCGCGACGCTCTGCTCAACAGCCTCAGCCTCGGCATCGCCACCGCCCTCGTCACCGGCATCCTCGGCGCGGTCGCCAGCTACGGCGTCGTCAAGACGCGCATGCGCGGCCGTACCGCACTGGACGCGCTGACGATCCTGCCGAATGCCATTCCCGGCGTGGTTCTCGCCGTCGGCCTGATCCTCGCCTGGAACCAGCCGTTCCTGCCGATCACGCCCTACAACACGCGGCTGATCCTGCTCTTCGCCTATTGCTGCCTGCTGCTGCCCTTCCCCGTCCGCTACGCCAATGCGGCGCTGCGGCAGGTGAGCGACAGCCTCGAACAGGCGGCGCGGGTCGCCGGCGCCTCGCCGCTGACGAGCTTCCGCCGCATCATCCTGCCGCTCATCCTGCCGAGCCTGCTCTCCGCCATGCTGCTCGTCTTCGCCGTCGCGTCGCGCGAGCTGGTCGCTTCGATCCTGGTCGCGCCGGTCGGCATGCAGACCATCGCGAGTTTCATCTGGCAGCAGTTCGAGCAGGGCTCGGTGCAACTCGGCATGGCGATGAGCGCCGTCGCCATCCTGATCACGGCGATCATCCCGCTCGCCGTCATTCTGGTCGCACGGCGCTTCTTCGCCGGGCTTATGATCGAAGGCTGATCGAGGAGTGAGGATCACGCCGGCCCTTTACACGACCGGCACCGCGCGGCGAGCATGGCTGAACCGCAACCGGATCGCCCGCCATGACCGCTGCCCTCAACGAAACCGCATCCCTTGCCCAGCCCGTCTCACTGTTGGCGCTCGTCCGCGCCATCCGCGCCGGCGAACTGACGCCGCTCGCAGCATTTGATCGGCTGGCCACCCGCGCCGCAGCGGTAGAGCCCTCCATCCTCGCCTTCGCTGCCGAGAACTGGGAGGCCGCACGGAAAACGGTCGAGGCGCGGGCGGAGCGCCCCCTCGCCGGCCTGCCGGTCGGCCTCAAGGACATCGTCGACACCAGCTTCCTGCCAACCGAATACGGCTCGCGCGTCTATGCCGGCCACCAGCCGGCCGGCGACGCCGCACTCGTCGGCCTGCTCGCCGAGGCTGGTGCGACCTTTCCGGTCAAGACCACCACCACCGAATTCGCGCATATGGAGCCGACCGAGACGCGCAATCCGTGGGCGCCGGCGCGCAGCCCCGGCGGTTCCTCGTCGGGCTCGGCCGCCGCAGTCGCCGCCGGCATGTTGCCGGCCGCGACGGGCAGCCAGACCGGCGGCTCGACCGTTCGCCCCGGTTCCTTCTGCGGCATCGTCGGCATGAAGCCGACCTACGGGCGCTGCTCGCGCTGGGGCATCGTCGCCTTCGCCTCCTCGCTCGACCAGGCCGGGCCCATCGCCCGCAATGTCCGCGACGCGGCGATCATGCTGAGGTCCATGGCGAGCGCCGATGCGAAGGACACGACCTCGGTCGACCGCCCGGTACCGGACTACGAGGCCGCGCTCACCGGCGACGTGCGCGGCCTGAAGGTCGGCATTCCGAAGGAATATCGCGTCGAGGGCATGTCGGCGGAGATCGACGCCCTGTGGCAGCAGGGGATCGACTGGCTGAAGGCGCAGGGCGCCGAGATCCGCGAAGTCTCCCTGCCGCACACCAAATATGCGCTGCCCGCCTATTATATCGTGGCGCCGGCGGAGGCCTCCTCCAATCTCGCGCGCTATGACGGCGTGCGCTACGGACTGCGCGTCAATGGCGACGACATCACGGGCATGTACGAGAATACCCGCGCGGCCGGTTTCGGCGCGGAGGTTAAGCGGCGCGTGCTGATCGGCACCTATGTGCTCTCGGCAGGCTATTACGACGCCTACTATCTCAAGGCGCAGAAGGTGCGCACGCTCATCAAGCGGGATTTCGAACAGGCCTTCGAGGACGTCGACGTGCTGCTGACGCCGACGACGCCGACGCCGGCCTTCGCGCCGGGCGAGATCACCGACCCGGTGGAGATGTATCTCAACGACGTCTTCACGGTGACGGTCAACATGGCCGGACTTCCCGGCATCTCGGTGCCGGCGGGGCTGAGCGCCGACGGGCTGCCGCTCGGGCTTCAGCTCATCGGCAAGGCGTTCGACGAGGAGACCTTGTTCCGCGCCGGCGGCGCGCTGGAGGAGGCGGCGGGCTTCGCCGCACGGCCCGATGCATGGTGGACGGTCTGACATGACGAGGAGACAGCCCGAAGCCTGTCGGTCCATGGAGGAGCTTCGCGTCGAGATAGACCGGCTCGACCGAGACCTCGTGCGCCTGCTCGCCGAACGGTCGCGCTATATCGCGCGGGCCGTGGCGCTCAAGTCTCGCGAGGGGCTGCCCGCCCGTATCGACGAACGGGTCGAGGCCGTGGTGGTCAATGTCCGCCGCGAGGCGGAGCGGCAGGGGCTCGACGCCAATCTGGCGGACAAGCTCTGGCGGGCGATGATGGACGAATTCATCGCCTATGAGGAAAAGCGGCTTCATCGCAAGTGACCGGACGCGCTGACGGCCCGACTGTAGAACCGGATGGACGAGACCGATGAACGAAGCGGTGCGCAAGGCGGACAAATCGAAGCTCATCAAGGGCGCGACGGGCGATTGGGAGATCGTGATCGGCATGGAGGTCCATGCCCAGGTCACCTCCAGTGCCAAGCTGTTCTCCGGCGCCTCCACCGCCTTTGGCGCGGAGCCCAACGCGAATGTCTCGCTGGTCGATGCCGCCATGCCCGGCATGCTGCCGGTGATCAACCGCTACTGCGTGGAGCAGGCCGTGCGCACAGGGCTCGGACTGAAGGCGCAGATCAATCTCTACTCGGTGTTCGACCGCAAGAACTATTTCTATCCAGATCTGCCGCAGGGCTATCAGATCTCGCAGTACAAGCAGCCCGTGGTGGGCGAGGGCAAGGTGCTCCTCGACATGGCCGACGGCGAGACCATCGAGGTCGGCATCGAGCGGCTGCATCTGGAGCAGGATGCCGGCAAGTCCATGCATGACCAGCACCCGACCATGTCGTTCGTGGATCTCAACCGGTCTGGCGTGGCGCTCATGGAGATCGTGTCGAAGCCCGACATGAGGTGTGCCGACGAGGCGAAGGCCTATGTGTCCAAGCTGCGCACCATCCTGCGCTATCTCGGCACCTGCGACGGCGACATGGAGAAGGGCAGCCTGCGCGCCGACATCAACGTCTCCGTCCGCCGCCCGGGCGAGCCCTTCGGCACGCGCTGCGAGGTGAAGAACGTCAACTCCATCCGCTTCATGGGCCAGGCCATCGAGTACGAGGCGCGCCGCCAGGTGGGTATTCTGGAGGATGGCGGCGAGATCGTTCAGGAAACCCGCCTGTTCGATCCCCGCAAGGGCGAGACGCGGTCCATGCGCAACAAGGAAGAGGCGCACGACTACCGCTACTTCCCCGATCCCGACCTCCTGCCGCTCGAGCTCGACGAGGCCTGGGTGAAGGAGATCGAGGCGACGCTGCCGGAGCTTCCCGACGAGAAGAAGGACCGGCTGATGGGCGATTACGGCCTCACGCCCTACGATGCCGGCATCCTTGTGGCCGACCGCGCCGCGGCGGACTATTTCGAGGCGGTGGCCGAGGGCCGCGATGCCAAGCTCGCCGTCAACTGGGTGATGGGCGACCTCTCCGGCCATGCCAATGCCAAGGGCGTCTCGATCGCTGAGGCCGGCGTCTCGCCCGAGCAGCTCGGCACCATTCTCGATCTCATCGGCGACGGCACGATTTCCGGCAAGATCGCCAAGGACCTGCTGGAGATCGTTGTCACCGAGGGCGGCGATCCGGCGCGGATCGTGGAGGAGAGGGGGCTGAAGCAGGTCACCGACACGGGCGCCATCGAGGCGGTGGTCGACGAGATCGTGGCCGCCAATCCCGAGCAGGCCGAGCAGGTCAAGACGAAGCCCAAGACCATTGGCTGGTTCGTCGGCCAGGTCATGAAGGCGACCGGCGGCAAGGCCAATCCGCAGGCGGTGAACGAAATCCTCAAGCGCCGCCTCGGAATCGACTGATCCCGGGCGGCGTGGCCGCCTACGCGACCTATCGGATAATCCGATTTCGTTTTCCTCGTGACAAGGCGATGCTATCCGGGTTTGATCCCCCCTCGGGGGCTGGTGGATTCGGTAGTATCGCATGTTACCGTCAGACGTGATCGGTCGGCTGCGCGTCGTCGCGCCGACGGTGGGGCTTCTGGTTGCTCTCATTGTCTTCGGGCTGGGCTGGCTCGGCGCGCTTTGGCTGCCACTGGACGTTCTCGCCCATTTCAGGATGCATGCGCTGGGCTTTGCCATTGTGTGCGCGCTGGCCGTCTTCGCCGGGCGCTGCTGGCTGCCCGTCGTCGCCATAGGCGCCGTGCTCGTCATGGCGGCCATCGGTGCGTGGGGCATGCTGTCGGAGCAATTCACGCCTGCCGCCCAGGCTCGGCTCCAGGGCGAGCGGACGGTCAAGCTCCTGTCGCTCAACAGCTGGCTGCGCAATGACGACTGGGAGCAAGTCGAGCGGATGCTGAGGCGGGAGGACGCCGATATCGTCACCCTGCTCGAATTCGGCCCCGAAAAGGCGCCCATGCTGGCCGATATCGAGGATCTCTATCCCTATCAGGCGAGCTGCCTCGACCTCGCGAACTGCCATGTCGCGCTTCTGTCCAAAGAGCCGATCGTCGACTGGAAGGTCGCCTCGCGATGGGCCGGGCCGCCGCTCATCCAGGCGCGGTTCGGCAAGGTCTACGACAATCTCACCGTGATCGGCGCGCATATTCTGCGTCCACCGCATATCTACGCCCAGAAGCGCCAGCTCGAGGCGCTCGCCACCCTGGTCCAGAACACGCCCGATCCGCTCGCGGTGATGGGCGATTTCAATGCGACGCAGTGGTCGAGCGTACTGCGGAGCTTCGAGGCGACGTCGGGCCTGCGACGACTGACCGGACTGCCCTCATGGCCCGTCTGGACGGCCGGGCTGCCGCAGCTCCCCATCGATCACATCTTCATCTCTCAGGGCCTGCGCGTGCAGCGCCCCGCCCGCCTCGGCCCGGCCACGGGCTCCGACCATCTCCCGGTGACGGTAACGATCATCCTCGACCGTGGCTGAGGCGAGGGCGCTGCTTGCGCGTCAGCGCAGGCGCTCGAGGATCGAGACGTAGTTGGCGACCGCCGCGCCGCCCATGTTGAAGATGCCTGCAAGCGTCGCGTCGGGGATCTGCATGTCCCCGGCCTCGCCCATGAGCTGAAGCGCGCTCATCACATGCATGGAGACGCCGGTCGCGCCGATGGGATGGCCCTTGGCCTTGAGCCCGCCCGACGGGTTCACGGGCAGGCGCCCGTCCTTCTCCGTCCAGCCCTCCTCGATGGCTCGTGCGCCTTCGCCCCTGGGCACAAGACCCATCGCCTCGTACTCGATAAGCTCGGCGATGGTGAAGCAGTCGTGGGTTTCCACGAAGGACAGGTCGTCGAGCGTCGTGCCGGCGGCCTCGTGCGCCTTCTGCCATGCCGCCTCGCAGCCCTCGAAGGCCACGATGTCGCGCTTCGACAGCGGCATGTAGTCTTGGGTGTGCGCCGCGGCGCGGACATGCACCGCCTTGGGGCGCTGCAGCGCGGTCTCGGTATCGGTGAGCACCAGCGCCGCCGCGCCGTCGGAGACAAGCGAGCAGTCGGTGCGCCGGATGGGGCCGGCCACGATGGGGTTCTTGTCGCCGACCGTGTTGCAGAACTCGAAGCCGAGATCCTTGCGGAGCTGGGCGAAGGGGTTGGCGACGCCGTTCCTGTGGTTCTTCGCCGCGATCCGCGCCATCGCCGCCGACTGGTCGCCATAGCGCTGGAAATAAAGCTGCGCGATCTGGCCGAAGATACCGGCGAAGCCGCCTTCCGTATCGCCCTCCTCCTTGCGGTAGCAGGCATTCAGCAGGATGTCGCCGATCTCGCGTCCCGGCGCGACGGTCATCTTCTCCGCGCCGACCACCAGCACGAATCCGCTCTTGCGCGCGCGGATGTCGTTGATCCCCATATGCACGGCGGCAGAGCCCGTCGCGCAGGCATTCTCCACGCGGGTCGCCGGCTTGAAGCGGAACGCGGGATCGGCGTCGAGCGCGAAGGCGGCCGGGAAGCTCTGCTTCTCGAAACCGCCGAAATTGCCCACATAGATGGCGTCGATATCGTCGAAGCCGATGCCGGCATCCGCCACGGCCTCTTTCGCCACGCGGGTGATCAGCGATTCCAGATCGTCGTTCTCGAGCTTTCCGAAGGCGCCATGCGCCCAGCCGACTATGCAGGTCATGGAGTGAGGATCCTCGTTCTTGCCTTTTTCTGGCCTGCGGCAACTGTGCCGCAAGCCGGGCGGGGCGGCAAGCGGAAGCCTATGGGCGCGGATGCCGCGCTCCCCTGAGGAAGGAGACGAACAGCCGCAACAGCTCCAGGCGGCGATGCTGTTCGGGATAATAGAGAAAGAAGGGCGGATGCTCGACGGTGTAAGGGTCGAGCACGGTCTCCAGCGTTCCGGCGGCGGCGCTGGCGCTCGCGCTCAATGTCGCGCTCATGGCGGCGGGAGCGGTCGCCGGCATGGGCCTCTCGATCTGGACCCCGGCGCCGGACGAAATCGCCGCGGCGCCGTTCCTGCTCGGCCCCTGGGTGGCAATGGGGCCGGAGCAATGGGGCTTCGTCGCGCTGCTCGCGGTCCTCATCGTCGGTATCGGGCTCGGGCTCGCGGCGGCCTATCAGTCCGCGCCGCCGGCGGTCATCGCCACCTTCGACTACAGCTACCTGATCTTCGCCGCGTTCTGGGGCTATGCGATTTTCTCGGAGCGGCCGGACGCGCCCACGCTCGCCGGCATGGCGCTGATCGCCGGGGCCGGATTGCTCGCCTCGCTGGGCCGGCGCCACAACAATCGGACAGGACGGCCAGCCTAGCGAGCCTTGCCGCTGCCGGCGATGATGACATGGACGCGCCTGGGGCCGTGCGCGCCGAGGAACAGGCGCTGCTCGATGTCGCCGGTGCGCGAGGGGCCCGTGACCATGTTGAGGGCGCGCGGCATGACGCCTTCGCCGAACACCTCGCGCAGGCGGTCCCAGACGTCCTCATAGGAGCCCACGACGCGGTCGGCGTCGACCATCACCACATGGTTCTCCGGCAGGAAGTTCAGGCTCGTCGGGTTGTCCTGCCCGGAATGGAGCGCAAGCGTGCCGGTCTCCGCGATGCCGGCGAAGGCATGGGAGAGCGAAGCCTGGTCGCTCGCCTCCGCGGGGCCGTGGCCGACCTCGAGCGCCGGAACCCGGTCCCAGGGCAGGGCGGCGAGGGCGGCATCCGCGCCGGTCCGGATCTGGAAGGGGAGATTGTGGTTCCTCAGAAACTCCGCGACCGCCTGGGGCACCTCGTCAGGGGTCTCGACCTCTGTCACGGTCGCGTCGGCGCGCTCCAGCATGGTCTTGAAGAGCGCCAGCCTGTGGGCGTCGTCGCCGTCGGCGCGCGCCGGAACGAGATTGCGGGCATGGCGCTCCAGCCTGCTGCGCACCGCGGCGCGGCGGACCTCGTCCTCCGGCCCGTCGGAGACCTTGAGGTGGCGGCGGATGCGGCCCATCACCGCCGTGCGGGCATCGGTGCCGTCGTCAGCCATGCTGGCGTTCCCTCCAGAGCGCTTGGAATGTCTTTCCCTGCGGCGCGGGCAGGTCGCGATAGCGTGTCCAGCCGCCGGCGAGAGGCACGCTGGAGAGTCGACCGCGGCCGCCCGACAGCGCCTTGAGGGCGCCCATGGCAAACCGGGTGACGGCGCGGTAGAGGCCGGGGCGGCGGGCCATGAACGCCCACAGCCCGAGGCCCGTGCGCACGCTTGCCGGCGAGAGATGTTTCTCGAATTCCCGCTCGCGCCAGTGACGCATCATCTTCGGCAGCGGGATGCGCATGGGGCAAACCTCCTCGCACCGCCCGCAGAAGGTCGAGGCGTTGGGCAGGGAGCCGGCCTCCTCCACGCCGATGAGCGCGGGATCGAGCACCGCCCCGATGGGGCCCGAATAGACCCAGCCATAGGCGTGTCCCCCGACGGCGTGATAGATCGGGCAATGATTGAGGCAGGCGCCGCAGCGTATGCAGCGCAGCATCTCCTGGAACTCGGTGCCCAGCACGTCGGCGCGCCCGTTGTCGAGCAGGATGACGTGGTATTCCTCCGGCCCGTCGGGGTCGTCCGCCCGGCGGGGGCCTGTGGAGAAGGTCGTGTAGGAGGAGAACTCCTGGCCCGTGGCGGACCGTGCCAGGATGCGCAAGATGGTCGAGACATCCTCCAGCGTCGGCACCACCTTCTCTATGGTGGCGAGCACGATATGGACCTTGGGCAGGGTCTGCGTCAGGTCGCCATTGCCCTCATTGGTGACGATGATCGAGGTGCCGGTCTCCGCGATGAGGAAGTTCGCGCCCGTGATGCCGATATCGGCGTCGAGATATTTCTGGCGCAGGATCTGGCGTGCCTCATGGAGCAGCGAGACGGGTTCGGTCAGGTCGCGGTCGGCGGGGAGCTGCGTATGCGCCTTGCGGAAGGACTCCTCCACCTGATCCTTCGACAGATGGACCGCCGGGGCGATGATGTGGCTCGGCGTCTCGTGGCGCAGCTGGATGATGTATTCGCCGAGATCGGTCTCGATGGGTTCGACGCCTGCTGCCTCGAGCGCGTCGTTGAGGCCGATCTCCTCCGACACCATGGACTTGCCCTTGGTGACGGTGCGCGCGCCGCGCTCCCGGCAGATGTCGAGGATGGCGTTGCGGGCCTCTTCCGCCGTGCGCGCCCAGTGCACCACGCCGCCCGATTCGGCGACCTTGCGCTCATAGGCCTCCAGATAGAGGTCGAGATGGGCGAGCGTATGGTTCTTGATGTCCCGGCCGGCGTCGCGCAGGGCATCGAATTCGGGCAGCCCGTCGCGGGCCTTGGCGCGCTTGTCGATGAAGCCCTTGGGCACGTTGGACAAAGCGCGCTGGAGCTGGGCGTCGCCGAGCGCCTCGCGGGCATTCTCCTTGAAGGAATGGGCGGTCGACTGGACCATGGCGCTCAGTCTCCCTCGCCAATGGGCGGTTGCGATGTCTCGCCGGCGAGCACCTCCGCGACATGGCGGACCTTGACGGGGCTGCCCTCGCGCTTGAGCTTGCCGGCCATGTTCATGAGGCAGCCGAGATCGCCCGCCAGCAGCGTGTCGGCGCCGGTCGAGGCGATATTGGCGAGTTTCTTCTCCAGCATGTTGTTGGAGATGTCGGGATATTTCACGCAGAACGTGCCGCCGAACCCGCAGCAGACCTCCGCGTCGGGAAGCTCGGCCAGGGTGAGGCCGTCCACCTTGGCGAGCAGGCGGCGCGGCTGGGCCTTGACGCCGAGCTCGCGCAGGCCCGAGCAGGAATCGTGATAGGTGACGGTGCCGTCATATTCGGCCTCAACACCGGAGACCCCCATGACGTCGACCAGGAAGGAGACGAGCTCATGGGTCTTTCCGGCAAGGGCGTCCGCCTGGGCCCGCTCCGCGCTGCCCTCCGCGAAGAGGGTGGGGTAGTGCTTGCGGATCATGCCCGCGCACGAGCCCGACGGCGCGACCACATAATCGTAGGGCGCAAACGCCCTGATGACCTGCCGCGCGATCGAGGCGGTATCCTTCCGGTCGCCGGAATTGTAGGCGGGCTGGCCGCAGCAGGTCTGCGCGTCGGGGACCTCCACCGTGCAGCCGGCCTGCTCCAGAAGCTTGACCGCGGCAAAGCCGACGGAGGGACGGAACAGGTCGACAAGGCAGGTGACGAACAAGGCGACTCGCGGCCGCTCTGACGGCATGGGCGTTCTCCACGCGAAGCTTCGGGGACTGGTCCCGCACGCGTTTCCCGGTCGATGGCGGGTGCGGGACGGATCGGTATCTCTTCTTTCCTATAATGGCTCGCGGAGGATGCCAAGCTGGCCGATGGCGGGAAGCCGGTCAAAGACGCTTTCCGCTACTCGGAGAATTCCTTCAGATAGGCGATGACGTCCTCCCGGTCGTCCTCCTTCTTCAGGCCCGGAAAGATCATCTTGGTGCCCGGCGCGAACTTGCGCGGATTCTTCAGATATTCCGAGAGGGTCTCCTCATCCCAGACGACATCCTCCTCGCCGAGCTTCTTCATGGCGTTGGAGTAGTTGTAACTTTCCACCGACGCCGCGTGACGGCCCACCACGCCCGCGAGATACGGCCCGATTCGGTTCTTCTGCTGCTCGACCACATGGCAGGCCTGGCACTTGCGGAAGACCTTCTTGCCCTTGTCCGGATTGCCATGCTCGTCGGCCATGGCAAGGCCCGGTGCGGCGGCGACGAGAATGGCGACGGCGGCATAACGCAGAAACATGGTCTCGTGGTCTCCCTGCTTGCTGAACGGACGGCTCTTGTACGCGAACGTTCCCCCAAAAGCCTGCGAGACAGCAGGAAGGCAACGCGAGCACGGGCCGCTTTGGAATTCGAATAGAGCAAAATAAGCGGGTGTGGCGCCATGTGTCACGTTTTCCCGGATCCGGCGGGAAAGCCCGTGGGTCTGGAAAAGCAGGGCGGCATCTTATTCGACCCTATCAACGGGAGGCTTAGCTGTGTCTCGCAAGCCTTTCACCGCGCTACACTTCGTTGTGAGTGGCGAGAAGCCTGTGGGCCGTATCGCGAAAACGGCGGGACAACAGGCGAGAACGTGTGAAACTGCTATGCTATGAGGCGGAAACGCTATCGGGAACGAGGAAACGGCCAGCCATGAGCGGTCCCATCATGCCGGAAGCCGATGCCGACGTGCTTGGCCGGCGTCAGGACATTGTCAGAGCCCTGCGTCAGATCTGCCCGGGGGAGGGTGTGATCGACGGGGCGGAGGAGATGCGCGCCTACGAGTCCGACGGGCTCACCGCCTATCGCCAGCTCCCCATGGTGGTCGTGCTGCCGGAGACGGTGCGCCAGGTCTCCGCCGTCCTCGCCTATTGCCACGAGAATGCCATCAAGGTGGTGCCGCGCGGGGCGGGGACCTCCCTGTCGGGCGGCGCGCTGCCGCTGGAGGATGGCGTCCTGCTCGCCATGGGCAAGTTCAACCGCGTGCTCGAGGTCGATTTCGACAATCGCTGCGCGGTCGTGCAGCCGGGCGTCACCAATCTGGCCATCACCGAGGCGGTGAAGCATCGCGGCTTCTATTACGCGCCCGATCCCTCCAGCCAGATCGCCTGCACCATCGGCGGCAACGTCGCGGAGAACTCGGGTGGCGTCCACTGCCTCAAATACGGGCTGACCACCAACAATCTGCTCGGTGTGGAGCTGGTCACCATCGACGGTGAGGTCGTGCGCCTCGGCGGCAAGCATCTCGATTCGGAGGGCTACGACCTTCTCGGCATCGTGACGGGCTCCGAAGGCCTGCTCGGCGTGGTCACGGAGGTTACGGTGCGCATCCTGCCGGCGCCGGAGACGGCACGGGCCATGCTCGTCGGATTCCCGTCCAGCGAGGAGGCCGGGCGCTGCGTGGCCGACATCATTTCCGACGGGATCATTCCCGGTGGCATGGAGATGATGGACAAGCCGGCGATCCATGCCGCCGAGGAGTTCGTCCATGCGGGCTATCCGCTCGATGTGGAGGCGCTGCTGATCGTCGAGCTCGACGGGCCGGAGGCGGAGGTGCATCACCTGATCGAGCGCGTCGGGGAGCTCGCCCGCAAGAACGGGGCGACGACGAGCCGGGTCAGCACGTCGGACGAGGAGCGCCTGGCCTTCTGGGCCGGGCGCAAGGCGGCGTTTCCGGCGGTGGGGCGCATCTCGCCGGACTATTACTGCATGGACGGCACCATTCCCCGCCACCGCCTGCCGGAGGTGCTTCGGCGCATGTCGGAGCTCTCCGAGCAATACGGCCTGCGGGTCGCCAATGTGTTCCATGCCGGCGACGGCAATCTCCATCCGCTCATCCTCTACGATGCCAACGAGCCCGACGAGCTCCACAAGGCGGAATCCTTCGGCGCCGATATCCTGAAGCTCTGCGTGGAGGTCGGTGGCGTGCTGACCGGCGAACACGGTGTGGGCGTGGAGAAGCGGGACCTGATGCCCGCCATGTTCGACGAGACCGACCTCGCCCACCAGCAGCGCCTCAAATGCGCCTTCGACGACCAGGGGCTGCTCAACCCGGGCAAGGTGTTCCCGACGCTCCACCGCTGCGCGGAACTCGGGCGCATGCATATCCACCGCGGCCAGATGCCGTTCCCCGACCTGCCGAGGTTCTAGGCGATGGCGGATATCCACAAGCCGGACAGCGTGGAGGCCCTGCGGGACCTGGTGGCCGGTGCGGCCTCCGAGGACCAGCCGCTCGCCGTCAGGGGGCACGGCACGCGCGACGCGGTGGGCCGGCCGGTCCAGGCGGCCGCGACGCTCGACCTGTCGGGACTGTCCGGCATCACGCTCTACGAACCCGAAGAGCTCGTGCTCGGCGCGCGCGCCGGCACACCGCGCGAGGAGGTGGAGGAGGCGCTCGCCGGCAACGGCCAGGAATTCGCCTTCGAGCCGCCGGACCTCGGTACGCTCCTGGGGTCGCAGGGGCGCGGCACGCTTGGCGGCATGATCGCCTGCAACCTCTCCGGTCCGCGCCGGGTGAAGGCCGGCGCGGTGCGCGACCATTTCCTCGGTTTCACGGGCGTGAGCGGGCGCGGCGAGGTCTTCAAGGCCGGCGGGCGCGTGGTGAAGAACGTGACAGGCTACGACCTGCCGAAGCTCATGGCCGGCTCCTGGGGCACGCTGGTCGCGATGTCCGATGTCATCGTGAAGGTGCTGCCGAGGGCGCAGACGCAGTCGACGCTCGCCCTCATGGGGCTCGACGACGCGACCGCCATCCGCGCCATGAGCCTGGCGCTCCAGAGCCCCTACGAGGTGTCCGGCGCGGCCCACGTCCCGGCGGACGTCCTCGCCCGTTCGAACGGCATGGAGGAGGCCGAGGCAACGGCCGTCACCGCGTTGAGGCTGGAAGGCGTGGGGCCGTCGGTCGACTATCGCGCGGGCGAGCTTGGCGCGCTTCTGGGCGCGTTCGGCACGCCCGAGCACCTGCCGGAGGATGCCTCGCGCGGTTTCTGGCGGGAGGTGAGAGACGTGCTGTTCCTCGCCGGCAGCGACGATGCGGTCTGGCGGATTTCCGTTCCGCCCATGGAGGGGGCGGAGGTGGCTGCCCGCATCCGCGCCAGGGCGCCGGCGCTGTGTTATTACGACTGGGCGGGCGGGCTCGTCTGGTGCGCGGTGCCGCCGGCGGCCGACGCCCAGGCGAGTGCGGTGCGCGGCGCGCTCCTGGGGACGACGGGCCATGCCACGCTTATCCGCGCGCCGCAGGAGGTCCGGGCCGCCGTCCCGGTCTTCGAACCGCCGTCGCCGGGTGTGGCGGCGGTGTCCCGGCGCGTCAAGGAGGCGTTCGATCCCCGCCGCGTGCTCAATCCGGGGCGGATGTATGCCGATCTTTGACGCGAAACCGCAACGCATCACGCGAGCTTGGAGGCCACTGACATGAGCGAGACCGATCCTCAGCCCCCGCGGCCCGGCGCCGCCGACCGCTGGCTCGAGCCGGGCGCGAACAACATCCAGCTCATCTATGTGCTCTATCTCGTGGGCTTCGTCGTCGGCATCACGGCGGTGGTCGGCATCGTGCTCGCCTATCTCAACCGCGGCAAATCGGAAGGCTGGGTCGAGACGCACTATACATGGGCCATCCGGACCTTCTGGATCGGGGTGCTCTTCGCGGCGGTCTCGGTGCTGCTCATGATCATAGGTATCGGCTTCGTGCTGCTCCTCGCCGCCGGCGTCTGGGTCGTGGTGCGCACGGTCGTCGGCCTGCAGGCGGTCAGCCGCGGCGATCCGATCAGGAACCCCGAAAGCTGGATGCTGTAGGCGATGCAGACGAACTTCACGCAAGACCAGCTCGCAGACCCGCGCATTGCCGAGGCCAACGGCATCTTGCGCAAATGCGTGCATTGCGGCTTCTGCACGGCGACCTGTCCGACCTATGTGCTGCTCGGCGACGAGCTCGATTCGCCGCGCGGGCGCATCTACCTCATCAAGGACATGCTGGAGGAGGACAAGCCGGCGAGCCCGCAGCTCGTGAAGCATATCGACCGGTGCCTGTCGTGCCTCGCCTGCATGACCACATGCCCGTCGGGCGTCGACTACATGCATCTGGTGGACCAGGCGCGGACGCGAATCGAGGAGACCTATCGCCGTCCGCTGCCCGACCGGGCGATCCGCGCCGTGATCGCGCGCATCCTGCCCGAGCCCGGCCGCATGCGCCTCGCTTTGGCGCTGGCGCGGCTCGGCCGTCCCGCCGCGCCGCTCCTGCGTCTCGTGCCGGCGCTGAAGCCGCTGGCCGCCATGCTGTCGCTCGCACCGTCGGGTGCCCCTGCGAAGGGCGAGGCGGCCGAAACCGTCCGGTCCGGCGAGCGGCGGGGGCGGGTGGCGCTGCTCACGGGGTGCGTGCAGTCGGTCATCGCGCCGGAGATCAACGCGGCCACACGCCGTCTCCTTGCGCGCCACGGCATCGACGTCGTCGTGCCGCAGGGGCAGGGCTGCTGCGGCGCGCTGACCCACCATATGGGCCGCGAGGACGACGCCATGGCCCGCGCCCGCCGCAATATCGACGCCTATATCGCGGAGATGGACGGGGAGGGGCTCGACGCCATCGTCATCAACGCGTCGGGCTGCGGCACGACGGTGAAGGATTACGGGCACATGTTTTCCCGCGATCCGGAATATGCCGAGAAGGCCGCAAGGGTCTCGGAGATCACGCGCGACATCACCGAATATATGAGCGCGATCGGGCTGCGCGGTGCCAGGGCTCCGGTCAAGGCGCGCGTGGCCTATCACTCCGCCTGCTCCATGCAGCACGGACAGAAGATCCGCACCGAACCCAGGACGCTGCTCGAACGGGCCGGGTTCGACGTGCGCGACGTGCCGGAGGGGCACCTGTGCTGCGGGTCCGCGGGGACCTACAATATCCTGCAGCCGGACATCGCCGACCGGCTGAAGGCGCGCAAGGTCCGCAATATCGAGAGCACGCGCCCGGACCTCATCGCGACCGGCAATATCGGCTGCATCACGCAGATCTCCTCCGGCACCGGCATCCCCGTCCTGCACACGGTGGAACTGTTGGACTGGGCATGCGGAGGCCCGCGGCCGGCGCGGCTCGGTTGAGGGGGCAGCGGCGCGATCCGGGGGCGGCCTTCCGGCCTGTGGAAACCCGTCTTGAGACGCGGCACCTCTCGTGGTTTTCCCCGGCTGGATAAACGCTACAGGAGATCGATGTCATGTCAGTTGCGGATGCTTCCCAATCCGGCCTGCCGGCGGGTGTTGCGCTCAAGAGCCCGGTCACCGGCGACCAGGGGCGTGTGCTGACCCCGGATGCGCTGTCCTTCGTCGCCGATCTGCACCGCCGGTTCGAGGCGGAGCGGCGCGCGCGCCTGACGGAGCGGGTTGAGAGGCAGAAGCGGTTCGACGAGGGGGCCTTGCCGGACTTCCTGCCGGAAACCCGCGAGATCCGCGAGGGCGACTGGACGGTCGGCCACATTCCCGGCGACCTGCAGGACCGGCGTGTGGAAATCACCGGCCCGACCGACCGCAAGATGGTCATCAACGCGCTCAATTCGGGCGCGAAGGTCTTCATGACCGATTTCGAGGACGCCAACTCCCCGACCTGGGACAACATGCTCGACGGCCAGCTCAACCTGATGGACCGCTGGGCCGGTGCGCTCGACTTCACCGATCCCGCATCGGGCAAGGCCTACAGGCTCTCCGACGATCCCGCCGTGCTGATCGTGCGGCCGCGCGGCTGGCACCTGGTGGAGGAGCACATGACGGTCGACGGCGATCCGGTCGCCGGCGGGCTGTTCGATTTCGGCCTCTATGTCTTCCACAATGCCCGCGCCGCTCTCGACCGGGGCTCCGGGCCCTATTTCTACCTGCCCAAGATGGAGAGCCATCTGGAGGCCCGGCTGTGGGACAAGGTGTTCCGCCACGCCCAGGAGGCGCTCGGGCTTCCTGTCGGCACCATCAAGGCGACGGTGCTCATCGAGACGCTGCCGGCGGCGTTCGAGATGGACGAGATCCTCTACGAGCTCAAGGACCATATTGTCGGGCTCAATTGCGGGCGCTGGGACTATATCTTCTCCTTCATCAAGACGCTCAGGAACAAGCCGGAGTTCATCCTGCCGGACCGCGGGCAGGTGGTCATGAGCAAGGCGTTCCTGAATGCCTACAGCCTGCTGCTCATCAAGACCTGCCACCGGCGCGGCGCCTTCGCCATGGGCGGCATGGCGGCCCAGATCCCCAACCGGCGCGACCCGGAGGCGAACGAGGCGGCGCTTGAGAAGGTGCGTGCCGACAAGGAACGCGAGGCCCGCAACGGCCATGACGGCACCTGGGTCGCCCATCCCGATCTGGTGCCGGTCGCGCAGGAGGTGTTCGACGCACTCATGCCGGGGCCCAACCAGCTCGACAATCGGCGCGAGGACGTCTCGGTCGGCCAGAAGGAGCTGCTCGAGGTCCATCAGGGCACCAAGACGGAGGCCGGGTTCCGCGAGAATATCCGCGTCGGCGTCCAGTATATCGAGGCCTGGCTCAGGGGCCGGGGCGCGGTGCCGCTCTACAATCTCATGGAGGATGCCGCGACCGCCGAGATCAGCCGGGCCCAGATCTGGCAGTGGCTCAAATTCGGCGAGAGCCTCGAGGGCGGCCAGAAGGTGACGAAGGACTTCTTCGAGCGCTGCCTCGACGAGGAGATGGCGCGGGTGCGCGAGGAGGTGGGGCCCGAGACCTACGACGCCGGCCGCTTCCCGGAGGCCATCGACATCTTCCGCACCATGTCGACCCAGGACCGGTTCGAGGCTTTCCTCACGCTTCCGGCCTATCGCCACATCGTCTAGGGCCTCCTTCGCCTCGCCTGAACGCAATGCGCCGTCGCCGCCCCGGGAGACAATCCCGGGGCAGCGGCAGTGACGCAGCCGCATTTCAGCAAAGCATTAACCTTGTCTGGCCTAGGGTGACGGTCGCGATATTCACAATGCGTTGGGGCACCCATGCGCAAGCACCGATCGGCACTGCTTTTCATGACTGTCTGCCTTGCCGCCCTCGGCTATTTCGCCTGGCACGGCGTCTATGGCAGCCGGGGCATGGAGCGGGTCAAGGCGCGCGAGTTCGAGGTGGGCCGGCTGGAGCGCAAGCTCGACGCCCTCGTCGCCGAACGCGAGCGCCTGGAACGGAAGGTCGCACTCCTGCGCCCGGACGGCATCGATCCCGACATGCTCGACCAGCAGGCGCGCGCCCTGCTGGAGTTCGCCCATCCCAACGACCGTGTCATCCTGCTCGACTCCGGCGATCTCGACCGGAAATCGACGAATTAACCGAAATTCTGTTAATGACGAAAATATAACGCTCAAACAGTGCGTTATCGCGATCCGGACGGGTGAAATTCCTTCTGGCGCGACGGCTCCGAACTGGCTATCCTCGCCCGAAAGCATCGTCAGGGAGAGGCAGTCATGGCGCCCCGCAAGTCCAAGACACAGACGAAATCGACGGCGGCGAAACCGGCAACCCGGAAAACACCCGCCAGCCGCAAATCGTCTGACGGCAAGCCGGCGGCGCGTGCGCGCCGGTCGTCCAAGGCAGCCACCCCCGCCGTTCCCGAATTCACGCCCGAACAGGAGCTCGACGCACTGCGCCGCATGCTGCTGATCCGCCGGTTCGAGGAGAAGGCCGGCCAGCTTTACGGCATGGGCTATATCGGCGGCTTCTGCCATCTCTATATCGGCCAGGAGGCCGTGGTCGTGGGCATGCAGCTCGCCATCGAGAAGGGCGACCAGGTCATCACCTCCTATCGCGATCACGGGCACATGCTCGCCTGCGGCATGGACCCCAAGGGCGTCATGGCCGAGCTCACCGGGCGCCGCAGCGGCTATTCCAAGGGCAAAGGCGGCTCCATGCACATGTTCTCCGCGGAGAAGGATTTCTTCGGCGGCCATGGCATCGTGGGTGCGCAGGTCCCCCTCGGCACCGGGCTCGCCTTCTCCAACCGGTATCGGGAGAACGACCGGGTGTGCGTGACCTATTTCGGCGAGGGCGCGGCCAATCAGGGCCAGGTCTATGAGAGCTTCAACATGGCCTCCCTGTGGAAGCTGCCGGTGATCTACGCCATCGAGAACAACCGCTACGCCATGGGCACCTCCATCACCCGTGCCGCGGCGAATGCGGAGAACCTGCACAATCGCGGCACGGTCTTCGGCATCCCCGGCGAGCAGGTCGACGGCATGGATGTGCGCGCGGTCAAGGCCGCCGGCGAGAAGGCGGCTGAGCATTGCCGCGCCGGCAACGGGCCGATCATTCTGGAAATGATGACCTATCGCTATCGCGGCCACTCCATGTCCGATCCGGCGAAGTACCGCACCCGCGACGAGGTGCAGAAGATGCGCCAGGAGCACGATCCCATCGAACAGGTCCGCCAGCGCCTGCTCGACGGCGGCCATGCCAGCGAGGACGAGCTGAAGAAGATCGACAAGGAGGTGCGCGACATCATCTCCGAGGCGGCCGAGTTCGCCCAGTCCGATCCCGAGCCCGATCCGTCCGAGCTGTGGACGGATGTCTATGTCGAGTCGTGACGGCCCTCGTCCCGCGACCATGGGCCGTCCCTTGCTGCTACACTCGTTCGAAACGCCCCGCCCCGGGGGCGATGATCCGCGGAAGGCGGCCCGCTGCGCCGCCGCCCGGTTGGGAGGTTAAGACACATGCCGACGCCGATCCTCATGCCCGCCCTCTCGCCGACCATGGAGGAGGGCACGCTGGCCAAGTGGCTGGTCAAGGAAGGTGACGAGATCGCCCCCGGCGACGTCATCGCGGAGATCGAGACCGACAAGGCGACCATGGAGGTCGAGGCGGTCGACGAGGGCAAGGTCGGCAAGATCCTGATCGACGCCGGCACGGAGGGTGTGAAGGTGAACACGCCCATCGCTGTGGTGCTGGGCGATGGCGAGGATGCCGGCGATATCGACGTCGCGGCCCTTAAGGACGGGTCGTCCGGAAACGGCGCGGACAGCGAGACCGGATCCGCATCCGACGAGACCGAGGCCACCTCGAAGGCGCCGGAAGGGGAGGAGCGATCCACATCCCGGCCCGCGGAACCGGCGGCGCCCGCGACCGCGGCGCCCGCCGACCCGGAGGTTCCGGAGGGCACGGAGTTCGTTTCCACGACCGTTCGCGAGGCCCTGCGCGACGCCATGGCGGAGGAGATGCGCGGCGACGACAGCGTCTTCGTCATGGGCGAGGAGGTCGCGGAGTACGAGGGCGCCTACAAGGTGACCCAGGGGCTGCTGGCGGAATTCGGCGCCAGGCGCGTCATCGACACGCCGATCACCGAGCACGGCTTTGCGGGCCTCGGCGTCGGCGCGGCGTTCGGCGGGCTCAAGCCGGTCGTCGAGTTCATGACCTTCAACTTCGCCATGCAGGCCATGGACCAGATCATCAACTCCGCCGGCAAGACGCATTACATGTCCGGCGGCCAGATGCGCTGCCCCATGGTGTTTCGCGGCCCCAACGGCGCGGCCGCCCGCGTCGCCGCCCAGCACAGCCAGGACTATTCCTCCTGGTATGCCCATGTGCCGGGCCTGAAGGTCGTGACCCCCTATACGGCGGCGGACGCCAAGGGACTGCTCAAGGCCGCGATCCGCGATCCCAACCCGGTGATCTTCCTGGAGAACGAGATCCTCTACGGGCGCTCCTTCGACGTGCCGAAGCTCGACGACTGGGTGCTGCCCATCGGCAAGGCCCGGGTCGCGAGGGCGGGGGGCGACGTGACCATCGTCTCCTACTCCATCGGCATGCAGCATGCGCTCGAAGCCGCCGACAGGCTGGCGGAAGACGGCATCGAGGCGGAGGTGATCGATCTGAGGACGCTGCGCCCGCTCGATATCGACACGGTGATCGAGAGCGTGAAGAAGACCAATCGCTGCCTCACGGTGCAGGAGGGCTGGCCGGTCTGTTCCATCGCCTCGGAGATCGCGATGCAGATCATGGAACAGGCCTTCGACTGGCTCGACGCGCCAGTCGCGCGCGTCACCGGCAAGGATGTGCCCATGCCCTATGCCGCAAATCTGGAGACACTCGCCCTGCCGTCGACCGACGAGGTCGTGGAGACGGCGCGCAAGCTTCTCTATCTGTGACGCCCCGGCGGGGCGCCTTCGGGACACGGGGAACTCCCTGAAGCCATCCGACGACACAAAGCAGGACGCAAAAGAGCCATGCCCACGCCCATTCTGATGCCCGCGCTGTCGCCCACCATGGAGATGGGCAAGCTCGCCAAATGGCTGGTCAAGGAGGGCGACAGCGTCGCTCCGGGAGACGTCATCGCCGAGATCGAGACTGACAAGGCGACCATGGAGGTCGAGGCGGTCGAGGAGGGTACGCTCGGCAAGATCCTCGTCGATGAGGGAACCGACGAGGTCGCCGTCAACACGCCCATCGCGGTGCTCCTGGAAGAGGGCGAGGACAAGGACGCGCTGAAGGACTTCGATGCCGGCGGCCCCCCGGCCAAGCCGGAGGAAAAGGAAGAGACCGAAGCGAAGGCGGAGAAGCCGGCCGCACCCGCGCCCGAGAAGGCTCCCGCCGCGGCCCCGGCGCCTGAGAAGAAGGCGGAGGAGGCGGCAGCTCCCAAGGCAGCGCCGTCGGCGGGGGGGGAAGCCTCCGGCAAGGGTGAACGCATCTTCGTCTCGCCGCTCGCCCGCCGCATGGCCGAACAGGCGGGGATCGATCTTGCCGCGCTCAAGGGCTCGGGCCCCCATGGCCGCATCGTGAAGCGCGATATCGAGGAGGCCAGGGAGAAGGGCGTTCCGGCGCCGGCAGCGGATGCGCCCGCCGCTGCCGCAGCGCCCGCGAAGGCCGCCGCGCCTATGGCCGACAAGGAGATCCTCAAGCTCTACGAGGAGGGCACCTACGATGTCGAGCCGCACGATTCCATGCGCAAGATCATCGCGGAGCGGCTCACCCAGGCGAAGCAGACGATCCCGCATTTCTACCTGACGGTCGATTGCGAGCTCGATGAGCTGCTCGCCCTGCGCTCCAGGCTCAACGGGCGCGCGCCGGAGGGCGAGGACGGCAAGCCCGCCTACAAGCTCTCCGTCAACGACTTCATCATCAAGGCGCTCGGCATGTCGCTGATGCGCGTGCCCGACGCCAATGTCACCTGGACGGAGGGCGGCATGCTGAAGCACCACCGGGCCGATGTCGGCGTGGCCGTCGCCATCGAAGGCGGGCTCATCACGCCGGTCGTGCGCCAGGTTGAGGCGAAGGGCCTTTCGGCGATCTCCAACGAAATGAAGGATTTCGCCGTCCGCGCACGCTCGCGCAAGCTCATGCCGCACGAATATCAGGGCGGCACGACGGCGGTCTCCAATCTCGGCATGTTCGGCGTGCGCGACTTCTCCGCCGTCATCAACCCGCCGCATGCGACGATCCTCGCCGTCGGCAAGGGCGAGAAGCGGCCCGTGGTGGTCGGCGACGAGATCGCGATCAAGACCATGATGACGGTCACCCTGTCGACCGATCACCGCGCGGTCGACGGCGCGCTCGGTGCGAAATTCCTGGCGGCGTTCAAGAACTGCATCGAGGAACCGGCGATGATGCTGGTGTGAGGCGGGACTGGCCCCGCCGTCGCGGGACTGGCGGGACAAGGTCCCTCAGAGGTTGAAACGAGGCGAGTGAATGAGCGAGACCAGCTTTGACGTGATCATCATCGGTGGCGGGCCGGGTGGCTATGTGGCCGCCATACGCTCAGCCCAGCTCGGCCTCAAGACCGCCATCGTGGAGGAGAAGCATCTGGGCGGGATCTGCCTCAACTGGGGTTGCATTCCCACCAAGGCCCTGCTGCGCTCCTCGGAAATCTACCACTATATGCAGCACGCCAAGGATTACGGCCTGACCGCGGAGAAGGTCGGCTACGACACCGAGGCCATCGTCAAGCGCTCGCGCGCGGTCGCCGCCCAGCTCAACAAGGGCGTCGGACACCTCATGAAGAAGAACAAGGTCACGGTGATCGACGGGCGCGGACGGCTCGACGGCCCGGGCAAGGTCGTGGTGAAGACGAACGGCAAGGAGGCCGGCGCCTACAAGGCGAAGCACGTGATCCTCGCCACCGGCGCGCGCCCGCGCGCCCTGCCGGGGCTCGAGCCCGACGGCGACAAGGTGTGGACCTATTTCGAGGCCATGGTGCCGAAGGAGATGCCGAAATCGCTGCTCGTGATCGGGTCCGGCGCCATCGGCATCGAGTTCGCCTCCTTCTACCACACGATGGGGGTCGAGGTGACGGTGGTGGAGATCCTCGATCAGATCCTGCCGGTGGAGGACGCCGAGATCGCCGCCCATGCCCGCAAGCGCTTCGAGAAGCAGGGCATCGAGATCGTGACGAGCGCGAAGGTCGAAAAGCTCGACAAGACGAAGTCGGGCGTCACCGCGACCGTCAATGACGGCAAGGAGAGCCGCAAGATCGCGGTCGACAAGGTGATCTCCGCCGTCGGCGTCACCGGCAATATCGAGGATATCGGGCTCGAAACGACGAAGGTGAAGACCGACCGCGGCATCATCGTCGCCGACGGCTACGGCAAGACGGCGGAGCCCGGCGTCTATGCCATCGGGGACGTGGCGGGCCCGCCCATGCTCGCCCACAAGGCCGAGCACGAGGGTGTGATCTGCGTGGAGGCCATTGCCGGGCTCAAGCCCCATGCGATGGACAAGCTGAAGATTCCGGGCTGCACCTACTGCCAGCCGCAGATCGCGAGTGTCGGGCTGACCGAGGCGCAGGCCAAGGAGAAGGGCCACGAGGTCCGCGTCGGCCGCTTCCCCTTCATCGGCAACGGCAAGGCGATCGCGCTCGGCGAGCCGGAAGGCCTGGTGAAGACGGTGTTCGACAAGAAGACCGGCCAGCTCCTCGGCGCCCATATGGTCGGTGCGGAGGTCACCGAGCTCATCCAGGGCTATGTCGTCGCCATGAACCTGGAGACGACGGAGGAAGAGCTCATGCATACGGTCTTCCCCCATCCCACGCTTTCGGAGATGATGCACGAGGCCGTGCTTGACGCCTATGGGCGCGTTATCCACATGTGAGACCGCATGGGCGCGCGCCCGCCGGGGCACAGGCCTGCCGGAGTGGGGAAGGGCAAACCCGAAGGAGAACGGAATGGGCCTTGGCATATTGGGTTGGATCGTGGTCGGCCTCATCGCCGGCTATATCGCCGAAAAGGTCATGCAGAAGAATCATGGCCTGATCATCAATCTGATTGTCGGCGTGGTCGGCGCGCTTCTCGGCGGATGGCTCGCGGGCGTTGTGGGGCTTCATGTCGCGCCGGGCTTCTGGGGCACGCTGATCGTTGCTATTGTCGGCGCCATCATTCTGCTGTTCGGACTCAATCTGGTTCGAGGACGCTAGAGCGACGTGCGTTCAACCGGACGCGAATAAGTCGCTCTAACCTTTTGAAGAAGATCGGACTATCGATCTAGGCTCAGGCATTCGCTCATGGTCACTCTCGTCGATACGGTGACGGCGCCCAACGCGCCGCGCCACCCGGAAAAGGCGCACCGGCCGGACAATCCGGTGATGCGCAAGCCGGACTGGATCCGCGTCAAGGCGCCGGGCTCGCCCGTCTATCGGGAAACCCGCCAGATCGTGCGCGAGAACAAGCTCGTGACGGTGTGCGAGGAGGCGGCCTGTCCCAATATCGGCGAGTGCTGGTCGAAGAAACACGCGACCTTCATGATCATGGGCGAGGTGTGCACGCGCGCCTGCGCCTTCTGCAATGTGCGCACCGGCCTTCCCGACGCGCTCGACCCGGACGAGCCGGACCATGTCGCGGAAGCCGTCGGGAAGCTCGGCCTGCGCCATGTGGTCATCACCTCCGTCGACCGCGACGACCTCGCCGATGGCGGGGCGCAGCATTTCGCCGAGGTGATCGGCGCGATCCGCCGGCGCAGCCCCGAGACCACCATCGAGATCCTCACCCCCGATTTCCTGCGCAAGGACGGGGCGCTGGAGATCGTGGTCGCCGCGCGTCCGGACGTCTTCAACCACAATCTGGAGACGGTGCCGTCGCGCTATCTGAAGGTCCGCCCCGGCGCGCGCTATTTCCATTCGCTGCGCCTGCTCCAGCGGGTCAAGGAGATCGATCCGGAGATCTTCACCAAGTCCGGCATGATGGTCGGGCTGGGCGAGGAGCGCATGGAGGTCCTCCAGGTGATGGACGACATGCGCGCGGCCAATGTGGACTTCATCACCATCGGCCAGTACCTCCAGCCGACCCGCAAGCATGCCGCGGTCGACAGGTTCGTGACGCCCGACGAGTTCAAGGGCTACGAGACGACTGCCTATGCGAAGGGCTTCCTCATGGTCTCCGCGAGCCCGCTGACGCGCTCGTCGCACCATGCGGGCGAGGATTTCGAGCGGCTCAGGGCGGCCCGGGCGGCGATGCTCGCCAAGCAGGGTGCGGCCGGCGCACAACACGACAGGGCGTAAGTCACGCCGTACGATGCGAAACTTTCACACCACCTATCGCATGCCCTATGGCGCCGACGAGATGTTCGCGCTCGCCGCCGATATCGAGACCTACCCGGAATTCGTGCCGCTGTGCGAGAAGGCCACGGTGCACAGCCGGTCCGACGAGGGCGAGGGGCGCGAGTTCCTGGAGGCTTCCCTCGTCGTCGGCTATGCCCAGCTCGGCATCCACGAAACCTTCGTCAGCGACGTCACGCTCGATCCGGCGGACCGGCATATCCATGTCTTCTCCAACAAGGGGCCGGTCAAGCATCTCGAGACGAACTGGTATTTCCACGATCTCGACGACGGCAGTTCCGAGATCGAGTTCGCCGTGACCTACCGCATGCGCCACATGCCGCTGCAGCTTGTGGTCGGGATGATGTTCGAGAAGGCCTTCGAGAAGATCGCCAACGCCTTCCGGGCGCGCGCCAACGCGCTTTACGGCGAGCATCCCGAGCTCGGCCAGGAAGCGACCGCCTGAGGGATATGGACCATCGGCCCGCGTCCGCGGTCAGGCGAGGCTCGGCCGGCCGATCTGGTTGGTGATGAGCACGAAGGCGGTGCGCACGCTCAGGATCCGGATGCGCTGGCGGCCCTGATCGCCGAACATCATGCGGCGATGGTCCGTCGCCTGCTCGCGCCGGGCGCAGGCGAGATGGACGAGGCCGACCGGCTTGTCCTGTGTGCCGCCGCCGGGCCCCGCGACGCCGGTGATGCTGACGGCGATATCCGCATGGGACCGCTCCAGCGCACCCTCCGCCATGGCGCGGGCGACCTGCTCGGAGACCGCGCCATGGGCGGTGAGCATGTCGGCGGGCACGCCGAGGAGCTCCATCTTGGCGTCGTTCGAATAGGTCACGAAGCCGCGCTCCACGACATCCGACGAGCCGGCAATGTCGGTGAGGCAGGCGGAAACGAGGCCGCCCGTGCAGGATTCTGCGGTCGCGACCTTGAGCCCGGCGCTGCGACAGAGGTCCAGCACCTCCTTGGCTTCCATGATGACGTCGCGGTCGAACATCGGCGGTATCCTCCAGAGCTCGGGATTTTCGGGAGCCGGCCCGCGCCGGCCATGATGGCCTACGCGAAACGCTCAGGCAAAGGGCAGGCGCACGGTGGCGGCGGCGAGAGCGGCGATGCCCTCGCGCCGCCCGGTGAAGCCGAGCTGCTCGCTGGTCGTCGCCTTCACGCTGACGCGCGCCGCATCGATCCCCATGATGCGGGCGAGCGTCTCGCGCATGGCCTCCACATGGGGGCGGATCTTCGGCGCCTCGCAGATAAGCGTGACGTCGGCATGGGCGATCAGCCCGTCGCGCTCCGCGATCAGGTCGCAGGCGGCCTTGAGGAAGATATCGGACGCCGCGCCCTTCCATTGCGGATCGCTCGGCGGGAAATGCGCGCCGATATCGCCAGCCCCGACCGCACCCAGAATGGCGTCGGTCAGCGCATGCATGCCGACATCTGCGTCGGAGTGGCCGGAAAGCCGCGCCTCGTGCGGGATCGTCACGCCGCACAGGATCACGTGGTCGCCAGGCGCGAAGGCGTGGACGTCGAAGCCCTGGCCGGTGCGTACGTCGCCGCGGCGCAGCCAGTCCTGCGCGTCGAGCTGGCGCCCGGCCGCCTCCAGATCGGCATTGGTGGTGAGCTTCATGTTGGCAGGTTCTCCCTCGACCACATGCACAGGGATCCCCGCCCATTCGGCAAGGGCGGAATCGTCGGTGAAATCGGAACGGCCCTCGCCATGGGCGCGGGCGTGGGCCTTGAGGATGGCCTCGAAACGGAAGCCCTGCGGTGTCTGCGCGGCCCACAGGCCCGTCCTGTCGACGGTGGCGGAGACCGTACCGCCGCCATCGACCCGCTTGAGCGTGTCGGCGACGGCGACCGCCGGCAGGACCGCCTCGTGGGACCCGAGCGCGCCGACAACGCGCGAGATGAGAGCCGGGCCGACGAAGGGGCGCGCCGCATCGTGGATGAGCACGCGCTCCACGCCGCGCGCCGACAGGGCCTCGAGGCCGAGCCGCACCGAGGCCTGACGCGTCGCGCCGCCGGTCACCGGGGCGGGCAGGGCGAGGCCCGCTGTCGCGTCCTCATAGAGGTCCTCGTGGCCCGCGCCGATCACGACCTGCACGAGCTCCACATCCGGCGCGGCGAGGAAGGCAGACGCCGTGCGGGCGAGCACGGTGCGGCCGCCGACGGTCCGGTACTGTTTCGGGAGATCGCCGCCGGCGCGCTGGCCGGAGCCTGCCGCGACAATGAGCGCTGCGGTGAGCATGAATGGACATCAAGCCTTGAATGAACGTCGAGAAAGGGGTTTATCAGCAGCCGGTGCCGGGCGGCAAGCCAAACAGGCCGCTTGCGCTCTTGCCCGGTTTGGGGCACTATCTGCCCACGATTTAATCGTATGGCAGATTTGCTCAAATTATGAGCATCAAGATAGACAAGCTCGACATTCACAACAGGGTCTTCCTGGCGCCCATGTCCGGCGTCACGGACGAACCGTTCCGCGTGCTCGCCCATGAGCTCGGCGCGGGGCTCGTCGTGTCGGAGATGGTGGCCAGCGAGCAGCTCGCCGGAGCCGATCCCGAAACCCTTCTGCGCGCCGCGGGGAAGGGGGCAGTCCAGCCCTTCGTGATCCAGCTCGCCGGGCGCGAGGCCCGATGGATGGCCGAGGGCGCGCGCGTGGCCGCCGATCTGGGCGCCGACATCATCGACATCAATATGGGCTGCCCGGCGCGCAAGGTCACGAGCGGGCTGTCGGGCTCCGCGCTCATGCGCGACCTGGACCATGCGCTGACGCTGATCGAGGCGACGGTCGGCGCGACGGTGCTGCCGGTCACGCTCAAGATGAGGCTCGGCTGGGACGATGCGAGCCGCAATGCGCCGGAGCTCGCCCGGCGCGCGGAGGGGGCGGGCGTCCGCATGGTCACCGTCCACGGCCGCACGCGCTGCCAGTTCTACGAGGGCCGGGCCGACTGGGACGCCATCCGCGAGGTGAAGGAGGCGGTCAACGTTCCCGTCATCGCCAATGGCGATGCCCGCTCGCTCGCCGGCGTGCGCGAGATGCTCGCCCGGTCCGGCGCCGACGGCGCGATGATCGGGCGCGGGGCCTATGGCAAGCCGTGGCTGCCCGGCGCGCTTGCCCGTGCGCTCAAGGAGGGCGGGGCGCCCGTTCTGCCCGATGCGGGCGAGCGCATGGCGATCGTGCGGCGCCATTTCGGGGCCATGCTCGACCATTACGGGCGCTGGCAAGGCGTGCGCTGCATGCGCAAGCATTTCGGCTGGTATCTCGACGGCGTCGTGGAGGACGGCCTCATGGACGCCGGCACGGCGCGCTCCTGGCGGGGCCGGCTGTGCCGGGAGGAGGAGCCGCAAACGGTCTGGCGGATGCTCGACGGGCTCGGCGCCGCGCTCGATGAAAGGATGGCGGCCTGATGGCTGGCGACAAGGCGACCACCGAGGTGCTGGCGAGGGCGGATCCGGACGCGCTGATCAACGCGCTGCCCGATCCCGTCCTGACGGTGGCGGAGGGAAACCGGATCGTGTTCGCCAACGTATCGGCGGAGAACTTCTTCCAGACGAGCGCGACCGTGCTCAGGCGCCATCGCATCGACGATGTGGTGCCTTTCGCAAGCCCGCTGCTGACGCTTGTCCAGCAGGTGCGCGACACCGGCGCGACGGTCAACGAATACGCCGTCGATGTCGGCACGCCGCGCACCGGCGGCGAGCGGCTGGTCGACCTTCAGGTCACCCCCCTGTCGGAACAGGACGGGACGATCGTGATCGTGTTCCAGCTCCGGTCCATGGCGCACAAGATCGACCGTCAGCTCACCCACCGCAATGCGGCGCGGTCGGTGACCGGCATGGCCGCCATGCTGGCCCATGAGATCAAGAACCCGCTGTCGGGCATCCGCGGCGCAGCCCAGCTTCTGGAGACCGCGGTGGGCGAGGAGGATCGCACGCTGACGCGGCTCATCTGCGAGGAGACGGACCGTATCTGCACCCTCGTGGACCAGATGGAGGTGTTCTCCGACGAGCGCCCGCCGGAGACGAAGCCCGTCAACATCCATGCCGTCCTCGACCATGTGAAGGCGGTCGCGGAGAGCGGCTTTGCGAAGGACCTCACCATCTCGGAGTCCTACGACCCCTCTCTGCCGCCAGTGCTCGGCAACCGGGACCAGCTCATCCAGGTCTTCATGAATCTGGTGAAGAACGCCGCGGAAGCCATTCTGTCGGAAGGCGGAGATGGCGAGATCACATTGTCGACGGCATTCCGCCCGGGCGTGCGGCTGAGCATTCCGGGCTCCGACGAGCGCGTCATGCTGCCGCTCGAATTCTGCGTCCACGATACGGGGCCGGGAATCCCGGAGGATATCGTGGCGCACCTGTTCGACCCGTTCGTGACGACGAAGGCCACCGGCAAGGGGCTGGGATTGGCCATGGTCGCCAAGATCATCGGTGACCACGGCGGCATCATCGAGTGCGATTCCCAGAACGGGCGCACGACCTTCCGCGTGCTCATGCCGATGTTCACCGGCGAAAGGGACCAGCCCGCAGAGGACAAGCAGGACCATGGCGGCCAATAAGACGATACTCATCGCCGACGACGACACGGCCATCCGCACCGTTCTGAACCAGGCGCTTGCGCGCGCGGGCTATGCGGTGCGCTCGACCGGCAATGCGGCGACGCTGTGGCGCTGGATCTCGGAGGGGCAGGGGGATCTCGTGATCTCCGACGTGGTGCTGCCGGACGAGACGGCCTTCGACCTTATGCCGCGCGTGAAGAAGATGCGGCCCGAGCTGCCCGTCGTCCTGATGAGCGCCAAGAACACCATCATGACGGCAATTACCGCCGCGGAGCGCGGAGCCTACGAATATCTGCCGAAACCGTTCGACCTGAACGAGCTCATCCATGTGGTCGGGCGCGCGCTGGAGCAGGCCAAGCGCAAGCCGCGCAACGCGATCAGCGCGGGCACGCCGGAAACGCTGCCCGTCATCGGCCATTCGCCGGCCATGCAGGAAATCTACCGCATCATCGCGCGGCTGACCCAGACCGACCTCACCGTGATGATCATGGGCGAGTCGGGCACCGGCAAGGAGCTTGTGGCGCGCGCACTCCACGATTACGGGCGCCGCCGCAAGGGGCCGTTCGTGGCGCTCAACATGGCGGCGATCCCCAGGGAGCTCATCGAATCGGAGCTCTTCGGCCACGAGAAGGGCGCCTTCACCGGCGCCACCACGCGCTATGCCGGCCGGTTCGAGCAGGCCCAGGGCGGCACGCTGTTCCTCGACGAGATCGGCGACATGCCCATGGAGGCCCAGACGAGGCTTCTGCGCGTCCTCCAGGAGGGGGAGTTCACGACCATCGGCGGCTCGACGCCGATCAAGGCCAATGTGCGCATCATCGCCGCCACCCATCGCGATCTCCGCCACCAGATCGCCCAGGGCATGTTCCGCGAGGATCTCTATTTCCGGCTGAATGTCGTGCCGATCCGCCTGCCGCCCCTGCGCGAGCGGCTGGAGGACATTTCCGACCTCGTGCGCCACTTCCTTTCCGTGGCGGAGAAGGAAGGGCTGCCCGCCAAGCAGATCGAGCCGGAAGCGGTGGAACGCCTCAAGCGTCATCGCTGGACGGGCAATGTCCGCGAGTTGGAGAACCTGATCCGCCGTCTCGCCGCGATCTATGCCGACGAGACCATCACGGCGGCCATCGTCGACCAGGAACTCGTCGATACCGACCATCGTGGCGGGAATGGCGCCATGGAAGCCGACCAGGTGAGCCTGTCGTCATTCGTGGAGAACTATCTCGCCGACTATTTCGGCGGGTTCGGCGACAGATTGCCGCCCCCGGGGCTCTACAACCGGATCCTGTCGGAGGTCGAGGCGCCGCTCATCGCCGCGGCGCTCGCCGCCACCAACGGCAATCAGATCAAGGCCGCGGACCTGCTCGGCATCAACCGGAACACCCTGCGCAAGAAGATGCGCGACCACGGCATCGCCGCCATGCGCGGGGCCGGCAATATCTCCTCCTGGCGTCGGCCGGCGGACCAGGCGTCGTAAAATTGCAACATCGCGTGTTGATTACGCGCAACAGACCCTGCACAATGCGCTGAGTCGTGTGAGAGGGGGTCGATCCGGCAGCGTTTTGGAATCCAGTCTTGGACATCCAATGCGGGCCTGTGCGACCCGGATGGGCGATATCGGATTTCGGGGGGCGTGGCCGGCAGGGCCAGCCCGGCATCGTCGCATCTGTTAGGACACGCAGATCACTCAAGGTGTTTTTTAGGAAATGAGTGTGGGTCTCGACACAGCGGGCATGTCCGCGGGCGGTGTGGGCACGCAGCGCGGCAGCGCGAAGCCCCTGCCGCACGAGCGGCGGGTGCCGACATGGCTCGGCGTCGCCGTGGTCGCCGTGTCGATCCTCATGGGGCTCGTGACCTATACGATCCTCACCGGGCTGACCCCGCTCAAGCCCTCGCGCGACATGATCGTCGTGCTGCTCGGCATCAACCTGCTGCTGGTCCTGTTCATGGCCGGCATGATCGCCTGGCAGGTCTACATGCTCTGGCAGGCGCGCCGGCAGGGGATTGCGGGCGCGCGGCTCCATGTCCGCATCGTGTCGCTGTTCGGTGTGGTGGCCGCACTGCCGGCCCTCGTCGTCGCCGTCTTCGCCACCGTCACCCTCAATCGCGGTCTCGATACCTGGTTTTCGGAGCGCACGCGCCAGATCGTCGATACCGCCGTCACGGTCGCGCAGGCCTATGTCACCGAGCACAGCGAGGTGATCCGCGGCGATGTCGCCTCGATCGCCGCCGACCTCAACCGGCAGCGCGCCGATTTCGACAGCGACCGCCAGAAGTTCACGCGGCGGCTTGCCACCCATGTGGCGCTGCGCGGGCTGGCGGCCGCCTATATCATCGATTCCAGCAAGCGCCGCGTGGATGCGAGCGTCACCATCAACGACAAGATCAACTTCCAGCCGCCCCCGGAGGAGGCCCTGCGGAAGGCGGAGACGGGCGAGCTGGTGGTGATCGGGCCGGGCGAGGACTACAATGTCATCCGCGCGCTCCTGAAGCTGTCGGCCTTCGACAACGCCTATCTCTACGTCCTCAGGCTCGTGAACCCGAAGGTGGTGGAGCACCTGCAGCGCACCGAGGCCGGCAAGGCCGAATACGACGCCATGCAGACCCAGCGCTACGGCGTCCAGGTGACCTTCGCCCTCATGTATGTGGGGGTTGCCTTCATTTTCCTCCTGGCGGCCATCTGGTTCGGCTTGTGGGTCGCCGACAGGCTGGTCCAGCCGATCATGCGGCTCGTGGACGCCGCGCGTCAGGTGTCGCTCGGCGAGCTCGACGTCAAGGTGCCGGTGCGCAAGGACGAGGGCGATCTGGCAACGCTCGGACGCACCTTCAACCGCATGACCAGCCAGCTCGCCTCCCAGCACAACGAGCTCATCAATGCCAACGTCCAGCTCGACGAGCGCCGCCGGTTCACCGAAGCCGTGCTTTCCGGCGTCAGCGCCGGCGTGATCGGCCTCGACAGGGAAGGGCGCATCACCCTCGTCAACCGCTCCGCGCTGGCACTTCTGAGCCTCGATGACCGCGTGCTTGCCAACAAGGCGCTCAAGGAGGTCTTGCCCGATATGGCCGTGGTGCTCGACAAGGCGCTGTCGAAACGGTCCGGCACGGCGGAAGGGCAGGTCGACATGCGCGTCGGCGGCCAGGAGCGCCATTTCGTCGTGCGCGCCACGACGGAACGCGCCCGCGAGGACGTCCACGGCTATGTGGTGACCTTCGACGACATCACCGAGCTCGTTGCCGCACAGCGCAATTCCGCCTGGGCGGACATCGCCCGGCGCATCGCGCACGAGATCAAGAACCCGCTCACCCCGATCCAGCTCTCCGCGGAGCGCCTGCGCCGGAAATACGGCAAGGAGATCCAGAGCGACACGCAGGTCTTCGAGCAGTGCACCGACACCATCATCCGGCAGGTGGGCGACATCGGCCGGATGATCGACGAGTTCTCGTCCTTCGCGCGCATGCCGAAGGCGTTGCTCGAGCCGGGCGACCTCGGCGCCGTGGTCAAGGAGGCGACGATCCTCCAGCGCGTCTCCTCCAGCGACATCGCCATCGATCTGGAGCTTCCCGACGAGCCGCTCAATCTGGAGTTCGACCGGCGTCTCGTCACCCAGGCGATCACCAATCTGGTCAAGAACGCGCGCGAGGCCGTCGAGACCCATGTCCAGGCCGAGCCGGAGATCAAGGGGCGCATCGTCGTCAGCCTCTATCGCGACGGCGAGCACGCGGTGATCGATGTCGCCGACAACGGTATCGGGCTGCCGGAAGAGAACCGGCAGAGGCTGCTCGAGCCCTATATGACGACGCGCGAGAAAGGCACCGGCCTCGGGCTTGCCATTGTTGCGCGCATCATGGAGGAGCATGGCGGCACCATTGTCCTCCACGATGCGCCGGAGGCGCTCGGCGGCGCGCTGGTCCGGCTCGTCCTGCCGATGGCGGCAGGGCCGCGCGCGGAGGCGGATACCGCAAGACCTGCCGATGAGGGAGACGTCGGAACGAATTTGAGAGGGGCAGACCGGGAACCTGAGACAACGCAAGGAGAGGGAACCGAAGATGGCCTCGGATGTTCTGATCGTTGACGATGAAGCAGATATCCGCGAGCTGATCGCCGGGATACTCGAGGATGAGGGGTTCGAGACAAGGGTCGCCCATGACAGCGATTCAGCGCTCGATTCCATCCAGGAGCGGCGGCCGTCGCTCATCGTGCTCGATATCTGGCTGCAGGGGTCGAAGCTCGACGGGCTCGACCTTCTGGACGTTGTGCAGAAGAGCCATCCCGATCTGCCGATCGTCATCATTTCCGGCCACGGCAATATCGAGACCGCGGTCGCGGCCATCAAGCGCGGCGCCTACGACTATATCGAGAAGCCGTTCAAGACCGACCGGCTGATCCTGATCGTCACGCGCGCGCTGGAGGCCTCGCGGCTCCGGCGTGAGAACGAGGAGCTCAGGGAGCGCGCGGGCGCGGCGGCCGAGCTTGTCGGCGATTCGCACGCCATGCGCCAGCTTCACCAGTCGCTGAAGAAGGTCGCGCCGACCAACAGCCGGGTGCTCATCACCGGCCCGCTCGGTGCCGGCAAGGAGCTCGCCGCGCGCATGCTCCATGCCTCGTCGCTGCGCGCCAACGGACCCTTCATCATCCTGCCGGCCGCAGCGATGGCGCCGGAGCTGATGGAGGAGAAGCTGTTCGGCGTGGAGGACGAGAGCGGCACGCTGATGCGCATCGGCGCGCTGGAGGAGGCCCATGGCGGGACGCTGTTCATCGATGAGGTCGCCGACATGCCGCTGGAGACCCAGGGCAAGATCCTGCGGGTCCTCGTCGACCAGACCTTCCAGCGTGTCGGCGGAGCGAAGCGCGTGAAGGTCGATGTGCGCGTCGTCTCGTCGAGCTGCCGGAATCTGTCGGCCCTGATCGAGGAGGGGGCCTTCCGGGAGGATTTCTATCACCGGCTGAATGTCGTGCCGATCCACGTGCCGGCACTGGCGGAGCGCCGGGAGGACATTCCCGCGCTCGTCGAACATTTCGCACGGCAATATTCGCTGATTTCCGGCCAGCCGGAGCGCGAGATCGCCGACGACGCGATCGCCGTTCTGCAGGCCCATAACTGGCCGGGGAATGTGCGCCAGCTGCGCAACAATGTGGAGCGGCTGCTCATTCTGGCCAGCGGCGATCCGGAGGCGGAGATCACGGCGAGCATGCTGCCGAGCGAACTCGGCTCGACCTCGCCGCCAGTGGTGAACGGCCATGGCGGCGAGCAGCTCATGGCCCTGCCGCTGCGCGAGGCGCGCGAGATCTTCGAGCGCGAATATCTCACCGCCCAGATCGCCCGGTTCGGGGGGAACATCTCCAAGACGGCGAGTTTCGTCGGCATGGAACGCTCCGCCCTGCACCGCAAGCTCAAGCTGCTCGGCGTGTCCCAGAACGACAAGGCGCCCGAGATTTCGCTTGAGGAAACAGCCCGAGAACATTCGAATCACTACTGAACCGGCCGCTGCGGTATCGAAGGTCCAGGACGTGTCACAAGAGTGCTTGCCTCCGGCGGGCCGTTTGCGCACACTCCGCCCCCTGTGACGCGGCAGAGGGCTGCCTTTCATGAAGATCATCATTTGCGGTGCGGGCCAGGTGGGCCGGGGAATCGCCGAACGTCTGGCCCACGAGCAGAATGACGTGACGGTGATCGATTCCTCGCCCCAGCTCGTGCAGGCGATCTCCGACGCGCTGGACGTGCAGGGCGTCGTGGGGCACGGCTCCCATCCGGACGTTCTGGAAAGCGCCGGCGCGCGGGATGCCGACATGCTGATCGCGGTCACCTTCGCCGACGAGGTGAACATGATGGCCTGCCAGATCGCGCATTCCCTGTTCGAGATCCCCACCAAGATCGCGCGTGTGCGCGCCCAGAGCTATCTGAACCCCGAATGGCGCCATCTGTTCTCCCGCGAGAACATGCCGATCGACGTCGTTATCTCACCGGAGATCGCGGTCGGAGAGATGGTGCTGCGCCGGCTCGCGCTGCCAGGCGCCTTCGAGGCGATCCATTTCGTGGACGATGCGGTGATCGCGCTGGGCATCCGCCTGCGCGAGGACTGCCCGGTGGTCGACACGCCGCTGGCCCAGCTCACCGAGCTCTTCCCGGACCTGCAGACGGTTGTCGTCGGCATCGTGCGCGATGGCCAGCTCTTCGTGCCGCACGGGTCCGACCAGATGCTCGTCGGCGACGATGTCTATGTGATCGCCGACCGGGCGCAGGCGGAGCGCGTGCTCGGCATTTTCGGCCATGAGGAAAAGCCCGCCCGACGCGTTCTGATCGCCGGCGGCGGCAATATCGGCCTCTATGTCGCCACCAAGCTGGAGGAGCGCCAGAGCCGCACCCAGGTGAAGATCATCGAGGGCAGCCGGCAGCGCGCGGTCAGGATCGCGGAGGAGCTGCGCCGCACCGTCGTGCTCCATGGCAGCACGCTGGAGCAGGAGATGCTGCGCGAGGCCGGCGCCCAGGAGGCGGAGGCCTTCGTCGCGCTCACCAACGACGACAAGGTCAACATCCTCGCCGCCGTCATGGCCAAGCAGGAAGGCGCGCGCCAGACCTTCAGCCTGGTGACGGGGACCGATTTCAACTCGATCCTCGATCCGTTGAACATCGACGCCTATATCAGCCCGCGCTCGGTCACCGTCTCCAGCATCCTGCGCCATGTGAGGCGCGGGCGCATCCGCGGCGTGCATCCGGTCCATAACGGGCAGGGGGAGGTTCTGGAGGCGGAGGCGCTGGAAACGTCGCCCGTCGTCGGCCGGCCCCTGCGCGAGGCACAACTGCCAGACGGCGTGCGCATCGGTGCGCTGGTGCGTGGCGGTCGCGTGATCATCCCCACGGGCCAGACCGAGATCAAGCCGCATGACCGGATCGTCATGTTCGCGCTGGCCGGCGTCGTGCGCGAGGTGGAGCATCTGTTCCGGGTCAGTCTGGAGTATTTCTAGGCGGCTTCGCGCGCCATGTTTGACGGTCGCTGCCCTGTTGGCATTGTGCTACGGTGCGGCCATTGAAAAGCACAGCCAAACACGCGTAATAAGAGTACGACAGGAAAAGGAAGGGGACGGGGTTCGATGTGTGTGCGTTCCCGTCTCTGACGTTGCAAGAAGCGGGAACCACCATGGCTCAAGAAAAATCACAAAACCTGCAGGACACCTTTCTCAATCACGTGCGCAAGAATCGCGTCCCACTCACGGTCTTCCTCGTGAATGGCGTGAAGCTGCAGGGCGTGATCACATGGTTCGACAATTTCTGCGTCCTTCTCCGGCGCGACGGCCTCTCGCAATTGGTCTACAAGCACGCCATATCCACAGTGATGCCTGGCCAGTCGATCAATCTTTTCGAGGAGGATCCAAGCGCGGGTGACGAATAGGCGACACGAAGAGACCCCGGCGAACACAGACGGCCCCGAGGGACGGGCCCACGGCCCGGTCGCGTTCCAGATCGAGGAGACGCCACCGGTTCGTGCGCTGGTGGTGCATGTCGCCTTCAAGGCCGGCGCCATCAAGGCGCAGGCCCCGGACGAGACCTCCACGCTGCGCGACGAGACCGCCCGCCTCGAAGAGGCGGAGGGGCTGGCGCTCGCCATCGACCTCGATATCGCCGGATCCGAGATCGTCACCGTCGCCCGGGTGCATCCCGCGACCCTGATCGGTCCCGGCAAGGTGGAGGAGATCGCGGAGGCCGCGAGGGCGCAGGACGTCGGGCTGGTCGTCGTCAACGCGACGCTCTCGCCTGTCCAGCAGCGCAATCTGGAGCGCGCCTTCAAGGCGAAGGTGCTCGACCGCACGGGCCTCATTCTGGAGATCTTCGGGCGGCGCGCGCAGACGAAGGAGGGGCGACTCCAGGTCGAGCTCGCCCATCTGAGCTACCAGAAGAGCCGCCTCGTACGGTCCTGGACCCATCTTGAGCGCCAGAGGGGCGGCTTCGGCTTCATGGGCGGCCCGGGCGAGACGCAGATCGAGGCGGACCGCCGCATCATCCAGGACCGCATCACGCGCATCCGGCAGGATCTGGAGAAGGTCAGGCGCCGGCGCGAGCTGCATCGCGCCAACCGCCAGCGCGTGCCTTATCCGGTCGTGGCGCTGGTGGGGTACACGAATGCCGGAAAGTCGACCCTGTTCAACCGGCTGACGACGGCGCATGTGGACGCGGAGGATCTGCTCTTCGCGACCCTCGATCCGACCATGCGGCGGCTGGAGCTGCCCCATGGACGCACGGTCATCCTGTCAGACACCGTCGGCTTCATCTCCGATCTGCCGACCGACCTCGTGGCCGCCTTCCGGGCGACGCTGGAGGAGGTCCTGGAGGCGGAGATCATCCTCCATGTGCGCGATATCAGCCATCCCGATACGGGCGCGCAGGCCGCCGACGTTGCACAGGTGCTTGCCGAGCTCGGTGTCGACGAGGCCCGCCGCGACCGTATCGTGGAGGTCTGGAACAAGGCCGACAGGCTGGCGGGCGAGGAGCGCACCGCCATCGAGAACCAGGCGATGCGGTCGGACAATGTAGCCTTGATCTCGGCCATGACGGGCGAGGGGATCGACACTCTCCTCGCGCTCGTGGAGCGCACGCTTGCGGAGCGCTCCAGCCGCTTCCGCGTCACCCTGGAGCCGACGGAGGGCCGGCGCCTGTCCTGGCTCTACGACATCGGCGAGGTGCTCGAGCGCCATGACGGCGAGGACGGCCGCGTGACCCTTGTCGTGCGCGTGCCGCCGGAAAAGGTCGGGCCCGTGGAGGCTCGCCTCGGCGCGTCCGCCCAGGCGCTCGACAGCACGGAGCACCGCAGCGCGGCGGAGTAACGGGGCGGGCTGTTTTTCCGCTCAGACGGCTTTCTCGCGGCGCTTGGCATCGTCCCAAAGCGCGTCCATGGCATCGAGGCCGACATCCTCCGGACGCTTTCCCTGTTTGCGAAGTTCCGTCTCGATATGCCTGAAACGGCGTGAGAATTTCGCATTCGCCGCCTGCAATGCGGCTTCCGGCTCCACACCGAGATGGCGGGCGAGATTGGCGAGCACGAACAGCAGGTCGCCGATCTCCTCGGCGGCACCCTCGCGGTCGCCGCCCGCCAGCGCGTCCCTGAGCTCGGCGATCTCTTCCTCCGCCTTGTCGAGCACGGGGTCGGCTTCGCCCCAGTCGAAGCCCACGCGCGCGGCCTTCTTCTGGAGCTTTCCCGCGCGCGTCAACGCGGGCAGGGCGACGGGCACATCGTCCAGCACGCTGCCGGCGTCATCCGTATCGGCGGGCGGGCGCTTGCGGGCCTTCTCCGCCTTTTCCTCCGCCTTGATGCGCTCCCACATGCCCTTGACCGCACCGGCCGTGCGCGCCGCCTCGTCGCCGAAGACGTGGGGGTGCCGGCGCACGAGCTTCCGGTTGATCGCCTCGACGACGTCCTCGAAGGCGAAATAACCCGATTCCTCAGCCATTTGCGCGTGATAGACGACCTGGAGCTGAAGGTCTCCGAGCTCCTCTTTCAGGTCCTCCATGTCGCCACGCTCGATGGCGTCCGCCACCTCATAGGCTTCCTCGACCGTATAGGGCGCGATGGTCCGGAAATCCTGCTCCAGATCCCATGGACAGCCCGTCTCGGGCGTGCGCAGCGCGCGCATGATGGCGCGCAGGGTCTCGATGGAACGCGGCTTGTCCGCGATGGCGTCGGTCATCTGGATCGGCTCCGGGAGTTCGTGAGTCGCGGGCGCAGCATGTGGGGAGCCTAGCGCAGATCGCATCGGCGCTGAACAGCAAGCCCGCGCGAGGCCGGCCATGGACGTCCGGCGGGAGGGCGTTGTAGACAGGTCCGAGCATGTGGATTTTGGAGGAGGCGCAAACATGGACCGGTTCACTGGCGGTTGCCTGTGCGGCGATGTCCGGATCGTGGCGTCGGGTCGCCCATACCGGGTCGGCCTTTGTCACTGTCTCGACTGCCGCAAGCATCACGGGGCGCTTTTTCACGCCTCCGCGGTGTTTCCCCAGGACGCTGTGACGATAGAAGGCGAGACGCGCGCCTATGCCGGGCGGCATTTCTGTCCGCGCTGCGGCTCGCCGGTCTTCGCGCGCACCGGTGACGAGACCGAGGTCAACCTCGGATCCCTGGACGAACCCGACCGGCTGAGGCCGACCTATGAACTCTGGACCGTCCGTCGCGAGTCCTGGTTGCCGTCGTTTCCATCCATGAGGCGATATGAGCGCGACCGCGACGCCACGGGGCGCTCGGAGGAGTAGGCCAGCCGTTGCGGCCCGCCGCGACATCTGAAAGTCGCATAATCTATATTATGGAACCACGCCATATAGGCCGGCAATGGGCCATGAGACGCCGCAAGCCGCGGCACAGGCCCTGAAACGTCACTCCGCGACAATTGTGAGCCCGTCATGGGCCGGCACGACATTGTCCGGTAGCTCGCGCTTCAGCGCCTCGTAGTCGAGATCGACATGCATATTGGTGAGGATCGCGCGCCGCGGCTTCAGGCGGTCGATCCAGTCGAGCGCCTGATTGAGATCGAAATGGCTCGGATGCGGCGTCGGCCGCAGCGCGTCGACGATCCACACATCGAGACCCTCAAGCGCGGGGATGCTCTCTTCGGGAATGTCGTGGAGATCGGGCGTATAGGCCAGACCGTCGAACCGGAAGCCGAGCGCGCGGATATCGCCATGGTCGAGCTCGAACGGCACGGCCTCCACGATGCCGCCCGGCCCGTCGACCATCACCGGTTCCGGCGGCGCGATGCGATGGGCGTCCAGGATCGGCGGATAGTTGCTGCCCGGCGGCGTCTCGAAGCAATAGCCGAAGCGCGTCCTCAAGGATCGCTCGGTGCGTTCGTCCGCCCAGACCCGCACGCGCTGACGGCCATTGATGGCGATGACGCGCAGTTCGTCGAGCCCATGGGTGTGGTCGGCATGGTCGTGGGTGTAGATGACGCCGTCGAGCCAGCTCACCCCCGCATCGAGAAGCTGCTCGCGCACATCCGGCGAACTGTCGACCAGGACGCGCGTCGCATCGCGGCCATTCTCGCGCTCCACGAGGATCGAGCAGCGCCGACGCCGGTTCTTCGGGTTCGTCGGGTCGCAGACGCCCCAATTGTTGCCGATCCGCGGCACGCCGCCGGAGGAGCCGCAGCCGAGTACGGTGATCTTGAGCCCCATGGCGTCAGGCGACCCCGTTCGATGCGGCCGCGCCCGCCGGCACCCTGGAGAACAGCCGGTGGAAGTTCTCCGTCGTCCGCGCGGCCATGTCCTCTATGGTTAACGCCCTGATTTCCGCCAGTTTCTCAAGCGTATGGGCCACATAGGCCGGCTCGTTCGACTGTCCCCTCATGGGCACCGGCGCGAGATAGGGCGCATCCGTCTCCACCAGCAGCCTGTCGAGCGGCACCTCGCGCGCCGCGGCGCGGATTTCCTCCGCGTTCCTGAAGGTGATGATGCCGGAGAACGAGACATAGCCGCCGAGGGCAAGTCCCCGCCGGGCAAGCTCGATGCCGGAGCTGAAGCAGTGGAGAAGCGGGGTGAAGGCGCCCCTGGCGTACTCCTCCTCCAGGATGCGCGCGGTGTCGTCCTCCGCCTCCCGGCTGTGGATGACGAGCGGCAGGCCGGTCTCGCGCGCGGCAGCGATATGGGTGCGGAAACTCGCCGCCTGACATTCGCGCGGGCTGTTGTCGTAGTAATAGTCGAGCCCCGCCTCGCCGATGCCGACGACCTTGGGGTGGCGTGCGAGCCGGACGAGCTCGTCCACCGTCACATCCCGCTCCTCGGCGGCGTTGTGGGGATGCGTACCGACCGTGCAGTAGACATTGTCATGGGCTTCGGCGATCGCCAGCACGGTATCGAAGGCGCGCACCCTCGTGGAGATCGTGACCATGAGGCCGACGCCCGCCTCCTTCGCCCGCGCGAGCACCGCGTCGATCTCCCCGGAGAGGACGGGAAAGTCCAGATGGCAATGGCTGTCGATGATGAGCGGTCGCATGGGGCGTCCTGTCAGCTGGTCGCTTTCTGGTCCTCCGGCTCCACATAGCGCGGAAAGACGGGAGTGGGTGCGGGAAGCGCCCTGCCCGGCTCGAGCCGTCCGGCTTCGCCGAGCGCGTCGAAGCCGCGCGCATCCTCCGGCGCGGCCAGAAGGTCGAGCAGCGCCGCGCCCGAGCCCGGCATATAGGGCTGAACGAGAATGGCGATCTGGCGCACGGTTTCCGCCGTCACATAGAGCACGGTCGCCATGCGCTCCGGATCGGTCTTGCGCAGCGCCCAGGGCTCCTGGCCTGCGAAATAGCGGTTGGCGTCGCCCACGACGCGCCAGATGGCGTTGAGCGCCATGTGGATCTGCTGGGCGTCGATCTGCGGACGGATTTCGGCAAGCTGCCCGTCGGCGGCGCCGAGCATCGCGCGGTCCTCGTCGCTCAGCGTGCCGGGGGCCGGCACCGCGCCGCCGCAATTCTTGGCGATCATGGAGAGCGAGCGCTGGGCCAGATTGCCGAGATCGTTGGCGAGATCGGCATTGATCCGCCCGACAATCGCCTCGTGGCTGTAATTGCCGTCCTGGCCGAAGGGCACCTCGCGCATGAAGAAATAGCGCATCTGGTCGACCCCGTAATGGTCGGCCAGCGCGAAGGGGTCGATCACATTGCCGACCGACTTCGACATCTTCTCCCCGCGATTGAACAGGAAACCGTGGGCATAGACCCGGCGCGGCACGGCCACGCCGGCCGACATCAGGAAGGCCGGCCAGTAGACCGTGTGGAAACGCACGATATCCTTGCCGATGACGTGAACGTCGGCCGGCCAGAACGGCGCGCGCGGCGCGGTCTCGTCGGGAAAGCCGGTCGCGGAGAGATAGTTGGTGAGCGCGTCCACCCACACATACATGACGTGGCGCGGATCGTCGGGCACCGGCACGCCCCACTGGAAGGTGGTGCGCGAGATGGAGAGATCGCGCAGGCCGCCCTTCACGAAGCTCACCACCTCGTTGCGCCGCGTCTCCGGCCCGATGAACTCCGGATTGGCCTCGTAATGGGCGAGCAGCCTGTCCTGATAGGCGGACAGCCGGAAGAAATAGCTTTCCTCCTCCACCCACTCCACGGGCGTGCCCTGGGGCGAGAGCCTGGTGCCGTCGTCTGCGACCGTCACCTCGCTCTCGTCGTAATAGGCCTCATCGCGCACCGAATACCAGCCGGCATAGGTGTCGAGATAGATGTCGCCATTGGCCGCCATGCGCCGCCAGATCTCCGCGCAGGCGCGCTTGTGGCGCTCCTCCGTCGTGCGGATGAAGTCGTCGTTGGAGCAGTCGAGCGCCCGGGGCATGGCCTGGAAGCGGGCGGTGTTGCGGTCGGCGAGCGCGGCCGGATCGACACCCTCGCGCGTCGCGGTCTGCAGCATCTTGATGCCGTGCTCGTCCGTGCCGGTCAGGAAGAACACGTCATATCCATCGAGGCGCTTGAACCGCGCCAGCGCGTCGGTGGCGAGCAGCTCGTAGGCGTGCCCGATATGGGGCTCGCCATTGGGATAGGAGATCGCCGTCGTGATGTAGAACCGCTTCTGGTCAGCCATGTCGTCCGATATCTTGGATGTGCCGGCATCGAGCGCAACCCCGGCGGGGGTCACCGCGCCGCGCGGGCCGTGTCGTCGATCAGCCTGAAGGCCTGCATCACGACCTGGCGGCGATCGAGGTTTAGGGCATTTGCGCGGGCAATGGAATGGCCGATTGCATGGTGCGCGTCCACCCAGCGGCTCATGGTGGCCGGCGTGATCCGCCCGCCCCAGTCGCCCTCGCCGCGCGCGGCCTTGCGGATCTCGCCGCCGAGCCAGCTTGAGAGCATTTCCGCGAACAGCCGGTAGTCGTCGAGCGCCTGGGCGGGTTTCAGCCGTTCGGCGAAGTCGAGCGCGCGCGCGATGTCGAGGCCCGGCGTGCGCTCCACAAGCTTCAGGAAGTCGTTGAAGAGCGTGAAGCCCGAGGTCTCCAGATACTGGATGGCGCGGCCCGGCGAGCCTTCCGCGATGTCGGCGGCAAGCCGCAGCGTCGCCTCGTCGGGCGGTGTGTCGAGGCCGTCCGAATGGCGCACCACGTCGAGCACCTGTTCGTTCGACAGGGGCGCCAGATCGAGACGGACGCAGCGCGAGCGGATCGTGGGCAGGAGCCAACCCGGCACATTGCTCACCAGAAGGAAGAGCGCGTCGCGCGGCGGCTCCTCCAGCGTCTTGAGCAGCGCGTTCGCCGCCGAGGCGTTCATGTCGTCGGCGGCATCGACGATGCAGACGCGCCAGCCCCCCTCGCCCGCCGTGCGCGCGAAGAACTGGCCGGCCTTGCGGGCTTCCTCCGCGCCGATCTCCGCCTTCATTCGCTTGGTCTTGGGATCGTAACGCCGCTCGATGGTGATGAGGTCGGCATGCGCGCGCGACGCCACCCGGCGGAACACCGGGTCCTCGGGCGGCACATAGAGGCTGTCGGGCTCGATGCCCTCCGCGGACGGTCTGGGATGGCGCAGCACGAAGCGGGCGACCCGGTAGGCGAGCGTCGCCTTGCCGATGCCCTTCGGCCCCGCGAGGATCCAGGCATGGTGCAGCTTGCCGGCGAGATGCGCCTTGAGGAAGCGTGCCTCCGCCTCCTCGTGGCCGACAAGCCGGCTTTCGAGGCGCGGATGGCGCTCCGTCTCTGTCTGCTGCTGGGTGTCGGCGCTCATGGCGGCAGATAATCAGGCTATGAGGCGGGAGGCAACAGCCTGCCAGACGGTTTCGGCCACCTCGTCCACCGGCGCCGTCGCATCGACCACGACGCAGCGCTGCGGATCGGCCCCGGCAATGGCGAGGAACGCCTCGCGCAGGCGCTCGTGGAAGGCGAGCCCCTTGCGCTCGAAGCGGTGCTCGTCATGGTCGTCGGGGCGCTTGCCGGCGCGCCTCAGGCCTTCCCTGGCCTCCAGATCGAAGACGATCGTGAGGTCGGGGCGCGTCGGCCCGACCACGACGCGCTCCATATGGTCGATGAGCGCCATGTCCGCGCCGCCCGTCACACCCTGATAGGCGCGCGTCGAGTCGGAAAAGCGGTCGCTCACCACCCATTGTCCCTGCTCGAGCGCCGGCCGGATCGTGTTGCGCAGATGCTGGTCGCGCGCGGCATAGTTCAGAAGCGCCTCCGCATTGGGCGACCAGCGGTCGACCTCGCCGGTCACGAGCAGCGTGCGGATCGCCTCCGCCTCCGGCGAGCCGCCGGGCTCGCGGGTCTGGACGACGCCGTAGCCTTCCTCGCCGAGCCGTGCGCTCAGCCGTCTGGCATGGGTCGATTTCCCTGCCCCCTCGCCGCCTTCAAGCGTGATGAACCTGCCCTGCCCCATCCAGCCGGATACTCTCAGGCGCCGAAGATGAAATAATGCAGCGTATCCAGGGCGCGGCGCAGGAGCCCGTCGTTTTTCTGAACGCTCGCATCGGTGTAGAGCGGTGCCTCCGCAAGCACCCGGTCCTGGACGGTGAAACGCAGCGTGCCGACGCGCGTTCCGGCCTTTACGGGCGCGATGAGCGGTCCCTTATAACTCACCTCCGCGCGCATGAAATGACGTTCCTCGGCGGCGAGCATGATGTCCACGGGAATACGCGTGACGAGCGGTACCCAGGCGGCATTCCCGCCCCAGACGCGGGCCTTCTCGACGGTCTGGCCGGGCTCGAACATCACATAGGCCTGATAGTTTCCGAAGCCCCAGTCGATCAGCTTGACGGCCGCCTCCTCGCGGGCATCGGCCGACGGCAATCCGGCGACGACGAGGATCAGGCGCCGCCCGAAGCGCTGGACGGAGCCGACGAGGCCGTAGCCGGCCTCCTTCGTGTAGCCGGTTTTCACGCCGTCGGCGCCCGGGACCCGGTCGAGAAGCGGGTTGCGGTTGTGCTGGGGAATGTCGTTCCAGGTGAATTCGCGGATATCGAAGAGCTCGTAGAACTCCGGAAAGTCCCGGACGATATAGCGCGCCAGCATGGCGAGCTCGCGCACGGTCATGCGCTGGCCCGGATCCGGCAGGCCGGTCGCATTGGCGAAGGTGGAGCGCTCGAGGCCGAGCTCGCGCGCCCGCGTCGTCATGAGGTCGGCGAATGCGGCCTCCGATCCGGCGAGCGCCTGGGCGAGCGCGATGCAGGCATCGTTGGCGGAGACGACCGCAATCCCCTTGAGGAGATCCCGCAAGGGGACATGCGAATCGAGTTCGGCGAACATGGTCGACCCGCCCGACTTCGCCCCGCCACGCTTCCAGGCTTCCTCGGTGATGAGGATCCGGTCGTCGAGCTCCAGCTGCCCCCGGTCGACGGCTTCGAAGGCCATGACGAGCGTCATGAGCTTGCTCATGCTCGCCGGCGCCATCAGCTCGTTGGCGCGCTTCTCGTAGAGAATGGTGCCCGAGCCGGCATCCATCAAGAAGGCGTAGGGCGCCTCGGTGGAAAAGCGCTCCTGCGCGGCAAGCGGCCCGGCGGAGAGTGCGAACACCGCCAGCACCGCCAGCAATCGCATCCCGATCAGCCGCGACAGGCCACGACCCATCGTCTTGCCCATGGCAAACCCTCGCCTTGTCCCCGGAGCCCCTTTCTCGAAGCTATCCAGACAGGCGGGTCAAATCAACACAAAGGCCTGAGGACCCCGTCAGTTGGCGGCGACGATCACGCGGGCGTCGGAGTGGCCGGCCGCCACGACCTGGCGCAGCGCCTGGTCGGCCTGGCCCGCATCGCGCAGCGGCCCCACGCGGACACGGTAGAGCGTGCGGCTGCCTTGGCTGAGCGGGGCGACCTCGACCGGACCGATGGGGGCGAGCTGTGCCCGGGTGCGGTCGGCATTGTCCGGGTCGCTGAACGCGGCGGCCTGCACGTAGAAGCCGGCGCCTGCGGGCTGGACGACCGCATTGGTCGCCGCGCCGCCCGACCCGGCCGCCGCCTGGCCGCTGAGCGAGGCTATGGTGACGGGCGCGCCCTGCGGCTTGCGCGCGGCAGGCCGCTGGCTGGGCTCCGCCTTGGCGACCATGGTGGGCGTGCCTCCGGAGGTGCGGCGGTCGGCGGCCGCGATCATGGTGTTGAGCGACGTGCCGCGATGAAGCTCGGTATTCATGGCGGCCAGATGCGTGCCCTTGTCGTCGAGCGGCGCGCGGCCGATATACTGAACGCGCACCTTCGCCTTGCCCTTCTTGCGGAAGCCCAGGGTCTCGGCCGATTTCTTCGACAGGTCGATGATGCGGCTGTTCACGAAGGGGCCGCGGTCGTTCACACGCACGACGATTTCCCGGCCGTTCTCCAGATTGGTGACCTTGGCGTAGCTCGGCAGCGGCAGCGTGGTGTGGGCGGCGCTCATATAGTCCATGTCGAACCATTCGCCGTTGGAGGTCATCCGGCGGTTGAACTTCGGCCCGTACCAGGAGGCGACGCCCGTCTTGTCGTAGTCCGGGTCCGCCTTGGGATAGAAGCGCTGGCCCGCGACCGTATAGGGCTTGCCGATCTGATAGCGCCCGCCGCCCTTGGGCAACGGCCCGTCGCCCGGATAGATCGGGCTGCCCTTGCCGGAGAAGGCGTCCTTGTCGCTCGAGCATCCCGCGAGCATGAGCGACGACGCTGTCAATGCGAGGGCGAGACCGGCGATTATCGTGCCGCGCACGGGGCCGCGTCCGTCCACCTTGTGGCCTCTCGTCATTCGCTGCTGTCCCTGAACTGACAGGGGTCCCTGCCTGAAATTCCGATTGCGCCCCCGTCACGATATGACGGAGCCGGCATGCGCCACGACTGTGCGCGCCGACCGGTAAACGCGGCGTTGAGGAAAAGGGTTAAGATTGTGTGCGCCGGTGCTGCCGGCTGCGGACTGGCGGTTTCCACTTCTCGACATCGTGCTCTAACCTCACAATGCGAAACGGACACCTGAATGAGGGCCTCCATGTCGACCGCTCCCCGTCTCCAACGGCACGACGGCGAACCGCTCACGGCGCGCCTTGTCGAGCTCATCCGCACCCGCCCGGTCGGCGAGGCCGACATGAGGGCGGCGGCCCTCTTCACCCTCGACGCGGCGGCCAGCATCCTTGCCGGGCAGCGCAGCGTCCCGGGCGAGAAACTCATGCGATGGGCACGCACCCTGGCACCCGATGGCGGCTCGCTCGACGCGCCCCGCCGCGCCTTCCTCATGGGCGCGCTCTGTCACATTCTGGAGATGGACGATCTTCACCGCGCCTCGGTCGTGCATCCGGGATGCGCTGTCGTGCCGGCGATCTTCGCCATGGCACGGGGACGGCCGGGTCACGAGGCGCTGACGGCAGTGCTCCACGGTTTCGAGGCAGCGACCCGGGTCGGCATGGCGGTCGGTCCCGCCCATTACCGCATCTGGCACAACACGGCGACCTGCGGGCCATTCGGCTCCGCCATGGCGGCGGCGTACCTGCTCGGCCTCGACGACGGCGCGGCCATCGACGCGCTCGGCAATGCGGGCACCCAGTCGGGCGGGCTGTGGGAGTTCCTGGAAACCGGCGCGCACTCCAAGCACCTCCATGCCGGGCGGGCGGCGGAAGCCGGCATGGTCGCCGCCGGGCTGGCCGCGCAAGGCTTTACCGGCGCGCCGGCGATCCTGGAGGGCGAGAAGGGGATCTTCCGCGCCATGTGCCCCGACGCCCTGCCCCACCGCCTGCTCGAGGGCCCGGGCGGGCCCTGGCAACTGCGCGAGACGTCCATCAAGCCATGGCCGTCCTGCCGGCACACCCATCCCGCAATCGAGGCGGCGCTGGCGGTCCGCGCGGCCTTCGGCGGGGAACCGCTGTCCGGCGACCGGCTGACTGCCGTCACGGTGGAGAGCTATCCCGCGGCCCTCGATGTCTGCGACCGCGCGGACGTCTCCTCAACCTATGCCGCCAAGTTCTCGCTGCAGCATTGCGTGGCCGCCGCCTTGGCGTTGGACGGGATCGATTTCGGGGCCTTCGACGGCGCGGCGCGCGATCGTCTGGCAGGAGAGCGCGGCAAGGTCCGGCTCTCCGTGTCGGCGCCCTTCGCCTCCGCCTATCCGGCCCATTGGGGCGCACGGGTCACGGTCTCGCTGGCCGATGGCGAAAGCCGCTCCGCCGCGGTGACGGACGCCAAGGGCGACCCCGAGGCGCCCCTGAGCGACGAGGAGATGGTCGCGAAGGCCCGAATGCTCATGCGCTCGGGTGGAATCGACGAGCCGGACGCGCTGATCGGGGCGATCCTTGCCATGGCGGATAATGCGCCCGTGCCGGAACTCGATATTCTCGAGCCTGGCGGATCGGCCTGAAGACCGCCGTGCCGGCCGGTCAGTCGCGGTTGAACGTTTCGGAGGTGTCGACCTTCAGCCCGCCGGGCTCGTCGTCCAGCTCGGCTTCGGCCACGCTGGCCTCCACCGCCTCGGTGCCGCCGGCATCGTCCGTTTCCGCCGTCTCGCCGTCGCGGGACGCGGAGGGTTGCGCCGCATGCGGACTGGACGTGTCCACCTTCGCGGGATCGGCCAGCGCGCTGAGCGAGTCGGCCTCGCCGGAGGCACTTGGCACAAGCGCGGGAGTGCCCGCCTCTTGCCCCTGCGCGGGGGCGTCCTGCAGGGCGGCCTGGCGCATCTTGCCGCCGGTCTCCCCTGCGGCATCGGCCTCGTTGTCCGCCGTCTCGTTGCCGCCGACAGGCGCGCCATCCCCGGCGTCCGACGCGTCGGCCAGCTCCGTGAGGACCGGCTTGGGCCGGGGGATGACATGGTCGCGCGCCTCGCGCATCAGCCGGGCGTAGTTCTTCTGCGCATTGGGATTGCCCCGTATGGCGGCGGCCTGATAGAGGGCGCGCGCCTTGTCCATGTCGCGCTTCACGCCCCAGCCCATCTCGTACATGCCGGCGAGGTTGTTCTGCGCCCAGGGATAGCTCTGGCGCACCGCCTGCTCGAACAGGGCAGCGGCGAGATTGTAGTCGCGCCTCACTCCCTTGCCGGTCAGGAACATGAGGCCGAGATTGTTCTGCGCGGCGGCAACGCCCCATTTGGCCGAGCGGCGGTACCACATGACGGCAAGCTCGGTGTTCTGCTCCACGCCGATACCGTGCTGATAGGCATAGCCGAGCCAGTTCTGCGCGTCCGGATGGCCTGCGCGGGCGGCCTGGTTGTAATAGACGACGGCCTTTTCGGGATCGACCCTCAGTCCGCGTCCCCCCTCGTGCAGCAGCCGGCCGAGCCGGTAGGCGGCGTCGACATGGCCCTGCTCGGCGGCCCTGGCGTACCATTTCGCCGCCTTGCCGAGATGGACCTTTACCCCCTGGCCCGTCTCGTAGGCGATCCCGATACGGTACTCCGCCTGCTGGTTGCCGTCCTCGGCGAGCACCATCATCTGGTCGAAGGAATAATAGTCCAGTGGATTGAGCCCGCGCTGCGCATGCGCCGGGGTCGCAAGAAGAGCAACCGCCACCGTCAGGCCGGCCAGCACTGCGCCGGTCCCTGAAGATCGTGCGAGGAGCCCCCTTCCCCCGATCCCGTTTCGATGCGCCCGTGCCGTGCGGCAGGCTGCGCCCGCGCGCCGCGACAATAGCCAATTACGGGTCATGGCTGCCCTGTCCGTAAAAACGTGTTTTGTTGCCCGCCCCCGGCGTCCTGCGGCCCGTCGACCGCAGCCCATGCCAAGCTCTATATATAGCATATCGCGCCGGCTATGTGGATGTAGTAACTTTGCACCCGTCACACGGTCAGGCCGCATAACGAAGAACAATGGACGAATGGGAGGTGTCGCGGTGGCGGGACAGGCGCCCGGAGAACCCCGTGCGGGAGACGCACACGCCGATTTTCCCTGGCTCGACAGCTATCCGGACGGGATCGACTGGCATGCGGACCTGACGCCTCGGCCGCTGCACGATGTCTTCGACGAGGCCGTCCGGCGGCATTCCGCGAGACCCTGCACGATCTTCCTCGGGCAAACGCTGAGTTACGGCGAGATCGGCGAGTTGACCGAGCGCCTTGCCGCCGGGCTGTCGCGGGCGGGGCTCGAGCCCGGAACGCGGGTCGCGCTCGTCCTGCCCAACACGCCCTATTACATCGTCGCCTATTATGCGCTGCTCAAGCTCGGCGCCGTCGTCGTCAACGTCAATCCGCTCTACACGGTGGAAGAGATGGACCACCAGTTCCGCGACGCGGGCTGCGAGATGGCGGTGACGCTCGATCTTGCCATGCTGTTCGACAAGGTTCACGCCCTTGTCGAGCGCGGCACGATCCCGCGGGTGCTCGTTTGCCCCTTCGCGGACCTCCTGCCGACGGTCAAGAAATGGCTCTTCAGGCTGTTCAAGCGCCGCGAAGTCGCCGATACGGCCGCCGCGGCCCGCGCCGGCAGCCTCCTCCACTTCCGCGACCTGACCGGGGACACCGCAACATATCCCCGCCACGAGCCCGATGTCGGGAACGATCTCGCCGTCCTGCAATATACCGGCGGCACCACGGGAACGCCCAAGGGGGCGATGCTGACCCATGCCAGCCTGAGCGCGAACATCCAGCAGATCAGCCTGTGGTTCGCCGGCGCGCGCGAGGGCGAGGAGGTGATGCTCGCCGTCCTGCCCTTCTTCCACGTCTTCGGCATGACGGGGGTGATGAATTTCGGCCTGTCGCAGGGCTATTCGCTCGTTCTCATGCCGCGCTTCGATCTCGACGAGGCGATCGGACTGATCCGCCGGTACCGGCCGACGATCCTCCCCGGCGTGCCGACGCTCTTCAATGCGCTCATGCACAGCGAGACGCTGAGCGGGGAGGATCTCTCCTCCCTCTCCTATTGCGTGTCCGGCGGCGCGCCGCTGCCGCTGGAGGTCCGGCGCGGCTTCGAGGAGCGCGCGCAGTGCAGCCTTGTGGAGGGATACGGGCTGAGCGAGACCTCGCCCGTCACCAACCTGAACCCTTTCAAGGGCCTGCGCAAGGACGGCTCCATCGGCCAGCCGGTGCCGGGAACCGTGGAGGAGATCCGTTCGCTCGACGATCCGGCCAGCCCCGTGCCGCCCGGGGAGAAGGGCGAGCTGTGCATCGCCGGTCCCCAGGTCATGAAGGGCTACTGGAACAACGAGGCTGAGACGGCGGAGAGCTTCACGGGCGCGTTCTTCCGCACCGGCGATGTCGGCTATATGGACGAGGATGGCTTCGTCTATCTGGTCGACCGGATCAAGGACATCATCGTGTGCTCCGGCTTCAACGTCTATCCGCGCCGCATCGAGGAGGCGATCTACGAGCACCCCGCCGTGGAGGAGACGACAGTGGTCGGTGTGCCCGACGACTATCGCGGCGAGACCCCCAAGGCCTATATCCGGCTGAGGGCCGGCCACTCGCTCGGCGAGGACGAGTTGAGGACGTTCCTCGAGCCCAAGCTGTCGAAGATCGAGATGCCCGACTATTTCGAGTTCCGCGACGAGCTGCCGAAGACGCTTGTCGGCAAGCTGTCGAAGAAGGAGCTGCGCGAGCGCGCCGACAGCGGCGATGACGGCGACGGAAAGGCGGACCGATAGATCGCCTTCTCGCGCCTATTGCCATATGGCCGCAAATTCGCTTTTGTGTGCGCGGCGCCCCGACACCGGACCGCCCTGCCCTCGCGGTCGGCCGACCCCGAATGCAGGACAACCGGTTCCGGCGCCTTCGGGCACCCCGTCCGCTATTGGCCGGACATCGGGACCTGTGCCCTGGCCGGATGGGTGGCCGAGTGGTTGAAGGCAGCGGTCTTGAAAACCGCCAGGCGGGCAACCGTCTCGTGGGTTCGAATCCCACCCCATCCGCCATTTTCAAGTTGCGAACCGGATCCGAGGCTCCCGATGGGGCCTTTTTTCTTTTTGTTTCAAAGGGATTTAGCCGACGGGTCCGCCCTGCGGAGACTGACGAGACGGTCGATATCGGTCTCTGAACGGCCTGCGTCTCTTTTCGAGCGCCCTGCCGGGAAATTAGGTCGGATTCGAAATCTCTCACGATTTCATGCGCTTGCCGAAAGTCGGCGTCGAGGAAGTTGACACAGGGACGCCCGGCAGGCTGACAAACAGAGACACCGGAAGGCGGCGTGGCCCTGCGCTTCAAAGCGCGTGTTTGCGCATGGCGGTTTGGACGGAATGACTTGCGCTGCATCGGAAGTCTCTGATGACAAACGGACTTCTCGCCTCTAGCCTGGCGCAATGTCGAACGGGCCCTGGACAGATGAAGAGAACGACCTGATCGTCGCGGATTACTTCGCCATGCTGGCCGACGATATCGCCGGGCGACCTTACACAAGGCCAAGCACCGGCGCAGGCTGATGCCCCTCCTGCAGAACCGCTCCGAGGGCTCGATCGAGTTCAAGCACCAGAACATCAGCGCGGTGCTCAAGGGGCTCGGCGAAAACTGGATCCTCGGCTACAAGCCCGCCTTCAACTTCCAGATGGCGCTGGTCGATGCGGTGGCGCGCTGGCTGGCGCTGAACCCGGCCTGGCCTGGCTTGGCCGGATGCCTGGCGCAAAATCGGCGACGGGGCTGCACGAGGCAGCGCAGCTGTGGGTCGGGCCTCCGCCCACGCTCTCCAACCAGCCCCCGCCGCAGGAGCTGGAGCAGATGCTGCATATCGCCCGCAAGTTTGACGTCGCGGGCCGGGACGAGCGCAACCGCGCGCTCGGCCGCGCCGGAGAGGAGCGCGTGTTAGCGCATGAGCGCGCTGCCTTGAAGGTTGCCGGTCGGGACGATCTGGCGCGCAAAGTGCGGTGGGTGTCAGAGGAAGACGGCGATGGGGCGGGCTACGATATTGCCAGCTTCGCGCCGGACGGTCGGCCGCGCCTTGTCGAGGTGAAAACGACGAACGGATGGGAGCGCACGCCCTTTCAGATCACACAGAACGAACTGGCCGTGGCCGAGGAGCGGCGCGCCGAATGGTGCCTGTTCCGGCTGTGGAACTTCTCGCGCGACCCGAAGGCGTTCGAGTTGCGCCCGCCGCTCGATGCCCATGTCTCGCTCACGCCGACGAGCTTTCAGGCAAGTTTCCTTTGAAGGTGCCGACGCTTGCCGAACGATGGCAGCTAAACCCGTCATGTTCTTGAATGCGCGCGCTTTGATGGGTAGTGTTCTGGAGTGCATGTGAGCATAGGGCGGCGTCTGGCACCTCGAATACTGCTGTCGATAAGAACCCAGCGCCAGCATGATGCTGGTAAGGCTGATGAAATCCCGGAAACATCCTTGGAGGACGTGCGATGCACGACATGGACATGTTTGCGCGGATGCCGGCATCGGGTTCGACTGCCGAGCAGCCGTCGATGGACGAACTACTGCACGCGTTCGATGAAGAGCGCGAGACCCTGTTCAAGAAGGAGACCTACCTTGTACGCGACAATGGGGCCGTGCTGAGGCGGGGACGCGCCGACGCGCGACGAAGGAAGCTCGACGACGTCTGGATCTTCGGGACGCTGAACAAGCATTCGGGTTACCTCGTGATAAGCGAACACGTGACCCATCAGATCGTCGCGACCGCGTACCACGGTCCGCGACCTTCTGAGGACCACCAATGTCCGACGCCACGACGCATCTCCTGCTGCCCTACATCCTCGCGGCGCAAGCCCAGAAGCACGTCACCCACAACGAGGCGCTGCGGCTGCTCGACGGGCTCGTGCAGCTCTCCGTCCTCGACCGCGATCTGACAGCACCTCCAGCCAGTCCCGCGGATGGCGACCGCTACATCGTTGCATCCGGCGCCACCAGCGACTGGTCGGGCTGGGACCTGAACGTCGCGCTCTGGACCGATGGGGCCTGGCTCCGCCTGCCGCCGCGGACCGGCTGGCGGGCGTGGATCGAAGACGAGGGCCTGCTGCTGGTCTACGATGGCGCGGGCTGGATCGGGACCACCCCGGCCGCGTTGCAAAACCTCACGCTCCTGGGGCTCGGCACCACCGCGGATGCGTCGAACCCGTTCTCGGCCAAGCTGAACGCCGCGCTCTGGACCGCGAAGACCTTGTCCGAGGGCGGAACCGGCGATCTCTTCTATAGGATGAACAAGGAGGCCGCAGGCGACGACCTCGGGCTCACACTGCAGACCGGGTTCGTGACCAAGGCGCTCATGGGACTGTTCGGCTCCGACCGCTTCCGCCTCGCGGTCTCGGCCGACGGCAGCACCTTCTTCGACGGCTTCATCGTCGACAACGAGACCGGCATCGTCGACCAGCCACGGCTGCCGCGCTTCAAGGGCTACACCAACTTCGACAATTACGTCGCCGTTGACACCTGGACCAGGATCGCGATCAACAACACCGAGTATAATGACCAGAACGCGTTCGACGCGGGCATCAATCGCTTCGTGGCACCGGTCGCCGGCACTTATCTGTTCGGCGCTTCGCTCCTCTACAAGGTGAACTCCAGTACGTCGGCGCGCATGCGTGGCCGACTTGTCTTGAACGGCTCGACCGAGATCAGGGGCTCCTTCGGCGAAATCTCCGGCGCCCACGTTTCCGAAGCTACGGCGCTGTGGTTGCAGACGCTGGCCGTCCTTGCCCAAGGGGACGCCGTCGAGCTGCAGGGCTATTTCCGCGCCCAGGACGGCTACTTCGCCGCCGACCATACGTCGTTCTGGGGCGCGAAGATTGGCTGATCTGCAAAAGGATAAACCGATGACACCACCTCGATCCGAGCAGGGCTTCGTCCGCATGCCGGAGGCCGAGTTCGAAGCGATCCTTGCACGCGCGGCTGAAGCAGGCGCGAAACGGGCGCTCGCCGACGTCGGTCTCGAAGGCGAAGAGGCTGCGCTCGACATCCGCGATCTGCGCTCGCTGCTCGACTGCATCCGCTTCGTGCGCCGCACGGCCGTCCAGACCGTGGTGCGTCTCCTCACCACCGCCGTCATGCTCGCGCTGCTCGCCGGGATCGCATTCAAGCTGAAGATCCTTGGCGGCAGCCCGTAGCGCCACCTGCCATCCCTCGTCCCACCGTACCCGCCCATCGAGGCGGGTTTTTCGATTCCGGAGGATTCCATGACCACGACCTTCTATCGCCACTGGCGCGATGTCCCCGACGGCGCCTGGCGCTGGCCCAACTTCTCCCCCGCCGAGATCGCCTGCCGCGGCACCGGAAAGCTGCTGGTCAACGAGCTGGCCCTCGACAAGCTGCAGGTGCTGCGCGACCGGCTGAAGAAGCCGCTGATCGTCCGCTCGGCCTATCGCAGCCCCGAGCACAACCGCGCCGTCGGCGGCGCGACCCGCTCCAAGCACCTCGATGGCGCCGCCTTCGACATCGCCATGACGAACCATGATCCCGCAGCCTTCGAGGCGGCGGCGCGGGCGGTCGGTTTCCTCGGTTTCGGTTTTTATCCGCGCTCGGGTTTCATGCACATCGACCTCGGGCCTGCGCGGCAGTGGGGCGAACACTTTCCGCCACGCGCGGGTGTCTTTGCGGCGGAAACGCCGCCTGCACGAGAAGTGCTGGCCGAGAGCCGCACGATGAAGGGCAGCGGCGCTGCCGGTATGGCAACGCTGGGCGCTGCGGGTATCGAGGTGGCACAGAACGCCCTTGCCGAAACCCAGTCTGCCATTCTGCCGCTCGTACCCTATCTCGACACGCTGCGCTGGGTGTTGATCGCCGTCGCACTCGCGGGCATCGCCATCACGATCTACGCCCGGATCGACGACTGGAAACGGGGGTGGCGATGATTGCATCGCTCCTCACCGGGATCACCGCCAGCCCGTGGATGCGGTCGGTCCTGCGCTACGGCGCAATCGCACTCACCGTGTTCCTGTTCCTGCTGGCACTCCGGCGCTCCGGCGAGCGCGCCGGCCGCCTAGCCGAACGCCTTGAAACCACGGAGAAGGCAAATGACGTCCAACGCCAGATGCTCGACGCTACGGCTCGCCGTCCTCGCGATCGCGACGATCTCGTTGATCGGCTGCGCGACGGGCGCTTCTGAGCCACGCGTCGTGCCCATCTGCCCGCCCGTGGTCGAGTACAGCCGCGAGTTCCAGGCGCGCGCAGCCGAGGAAGTTGGCTTGCTGCCAGACGCGTCCGCCATCGCGGAGATGCTCGCCGATTATAGCGTCATGCGGAACCAGGCTCGGGCGTGCCGCTAGTGCCGGAAGATAGGCGGCAAGCGCGATCGCAACAGAAAGAACTTTTCGTGAACGCCAAGCGTGTGCTATACGCGTTTTGTCGACTCTGACCGAGTCAAGCCGATATACACGGACCAGCGGGGTTAGCGGCGGATGAATGAACCATGGGTTTCCGTTGATCAGGTGGCTGCCCATCTGGGCGTCGCCAAGGACACGGTTTACCGCTGGATCGATGCCAAAAGCCTGCCCGCTCAGCGGGTCGGGAGGCTATGGAAGTTCAAATTGAGCGAGGTGGATAGTTGGGTGAGGAACGGAATGGCCGCAGAGGATGAAGGTCACCAACCACCGAGGAAGGGCACATAGTGACACATCAACGAGGGGTGGCGGCCTAGAATGCCCGTTCCGGATCAGCCCAAGATCTACCACATCGTTCACGTGGATAGATTGCCCTCGGTCATCGCCGAGGGAAACCTGCTGTGCGATGCAGAGATCCTTCGGCGCGCGGCGGCCAATCCCGCCCATGGCATGGGCACGACCATCGGTATGAGCAGCATCAAGCACCGGCGCCTGTCCGAACTCACGTTGACGAGCCATCCCGGCCTCTATGTCGGTCAGTGCGTGCCCTTTTACTTTTGTCCGCGCTCGATCATGCTGTACTTGATCCATTGTGCCAACCATGCCGAGCTTGCATATCGCGGCGGTCAGGGACCCATTGTCCATCTCGAAGCCGACCTACAGGCGACGGTCGAATGGGCCAATGACAGCGCCCGCCGTTGGGCATTCACGCTATCGAATGCAGGCGCCTACTACTTTGAGGACAGAGCAGATCTTGCACAGCTTGGCGAGATCAACTGGGATGCGGTGCAGACCAATCGCTGGGCAGGCAATGGCATTTCCAGATCCGTCAAGGAGGGCAAGCAGGCCGAATTCCTGTTGGAGCAGTCGTTTCCGTGGGAGCTTGTGACCAGAATTGGGGTAAGGTCGCAGCAAGTTTACGGGCAGGTTCGGGCGGCACTGCAGGCTTCTGGCCACAAGCCGCATGTCGAAATCAAGACGGATTGGTATTATTGAGAGGGAGGGAGGCCGAAATGTTCGAATACAAAACGGGCGATATTCTTGCCGAGGATGCCGAAGCCCTCGTCAACACCGTCAACTGCGTCGGGGTGATGGGCCGCGGCGTTGCGCTCCAATTCAAGAACGCGTTCCCCTCGAATTTCGAGGAGTATGCTCGAGCCTGCAAACGGGACGAAGTGCGTCCCGGCCACATGTTCGTCGTGGAGACAGGTCAGCTGACCAGTCCACGGTACATTATCAACTTCCCGACCAAGCGACACTGGCGTGGCAAGAGCCGGATGGAGGACATCGAAGCCGGTCTTCGTGATCTGCAGCGTGTGATCCGCGAGAAGAACATCCGTTCAATCGCCATCCCACCTCTTGGAAGCGGTCTGGGCGGCCTTAATTGGAAGGAAGTCCGGCCGAGGATCGAAGAAGCCTTGAGAGGCTTCAACAACGTCCGCGTCGTGATCTTCGAGCCCAATGGAGCACCGGAAACTGATCAGATGGCCAAGTGGAAGACGGCGCCAAACATGACGCCGGGCCGCGCTGCACTCGTCGGCCTGATGAACCGTTACCTCAGCGGCCTCCTGGATCCGTTCGTTACGCTCCTCGAAGTGCACAAGCTCATGTATTTCATGAAAGTAAGTGGCGAAGGCTCACTAGAGCGGCTCCGGGTCGTCAAGGGGCCGTATGGACCATACGCTGAGAACCTTACCCACGTACTGCGTGAGATCGAGGGATATTTCATTTCAGGCTATCGGGATGGTGGTGACGCGCCCAACAAGCAACTCGAGGTCGTGCCCGGAGCCGTCCGTGATGCCGATAGCTTTCTCCGGGAGCATCCGGACACCCATTCTAGGTTCGACAGAGTTGCCGACCTTGTAGCTGGCTTTGAAACGCCCTTTGGACTTGAACTGCTGTCCACTGTGCATTGGGTCGTCACTACCGAGCATCCTCGGACAATGGACGAGCTCACGGGGCACGTTTACGCTTGGAACGATCGGAAGAAGCAATTCTCACCACGCCAGATTGGCATCGCCTTCCAAACCCTGCAGAGTAAAGGGTGGCTCGCAAACGCTTGACTTGTCCTCCTACGCTTCACGGCTGACAAACAGCTCGGCGCGGTGCCATGCAAGCCGTTTCTTGTGCTTGTCCGCCAGCGGGATGGGATTTTGCCAACGCAACTCAGCGCGGGCCAACTCGCTCAGGGTGGGCGAGAACTCCGGCCTCCCACCGTCATCGAAGGTTACGAGCCCTCGGTCGAAGGCCGCGTCCCAAAGCGCCGAAAGGAGAAACCCGTTGTACACGTCGAGACGCTCCGCGTCACTCTCGCACTCGCTCCAAGGAATGATGTGAGAGGCGCGCAGCAGTGCCGGGTCCGCAATCCCGGTGAGGGGGCAGCTGCCCCGCCAATAGTCCATGAGGCTAGCGCGAAAGACGTCTTGGCCGATGCGCTGAACGACCAGCCGTTCGGCCTCGGTGGTCTGAGGGAGATCATTGGTTTTCGCTTGGAATTCCCGCAGTGGTGCGTCGGGCAAACTTGCCGCCAACTGATAGATGCGCGGTAACACGGCGTAGAGCGCGCCAAGCGTGTCGAAGACATAGCGGGCAAGGCCGGGGCCTGACATTTCAGCCGAAGGCAGGCCCAGCTCCTCGATAACTCCGGCATGATCGAGGGCTAAGTACCATGGCCCCTGCGACCCGGCGGCGGCCAGATAGATCGTGCCGTGTGCGGTGGTAGAACGAAAGGCAGCCCAACCCGCGTCGGTGTCGAGATTGCGGCGGAAGCCGTGCTGCCAGGCGGCCTTCTCGCATTCCTCGCGGATGACGAAGGACTGGGGTGCCTCGACTATCATAGATCCATCCTGAAGAGACGCTGTTCCGCTGGCGTAGAACTCATTCGCAGCTTTACGTAGTGGTCGTTCTGCAATTTCTCTGGTGGAGCCGTTGTCGTCGTAACAATATACTGGAAGCATGCCGGTCCAGCTTCATCCTCCCAACGCTGAACCAGCTCGAACAAGCGGGCATACAGTGTCCCGTCTAGGTCCGCCTCGCGCGGGCTGTCATGAATGAGAAAGGCCGGCAGATCCGCCTTGTCTTCGACTGCCAAGTGCAGCGCTGCAAGATCAAAGGCAACGATCTTGAGAGAGTCGAGCGCGGCCGTAGAAACCTCGCCCCGGCCAGAAAACTGTGCGTCGACCTTCAATCCTTTGCCGTCGAGCTTTATCGCGCCATCGACACCTTCAGGAAGCCAGGCGGACATGATCCCCCGATACCGATCTTCCAAGGTCTGAATCGCCTGCTGTGCACGTTTCCTCCCCTGCTCCAACTGCGCGCGCACGGCATCCAGATCATCTGTCGTGAGAGATGCCGGTGTCGCTGTCGCTGAGCTCTGCCGAAGGGTACGCGCGTCGTCGAGCAAACGTCTTGCCTGATAGACCCGGTCCTGGATGTTTGCTGCTGCTTGTTGCGCGGCTCGAAGTGCGGCATCGGCGTCTTTCGCTTGTCCTTCGGCGGTCCGTATTTCCTGATCGATCTGCGTGATGGCGGCCGTTATGCGTTTTGCTTCGGTTTCGGCACCCTCTGCTTCTTGATCCAGATTTGCCGCCTTCCTCTGTTTCTCTGCGATCTCGGCCTTGATGGCGGCGACGTCGCATGGCTCGAGAGAAATCCCGCACCCCTGTGCCAGTACCTGATCTATTGGAACTCGGCAGATCGAGCATACCCGGATACGGCCCTGGCTGATATCGATCTCACCAACGCTTGCTTCGCTGCGGAGGTTTTCTGCCTCACGTCGCTTCCGCTCAGCTTCTCTGTCCTTCGTCTGTCGATCTTCAACGTACGCTGCTCGCTGGGTGTTGAGATCTGCCAAGCGATCAAAAAGCGCACTGACATCAGGAGGCGTCGGCAGTTCTGCCCGCATTGCCTCGGCGAGCGCCGTTTCCGCAAGCGTTACGAGACCCTTCTGGTCGAGCGTATCGTCGATCCCGACTTCCTCTTCCACGCCCAACGAATTGCGAAGGGCACCTAGTTTCTCGGCCCGTCGCTGCTCACCGTACGCATGTTTCTTGCGCTCTTCATCTGCAGCGTTCGCCAGTTCCCGTTCGCGTGCCGCGGCCTGCTGTTCCTCCGCGTCGAGCGCGCGCAGGGCAAGACGCACCATGGTCAGTTTCGCCGTTTCACTTAGAACCTGCGCACGCGAGCGCGTCTGCGTCTTCGATGTCCGCCAAGCGAGAATGTCGCCCAAGCGGCACTCCTGATCACGCGACAGCCATGCCCTGAGCACGTCCCAGATGTGTTCGTCACCGACCTCTTGGGGTGAACGTCCGTTGAGGGCGGAGAAGAAGGCCCTCGTAATGATTGGATCGAGTGACGCTGCATCACCTTCCTGGCGCCCTCGTGCCAAGGCGTCTTCAATGCTATCGGTCCGAGCGACAAAACTGCCGCTCCCCAGACCCAGGTTGCGAACGGCGATCCAGCAGATTCCATCGACAATGACCTCGGCCGCCACCAGTCCATTCGGTAGCTTCGCCATGAGGCGGGTGCGCTGGCTGTCTGTTGCGTAGTCGGGCTCGCCGAGGCAGGCCCTGAGCAAGCGGCAGAACGTCGTCTTCCCGCTTCCATGCGCCAGTGCCGACTGGCCGCTACTGGACATGTCCGGCGTCCACACGATGTTCAGACCGGGCTTGAGCGGGATATCGCGTTTGAGGGTCTTCGGATCCTCGAACAGGGCCAGACGGCGTACCCACAGGCGTGGTTCGCGGCGCCCATTCGGAGTGGTGGGCGGCTCTAAGTGAGGCGCGAACAGATCAACCGGTGCCATGCCCAAACCTCGCCCATACGATATTGTCTTCCTGCGCGACGGCAGCGGCTATTCGATCTTGACCGACCCGCAGGATCGCTTGCAGCGCGAATGCTGTGCGCTGTGCATCGGCGGAATCGGCCCTCAATCCGGTTGGATCGAAATGCCTCCCCCTGACCCAGTCTCCACCACCGCGCTCTTCGAGCTGGCCCGACGAAATGAGCGTTTCGAATGCGGAACGCCATGCCGCGTTGATCGGCGGTCGCAAGCGGGTAACGCCTTGCGCCGGCCGCGCCTCCGCGCCGACCAGTCGGATCCAGTGCGCGCGATCCTCTTCGGAGAGCAGCGGGGTCAACAGGGCCGGTTCGGCCAGACAGGCGACGAGCACGCGCATACGCGAGGCATCTTGCGCGGGAACGCTGATCCAGAGCGCGTATTGAGCTGCATAGCGCAGCCGGTCTTGCGGTTGGATCTGTGCCGGCCATCCCCACGCGCCGTCGCGCAGGCTGGCAAGCACCGGCAGTTCAATGCGCGGCGTCTCCCCCTGCGTCTCCGCTTCAGCACCCAACTTCGGTGCATCGACACGCCCAACCGCCTCGATCCTGGTCCAAGCCTCTTCAATCAGCCGCTGCGTGCGGAATTCATTGAATTCGCGCATCTCGCGATTGCGGAGGGCTTTGAAGGTCTCGATTCCGCAGTCTTCACCCAGGATGTTCGCCGGATCGAGGATGTAGAGCATCTCATCCTTGGTCAGGCCGTAGACATCGCGCGCGACCAAAGCGTCGATCTCGCCTGCAAGTACGGCGCGGCGCTCCGGGTCTTCAACGACGTCGGTCACCGAGGGCAGGATGTTTGCCTCGACCGCCGCCTCGCGGAAGCCTTCCATCTCGGGACCAACAGCACAGAGCGCGCAGACACGGCGGGCAATGTCGCCAGAGGATGGGGTGGCATCGAAATCCCGTGGGAAGGGCAAGCTATCCATAATCGTGTAGGACATGGTCAGCGACACTTTCTTTCTCACGAGGTAGTCCAGCGCGAGAGAGTTTGCGACGCCGAGCCAAAGTAGCAGGTCTTGGCCGTCACCCCGCAAGAACTCAATTGTTGGTACCTTGTGACCGCTGACGCTCCAACCCGGCAGTAGCGCCGCGACAAGACCTCGCTGGTTGGTTGGGCTGGCGACATCGCCGAAGCCAATGCGGTAGCGATCGGTGCGGCCTTCCAGTTTGTCGGGGATTTTCTCCGGTAGGATACGCCACTGCGGCTGGATGCACTTTGCCGCAGAGCCGAAAGGCAGATCATCCCAGACCGCAGACCTCCCACGTCCAGACACGTAGCCCTTGGCGCGGTAGTCGTAGGCGTCGATCATCCGCCCCTCAAACACAGGGAGGCCCTCGTCGCCCTCGGAGAACAGGCCGCGATCCGTTCCCATGTCGACTTCACGCATGTAGTGTCGGTAGGGCAGGTCCTCGATCTCGGTGCCGAACTTCGGGTAGAGCCCGTACATTTTGGTGCAGACGTCAATCTCGGACTGCGCGGCGAACTCCATCACCGCCATCGCCTCAGGCGAAAATTCGGCAACAAGTTCCACGGGAACCATGAGACCGCGTCCAGAAACGAATTCCTGAAGTTTTTCGAGCGTATTGACGCGGAAGGAAGCAGGGAACCTTACAGTTTCGCCTCCTTTCCAAGCGACATAGAGGCAGAACTTCATTCTGGTATCGATTGAAGGGAACCAAATTCCCTTTGTGTTTTCGAATCCAGCCAACCTTTCTAAGCAGAAGGCTGAGAACAGTTCCTTCCGGATTGCTGTAGCGTTTGCACCATTATAAAGCCCCTCCGGTACGAATTGTGCAGCAACGCAACCCTCTCGCGTTACAGCGAGTGCTGTTTCGACAAACATCCGGTAGACATTGAAATCGCCTTTGCCAAGATTCCCTGGTGCGAACAAGCGATAGCGATCGCTCGACTTGATGAAGTGGACCGCCGTGTAAAGATCGTTGCAATGCTTGTCCCATTTTTCAGCGACGATCGGATCAGAGAGCAGTTCGGCATAGGCTGTCTTCTGTTCGCCTGGTGACAGATGACGAACATTTGGATCGTAGACGGAGAAAAACTCCTTAAAGTCCGGGCTCATTGTATCCCAAGGTGGATTCCCGAGCACTAGATCAAAGCCGCCCCTCGCCATGACATCGGGAAATTCCAGCGGCCAGTGGAAGGCACGGGCACTGCGCGTAGCGTCGATGGCCTGCCCAAACAGTGGTCCGAAGGGCTGAATGCCCCGCAGCCATTCCCAGAGCGTTCCGCTCGTCGGCACCGTTTCGGCACCCCGACGCGGCATCCCGTCCGGCCCGGCGTGAGGCCCGCCTTTCGTCTTTGGCAGCAGGAAGGCCGAGACATAGAGGTCACAGGCCATCTCAAGTTGCCAAGCGCCTGCGCCTTGTGCCGTTACGGCACGCAGTTTCGCCGATTTGGCCTCGATCTGTTCGACCGTGTCCTCCGGCATGGAACGCAGCGCCTCGAAATCGCGCATGAGGTCGCGTGCGCGATTGAAGCCGAAGCCCTCGGCGATGCGGTCCCGCTCTGCCTTCTCGCGCTTGTTCTTGCCCGCGTAATGCCGCGCCACCTCCTTGTCGTCGCCCGTCAGCGGCTTGTAGGCGGTTTCAGGGATGCCGTCCTCCAGCACCTGGAGATCGAACACGCCCAGGAGTGCATCGCCACAACGGATCTGCGCGTCGAAGAAGCCCAAGGGAAGGCCGGGGTCCACCGTCTCTATCCAAAGGGCGACTTTGGTCAGCTCGACCGCCATCGGGTTGCGGTCGACGCCATAGAGGCAGGACCGGGCGACATCGCGCAAAGCGTGGCGGAAATCGGCCAGCGACGGTGTGCCCTCAGCCCTGATGCGAGCCAAGCGGGTAGCGATGCGGCGGGCGGCGGCCAGCAGGAAGTGACCTGACCCGCAGGCCGGGTCGATGACCGAGAGTTTCAGGAGCGCCTGTTCCGGATCGTCCGCCTCGGCCTCGGTCTTGTCCAGCACCGGGTCGAGCGCCGTGTCGAGGAGTGCCTGAACGAGGCTGTCGGGCGTGTAGTAGGAACCGGTGGTCTTGCGCTGATTGCCCTTCTGCTCGGCTGCGCCGGAAGCAAAAATCAGCGTCCGACCGTCATCGCCCAACTGGGGCTGAAGCTCGAGGAGGGATTCATAGACCGAACCCAGTTCCTCGGTCTCCATCGCGCGCCAGTTGACGGGGACCATGCCGGTCTTGTCGGCGAGCCAGGAAAGGCGGTAGACGGCCTCCATGAAGGCTCGGTTGCGTAGATGGGCTTCCTCAAGCGAGGGCAATTGCCCGTGGGCGAACAGGCCTCCAAGTGCAGGCAGGCCCAGCTTTGGTTCACCCCGGGCGAGCGCACGGAAGACGACCTTGAGGCCTTCGTAGCAGTCGTGATGCCTGTCCCATTTCGTGGCGCGAAAGCATTGGGCACGGAGCGCAGCGAGGCCGTAGCCTTCGGCGTAGAGCTTGCGTGCCTCCGTGCGGGCCGTGTCCGGGTGCAGGAGGTTGCGGTCTTCGGCCACCATCAGGAAGATGAGGCGATAGACGAGGCGGAGAAGCTCGTTGAACCAGTCGGTCAGGTTGACCTCGCCTGATCTCAACCGCTGGCCAAGTTCCGGGTTGGCTTCGAGGAAACCGGAGCCGAGCACCTTGAGCGCAATTTGGACCTGTTGGGCAAGACGGTCTCGAGCGGCTTCCCCCTCACGGGAGCCTGCCTCGCGCCAGCGTTCAAGGGCGCAGTCGGTCGCCGGTGCGCCCTCCGCGCCAAAGCGGCTGCGATGGATCATCAACCACAGGATGGCGAACGAGGCGGCGTCCTCATTCGTGAAAATCTGCGCGAGGTCGGCCTCAATATAGGCCGGGCGAGTAAGCGAAGCATTGTCCCGCATGAGTCGGATCAGGGTGCCGTTGGTGACAAGCCCCCAGAGCGCATCGTCATGTTCGTTCAGGTAGTCCTGCAGCGCATAGACCGGCGAACGGGAACGATCAGTCGAAAGGGTCGGGCTGCGCCGATCCAATCTCTCTTCGGCGGGCGGCACGACGACGATTGGAACCCGATCGCCTCCACGGAATGACAAAACCCCTTCCGCCGGTGAAAGATCGTCGAAGCCAAAGGTTTCCTTCAGAAAATCCCGGACAAAGCGCCGGGTGGCTTCGACAGAGGGGTTCTCCAACTTGGCGAAGGTATCGAAGTGCGACTGGCCAACGCGGAAAGCGGTTGCGATTTCTTCGCGAATGGTCAGCCCCTTACGGATACCGTAACTCTCTCGCGTCTCGGCGTCGTCTTTCGGCTCGGAAATCTGCGCGACCATGGCCGGCGCGATCAAGTTGCCCTCGAGGCTGAGTGAGGGCCAGGCCGACATATCGGTGATGGGTTTGCGAGCCATGGCTTACACCTCACCCGGCATCAGGACGAAGAGTCCGATCACATCGGGCGGCGTGACGGCCGCGACAGTGACGCGCGACGCAGATCCTGCTGCGGAGCGCAGACGCGCATGGTCCCGCATGAGATCGTCGGCTCGCGACTGAACGAATTCGGCCAAAGGCCCGTCGAGCAGGTCGGGCAAATCCTCCCTGGCCTTCGCGATGAATCTGTCCCGTGCCGAGGGCGCCAGATCAGCTGTGGCAGCTGTGTTCAGAAGATCACGCGCGGAGTCGCCTGTTGCGATGATCTCGTCGCCCTGAAGTGCGACAAGGGCCGCCTCTTCGGCGAGAAGCAGCCGCTCCCTTCGCGCATGAACGGTCAGCTTGAACCGGATCCGCAGAAGCGCAAGACGTGTTACCTTCTGTACCGCCATCGTCGGCCAGGCGCCGACGCGGCCGATGCCCAATCCCGAGAGAGATTCCGGATCGAGGGAAGCCTCGACCAACGCCTCGGCCAGCGTTGCCGTCAGGGGGTGTGTCCGGGTCAGAAGCGACGTGCCAGATGGCGCCGGTTCCGCCATGGCGAGGCGGACCGAGCCTGTCATGCCGCGTTCACCCAGCCGATCCTTAAGGCCCTTGTCCAGTGCGTGAACATGGGCAAGCAAGAGGGATTTTCTAGGCTCGAGTGGTACACCAAAGCGGGACATCGCACGCTCGATGAACAGCTTCACATCAGCTGGTGAGCCAAGCAGGGTCTGCACCTTCTCCCATTCCGGGGCGACCTCCTGCGGCTTCATCGCGTTCTGAGCAAACCGGGCGCGGGATTTCTTTTCGTTTTCCGCGACGTCACGCCAGCGCGCCTCCACCGCCTTCGTGCCATCGTCAAGGCGCAGGTCGAGAGAAAGCTGTTGGGTTCCGCCCCGACGCAGCATCATCGATGCCATCAGGGCATCTGTAACCGGGCCGCGCTCATCTGGAAGCGGAACGGTCACACCCGTCGCTCTGCGGATTTCCCCGGCCTTGCGGAGAATTACCTCCAGCACGGCGCCGTCAATGGCGCTGTCCGGCGAGAACATCATGATCGACCGGACGAGTTCGGCCGGTTGGCCAAAGCGATCCACACGGCCTTCCCGCTGCTGGTGCCGCGTCGGGTTCCATGACAGGTCGTAGTGGATGACCGCGTCGAACAGCTGCTGCAGGTTGATGCCCTCTGACAGGCAGTCGGTGGCAACGAGGATGCGCTGGGTTTCCTTTTCATCGTCGGCGGGCGCCATGTCGGCCACACGATCGCGGCGTTCATCCGGGGTCAGAACGCCCGTCACCGCTTCGACGATCAGCTTCGGAAACGCGTTGCGCAACGCATCGCGGACATGCTCGGCTGTGGCCAGATAGCGGCAGAAGACGACCGGGTTTGCCCCTTTCTTGATGAGCGGTCTCAGGGCATCAACGAGGGCCGCGAGCTTCGGATCGGGTTTGGGGAGCAACTCTTCGGCTTGCGTCACCAGAGCGAAAAGTGCCGGATCGGCATCGAACACTGTGCTCGGCTCGATATCCACGGCGTCTTCGTCATCCCCATCCTCGTCGTAGATCTGAGGCTCGAGACGCTCTGCCTCATTGGACAAACGATTCCGCAAGGCGCTCAGGGCGGCCGCGGGAGAAGATCCAACACAGCGCATCAGCGCGAGCGTGCCCCAGAAGGCAAGCCGCCGCTCGCGCTGACCGGTCCCGGCCCGGGAGACAACGCCAAGGCAGTAGTCGAGCACGGCTTCCTGAAAATCGAGATGATCCTGCGACAGACGGTAGGGAAACTCGGTCGTTTCGTGCTTCGGAAAAGCACGATCCTCGTGCCATTCTCCGTCGACCAGATCGATCCGCCGGCGCTGGACGAAATGCCGAGCCAGGCGCTCACGGTAGCGCGCGTCGTCAAAGTGCATCGATCCGAAAGATTGATCGATCAGGGTCAGCAGCCTGCCAAAGGCTTCCTCGTCCCCTGAGTGCGGGGTGGCCGTTAGAAGGATCAGTCGCCGGTCGGAATGCCGCGCAAGCCCGGAGAGGAGTTCGAAACGCTGCTGTTTGCCCTTGTGAGTGCCCACGCAGGCATGCGCTTCGTCAACGATCACAAAATCCGGGCAGGCCCGGGCAAAGCCCTCGCGACGCTTTTCCGCCTTGATGTAGTCGAGGCTGACGACCGTGTAGGGATAGGCGTCGAAGAGCGTCTGCGCGAGGGGAAGGCCTCGTTCCAGACGGGCGGCGCTGCCGGAAGTGACGGTTACAGCCTCGATCCCGAAGCGAGACTTAAGTTCCAGCACCCATTGCTCGACGAGATGCGGAGGGCAGAGCACCGAGAAGGCATCTACCTCACCCCGGTCCATCAGTTCACGCAGGATAAGGCCTGCCTCGATTGTCTTCCCGATCCCCACGTCGTCCGCGATCAGCAAACGTGGCACCTGCAAGCGAAGGGCCATCAGCAAAGGAACGAGTTGGTAAGTCCTGGGCTCGAAGGCTAGCTGCGCAGCGGAACGGAAGGGGCCAGCGCCACGCCGGAGTGCCAGACGCATTGCGTCTGCCAACAGCGCTGCCTTCGATTGGACGGTTGTTGCAGCATCAGCCGGCAGGTCGAAGCGGGCCGTAGCGACCGGGGACAATTCCAGAGTGGGATCAAGAATGACCGTGTCGTTTTCGCTTCCTGAAAGGGGGCGGAGCGCCAGGATGCCTTCGCGCGGGGAAGGCAAGGCTACCCATTCGCGTCCTCGGGCGCGCACAAGATCTCCAGGGGCGAAACTCACAGTCATTAAATCAATCCTTGAACATCGAAATCATTGCGTCGGGTACAGCCGCCGCGCTCGTCTCTGATAACTCGAACAGTGTCCAACCTTTGGCTTCGGCGATATCAAGCGCCGCACCGCTCAACGGAGACGTCGCTGCGGCGACAAAATGGCTGCGCCAAACGAAGGGTATTTCTTGATCACCGAAACTGACGGGTGTGGCATCGGGCGCCGGGATCCCTGCGTCCCTGAGGGCGGCTTCCCATCCTCCGTTTCCGTTCGATTGCGACGGAGCAGCCGCCAGAACGACTTGGCCTCGGGCCAAGTCGATTAGCATCTGTTTCGCCTCGATGCTCGTGCGGTCGATCAGCTCATGGTCGGGCTGGTTGAAGTAGGAGAGCAGGCAACGATAACAGCCGCGGACGCAAGCCTCACCTTCCCGCTCCACTAGGAGATTGGCGTCACCCGCGGTGATTGCTTCATCGACCCCGTCGAAATGCATCAGAGTCAGTACCTCTCGCGCCACTTTTCCTAATGCCTCGGGCTCTTCCACCAGTCGGCTCAGCACTCCAGCTCCGCCCTCTGTGGCTTCATAGGCCAGAATGGATCGGCGATTGTCGCGGGCTGGGAGCGGCTCGCCGAGAATCTCACCTTCCTCCAACTGGAACACGACCTCGATCCCGCGCATAAGGGCGTGTTGCACGGTCGCGATAGTCTCGGGAGCATAGGTTTCCGGTTCGCGGAAGCGGAGCAGCAGCGCATTTTTACGGTCACGCACAATCGGAACGATCCGAACTGGCCTGACGACGTCCGGCGGCACATCAACCTCCGGATCCTCCTCTTCGGACTTGGCCCAGTAGCCGCTCCGCGGGTCGATGTGGAAGCCGAAGACGGTCTGGTTCTTACGCCGCTTCAGCCCCTTGTTGATCCGGCTGATTTCGGCGCTGTTGGCATACTGCAGGGCGAGGATGGAGGTCTCGCCGCAGCGGAAATCGGCCTCGGTGATCTGTACCCGACCATCCCGTTTCGGCCAGGAGAAAACGGTCTGGATGTCGAAACCCTGACGGACCCGTTCCTCATCATTCGCGGTGATCCTGTCGGCGGGCGCAGCTTCCACATTGTCGATGCGGAGCGTGCGCTTCACCGGGACTTCGCCAGCCATTGTCGCATCGCAGGCATGGCATCGATCGACCTCACCTTCATGGCAGGCGCCACAGTTCGGACAAATGTAGATGTCCTTCGTGGCCAGTTCCGACCCGTCGCCAGTGCGGACTTCCGGCGGCAACTTCGCCTTCATGACCCGATAGGCACGGCCTTCGTGATAAATCAGGCTGCGCGGCCCGAATTCCGAAATCGCTAGGAAGCGGGCGCGCTGGAGGAAGGAGCCGGTCTTTGCCTCGCCCGGAATGAAGGCGTAGAGCGGCAGGCGGGGGAAATTGTAGCCCGGCAGGAAGCCCTCAGTCGCAAGATAGCGATAGGAATAGAAATCCGACCCGCTCGACTCACCACCCCGTTCGAGGATGGCGATCTGGTCGCTCGCCTGCATCTGCGCGGCCTTGATCTTGCGCCGGTCCGCGCCGGAAAGTCCGGCGATTTCGGAGCGAGCATTGGCTTCCCTCAACTGGGTTCGGGCAGAATTGTACAGTTCCCGCCAGCGGCCGAAGGCGTGATCGAACTCTTGCGGCGCCTGTCTGGCAACCTCGAGCACGAAGTCGTCCGGACCGCCCATCCATGACGGTTTGCGCCCTGACACCGCAGCAAGAATCTGATCGAGTACCCGCTTCATAGGAGCACATGCTGAAACCACGAGGCCGGGCTGGTTTATGACGTCGAGCACTTCCTGCTTCAGTGGATAGTTTGCCATGCCGAGGTCGAGGATCTCCGGAATGTCCGGGGAGAGCGCCAGCTTCGCCTCGGCGAGCCAGACGGCGTGCAGATGCGAGCGCACCAATTCTTCGTTGGTGATGTCGAGTGCCGGGGGGCGCACGACACCGGCCACCATGTCGTTACGTCGTTCGAAGAAATACTGATCGTGTGGCGACTGGGCGGCACAATAGGTCACGATGATGGCAGCCTGACCCGACCGTCCGGCACGACCGGCACGCTGAGCATAGTTGGCTGGGGTCGGTGGCACGTTGCGCAGATAGACGGCGTTCAGAGCCGAAATGTCGACGCCGAGTTCCATCGTCGGCGAGCAAAAGAGAGCCGGCAGGAACTGATCGGATTCGCCAGCCGCTTTGATTTCAGCGACATTCTCCTCGAGCTTTGCCTGATCGTCGTCTTCGAAACGGAAACGCCATTCCCGCCATTCCCGCTGCTTTTGCGAAACCTGAGCCGTATGCTCGCGACCTTCGAGGCCCCAATAGGTGCTCTGGCCCCGTCGTTCCAAGTCGAGAGCGATGGCATGATAGAGGTCGTGGAAGTACTGGTTCCCCTGGGCCTCGCCGCTGCGGATCGCTTCGCCGGGTATCAAACGGACCGCTGACGGCGAGAGGCGCCAGCCGTGGAGATCGGCCTCGATCTCGACGCGGGAAACAAGCCCTTCGCGGGCCAGAAGTTCCATCAGGCCGGTCATAACGGTCAGGTAGTCGGTTTTGTTGAGCTTCGTACCGATGACACTCTTGCGGTTGATGAGCCGACCGATACGGGAGTTATGCCCCCCACGGATAATGGTCTGCTCTTCCCGCAGGCTGACCCGATCCTTGCCAGGCGCCTGCAGAAACAGCGTCGTTCTGCTCCTGGGCGTCTCCTTCTGATCAATTGCCCATGGATCTCGAAGAAGGTTCCGGGATTTTTGGGCGACGGTATCGAGAACCGTCAGATCGAGCGCCTCGGTGCTGACCGCCAGTCCCTCGAGCATCGCCCCGAGAACTTCCCGGAGCACCTTCTTTCGCGCTTTCGTGTTGAGGGCTCCAAGATCAGGAAGCACGGCGCCCAGGTTCTCGCCATCGGCGGCGATGTCATCGAGCCCGACGAACTCCACATCGATGAGTTTGAGTACCGAGAGGCTGGGATTTGTATAGCGCCACCCTCTGCGCAAGTCGGTCCAGACGCGATGCGCAAGAACTTTGGCCAACGCGCGCTGGGCGTCTTCTCGAACGACGGCACCCCCGTCAGGGTCCAGCATCCAGTGGATTCGTGAATCCTTGTTCGATGCGGTGAAGCCGAGTGCCTTGACCACGCGCAGACCAAACTCGTCCTCGGTCATTCCGTCGTCGCCGGCATCGAGGACAGCCCGGAGAATTGCCCCGCGAAGGAGGCTGACGAAGAGAAAATCGTTGAAGTGCCCTGCCTGTAACGCAGCGTCCTGCCGGTTGTCGGTAAAGCCGAGGAGCTTGCGCTTCTTCGAGGGGACGCCGCTGTCGTCACCGTTCATCCACTCGAGCGCGGTCGAGACGAGCAGTGTGGTGGCCGAGCTTCGGCCTTCGCCCGACAGGCCGGCAAGTTTGCTGCGTTCCCGCATGCTGGGATGCGGCTGATCGAGGCAGCAGGGGCAGAAGCCGAACCGGCCCGGGATGAACCAGAAGCTCGCACCAGACGGGCTGTACCGCCCATCCGGACTCACCGTTATCATCTCCGGCATCCGGCCTTTCCGGTTCGAGCGAAGACGCTCGATGCCGTTGCGTTCTTCGCGCCAGTCTTCCGGGTAAGTCTCGATCTCGCCAGTGAAAGCGTAGTCGGGGTCTCCGTCACCGGTCGGCGTCAGATATCCCGCGACATCGCCATCCTGATCGTCGATTGGCGTGTCGTCGATACTTCGAGGCAGGAAGCGGATTCCATCCGCGTCCTCGGTCCTTGTGACGACATGCACCTCATGACCGCATTCCCGACAGAACCGCGTCGGATAGAGACGGTGACCAGGCGCATCAGGGTCTTCGAGCTGACCTTCGAACAGAACCCGCCGAGGGCGCTCAGTCAGAGTCGTGAAAATCTCCCCTGCGCCGGAGATGAACCGATGCAGCTTGAAGGCAAGAAACGCCGCTGTTCCCGATCCGCCTCGTTCCGTCTCAGGCAGGCTGACTCTGGTCAGAAATCGTTCAAGAGCGGCCCGGCATGTTTCTGCATCGACACCGGCATCCTGTGACAACAGTTCGACCGCTTCTCCGAAGGGGATGGGTTTCTTCCGTTTGAGTTCCTGACCGTCCTCGAGACCGATTGCGAGCTCAGCCCAAACCGCCAGCGGATGGCTCCTCAACATCTCGTCTGTGAGCGTTTCGGGTAGGTGCTTCTCGACAACCGGCGCGAGTTTTGGCCGGATATCTTGGAGTTTCAGCGTATCGTCCGTAGCGCGCTGGAGAGACTCGTCGATGACCGCCTCGGGGCCGATCATGGTCCCGAACAGGCGGGAAGCAACATCGGCGACGGCTTTGGCCCGGCCCGCATCCGATCCTTCGCTGGCCATGGTGGCCGAGGTTCCGATACAGACCGGAGCCTTGTCCGGCGCACAACGGTTCCGCAATCGTCGAACAAGGATCGCCACATCCGCGCCTTGGCGACCGCGGTAGGTATGCAACTCGTCGAGGACAATGAACTCGAGTCCGTTGGCGTTGTCGATGACCCTGGTGTCCAGCTCGTCCTGGCGGGTCAATAGAAGCTCCGCCATCATGAAGTTCGTGAGCAGAATATCCGGCGGGTTCTCGGCGATCCGCTGGCGCTCCTCTTTGCTTTCCTGGCCGGTGTAGCGCCGCACGACGGGCTTCTGGTCTTCGGGCAGACCCGACTGCGAGATGAACTTCTCGATCTCCTTGATCTGGCTGTTCGCGAGTGCGTTCATCGGATAGACGATGATCGCCCTCGTCTTGCGCGGCCGCCCGGCCTTACGGGCCCCCACGATGGCATCGACGATCGGCACGAAGAAGCAGAGCGATTTCCCCGAGCCAGTTCCAGTTGTCACCACGAAGCTCTGACCTGCACGCGCCTTGGCGATGGCTTGGGCCTGATGGCGGTGAAACCGAAGCGGTGTTTCCCCGAACCGAAAGATCTTGCCGGTGGCGTCGTCGAGGTCCCCTGACGCGACGAGTTCATCCACCGTAGGCCCCGAGAGGAAACGTGGGTTTAGCGACAGAAGCGCTTCGGGCCAGAACCGCCCAATATCGTACTGCCGCCCGATTTCGAGACCCAGATCCTCGGCACGAATAGTGCTGAAGGATCGCGAGAACCGAGCATAGGAGTCGATGAGGTGATGGTCGAACTCAAAGGCCTTCATGGAACTACCTCGCTAACACCGGCCATTTTCCTGCCGGCCGAGCAACTCTTCCCGGTTCAGGAGTACGATCTGTTGGTCTTGTGGTCGCCGCGCTGACGGATCGGTATCAAGGCCGAGCCGCTTCAGGGCGTAGTAGAGCATTGACTTCCGGACCTTGATCTCGGTTTTCCCCTCCTGGTCCATGCCGTAGTCCAGGCAGATCACCTGCTTCTGGGCGACCGAGAGCTCGGGGTGCGGTGCGATCTCGAGAAAGATTTCGGAATGCCAGTCGGCGTCCTGTTCGCTGCTTGATGCAGCGGGGTGGAACTGCTGGTCCTCGCGGATTTCAATAATGCGGGAGAGCAGGAAATCCTTGAAAGCCCCATCGCGGCGGCAAAAGGCGCGGACATGCCAGCGAAACCCGTCGAAGGCATAGGCGTGAGGCTCGATCCAGCGCCACTCCGGCTCTGGATTGCTCATGGACTGATATCGGATCTCGATCGCCCGAGCATGGTCGACGGCATAGATGATCGCCCTGAGGACCTCGGGCCGGATCCCCCGTGCGGGTGTTGGCGACACATGGAAGGGCGGGATCGTTCGCAGCCAAGATGCCGCAGGATCGAGGATGCCCGCGCGTATCGAGAGAAGCGGAGTCAGATAGCTCTCGGCCGAGATATCAAGAAAGACGGCCTTGAAACTTTCGGCACACCGGTAGGTCTTCTCGACACTGTCATAGATGAGGTTGTGGGGCGCAAGCTCCTGGTAGGCCTTGAAGTCCTGGGAGGCTTGCGTCTGCGATACGCCGAAGCGCTCAATCAGGTCGGACCTGTTAAGACGCCCGTGCCAGTATGCGCGGAACTCAATGAACTCGAAGCGAGCCTCTACGCCATGTTTGAGCTTGCCGCCAATCACGCGTCCCTACAGATTCTGATCCAAACAGTTTCTGTATTGACAGTGCGCGCGATTGCGCCACCTGTAAACCCGATCAAAGAGTGAACATGTTTGCGTAAGGCTTCGCACTGCTGCGGTTCGTCCGACGCCAGCCACCGAGATTTGGTGAGCCTTGCCGGGTCTTTGGCTCATCTCCAGCAAGAACAGGCGTGCCGAGTCGAGCCATCCCCCGGCACGCCTGAAGTGTGACGCGACCACGATTGCGATCGCGCAGCCGGCGAAAACTCGAGCCGGCCTGGTGGGCTCCGCGCGGGTTCGCCGCCATCCCCACCGCCGCGCTCGATCCGTCCCACAGTGCGGCGTCTCCCACGGTCCCCGCGCTTATCGGGTCCGGGTCCCCATCGGTCGTGCCTCGACTATGCCGTGTCCGGCGGCAGGGTCGAGGTCATCTCGGCGATCGCCTGGAACTCGTCGAGGAATTCCGGACGGTGCTGCATCAGATAACGGACGTCCCGCGCGTTCCCAAGCAGCTTCGCGAGGTAGCCCTTGATGACGGTCAGTTGCAGGTGATCCTGCCCGTACGTTTCCTGGATGGAGGTGATCGACTCCTGGAGGCGCGCCAGCTCATTCTCCATCCGGGCCATCGCCTCCGGCGTGATGCCCTTGATGCGCTTGGGTTTCGAACCTTCCGCAAGCTGCGTCTGTGGCGTGCCAGCCAGGATCGCCGAGGCATAGGCGACCGAGTAATTGTTGGCGTTGACCAGCAACTCGGCGGCCTCAATCTGGCGCAGTGGTTTCATTTTCCGGAGGATTTCGAACACGGCCATCGGACAGGGTTTGTCCTTGAGGATGGCGACCGTCTCCTCGCAGATCCCATCCAGCATGCGGACCTTGCGCCGAACGCTCTGGGGATTGATGTCCAGCGCCTTGGCGATCTTTTCTTCCGGGACGCCGCGCTCGATGGCGCGCAGGATCATCTTGTGCTCCTGGACCGGAGACAACCGGCTGATCCGCTTGTTGTAGGTGAAGGCCTCGTCGTCGGTGGAGACCAGACATTCGACAGTTTCAATGCCGAGGTCCTTCAGCACCTCGATCCGAAGGTGCCCGTCCAGCAGCAGGAAGGTGTCCGGATTTGCGGGGTCACGGGCGACGACGGGCGGCTCCACAAGCCCCACCTCGCGGACCGAGGCGGTGATCTGCTGGTATTTCTTGCTCGACTTCGTGGTCGCCCGGAGCACCCGCACGGGGAGAAGGGCGTCCACAGCCAGGGTCACGCAGTCGTTTTCGAAGCCGTGGACGACGACATCCGGGCGGCGGCGATCCTTCCGTTTCATGCCTCCGGCCTCGCCTGTTCCTCCAGGTATGTGGGCATCATGTCGAGGCCCTCGGCGCGCAGCAGAGTCAGGAAGTTCTCGTCGCTCCGGAGCGCACGGAACGCCTCGACGACGAAGAGCAGCCGGCCTTGCGTCAGTTCCGCCTTCTTGATCATCAGCTTCTGACGGTCGGCTTCCTGACGGTAGGCGCGCACCAGTGCATCGCTGGTCAGGGGGCGCCTGGCGCGGTCCTTGCGGCCGAAGGGCGTTTCATCGACACGCGGCCCGCGACGTTGACGCCGTTCAAGCAGACGCCGCACGGCCGCGAACTTCTTCCCGCGCAGTTTTTTCTCCGTATAGGCCTCCATCAGTGCGCGCTGGGCGCCCTCATCGTCGGCCTTGGAGATCTCGATCGCGAGGTTCAGCGGCAGAAGGCCGGTCTCGACCGCAGACACGAGACGCTGCTCTCCACGCTCGAGCAGCCCGGCGATCATGTTGACGTATTCGGAACTGACGCCGATCTTGTCGGCGATCTCGCGATCGTTGTAGCCGCGCTTCCGGAGCGCGCCGATCTCCTGCATCAGGTCGATTGCACGATGCTGACGCCGCGCGCAGTTCTCGACCAGGCTCATGACGAGGCAGTCGCTCTCGTCAGCATCGATCACGATGGCCGGGATAGCGTCCTGCTTCAACTCGATGAACGCCTCCAACCGCCCCTGGCCACAGACGAGATCGTACTCCACGGGGTCCGTACCAGGACGCTCCGTCACGGTGATCGGGCGCTTGAGGCCGATCCGCGCGATGTTCTCTACCATTTCCTCGAAGGTTCGCCGGTTGCGCACCCGAGGATTGAGGACACGGATCCTGTCGGTCGGGATGAGCGTCACATGCTTGTGGGCATCGGTCGGGATGTCTTCCGGCATCAGGCCACCTCCGAAAATCTGGCCCTGCCGGCCATTGCGAAGAAGAAGTCGAGCGTGTCGAAGCGGTAGGCGTCGAGAGACAGGCCGTTCTGCTCGGCCAGTCGAAGCCGCTCCGCGGTCATGTCGATGCTCGGGAGGACGTAGTAGTCACGCGGCGCCGCGTTCAGTTCGTCCATGCGTATGGCGATCGTGATGTCCGGCAGAAGCCCCGTGTCGAGGCGGATGCGCCAGCGCAGCGAGCCTGCCGCGGTTTCGAAGCACCGCGACAGCACGACGGACACCGAGAACTCGCCGTTGACGGTTAGAAGCTGGGTTTGGGGATCCTGAACGGCACTGCCGCCGGCGCTTTCGATCCCGGCGACAATCCCGGACACGATCTGCGGGTGTGCCTCGCGGAGCTTTCGGTTGATCTCGATGTAACGGCAGTCCCGGTCGGGCTGATATCCGACCAGCGCGTAGGCGCGCAGCAGGCTGCCGAACCGCGACCGATATGCGCTCGACTACGGAACGTCCTCGTGCTCGTCGATGATCAGCCCGGAAAGGAAGCCCTTCCGGGCAAGCAGGGCACGGAGCGCTTCGAGCAGCTCCCCGTCGGTCAGATGGCGGCTGCGCGCATCGACGATCTCCCGTGCCCGCAGAAACAACGCCTTGTCGACGATGGAAGGATAGACGCCGTCGGCGCGAATCCACATGTCTCGCGGGTTCACGACCCGGCGCTGCTTCAGCTTGAAGGACACCTTGTTGTAGACGTTGTTGCCGATGTATTTCTCGTTCGTCAGAACTTGATGGACGGTTGCCCGCGTCCATGGCCGCGCCAGGTCCGTCAGATGCCCCTCGGCGTTCAAGATCTCCGCGATCTCGCGTTCGGAGCGGCCGTCCTCGACGAAACTCCGATACATGCGCCGCACGACGTCCTGCTCCCGCTCGGGGCCCGGCACAAGAACGACGCGGTCGGTCTGGATGCTTTTCTGTTCGCCGCGGGACAGTTCGCCCTTTGCGTTGCCGTGCTCGTCGATCAGCACGCGCCGCAGCCCGTATCCGGCAGCGCCGCCCTGGCGATAGCCCAATTCCACCAGGCGGCATTGACCGGCGAAAACCTTGACCGAGAGCTCGCCGCTGTATTCGCCGGCCATGACGCGCTTGACGGTCTTGAGGAGGTTCGAGCCGATGCTGCCGTCGTTCTCGAACTGCTCACCGCAATAGTGGACACGGATCCCGGCGCGGGAACAGACGTGCTCGTGATAGGCGCCCTCGTCGGCATCCTGAAACCGGCCCCAGCGGCTTACGTCATAGACGAGGATCGCCTTGAAATCGGCCTGGCCGGATTGGACCTCGGCCATCAGGGTCTGCAATGCCTCGCGCCCGTCGATGCGCAGGCCGCTACGGCCGGAATCCTCGAAGACCCGCAGGATCTGCAGGCCGCGGGCGGTGGCGTAATTGCGGATCACATCGAGCTGGTTCTCGGTCGAATACTTCTGGTGATCGGTCGACATCCGGACATAGGCGACCGCGGGCACTTCCGTTTCGGGCGGCCCGTCGCTTTTGTCTGAATTGGTCGTCCAACGACCGCCCAAGCACGCATCTCCTCGTTATTGCTGGCCAATCCATCGCTATCGCCTGAATCCAGGGCTGAATCCCTCGCATCCATGTAAAGCAAGGGAGGCCGGAATGTCGTTTCCGAAAAAGGGCAAGTTCTTTCCAAAGGAAAACCGATATACTGGTAATGGTGGCAACGAGACGGATGGCTGCTTTGTCGATGAAATCGCATCTGCGCTGAGGCGATCGCTCGGCGACAGCCGGGCGGGGATCAAGACGGTTGCATCCTGGACCGGCGCCAACGAGAAGACGGTGAAGAACTGGTTCGCCGGCAGATACGGGCCGAGCGGGGAACATCTCGTCGCACTCTCGCGGCACTCTGACGAGGTGCTGGGCACGTTCCTGGCCATGGCGGGCCGCGAGAACCTCATGGTGGCCACCAAGCTCGTGGCGGCGGAACGCGCGATTGCCGAGCTTCTTGTTGAGGTGCGGCGGCTGAACGGCGACAGCGGCCGCTAAACCTTCCAAGGAGGTCCTGATCAGACAGACGCACGCTGGCTAGATGCTGTCTGCGGAGTCTGTTAAACATCAATGGATAGTAGGGAAGCGCATCACGAATCGCGAGCTCGGAGGGTAGCAGGGGGAATGGCGGACTGGTCGCGTTTGCTTTTTGCGAAGCGCTTTGGGGATCTGCTTGAGCGCCCGAAGCCCGACGGCAAGCCGAAAGGGCCAGACTTTGCCGAAGGACAGTTCCGTCTGCCTCAGGAGCGCGATCACGACCGCATCCTGTTCTCCACACCCTTTCGCCGGATGGGCGACAAGACCCAAGTGTTTCCGCTTGAGAGCATCGAGAGTATCAGGACCCGACTGACGCACTCGTACGAGGTTGCCAACCTTGCGCGCTCACTGGGTGTCGAGATTGCTGTATTGCTCAAAGACAAGCTACCGGACGATGCTCTCAGGACGGTCCCAGCGACGCTTGCGGCCGTGGGGCTTGCTCATGATATTGGTAACCCGCCGTTTGGCCATCAGGGAGAGAATGCCATTCGCGCGTGGTTTCAACGGAACTCGAACGCTCTTTTCGAACCGCCGAAGTCCGGTGAACCTGAAGAAATTGCGGGTGACGTTTCTCGGCTGACAGAGCAGCACAGGAATGACTTCCTGCAATTTGAAGGCAACGCCCAAACACTTCGTGTGCTCACAAAGCTGCAGGTCATTGGTGACGACCTTGGTCTTAATTTGACCTTGGGCACGCTGGCTGCCCTCATGAAATACGTCGCTTCGTCCGACAAAATCGACAAGGGCAAACAGGCGCGCAAAAAAGTCGGGTTCTTCGCCTCTGAACAGAAATTAGTTGAGCGAATACGGAGTGAAGTCGGCTTGGACGGCGACGCTCGTCACCCGCTCGCGTTGGTGATGGAGGCATGCGATGATATCGCATACTCTGTGCTTGACGCGGAGGACGCGATCAAGAAGGGACTGGCGTCCCTTAACGATCTTTTGGCTTCCCTAGAGTACCATCCGGATGGACAAGACAAGGTTGATCCGCTCGTTCGTCATCTTTGTGATCTATCGCGCTGGGAGTATGATGCGCTCCGAAGGCAGAAGCAGCACCCCAGTGAGTTGCAGGACGTGGCGACGCAGAAGTTCCGGGTACATGCGATCCACCTCATGGTTTCTGCTGTCGCGCAGGCGTTCAAGGACAACTATGAGAACATCGTCAACGGAAACTTTGACGGAGAACTGATCAAAATGTCCCCGGCGGCGGTTCTGTGCGATGCGCTGAAAGACTTCGATCGACAGAATGCGTTTAGCCACAAGTCAGTTCTCGAGATCGAATTGAATGGATACAACACGCTCAACCGTCTCATGGATTTTCTGTGGATCGGGATAAGCGAGCGAAAGGACTATAAGAATCTCGACAGCAAGCGGACTTCGCCATTCTCTGCCTATGTGTACAGCCGGATTTCCAAGAATTATCGCCGGATTTTTGAGGGGAAGGTCGTCCAATATCACCCTGATGCTGGCCTGCCAACCCGGTACAAGGAAATGCAGCTCCTGACCGACATGGTGTCAGGGATGACGGATCAGTTCTGCATCGATCTGCATGATGACCTGTTGAAACACTATCGTGAAATGCGCCCGGTCAATGGAACACCTTCTTGAAAAAAGAGTTCGGTACTTCCTGAACTCACCGTATCGTGGGCGCGAGGACGTGCGACGCACATTGAAGGAGCTTCGCGCGCACGGTCACCTTGTGCTTATCGGAGGAATGCTGCGCGATGTCGCTATGTTCGGGAACGCCGGGTTCAAATCCGATCTCGATTTCGTCATCGATCCATACGACTTGGCGGCATTCGAGAAACAAATGCATGCTATCGGTGCGCGCGTAAATCGGTTTGGTGGCTATGCGCTTCCATCAAAAAAATGGCAAATAGATGTATGGCCCCTACAGCGCACTTGGGCACATCTACAAGGACATGTTCGGGTCCGTACGGTCGGAGACTTGCGAGACGTCACGTTCTTTAGTTGTGACGCCATCATCTATGATCTTGCGCATAAAAGGTTGTGTGCAAAGCCCGGTTACTTTGATGACCTGGATCGCAAGATGCTGGAGATCAATCTCCGACCCAACCCAAACCCCAAGGGTAATGCCGTTCGAGCATTTCGCTATGCCTTGATCAAAGGGTTCCATTGGGGGCCAAACCTTTCGCGGTTCGTGGCAGAGACAATTGACGAATTCGGATGGAATGCACTCCGGGAGAGCGAGATCCGCTCCTTCAAGACCCGATACCTTGACACGCTTGAGGTAAGCGCGTTGAAGCGAGAGTTGGATCATCATCTTTCGACGAGCGACGGTCTGTTCGACCCATCGACTTTCCAGCGAAATGTTCAGTTGCAGTTGCCGTACGCCCAATAGCAGATCTGGCCGCACCACTTGTGTTCGCAGGGTTTCGCATTCGTCACATGCGGTCCGACATCACCACGGGAGAGAGTTGGGCGCCTGAGTCATCCGCTCCGCCATTTGCCGTCCATTGCGCGATGCAGCCCCCTATGCGTTAGGTCGTTCCGGCAGTGCTGTGACGCGTTTTGCTGTCGCAACAATTGCGTCTTCTGCACGCCGTGGCGACCCGCTGAGCGCCCTTTTTGGCTTTTGCGCTTGTCGCCCTTCGCTGCGTGCCAGGTTCAGGCTTCTTTCTTTGCGGGCGTCAGCAGTTCCAGGCCGGAAAGCGGACCGCCGAGCTCCATTAGCCGACCGGCTTGTGCGAGGGGGCCAAGCGGAACGGGGTGAAGTCCGAGCTCAACGATGAGGTCTGCGACTGAAGCCACAGCCGAGGCGTCGTCGCCGGCAACGAAAAGGACACGCTCCATGCCTTCAGGACGAGGCGCGAACATCGTCGTGAACGGCAGCGTGTTGAACGCTTTTACCACGCGGGCCCCTGGCGCCAGTCGAGCGACGATCTCACTGCCCGAGTCGCCTTTCAAATCGTCGATGAGCGCTTCGGGCGGGAAGCGCAGGAAGATGTTCGTCGCGTCGACGAGGATCCGGCCGTCCTTTGGACCGCCGGACTTCAGCACATCCCCGATCTTCGTCCATGGCACAGTGAGAAAGACGAGATCGCAGGCGAGAGTTGCCGATGTGGAGCTGGGCGTCACCTTGGCAGTCGACGCGCCCAGGCTTTCAGCCACGCTCTCCGGTCCCCGGCTGTTTGCGAGGAGAACCTGATGACCCTTCGCTGCAAGCCTGGTGGCGAGGGTCTTTCCAACCATGCCAGCGCCGATGATTCCGATTTTCACTTCGTGTCCCCCGAGATGATCGAGCCTCTAGAACCTGACGGGATACGGATACAGAATGTCAGGGGGTGGTGTCGCAGGCCATTCCTCTGAAAGGCCTGCCTTGTTTGGATCAGACTTGTGCATACCCGCCGTCGGCGAACACCTCGCTTCCGGTCATGAAGCTGCTGTCGCCACTGGCGAGAAATGCCGCGACGCTGGCGATTTCAGTCGTGTCGCCCATCCGTCCAAGCGGGGACTGTTCCTGAAAGCCAGCAACGATTTCATCCCCAGCGCCCGTGCTTTCGAACATGGACATGACTTTCTCTGTCTCCGTCGCCCCGGGCGACAGGACATTGACCCGGATCCCGGTGCCTTTGAGATCGAGCGCCCAGCTACGGGCAAGGTTCCGAATGGCCGCCTTCGAGGCGCTGTAAACGCTCATCGCAGCCGTTCCCATCGATCCGGTGGTAGAGCCGGTCAGGATGATTGACGCGCCCGGTTTCATCAGCGGGAGCGCCTTCTGAACCGTGAAAAGCGTGCCTTTGACATTGATGTCGAAGGTCCAGTCAACATGTTCCGGCGTGATCTCGCCAAGCGGCGCGAAATCGCCAACGCCCGCATTGGCAAAGACGATTTCGATACTGCCTCGTTCGGATTTGACCGTTTCGATGAGCCGGTCGAGATCCTCCAGCCTTGTGGTATCCCCCCGGACGGCGCGCGCGTTTGATCCAAGCTCAGACATGGCGGCGTCCAACGCCTCCTGCCGCCGCCCAAAGATGTAGACGAACGCGCCTTCGTCGATAAACCGCTTGGCGGTCGCGAGGCCAATTCCACTGGCGCCACCGGTGACAATGGCCGTTTTTCCATCAAGCTTTGTCATGATCCAATCTCCATTGTTCGAGGGTGAACAGGAGATAGGACCAGATTTCATTTTGATAAGTATGCACCTTTTGGTAAGTATCCCCGGATGAACGATATAAGCGAACACCACTCCCCTTTCATCTGCGGCTTGGACGCAGCGCTTCGGGTTGTCGGCGGAAAATGGAAGCCGCTCATCCTGTTCTTCCTAGCCAAAGATACGATGCGATACGGCGAGTTGAAGCGAGCCGTGAAAGGTGTAAGCGATAAGGTGCTGATTCAGCAGCTCAAAGAGCTGGAAGCACATGGAATCATCACGCGCACCGATTACAAAGAGATACCGCCGAGGGTGGATTATGGCCTGACACCGCTTGGCAAAGCGCTGGCCGAAGCGCTTCAGCCCTTGTGTGTTTGGGGAGAAGAAAACACTCCGGCGATCGCGGCTGTTATCGAGCCATAGGCTACGTCGCGTCGTTTCGCGAACGGCCTTCAACCGTATATTTTCAAGGCTGTCATAGCGCTGTGGCGCAGGAACGGTGCCCAGTTTCATCCCGCATGGCCCACCATCCCCGCCGATGTGCGTAGCCAACGGCCGTTACTGCGGGCGTTTGGCGGGATTGCGATGCCCGACAGCGACCCCGATCGCGACGATCATCATGCCGCCGGCCAGCAGGAAGGTGAGCTGCATCCCCGTCGCAATCGCCACGGGTGTCGCATAGCTAAAATCCTCCGTCCCCACGCCGTAGGCGAAAACGGCGCCCATGAACGATGCCCCCGCGATCAGGCCGGTGTTGCGCGACAGGGCGAGAAGTCCCGAGACCGTGCCGCGTCGGTCCTTGGGGACTTCCGCCAGCGCGGCCGTGTTGTTGGCGGCCTGGAAAAGCTGGTAGCCCGGCGTCAGAACAATGATGGAGAGCACATATCCGGCCACGCCGATCATGTTCGGCAGGACCGCCAGAAGGAAAGCCCCCGCGGCCAGGAGAGCGAGCCCCACGGCGAGCGCGCGACCTCTCCCCCAGGCGTCGACGAGCCGCCCGGCGGGAACGCCGCTGACGATGGAAATCACCGGGCCGATCGCCATGATGACCCCGACCAGCGCTTCCTCCAGGCCAAGACCGAGGCCGAGATAGAAGGGTCCGACCACCAATGTCGTCATCATGACGGCGGCGACCAGAACATTGACGAGGAGATTGGGCGCAAGGCTCCTGTTCAGCACCGACCGCCACAGGCCCGCCGAAAGCGTCTTCTGCTTGCCGGGGGCCTCCCGCAGCATTGCGATGGCAAGAACCAAGGCCAGAACCGCCAGCGGCACCTGCACCCAGAAGACGCCACGCCATCCCGTCACGGGAATCAACAGCCCGCCGAGCGACGGGCCGAGCGCCGTCCCCAGCGCAGATACCGTGCCGAGCAGCCCCATGGCGCGGCCCACGCGTGCCTCGCTCGCCGTCTGGCGCATCAGTGCCATGGCAAGCGTCATCATGAAGGCCGCGCCGATACCCTGAACCGCCCGCGCACCGACCAGCAACCAGAGGCTTGACGCCACCGCGCACATGACCGAGGCAACAGCGAAGATCGCCAGGCCGCTGACGAGCATCGGCTTCAATCCGAAATAGTCGCCGAGGCGACCCGCGATGACGACGGAGATCGTCAGGGCCGCGAGATAGGCGACGACGACCGCCTGCACCTGGGCGAACGGTGCAGAAAACGCCTGAACCAGCGTCGGCAGCGCAATATTGGCGATGCTGGTTCCGAGCGAGGCCAGAAGCACCGATAGAGCCAGCGCGATCGTGAGTCCCGATATCGACCTTGCCGATGCGTGCGTTTCCGCCTGTTCCATAGGGTTTGCCCTCTTGCCGAAATTCCGGTTCGAGAGCAGGCTGCCACTTCAAGTTGACTTGAAGTCAAGTACCGGGTTTCTCGATATGGGCGAGGCTCAGGGGACGCCGACGAGTTCGACAAGAGGAGAGCTGGCGATGAAGGATGCCACCCAATATTCGCATGACGATCCCCTTGCCCCGACCGCTGGAGGGATGTGACATACGCGATGACGCCCCCGCTTCAGGCCGCCAGATGACCTCCCATCGGGGGCCCCACACGGGGGCTGTCGAGATCGAACGTCAGAGAGGACGGTGGAGCGGAAATCCGTGCCGGCGCGCGGCAAGCGTCACGACAAAGGTCGCGATGAGCAGGACCAGAAGGCTCGGAGCGAAAGCGCCGACGCCAAGCCGGTCGAGCAGGACGCCGCCGACAAGCCCGCCCCCGGCGATGGCGGCGTTCCAGGTCGTCACCAGCATGGATTGGGCAAGATCCGCCGCCGGCCCCGCCGTCTTGGCGCTCGCCGTTTGAAACAGCGTCGCGCACCCTCCGAAAGCCAGACCCCAGACGGCGGATGCTCCATAGATGACCGTCGGCACGTCGCCCCAGATCCAGAGCGCGGCGGCGGAGAGGCCGAACAGCGCCGTGCTGAAGAGGGTCAGTTCCCGCAAGCGGCGGTCGATCAGCACGCCCACGACCCAGATGCTGACCAGCGACGCGATGCCGAAGACCAGGAGCACGGTGTCCGTCCGCGCCACCATGCCCGCAGCGTCGAGAAACGGCGCGATATAGGTGTAGAGAATGTTGTGGGCGATCACATAGGCGAGCACGACGAACAGCACCGGCCGAATTCCGGGACGCGTGAGGACGCTCATCAGCGACCGGCGCGTTTCCGTGGGCTCGCCGGCGAAGTCCGGAACTCTGGCCAGCACCCAGACAATCAGGATGACGGTGAGCCCGCTCATCAGGCCGAAGCAGGCGCGCCAGCTTATGACCGCCCCGAGGAACGTCCCCGCCGGCACGCCGAGCGAAAGCGCCAGCGGCGTTCCCGCCATGGCGACCGCAATCGCCCGGCCCTTGAGATGTTCGGGCGCCATGCGCGCGGCATAGCCGGCAGCCAGCGCCCAGAGCAGTCCTGCCGAAACGCCGGCCACGAAGCGCGCAGCCAGCGTCAGCCCATAGCTGCCGGAGACGGCGGTGAGCGTGTTCGCCACCAGGAATCCGCCGATCGCTGCGAGCAGTAGCGGACGGCGGCGGACCCCTTGCGTAAAGACCGTCAACGGGATTGCCGCCATGAGCGAGCCCACGGCGTAGACGGTGACAAGTTGCCCCGCCGCCGCCTCCGAGATGCCGAGGCCGGCGCCGATCTGGGGCAGAAGGCCCGCGGGCAAGGCCTCGGTCAGGATGGTGACGAAGGCCGCCATGGACAGCGCGAGCAGGCCGCCCCAGGGCAGGCGGTCCGACGCAGGCGATGACGTCTCAGCGCCCGAGGGCGCACCGAGGCGATCTCCGAGCTCGGTCATCGGGCACGCCTCGCGCCGGAAATCCCGTCGACGGTCATACTCAAGACGATGGGCTGCAGAAGCGTGGAAATAACGGCCAGGAATGCCGGGACCATGGGAAACCTCGTCTGGACATTGCGATGACCGCGAAACTGGCATGCTGCCCAATCCGGAAAAACAGGCTTCAATTCCGATCACTTCGGACTAATATGTCCGCCATCATGTCGATCCCCATGGACAGCCTTGGCGCGCTCAACGCCTTCGTTCAGGCGGCGGAGGCCCGCAGTTTCACGGTTGCTGGACGCCAGCTCGGCGTGTCGTCATCGGCTGTCGGAAAGGCCGTCGCGCGGCTCGAGGACCGCCTCGGCGTGAGGCTGTTTCACCGCTCGACGCGCGCCATCACGCTGACGCCGGAAGGCCGCCTGTTCCTGGAACGCTGCCGCCGGATCTTCTGCGAGATGGAGGCGGCCGAACTGGAGCTCTCGCAGTCGCGCGCGCATCCCGGCGGCGTGCTGCGGGTCAGCCTGCCCTTGGTTGGTATGCTGATGATGCCGAGCTTGTCCGCCTTCATGCGGGCCTGGCCGGATATCGAGCTGGATCTCGACTTCACCGACCGCCTTGTCGACGTCATCGAGGAGGGCTTCGACGCGGCGATCCGCACTGGCGATCCGGACGATTCCAGATTGATGACGCGGTCGCTTGGCACGTTTCGCTACAGGCTGGTCGGCGCGCCGGGCTATTTCGAACGATACGGCGTTCCCCGCTCCCCTGCCGATCTGGCAAGTCACCGGTGCCTGCGCCACCGCTATCCCTCGACGGGCAAGCTGGAAGAGTGGTGTCTTGCCGATGAAGACGGCACCCCGGTCGAAACCATGGCAAGGGCATCCGTCTCGAGCACGATAGAGCCCCTGGTCTACATGGCCGAGCAGGGGCTGGGGCTTGCCTGCCTGCCGGATTTCGCAGTGCGCGACCGGCTCGCAACAGGCGCGCTTGTGAGCGTGCTGGATGACGCCGTCCGCCATACCGGCACGTTCCGCATCCTGTGGCCGTCGAGCCGGCATCTGTCGCCGAAGCTGCGCGTCTTCGTCGACTTCATGGCAGACAACCTTCTGTCCGGGCACTCACTGTAGCGCCAAGGCATGCCGGCGGTGCGCGGTTCACCGCCGGATCGCCCCCTCCCCGGGGCTCAGCCATTCGACAGGCGCGAAGAGATCTGGGCGAGCCATCGTCTCAACATTCGCTCGCCGGCGTCGTCCACGCCTTCCACCAGCTCCGTCTCGACAGATACGACGCGCAGCTTTGCGGCTTCGAGCAGCTCTCGCCCGCTGTCGGTCAACTCGAGTTGCTGAATGCGGCCGTGGACGGCATGGGGGTGTTTCGAGACCACGCCGGCCTTTACGAGATTGGCGACCGTGACGCCGACTGATTGCGGGGTCAGAAACGTCACCCGAGCAATATCGGCGTTCGAAAGCCCCGGATAGGCGGCGATCATCGTCATCACCGAGAATTGCGGCGGCGTTACGCCGAGATCTCCAAGCACGCGGGAGAGATGGGTCTCGTACGCATTCGCCGCCTGTCGAAGCAGATAGCCCATATAGCCATCCTCGCCACGCTTTCCCTCCCCCGGGCCAGGGAGGAAAGGACCATTTCGGGTTTCCGTCTTGTTCATAATATAAGACTTCTTATATGATGTTCGTATTCTTATAATATCGGATCCGATTGAAAAGGTCACCTCATGCCACACGAGACGAGCAGGCCCGCCTACGATGCCTTCGCGACATCTGAGGCGGCCGCCCATGACGCGCTGATCGCGCTTGGAAAGGCCGTCGACGACGGCGGGCTCGACAAGGACCTGACGGAACTCGTGAAGCTGCGCGTCTCGCAGATGAATGGCTGCGCCTTCTGCATCCAGCTTCACCTGAACATCGCCCGCAAGCTCGGTGTCGATGAGATCAAGCTCGGCCTCGTGCCGGCCTGGCGCGATGCCGGCGTCTTCTCGACGCGCGAGAAGGCGGCCCTGCGCTGGGCGAACTTGCTGACGCGGCCGAATGGCGCGGGCGCGCCGGACGAGGCCTGGGCAGCCTTGCGCGAATGCTTCGATGAGCGGGAGGCAACGTTGCTGACGGTCACGGTCGGCACGATCAACGCCTGGAACCGCATCGCCATCGGGCTGTGCTTCGACCCTCCACGTCCACAGGCCAAAGCGGAGTGATCGTGCGATGACGACAGGAACGGACATCGATTTGCGCATTGTCGATGCGGAGGACGAGGTCGCACGCTGCTTTCCGGTCATGCGCCAGTTGCGACCGCATCTCGCCTCCGAGGCGGAGTTCGTCGAACGGTGGAAGCGGCAGAAGGAGACGGGTTATCGCCTCCTCGCCTTGTGGGAGGGCGGGCGTCCGATGGCCCTGGCGGGGTTCAGGGTGCAGGAGAATCTCATCTTCGGACCGCACCTCTATGTCGACGACCTCGTGACCGATGCGCGGGAACGAAGCAGCGGTCGCGGCCGGATCCTCATGGACCGCCTGAAGGCCGAGGGGCAGCGGCTCGGGCTCGAGATGCTGATTCTGGATACCCCGCTGTCCAACGCGCTGGGTCACCGCTTCTATTTCCGCGAAGGGTTGCTCGCGCGGGCGCTGAAGTTTTCCATTTCTCTTCGGGACACTCCGGAGGATGACCGGCGATGAACATCCTTCATATCAGCGCGAGCCCGCGCGTTTCGGGGTCCTGCAGCCGCAAGGTGGGCGGCATGCTGGTGGACAGGCTGAAATCGCAGACGCACGCCGGGTCCACGCGCCGCGATCTGACGACGACGCCCCCGCCCCTGCCGGATGCCGATTTCGTCGACGCCAGCCTCCGCCGCGACGACACACGCAATGACGAGCACCGCCGAACCCTCGAACCGTCGGAAGAGCTCATCTGCGAGCTGGAGGCCGCCGACACGGTCGTGATCGACATGCCGATGCACAATTTCACCGTGCCCGCGGCATTCAAGGCCTGGATCGACATGGTTGTCCGGCCCGGTCGCACATTTGCCCTGACCCCGGAGGGCAAGGCCGGCCTGATCGCGGACCGTCCTGTCGTCCTGATCGTGGCGTGCGGGGGAAGGCTTGGCGACTCCGCCCAACCGGATTTCCTGACACCCTATGTCCGCCACGTATTCCAGACGATGGGGATTCACCGGGTCATGGCCGTCCATATGGAGGGCCTGAGCCGGGGACCGGAGGCTGTGGAGGCCGCCGAAAGACTGGCAACCGAGAGTGTCGGCGCCATCGTGGAGCAAATCTCGGCCGCACTCTCGCCGGCGCGATAGCACCGTCTTCCGGTCACAGACCCCGTGTCAGGCGCAGGGCGTCGTAGATCGCGGCGTGGGTGTTTCGCGAGGACACGGCATCGCCGATCCGGAAGAGCTGGAAGCGGCCATCCGGGTTCGTCGCGACGGTCTGCGGGGCGGATGCCCGAAGCGCCGTGTTGTCCACCTCGCCCAAATTCGACGAAAGCGGCTTGAGATCGAAATAGAGATCGTCGAGCGGGACCGTTCCGTTGTTGACGACCACCTGATCCACCTCCCTCTGGCGGGTCACCTCGCCGTAGTCGCTGCCGAGCTCGGCCAGCAGCCCGTTGCCCTTGCGGGTCACGCGCCTGAGTCGCCAGGTCACGGTAAAGCGCGTGTCGAGCGCCTGCAGGCTGCGCATATAGGGGGTGAGGTTCATCGCCATGACCTCCGGCGCGAAGCTGCGGTCGGGGGTCACGATCTCGACCCGGGCGCCGGTCGCCGCGATCATCTCGGCCGCCTGAAGGCCGGCATGGTCGCCCGCATTGTCGAAAACCAGCACCGACCGGCCCGGCTGCGCGTCGCCGGCGAGAATGTCCCAGGCGGTCACCACCAGATCCCGCCCCTCGGCCAGCGGAACCTCGTGCGGCAGGCCGCCAGTGGCGACGATCACCACGTCGGGATTGTCCGCGGCGACCGTGTCGGCCTCGGCAAAGCTGTTGAACCGGAATGTCACGCCGCGCTGCAGGCATTCCGCCATCCGCCATTCGATGATCGAGACCATCTCGCGGCGGCGGTCGGACTGCGCGGTCAGGCGGATCTGTCCGCCCGGATCGTTGGCGGCCTCGTGCACGATCACCTCGTGCCCGCGCTCGGCCGCCACGCGCGCGGCCTCCATGCCCGCAGGCCCGGCACCGACGACAGTCACCCGGCGCGGCGTTGCGGCCGGCGCGATCTCATGGGGCATGACGGTCTCGCGTCCCGTCGAGGGATTGTGGATGCACAGCGCATCCGCCCCCTGGAACCGGCGGTCGAGACAGTAATTGGCGCCGACGCAGGGACGGATGCGGTCCTCGTGCCTCGCGGCGATCTTGCGGACGATGTCGGGGTCGGCGAGATGGGCCCGCGTCATGCCCACCATGTCCAGCTTGCCCTCCGCGACGGCATAGCGGGCGGTCGCGAGATCCGGGATCTTGGCGGCGTGGAACACGGGAAATCGGGTGGCCGCGCGGATTTCGCCCGCAAGCTCGAGATGCGGGGCGCCCCGCATGCCCTGAACCGGGATCATGTCGGTCAGGCCGGCATCGTCGTCGATATGGCCGCGCGTAACGTTGAGGAAATCCACCAGCCCGCTGTCCTTCAGGCGACGCGAGATCTCCAGCCCTTCCTGGATATCGACGCCGTCGGCCGTGTTCTCGTCCCCGGCATAGCGGACGCCGAGAAGGAAGTCCTCCCCGACCCGCTTCCTTGCCTCGGAAAGCACATCGAAGGTCAGGCGGAGCCGGTTTTCCAGAGACCCGCCATACGGGCCGTCCAACATGTTGGAGCGCGGCGACCAGAACTGATCCAGAAGATGGCCGGTGGCGATGAACTCGACGCCGTCGAGACCGGCCTCCTTCATCCGCTCGGCGGCATCGGCATAGTCCTGCACGATCCGCCGGATGTCCCAGTCCTCCGCCGCCTTGGGCACGCCGCGATGCGACACCTCGCGCTCGCGGCTGGCCGAGACCGTCGGCAGCCAGTCCCCCTTGTCCCACCGGGTCCGACGGCCGTGATGGGTGAGCTGGATCATCACCGCCGTTCCGTGCTCGTGGCATTCCTCGGCGATCTTGCGCATCCAGCCGACGATCTCGTCGCGATAGGCCTGCACGCCGCCGGAGGATGGCGGGCTGTCGTGTGCCACCGCGGCGGAGCCGATGGTCATGGTCAGCGCCACCCCTCCCCGGGCCCGCGCGACGTGATAGGCGCGGTAGCGGTCCTTCGGCAGGCCGTCCTCGGCATAGCCGGGCTCGTGCGCGGTGATCAGAATGCGGTTCTTCAGCCGCAGGCTCTTGATCTGGAAGGGCTGGAGGAGCGGATCAGACGACATTGCCGGGTGTCCTCTTTCGCCGGCGGCCCGGGCCGGGCCGCGAGCGCGGCGGTTAAAGGTCGACCAACACCGATTTCGTCCGGCGGTTGGCGAGATAGGCTTCGCGCCCCAGATCCTTGCCCAGCCCGCTGGCCTTCCAGCCGCCGGTGGGCAGGATGTGATCGCGCGAGCGCCCGTAGCGGTTGATCCAGACCGTTCCGGCCTCGATCCGGCGCGACAGTCGCAGGGCGCGGTTCAGGTCGCGGGTGAACAGCCCGGCGCACAGGCCGTAGGTCGGATGGCTGGCGAGCGCCATCGCCTCCTCTTCCGTTTCGAAGGTCTGGAAGGTGGCGACCGGGCCGAATATCTCTTCCGTGACCGCCGGGTTTGCCGTATCGACCCCGCCGATCAGGGTCGGACGGTAGAAGCTGCCCTCGCGGTCGAACCGGTCGCCGCCGCAAAGGATCTCGCCGCCCTGCGCGACGGCGGCGCCGACGATGCCGTCGATCCGGCCGAGCTGGGGTTCGGAAATGATCGGGGAGAAGCCGGGCACCTCCTCCCAGGTGGCGGCGGGCATGTGGCGGGCGAACCGCTCGGTCAGCCTGGCGGCGAGCTCCTCCGCGATCTCCCGCGCGACGACGATGCGCGAGCCCGCCACGCAGAACTGCCCGGCATTCGGCGTGATCCCCCGGTCGAGGCAATCGGCGGCCAACTCCAGATCGGCGTCGGCGAAGACCACCATCGGGCTCTTGCCGCCCAGCTCCAGCGTCATCGGCCGGATGCCGGTACGCGCGATGTTCTCCATGATCTGGCCGCCCGCGCGGGTGGAGCCGGTGAACGACACCTTGTCGATCCCGGCATGTCCGGTCAGCGCCGTGCCGGTCACCGGACCGTCGCCGAGAACGATATTGACGAGCCCCTCGGGAATCCCCGCCTTCACCGCGAGCTCGGCCAGATAGAGCGTCGAATAGGGCGTCATCTCGGAGGGCTTGAGCACCACCGCATTGCCGGCGGCGAGCGCCGGGGCCAGCTTCCAGCCAGCCATCGAGATCGGAAAGTTCCACGGCGTGATGGCGCCGACCACGCCATAGGGTTCCGACAAGATCAGGCCGAGCTGGCGGTCTGAGGTGGGCACCAGATCGCCGCTCTCCTTGTCGGCGAATTCCGCGAAGAAGCGGATCTGTTCGGCGGTGACCATCACGTCGCCGGTGGCGACTTGCGCCACGGGACGTGGCGAGCAGACCGCCTCGAGCCGCGCCAGCGTCCCGGCCTCCGCCTCGATCAGCTCTGCCCAGCGGTGGAGCGCGCGCAGCCTGTCGCGCGGGGCCGTCCGGCCCCAGCCCGATCCGTCGAGCGCGGCGCGGGCGGTCGCGACCGCACGATCCACCATCGCGGCATCGGCGCGCGGAATGGCGGCCAGCGCCAGCCCGTTCGACGGCGCGACGACCGCGATCTCCTCCGGCGCCTCCACATAGCGGCCGCCAATATAGTGGCCGCACGGAAGTGTCAGCCGGGACGGGTCGAAGGCAAGTGTCATGGAAACCTCTTCGTGGTCTTGCTGTCAGCTTCGCGCGGCGCGGCCGGTACCGGCTGCCGAAAGCGCCGGCCGGGCAGCATAATCCGCTTTCGCGAGGCAGAACCGGGGCAGAAGATTTCGCGGGCGATCAGTCCTCGCGGACCATCCGGCACAGTGCGGCGACAGGCGCCGGGCGCACCGGGGGCTGCATGCGCAGCCGTCCAGCCGCCTCCGGCGTCGTCCCCGCCCCGGCGGCGATCAACTCCGCCCCGACACGCTGGCAGTAGCGCCCCTGGCAGCGCCCCATGCCCACCCGGCCCAGGGACTTGACGCGGTTCGCCTCGGGCCCGGCCAGTGGCAGCGTATCGCGCAGCGCGCCGGCGGTGATGCCTTCGCAACGGCAGATCACCGTGTCGTCGGGCAGCTTGGCAACCATATGGGCGGGCCAGGGAAACGCCTGCGCGACACCGTCCGCGAAACGCCGCATTCGCGCCATGCCGCGCCGGTCGCGCGCCTCGTCCCTGGCCGGGATGTCATGACCCAGATCGGCCAGGCAGGCACGGGCCGCCAGCCGTCCGGCGATCTCCGCGCCGTCGGCACCGAGCAGCCGCAGGCCGTCACCCGCGAGATAGATCCCCCTGCCCGCGCGGCCAATATCGTCGGTCCGGGGCAACCATTGCTCCCAGGTCGCCGACCACTCGAAGGGGACGCCGGCAAGATCGGCCAGCGCGGTTTCGGCCTGCAGATGCCAACCGAGCGCCACCGTATCGCAGGGGGTGGTCCGGGGACGCCCACGGGCGTCGCGCCAATGCACGGCGTTCGGGCCATCGCCGCCCGCGGCGATACTCTCAAGCGTCACTCCCGCGCGGTAGAGCCGCCCGAGCCCGGCACGCATGGCGGCCCCCCGCGCCGTGACCAGCGGGCGGGCCGCGGCCATGCGTATCCCGCCGGCCGCCTGTGCGGCCAATGGGGCGGTGTCCAGCACGGCAGCAAGCCCTGCCCCCGCCTTGCGGAGCTGATGCGCGACCAGCGTCAGAAGCGGGCCGGACCCCGCCAGCACAATCTTCCGCCCCAGCGCCACGCCTTGCGACTTGAGCGCGATCTGCGCCGCGCCGAGGCTGTAGACGCCGGCCTGCTGCCAGCCCGGCACCGGCGCCAGGCGGTCGGTCGCCCCGGTGGCCAGGATCAGGCGGTCATAGGCAATCCCGGTCGTCCCCTGCGCACCGAGCAGCAATGCCTCATTGCCGGAAAAGCCGATGACGGCGCTGTGCGGGCGATAGTCGACCCTGCCCGCCCGGACCAGCGCGTCGAACATGCGATGCAGCGCCGCCGCCTTGTCGGCTTCCGACCCGTAGAGGTCCTCGCCGGGGCGGGTGAAGCCCTCCGGCGGGCGGCGATAGATCTGGCCGCCGGCCCTGGCGGCCTCGTCCGCGACGACCGGAACCAGCCCCGCATTCGACAGCGTCTCGGCCGCGCGCATGCCAGCGGGCCCCGCGCCGACGATCAGTATCCGCGTCATGGCCGCCTGTCCGGCCAATCCGCCGCCGGGCGCGACAGGAGCCGCATCCCGTCCCGCAGCGGCGTCGAGCAGGCGCGAAGACGCGGGCCGTCCTCCTGCCAGATCCAGCAATCCTGGCAGGCGCCCATCAGGCAGAACCCGGCGCGGCGCTCCGGCCCGAACTCGGCCGAACGCAGGCTGCCGGCCGACATCAGGATCCCGGTGAGCACCGTGTCGCCATCGAGAGCGTCCATCTCGGTTCCGTCGAAATGGAAGGTCAGACGCGCGCGGCCGGTCTCGGTAAGCCTCAGCAACCGTCCCCGCCCCAGTGCCGCGCTCATTCCGCAGCCTCGGCAACCCGCGGCGAAGACGGCAGCTGGGGAAACCGGGCGCGGGTTTCCGCGAAGGCGGCCTCGACCCCCTCCGCACCGGACCGTCCTTCCATGCGGCGGAAGATCTCCGTCTTGGTGAAGAAGCGCCAGTGGATCGGCAGGGCCGACAGGATACCGGTGAGCCGGTCATAGGCCGCGTCGGTCCATTGCGCTTCGAAGCGCTCGCGCTCGGGGCCGTAATGGAAATGGCCGATATGCGGCCGCGCCTGCGCGCGCAGAGCAACGGTCGCGGCCTCGTCCACCTTCCCCTCTGTCAGGACCACGCCATACTCCTCCCGCGCGGCGGTTGCCGAGACATGGCCGCGCGCGACATCCTGCGCCACCCGCCAGGGCTCGCGCGTCATCGGATCGCCCCGGCCGCCGCCGCCGGCGGACCGGATCTCCAGAACGTCGCCAGGCTGCAGCACCGCCGTGTCGGTATTGCCGAGCCGCCGCTCGTCGCCGGTTCCCGGATTGATCACCATGTCGGAGAGCCCGGCCGCGCGCCCGCCCAGCACGCCCCAGGGGCGAAACACCGAACGGTCGCGATTGCGCGCGGTGATCCGCGTGTCGGGGGCGAAGACGCGAAACGCCATCTCGGTGGCCAGCCCGCCGCGCCAGCGCCCGGGCCCGCCGGAATCCCGCGCCAGCCCGTATTTGACGAACTCCACCGGCACCTCGGTCTCGGTGATCTCGATGGGGGTGTTCTTCAGATAGGCCGCATCCGCGCCCGACCCGTTGGTGCCGTCGCGATGCGGCATGCCGCCGCCGCCGCCCACCACCGGGTTGACCGCGGCGATCACCGCCCGGCGGCTGCGTTCGTCATGGGTCATGACGTTGACGATGCAATTGTTGCCCGCCGGCGCGGCGGGCATGCGCTCGGGGATTGCCTGGCTGAACGCCCCGAAGATCACCGAGCGCAGCCGCGCGCAGGTCAAAGACCGCATCCCGACCGCCGCCGGCTCGACCGGGTTCAGCACCGTGCCCTCCGGCGCGATGCAGGTGAAGGGCCGTGTCAGACCGGTGTTGAGCAGGATGCGGGGATTGAGCGTGTAGAGCACGTAATAGACGCCCACAAGCAGCATCGTATGGCGGGGATCGCCGCCGGACGGCACATTGAGAGAGCTGCCCAGCTGCGGATCCGAACCGGTGAAATCCAGTATCGCCTCGTCGCCGCAAATGCGAAGCGTCAGGTTGAGGCGACAGGGATTGGCCATGTCGCTGTCCTCATCGGCATAATCGGCAAATTTGTACTCGCCATCCGGAACGTCGCGCAAAATCTCGCGCGCCTGCGCCTCGGCCTGGTCCTTGAGTGCCGCGACACCGGCAAGAAAGCCCTGCTTGCCAAACCGTTCGAGCATCGCGTGCACCTTGCGCTCGCCCGTGTTCAACGCGCCCACAAGGGCCTTGATATCGCCAATATTCAGCGCGGGTTTGCGCACATTCGTCTGCATGATCCGCAACAGCTGCTCGTCGAAGACGCCCTCATTGACCAGTTTCATCGGCGGAAACCGGATACCCTCCTGGTGGATCTCGGTCAGCGAGCGCGACAGCGAAGCCGGAACGGCGCCGCCCATATCCGTGTTGTGGATGTGCCCGCCGGTCCAGGCGACGATCTCGCCCTCGCAGAAAACCGGCTTCCAGAGATGGGAATCCGGAGCATGGGTGGCCACA
>ENA-ORCW01000128-ORCW01000128.1-marine-metagenome-genome-assembly--contig:-NODE-128-length-99074-cov-4.233633_pt1 | contig 99074 bp, 63 predicted proteins | sample MGYA00237784_ERZ508517 | MGnify/ENA primary metagenome ERZ508517 (study PRJEB26187, sample SAMN06268979) | marine metagenome | isolation source: Tt ae E1 feedstock associated aerobic enrichment on...
CAGGATGTATCCGCCGAAGTAGGACGTTCCCATCAGGCCGATCAGCCAGGGAGCGAATCCCTCGATCGACCCGCGCAAGGCGACCATCGTGCCTTGCACGCCGTTTCCGGCAAGCAGGATGCCGGCGATCAGAGTCAGAGTCGAGCAGAGTGACGTTCGCATCAGTTGCGGCCCTTGATGGCATGCAGTTGTTCGGTGAGCGACTTGACGATTTCCGCCGAGTCGGTCTGGCGGACGATGTTCGTGTCTTCCCCCGGATCGGCCTGGTGATCGTAGAGCATCCGTCCCAGACGCTTTCCCTTCTGGCCGAGATACTCCGAGAACCGGTAGCGGTCGGTCCGGATCGTGTCGCCCGTCTTGTAGCGACCGACGGCGGTGTCCTCCCAGTTGGCATCCGGATCGCGCAGGCGGGCCACCAGGCTTTCGCCCTGCAGATGATCGGGAAGCGGCAGCCCGGCCAGTTCGCAGAGTGTCGGGTACAGGTCGATCGTTTCGGTCATCGCGTCGGTCCGTCTGCCTCCCTTGATGCCGGGAGCGCGGATGATCAGCGGAATGTGCATCGACGTCTCGAAGCAGCTGTGCTTGCACCACAGTTTGTGCTCGCCCAGGTTCCAGCCGTGATCGCCCCACAGGACGACGATCGTGTTGTCTGCCAGTCCGAGTTCATCGAGCGTATCGAGCACCCGACCGATCTGTGCATCGGTGAAGCTGACGCAGGCGTAGTAGCCGTGGATCAGACTGATCGCCGTCTCGTCGGAGACCGGTCCCTTCGGGGGGATGCCGGCGTAGGACCGCAGTTCTCCCGACGTGTGCAGGGCGATGTCCGGGGCTCCCTGCGGGCGGTGGTACGTTTCGGGAATGCGGATCGCATCGCGGTCGTACAGGTCCCAGTACTTCTTCGGACAGACAAACGGCAGGTGCGGCTTGAAGAAGCCGACCGCCATAAGAAACGGTTCGTCCTCTTCACTGAGTCGCTTCAGTTCCTCCACTGCTTTGGCGGCGACGCGTCCGTCGGCATAGTCGTTGTCGGGCGAATCAGCTGCTTCGAAGGCTGGTCCCCTGCCGCGGCGTCCTTCCTGTCGCTGCCGCTGGCGGTGCAGCATCTGATTCTCCGGCACGTGGTAGGCGATGCTCGTCTTCGGACGCCAGGCGGGCTGCGACCATCCGTCGGCGTTGTCGTCCTTGTGGTGGAAGACTTTGCCCAGCGAAACGGTTTCGTAACCGTTCTCGCGGAAATGCGTGTTCATCGTGGTGATGCCGGGCGCATCCTGGGAGGCCCGCGTCAGGTAGTTGACGAACCGTTTCGGCGACGGACGCAGACCGGTCATCAGACTGGCCCGCGAGGCGCCGCAGGTCGGCACCATGCAGTAGGCCTGCTCGAACAGCACCCCCGATGCGGCGAGCCGGTCGATGTTCGGCGAAACCATCTGCTCTTCGCCGTAGCACCGCAGCTGTGGCCGCAGATCATCGACGGCGATGAACAGGACGTTGGGACGTGCCCTGTCCGAGGCCGTCGCAGGGAGCGTCGTCAGCAGTGTGGCACACAGCAGAATCAGTCGGACGATGCGGCTCATGATGGAAGCGCCTCACCATGGGGAATCGGGAAGGTTTTCGGCCACTGGGCCGGCCGCTACTTCGCGTCGGCCTCGACCGGCTTCGGTTCGTAGTCGGTCGGATTGACCCAGCCGGCCGGGACCTCTTCGCCACTGGTGAACCGTTCGAAGTAGTTGGCCGTTCGCGGGCTGGCGACTGGATAGTCGTCGAAGATGTGTCCGTTGCCATCCGTCCGCGGATCGCCCTGGGCTTTCAGTTCGTCCATCATCTGCCTGCGGAGGCGTTCGCGGATGTCGCGGTGTTCTTCGGACGCGGCAAGGTTGTGCAGGCACTCGCGGTCGGTGCGGATGTCGTACAGCTCTTCGGCCGGACGTTTGCCGAAGGACTGCAGCCAGTACAGCTCGTCCATGCCGTCGCGACGCATATCGAGGATGAGCGTCTTCGTCGGGCTGCCATCGCAGTTGAGGTAGCCGGTGATCGGATCTCCGGCCGGCCACCGCTCGGGCTCGAAGTTCCGCAGATACAGAAACCCGTCCTTCACGATGCCGCGGATCGGGTACCCCTGATCGTGCGGACGACCGACGTCGTGACGTTCCTTGCCGATCAGCACATGATCCCGGGCGGTGTTGACGATCCCTTCCGCGTTGCCGCGAAAGTACTCGGTCAGGCTGCGTCCGGTGATCGGCTGCATACCGGCGGTTTCGACGTCGATGCCGGCGACTTCGAGAAACGTCGGCGCGAAGTCGATGAAGTTGACGAAGTCGTCGATCGTGCGTCCCGGATTTTCGATGCCGGCCGGCCACATGATGGCCAGCGGCAGATGGTTCGAGAGGGCGTATTCCTGCCCCTTGACGCGGGGGAACGGCATGCCGTTGTCGGACGTGACGACGACGAGCGTATTCTCGAGCTGGCCCCGTTCTTCAAGTGCAGCCAGCATCCGTCCCAGGTGCTGGTCGAAGTACTCGATTTCGAAGGCGTAATCGAGCATGTCGTTACGGACGACTTCCGTATCGGGCCAGAAGGCGGGCACCTCCGGGATGTCGGTGACCTTCTTGCCGGCTTTCGCGACACCGGACCCGTACTCGTAGCGGCGGTGCGGTTCGAGTCCGCCGTACCAGAAGCAGAACGGTGCGTCCTCGGGCTTCTGGTCGAGAAAGGCTTCGAAGTTGCCGGCGTAGTCGATGCCGGAAATCCCGCTGGCCGGCGGGGTGGTCTTCTTCTGGTTGAACGGCCGTCCTGCCAGGTGCCGGGGCTTGCCGTTTTCATCGTTGGCGATGCCGGGAGCCCACCCCTTGGCGGTCCGTCCGGTGAAGTAACCGTGGTCCGTCAGGGCTTCGACATACGAGCGGAACTTCTGCGGGAAGAAGGGCTGGTGGTTGCAGGCTTCTTCGAGTTGCCAGGTGTTCCGTCCGGTCAGGATGCAGGCGCGGGAGGGAGCACACTTGGCGTTGGGCGTCCAGGCGTTGGTGAACAGCAGTCCTTCGCGGGCGACGCGGTCGAACGCCGGTGTGTTCACCCAGTTGCAGCCGTAGGCACCAAAGTGCGGCTGCGAGGCATCGTCGGCAATGCAGAAGAGGATATTCGGTCGGGGCGGATCATCCGCATTGACGTGGCGGGTGGCCGCGAAGAGCAATGCGAGAAGCGTCAGAGTTCGCATCGTGCCGGTGGGCTCCTGGGCTGCGAGGCATGGTGAGAGCAGAACAGGCCCTCAGCATAGACGGCGCAGCAGCCGGCGCGAACAGATCGGCGGTCCTCGACGGTTGGTTGTCGCGTGCGGTTGTCGTCAGTGGACGTGACCGTCGTGCGGGTGCGTGACCTCAGCCGGTGGCGGGGCGACGCTGTGCGCATGCTCCGGCTCGAGCAGGCCGATGAGCCATGCCAGGCCGATTCCGGCCAGCAGCATCAGAGTGAGCGGGATGCGGTGGTGCGAATGGAATTCCATTTCCGGCAGCAGGTCGCTCAGCGCCAGGCAGATGAAGACGCCCGCCGCGAATGCCAGCGCACAGCCGACGAGCAGAGTGCGATCATTCGACAGGCTCACGCCATAGACGAACAGGGCGGCCCCGAGCGGACACATCAGCGCGAACGCCACGTTGACCAGCCGTTTCCAGCCGGTGGACCAGCCGCCGGCCGTCATCAGCGACGTAATCGAAATCGCATCGAGCGGTTTGTGAAGCAGGATCGCCAGGAAGGTTCCAAATCCCGCCAGCGCCAGTCCGGTGTGGTGAGCGGCTTCGGCGGCGACGCTGGCCCCCAGGGCCAGTCCGTCGATCAGAGTGTGAATCGCCAGTCCCAGAAACACACCGACCCAGCCCAGGGGGTGTGCATGCGCGTCGTGGCCATGTCCGCCATGGTGATGTGAATGGTCGTGGTCGTGGTCATGATCGTGGTCATGATCACAGTCATGGTCGTGCGTCGTTTCAGTCGGACCGAAGTCTGCCGGGCCGTGCTGATGGAAGTGGAATGCCCGCAGCAGCAGAAACGTGACGACGATTCCCGCCATCACCGACCAGGAAACCGTGTTGATCCCGTAGCTGGGGTCGTGCGAGAGTTCGACGAGGGCGTGCGGCAGCATGTGAAAGATGCCGATGCCCAGCATCAGTCCGCCGATCAGACTGATCAGCAGCTGCATCCGGGTGTGCGTCAGTCGGACGACGGACGGCAGGGTTCCGCCACCCAGCGAGGCAGCAACAATCAGCACGCAGTATACGGCCAGCAGGAACGGGACGGTGCCGTTCGACGATGCCGCGGCACCGTGGTCATGAGCGGAGGGGGCATCCGCAGGGGCGACGACGAATGTCAGCCCGGACGGACCGGACGGGGCCGATGGTGCGGCGTGCGCGGGGCCGACGAGCAGCGCGATGATCGTCAGTGCTGAGAGTCCGGCCGCGAGGCGTCGCCATTGCCCGTGTGGGCGGGACGGGCCGGTCGTTCGCATGTTGTTTTCAGCAAGTGACTTGGGGTGAGGGCAGGACAACGCGATATCCAGCAGTGGCGGTGTTGTGAGCAGGCCCGGGGCGGGCAGAACGTCCCCTGGCGGGAACGCGCGATTTCGGCATTCTGTCGTTCGTTCGCCGGTACTGCAACATGCCGCAACCTGAAAACAGCTCGTTTCTGCAGTTCAGTTGCACGATGTGCGCGTTGCGGCTGCAGCATCGCAGGTCGCCACTGTGGCTCCGGCTTCCTATGATCAGGTGAGCGTCGGCGGTCGAGACGACCCGTCGGCACAGTGGCCATCAGCGCTGGCAGACGACAGGACCTGTCTAACATGGATCGTTTCGACACGCCTCCCGCAGACGACGACCGGTTGTACGTCCCCTATCCGGAAGGTTGGGAAGCGCACATCAAGGTCGGCTGGGAGAAGATGTACTGCTACTACAAACTGCCGGACCAGGACTTCCACCACCTGATTCTCAACGGTGAAATCTACCTGCAGCGCGGGGACGAAAAGATCTGTCTGCAGTGTGCCCTGCGGCGGGAAATACTGACCCGGGACCGGCTCTACTGGCAGCACCGCGCCCGCAAGGCGCCGCCGACGGCTCTCTAGGTGGACCGGGATTCCGGATGCGGACGTGCCGACGACTTCTGCCGCAGCGACTCTGCATGCAGAAGGTCGATTCCGAAGTCTCCCAGCCCGGTGCGGGTCGATTTGTGCCGGTAGCACTCGGCCAGATGCAGCATCAGCTCGGTCCCGAGCACATCCGCCCGGACCATGACGTGGCGGGAACTGCGACTCCCCAGACCCTCCACGAGTGATTCAAGCTGCTGCAGATGCATCGCGAGGACCGCTCCGGGGGCGACATCGGCGACGGCGAGCGCCTCGGCCAGTTTGCGGATTTCGCCGCTCAGCCGGCCGACTCCCATGATGACGTGCGTGCGCAGCATGTCGGCATAGAACTGGTGGATCTGCTCGGGCAGCGGTTCGCCTTCGTCATCCGGACGCGGTGATTCGTCGAGAATCCGCCGCAGTTCGTCGAGCACGTGCGATGTCTCGCTCCGCTCCCGCCGGGTCCGATGGTCGTCCGCCCGCGAAAGCCGCCGGCTCTGCTGCAGATCGTCGCTCCGACGAATTGCCCGGTAAATCCAGGCGGCAATGGCCGGAGACTGCCAGCCCTTGTCGGAGAGCAGCAGCTCGCATGACGCGTCGGCCAGCTCGACCAGCAAGGAATCCTGGTTCGGCGGCAGGATCACGACGGTCGGTTCGTTGTGACCGCCGGCCTGCAGGGCTGCAAGGAAGTCGGCGACATCGGCATGCGGTCCGCCGTTGTTGGACTTCCAGTCTTCTCCTGCGATGAGAATGCAGTCAAAACCGGTTTCCCGCAGCAGCGTCAGGGCGTGCGTGCTGGAGAGGCACCAGCGGAACTGCGGTTCGTCGCAGCCGCAGGCCCCCAGACGCATTGCCAGCCCGCTCCATGAGGGCTCCTCGTCCCCCAGGCAGAGCAGGCGGAGTCGGCTCGGCAGCCGGATGGATGCCTCGTCGCCGGTCGGCTCGAATGCGGTCGGCTTCATCCGTGTCGCTCTCCGCCAGTGGTTTTCCCGGCCATCGGTGGGGACCAACGCGCGTCCGTCCCCGCAGCGCCATCTGACCTGGGATCGCAGCTGCGTATGCTCCGCCCGTTTCCCCGGACTGTCAAGCCGAGTCCGGCTTTCAGCGGTCTGAACCGGGGACGGAAACGTCGGGGTACTCGGCTTCGACCGTCGTGCGAATGCCGCCACGTGGCGTGAACTCGGCGGTCAGTTTCATCCAGCGGGGCTGCGTGACGGCAACGAGGTCATTGAGAATGTCGTTGGTGACCCGCTCGTAGAAGGCACCATGGTTGCGGAACTGCTGCAGGTACAGCTTGAGAGATTTCAGCTCGAAGCAGTGCTGATCGGGGATGTACGCGATCGTCAGGGTGCCGAAGTCCGGTTGACCGGTCTTCGGGCAGAGGGAGGTGAACTCCGGACAGATCGTGTCGATGCGGTAGTTCCGCTCCGGGTGGGGATTGTCGAAGACTTCAAGGATGTCGCGGGTCGGTTCGCTCATTCCGGTTGCCGATTCTTCGTTTCAACGAGACAGCGGTTCCCGGTTCGATCTGCCCGGGGACTCTGGCGGGATTCTAGACACCCGCTGCCGGTCGGAAAACCGGACCGGGCATGCGGCGTCGGCTCATTGACGCCGCTGCGACGATTGCGGATGCTGCCGGCGGAATCAATTGATGTCCAGCAGGCGGGACAAACGGATGGCGAAGAAGAAAGCACGGTCTGCGAAAACGGACGATTCGTCCGAACCCGGTTTCGAGGATGCCCTGCAGGAACTGCACGATGTCGTGCGGGATCTCGAAGAGGGAGATCTGCCGCTCGAAGAATCGCTGCAGCGGTTCGAACGGGGGATTGCTCTGCTGCGCGTCTGCCGCGAGCGGCTCGAGAAGGCGGAACAGCAGATCCAGCTGCTGACCGGTCTGGGACCGGACGGGGCGGAGACCGCTCCGTTCGATGCGGAGGCGACGTGGCGACCGGACGAGTCGCCGTAACCGCCTCAATTCACCCAGCCCGACCCGCTGCGTGGGCGGGGGCAGGGAGCGGACGTCCGGAAAGCTGCGAATCCGTCGTGGCCGTAAGCCTTGACGGCTGCAGTCCTGCCGGCAATACTTGGCGTTTTGACCCAGAATTTCGCGACATGGATGCGGCGAAGCCCTCGTCGCGGTCGGCGAAGCGGCATAGCCATAGCCAGTTTTCGGCTCAACGATTAACCACGGGAGATCGGCTGTATGGGCCGGTACGTCGGACCAAAAGCACGGATCAATCGCCGTCTCGGCTTCCAGGTGTTTGAGAGCGCGGGGGCCGTTCGGGCGCTCGAGCGGAAAGAATATCCGCCGGGAATGGTTCAGCGCCGCCGGAAAGCGACCATTTATGGTCTGGCGCTGATCGAGAAGCAGAAGATCAAGTACTACTACGGCTTGCGTGAGAAGCACCTTCGCCGCTACTTCGACAAGGCGCGGCGGATGAAGGGGAACACGGGGAATAACCTGCTGGTTCTCTGCGAGCGTCGCCTGGATAACGTCATTCGTCGCGCCGGACTGGCCGTGACGCGTCCGCAGGCCCGTCAGGGATGCGTGCACGGACATTTCCAGCTGAACGGCCGCACCGTGACCAAGCCGTCGATTCAGGTTCGTGCCGGCGATGTGATCACCGTCAAGAATCGCCCGAACCTGAAGAAGATGTATCAGGAAGTCTCGAGCGCCAGCCAGGGCGACTGCTCCTGGGTGTCGTTTGATTCCGACGAACTGAAGGCTGTTGTGACGTCGCTGCCGACGATGGACGACGTCAGCCTGCCGGTCGACGTCGGACAGGTCGTGGCGTTTCTGTCACGCTAGGTGCCGTCCCCGAATACGGACGAGCTGGAGGCTTCGGCGATTTCCTTCGCCGGAGCCTCGCTCTACTTTGAAGCACCGGCTCGTTCGTTTCGCGCACAGGGCCGATGACGAAGGATGCCGATGCCTAACCAGCCTTACCCCTACCCGGCTGCGCTGATCTTTGGAGTACCCGGGGCTGGCAAGGGAACGCAGGGGGAGATTCTCACCCGCGTCCCCGGTTTCTTCCATCTGTCCAGCGGTGTGATCTTCCGCAAGCTCGATCCGAAGTCGGAAGAGGGACGGATCGTCCGCGACTATAGCATTCGCGGCGAACTCGCTCCCGACGACCTGACGATCCGCATCTTTCTGAACTGGCTGGAGTCCCAGCGTGCCGCCGAACGCTTTCGGCCCCGTGAGCACCTGCTTCTGCTTGACGGACTCCCCCGCAATGTCGCGCAGTGCAAGCTCATCGAGAAGTACGTCGACGTCAAGCAGGTGCTGCACTTCGTCTGCCATGACGAAGAGCTGATGATCAAGCGAATCCGTCGCCGCGCCGTCCTCGAGAACCGGCCGGACGACGCCAGCGAGTCGGTGACCCGCAAGCGGTTCGAAGTGTACCGCCGCGAAACGGCTCCCGTGCTGGAGTACTACGGGGACGACATGATCTGTGAGATCGAGTCGATCGATATCCCCGCCGAGGTTCTTCAGCACTGTCTGGAGGGCCTGGTTCCCGTGCTCAAGGCCAATTTCCCGCGGCAGCTGCCGAGCAGCTGAGCGGGTGAACCAGGCCTGGCGACGCTTGAGGGCCTGGATCCCTGTGACGTGCGATGTGCTCCCCTGCTCTGCTGTGCTCCGGGGAGTTCCAGGGATGCTGTGCGTCAGCCCCTGTTCTGTCTGACGTTGTCTATCTGTCAGGCGCTGTCCCGCTGACGGGCGTTGTCCCGCTGACGGTCGTGCTGACATCCGGTCGGGGTAGCGGAGGTCGTCCGGTTTCGCCCGTGTCGTTGCCGCGTACGCGGAGTCCGGGGCGGAGACTCTGTCGACCGGAGCCTGGGGGCGGACGCTGCTCAACAGAAAACGCCGAGCGTACCGGTGAGGTACGTTCGGCGTTGTTGGTATCGGACCGCGTCGATCAGCCTCCGAAGTCGTCGAAGGCGATGTTTTCCGGTTCGACGCCGAGGCTCTCGAGCGTCTTGAGCACGGCCTGGAGCATCAGTGGCGGTCCACAGATGTAGTACTCGATGTCTTCCGGTGCCGGGTGATCCTTCAGGTACTCGTCGTGCAGCACCTGGTGGATGAATCCGGTGTAGCCGGTCCAGTTGTCTTCCGGCAGCGGATCGGACAGGGCGATGTTGAACTTGAAGTTGGGGTGCTTCTCTTCGAGGTCGCGGAACTCCTCGACGTAGAACAGTTCGCGAACCGAGCGACCGCCGTACCAGTACGAAATCTTGCGGTCGCTGTGGCGTCCCTTGAGCAGTTCGAAGATGTGCGAGCGAAGCGGAGCCATGCCGGCACCACCGCCGATGTACACCATCTCGGCGTTCGTCTCCTTGATGAAGAACTCACCGTAGGGACCGGAGATCGTGACCTTGTCACCCGGCTTGAGGTTGAAGATGTAGCTGGACACCTTGCCGGGGGGCGTGTCTTCGGGGGCACGTGGCGGCGGGGTGGCGACGCGAACGTTGAGCATGATCGTGCCCTTCTCGCCCGGCCAGTTCGCCATCGAGTAGGCCCGGATGACCTGTTCGTCGACGACCGACTTGTATCGCCAGATGTTGAACTTGTCCCAGTCCGGGTGGTACTCCTCGGCAACGTCGAAATTCTTGTACTCGACGGTGTGCGGAGGAACCTCGATCTGGATGTAGCCGCCCGGCTTGAAGTTGACGTCTTCACCTTCCGGAAGCTCGAGGACGAGTTCCTTGATGAAGGTGGCGACGTTGTCGTTGGAGCGGACGGTGCACTCCCACTTCTTGGTTTCGAAGGCCTCGGGCGGGACTTCGACCTTCATGTCCTGCTTGACCGCGACCTGGCAGGAGAGCCGTTCGCCTTCGCGAGCCATCTTCTTGTTGATGTGGCTGCGTTCGGTCGGCAGGATGTCGCCCCCTCCCTCGAGGACGCGGACCTTGCACTGGGCACAGGTTCCACCGCCGCCGCAGGCGGACGAGACGAAGATCTTGTTTTCTGCCAGGGCGCCGAGCAGCTTTCCGCCGGCAGGCACCTGGATCTCTTTCTGATCATTGATCAGGATCGAGACGTTGCCGGAGGCGACGAGAAACCGCTTGGCGAGCAGAATCAGGGCGACCAGCAACAGGACGATGCCTGTGAAGAACGCCACGCCGAGGATGATCGGAAGGATCGCTTGCATGGGAGCACATGTTCCCTTTGAGTTCGCGGCGGGGGCGGCAGCCGCCCGGCGGAACCGGTCTTCTACTGCCTAGATATCGATGCCCGCGAACGACATGAAGGCGAGCGCCATCAGGCCGACGGTGATGAATGTAATTCCCAGGCCCCTCAGTCCGGCCGGGACGTCGCTGTACCGCATCTTCTCGCGGACGCCGGCCAGGGCACAGATCGCCAGGGCCCAGCCCAGGCCGCTGCTGAATCCGTAGGTCACGCTCTCTGCGAAATTATAGTCGCGTTCGACCATAAACAACGTGCCGCCGAGAATCGCGCAGTTCACGGTGATCAGCGGCAGGAAGATTCCCAGGGCGTTGTACAGGGCCGGGAAGAACCGATCGAGCGTCATTTCGAGGATCTGCACCATCGCCGCAATCGTGCCGATGTAGCTGATCAGTCCCAGAAACCGCAGGTCGGTGGATGCCAACTGGCTCACTCCGGTCCACGCCAGGGCGTTTTCCTTGAGCAGCTTCTGGTAGATGAGGTTGTTGGCCGGCACGGTGATGGTCTGGATGACGATCACGGCGATGCCCAGGCCGAAGGCGGTCTTGACGTTCTTCGACACGGCCAGAAACGTGCACATGCCGAGGAAGTAGGCCAGAGCCAGATTCTCGGTGAAGATCGACGAGAAGAGCAGGCTCAGGTGATGTTCGAGTGTGTTGCTCATCGCTCTGTCCTTTCTGCGGGACAGTCCGTGGGGGATCAGGTGCTGGAGGGACTACTCGGCTTCGACCTGCTCGGGACGGAAGGTCCGCAGAACCCAGATGAAGATACCGATGATGAAGAACGCGCTGGGGGGAGTGAGCATCATCAGGTTCGGCTCGTACCAGCCCCCGTTCGGGATGGACGGCATGACCGTGATGCCGAAGAGCGTGCCCGCTCCGAACAGCTCGCGGAAGAAACCGACGACGATCAGGATCAGGCTGTAGCCCAGTCCGTTGCCGATCCCGTCCAGAAAGCTGGCCATGGGCGGGTTCTTCATGGCGAAACCTTCGGCGCGTCCCATCACGATGCAGTTCGTGATGATCAGCCCGACGAACACGGAGAGTTCGTCGGCGATCGAAGGGAGGAATGCCCGCAGAAACTGGTCCACGACGATCACCAGCGAGGCGATGATCGTCATCTGGACGATGATGCGGATGCTCGAAGGAATGAAGTTGCGAATCGCCGAGACCGCAGCGTTCGAGGCCGCGACGACGAACACCACGGAGATCGCCATGGTGATCGACTTGTCCAGCCGGGTTGTCACCGCCAGGGCCGAGCAGATCCCCAGGACCTGCAGGGCGATGGGGTTGTTCTTGAACAGCGGGTCGAACAGGACTTCGCGTGTCTTGGGTGCCGACATGCTTTCGGACTCCAGTTGATCGTTCGCCGGGCTTCAGGGGCCGTGGAAGCCGGCGTCGTCCGCCGGGTACGGGATGGACGTTATCTCAGGCTGGCTCGCGATTCAGTTGGCGGCGATCTGCAGTTCGCCGCTGCGAAGGCGATCGAGGAACGGGCCGAACGCGTCCGGTCCAAGCCAGTAGTTCACAAGGTTCTCAACACCGACGGAGGTGATCGTCGCCCCCGAGAGGCCGTCGATCTGGTTCGGTCCGTCGGCAGTTCCCTTCACGACATCGATCTGGGGATGCCCTTCGTCGTCCAGGGCGATCTTGCCGTCCCACTGGGCCTTCCATCGGGGATTGTCGACCTCACCACCCAGCCCGGGGGTTTCCGCGTGCTGGTAGAAGGTGATTCCGCGAACGGTGCGGCCGTCGGCATCAAGCGAGACAAACCCGTAAAGGGTGGACCAGAGTCCCTTGCCGTAGACCGGAAGGACGATCTGGTCGACCTTGCCATCCTTCTTGACGACGTAGGCGGTGGCGACCCGCTCGCGGGTCTTGATGCCGGCGATGTCGGTTTCCGGATCAATCGAAACGTTCTGTGCCGGGTCTTTGGCCGCCTTGAGCGGGTTGTAGGTCGCCGGGTCGAGCGTGTCGTTGAGCGTCCCTGCCTCCGGCGCGTCCTCTGTCGCATCCGGGAGGTTGATCAGGACGGTTTCGATCTGCTCGAAGAGCTTGGGGACATCGGCATTGGAATGCTTTTCGGGGTCCCACAGGCCGGCGGCGGCCAGCACGTTGCGCTTCTTCTTGAGTTCTTCGTTCTTTGCCTGCAGCGGTCGCAGACCGACCGTCACGCCGGAGACGATGAGCGAGCACACCACGCACAGGACCGTTGCAACGGTCAGCGTCCCGCTGAGGCTGTTGGGTCGAAAGCTCATGGTTGCTCCACTCACGCAGCTGTACGAACGAGGCGACGACGGATATTGGCCTGGATGACCGTGTAGTCGATCAGCGGCGCGAACACGTTGCCAAACAGGATGGCCAGCATGATCCCTTCCGCGTAGCCGGGATTGATCACCCGGATCAGCGTGGTCATCACGCCGATCAGGACGCCGTAGATCCACTTGCCGGTATCGGTCATTGCGGCCGACACCGGGTCAGTCGCCATGAAGACCAGTCCAAAGGCGAGCCCGCCGACGACGAGGTGCCAGTGGGGCGGCAGCAGGAACATGGCGTTGTCGGTCTGACCGCTGGCCATCCAGAAGAGTGTGGATGAGCCGAGCGCTCCGATCACGACGGCGGCCATGATCCGCCAGGAACCGATGCCGGTAAGAATCAGAATTGCCGCACCGATCAGGCAGCAGAGAGTCGACGTTTCTCCCATCGAACCGGGGATGGTTCCGAGGAACGCCTGTGCCCAGCTGATCTGCAGTCCTTCAGTGATGGCCGCCATGCCGGTCTGAACGTCGGCATTCGCCAGAGCACCGAGGGAAGTCGGGGCGGTATAGCCGTCCGCGGCGACCCACACCAGCGGACCGGACATGTAGGTCGGGTACGCGAAGTACAGGAAGGCCCGGGCGGTGAGTGCCGGGTTGAGGAAGTTCTTGCCCGTACCGCCGAACACCTCCTTGCCGATCACGACGCCGAAGATGATTCCGATGGCCACCATCCAGAGCGGAATGGTGGGAGGCAGCGTCAGCGGATACAGCATGCCGGTCACCAGGAAGCCTTCGTTGACTTCGTGGCGGCGGATCGTGGCGAAGATGACTTCGCAGGTTCCGCCGGCGATCTGTGTGACGAGGTAAACCGGGATAAAGTAGAGCGCCCCGTGGACGAAGTTGGCGAGGATGCTGGACGGGTTGTAGCCGACACCCAGGGCGGTCATGATCTCGCCGCGCCAGCCTTCGATGCCGTCCTGGCCGAGATCCTGCAGGGCGAGGTTCGCCTGCAGGCCGGTGTTGTACATTGCCATCAGGATGCAGGGGAGCAGCGCGACGACCACGGTACCCATCAACCGCTTGAGGTCGATAGCGTCGCGGACGTGCGTCGGGCCCTGTGTCACGTCCCGCGGCGTGTAGAGGAACGTGTCGAGCGCTTCGTAGAGGGGATAGAATCGTTCGAGCTTCCCCCCCTGCTCGAAGCTGGGCTCAATCCGGTCGAGGAATTTGCGTACGGGCTTCATGGTATTCCAGTCACCCCCCGAGGCGTCGTGTGGAACGGAGGCGGCGTTTCAGTTAGAGCGGACGGTTCGCGTCAGCCTTCGAGCTCAATCTGTACCAGACTGTCACGCAGCATCGGTCCGAACTCATGCTTGCCCGGATCGACGAACGTGCAGAGGGCCAGGTCTTCTTCATCCAGCTCGAGCGCTCCGAGAGCCTGTGCCTGGTCGGTATCACCGACCGCCAGGGCCCTCAGCAGAAAAGTGGGGAGAATGTCCAGCGGCATGACATCCTCGTACATGCCGATCGGGACAATCGCCCGGCGAGAACCGTTGCGATTCGACGTCAGGTCGAAACGCCGTCCGTCCGCCGCAAACCCACTTGCGAAAACTCGTCTCAGCGAGAATTTGTTCACACCCGGCATCTGCCAGCCCAGGAACTCACGGTCGGCCGCATCGCGGATGACCGAGATCTGGTTGTGATACCGGCCGAGGTAATCGTACGGACCGGCCGCCTGGCGACCGCTGAGGACCGAACCGGAAATGACCCGGTTGGTATCGTCCTTCAGCTCGCCTGCAGTCAGTTCGGAAAGGTGCGCTCCCAAACGGGTCCGCAGCAGCCGCGGCTTGTTCACCTGCGGTCCGGCCAGCGAAACGATCCGCTCGGTGAGCAGCTTGCCGGTCAGGAACAGGTGTCCGACGGCAATCACGTCCTGATAGTTGATGTACCAGACCGACTTGTTCAGGCCGACCGGGTCGATCAGGTGAATGTGCGTGCCTGGCAGCCCGGCGGGATGCGGGCCGTCGAACTCGGCGTGGGTGACGCATCCGAGATCGTGACCGGGGATTTCGACTCCGGCCTGGGTGCACAGGTAGGTCGGGCCATCGGCGAGGCGACTGAGCGCCTGCAGACCGGCGGTGAACTCGGCGTCCCGCTCTGCAATGACCGTCCGCGGACTGGGAGCCAGCGGGTTGGTGTCGATCGCCTGCACGAAGATCGAGTGGGGCTGGGTTCCGGGCTGGGGAACCTTGCTGAACGGTCGCGTCCGCAGCGCCGGCCACAGTCCCGAGTTGACCAGATTCTCCTGAACCTGGTCGCGGGAAAGGGTCGTCAGGTCGATGCCGGAGTACGAGGCGAAGGTCTCTTCTTCATTCCCGTCGAGGTCGATCACGATCGATTCGAAGAATCGTTTCGCACCACGGTTGATCGCCGCGACGGTTCCACAGCCGGGGGATGTGTAGACCACCCCGTCTGTCTTCTTGTCACGGAAGAGAACCTGGCCGAGCCTGACGCGGTCGCCTTCGCTGACCTCCATCGTCGGCTTCATGCCGATGTAGTCCGGACCAATCAGAGCAACCGACTTTACCGCGGGGGCCGCGTCGATGGTTTGCTCCGGAGTACCCGAGATGGGCAGGTCCAATCCTTTTTTCAGCGTGTATTTCATCTCGAGGACGTATCCTCAGGGGAGTCGCGCGACGCGGCGCTGGTCGCTTCAGGCGGGACGAATACCAGGTGTGGCGGGGAGCGGCATGGGACGGACCCGGCCCGTCTCCCCCAACTTCGCGGTATCTTACACGCGCTGAGACGTTTGAAAAGAGACTCCGCGACTTCACCTTGCGAGATCACGACATTGGATTCCGATCCTGCTGTCGCCTCTCGGGGGTGGGAATTCCGGTTGTCAGTTTCGAGAGATGCGCCGCCCGGTGAACCAGGGCGTCGGCCCGTCGATCGCGAAATCGACAGGAGGCACTTCCCGCGGAATGAGTCGTGTGTCTGCCTCGGGGACGGCCCGCAAACGCAATCAGGCCCCGAATGCCCCTGTCGCATCGCCCGGCATCGATCCAACGATTGAGAGTGGTTCGCAGTCCGCTGCATGACGGGAAGAGTGCAGAACAGGCGTGCAGTTCCGGCGGTCGCGACGCGGGAGGAGTGGCGGCGGCCCGCAGGATGACACGCAGGCCGGTTTCCGTTTCAGGGCGACTGCTGGAAACATGAACTGCGTGAAACATGAAAAGAGGACGCGGCAAACCGGGGCGCCTGCCGCCCGGCTCTGTGCCGGGGGGCGGGGGCTCGCATCGTGCCGCGAGGGCTCGCAGCTGCACCTGCAGCGGGTGGCTACGGAACCTGCGTGGTTCCGCTGTTTGCCGGCGAGTCCATGGGCGAGTGGATCCGCTGCAGATACCGGATCTTGTGCCGCTCGAGTTCGTCGTCGAGCGAGTGGACCCCGCGAATCTGGAGATGCGCGCCGGTCTCGATCACGTCGAGGTTGGTGATCACGACGGCATCACCCGGGTTGAGGCCGTCGGTGATGCGGGCGAACGACTGAAATGTCTCTTCGATGGCGACCGGCTGCTCGAGTGCGATGAGCTCCGGAGCCGATTCGCTGTCGATTGAGTCGGCAATGCCTTCCTCGATGACCGGCTGCGAAGTTGGACTGCCGTTCCCGGCCCGTACGACAAAGACCGAGCCGTCTACCAGGGCGTCGCGCGGAATCAGCAGCGACTGGGCCATCACCGCGCCATCGATGCGGGCGTGGACAAATGAACCGGGCAGCAGCGGTGTCGGCTGTTCCCGATTGTCCACTTCGACGTAGACGGTCACCGTTCGCGTCTGCTGGTCAGCAACCGGGGCAATCCGGCGCACAACACCGGTCCAGCGGGGCGTGGCGACTTCATTTTCGGCAAGTCTGGCAATCGGGATGTGGCCATCCTGAATCTGGCTGCCGAGGATGGCGGCGTTGGAGAGCGAAACGGCAACCGGAATCTCGACCGTGTCGTTGTTGGTGATGGTGAACAGAGGGTCACCTGTGCGGACATACTGTCCTTCCTCGACCATCACTTCATCGATCTGGCCGGTAAACGGAGGGGCGACCCGCGTCTTCTCCAGCTCGATCTCGGCGAGACGGAGATCGCTGCGGTGGGTCGTCAGCCGGCTCTTGACCTGATCGAGTCGCACCTGATGCAGTGCGATCTCGTTCTCCATCTGGAGGATCGCCTCCTTGTAGCGGGCGACTTCGAGCTCAGCGAGATTGACGGCCGACTGTCGACCGGCTCCCTGTTGCAGCAGACGGCGGGCCCGGTCGTAGTCATCCTGGGCCGTCTTGAGGTTTGCCTGCTGCTGGGCGAGAAGCCGCTGGTTGCTGGCGTGGTCGAGCTGCAGCCGCTTCAGCTCCGCTTCGTCTTCCTCAATGCGGGCCCGGGCCTGCTGCAGCCGTTCCCGATACGTCTGGGGATCGATTTCGACCACGACGTCGCCGGGACTCTGGAGCGACTGGCCGTTCGGGAGAATCTCCACTTCTGCCGCGTGGACGCGCACGCCCTCCTGGAGCAGCTGATTTCGGGTGACGCGACCGGCGACTTCCGCGGAGACGACAACGGCTCGGTCGGACCGGGCGGTGCCGAAGGCGGAGATGATTTTCTGGATATTGGCGGACTCCGTCCGGTAGACCTGAACCTGGTAGGTCTTTTCGGCCGGCGGCTCGCGGGGAGGTTCATCCTTCAGCCCCGAAAGGCCGTAGAACACATTGAAACCGGCGAACAGCACTGCCGCGCACAGGAATGGCGAGACGATGCCCCGCCAGTGACGAACCAGAAATGGCGACCGACGCGTCGGTGTGCGTTGTGCGGCCCTGGCGTCAGCCGGCGACGTCTGGGGAGTGGACTCGGTCGATGTGACCATAGTGATGCCTGTGGAACGGCAAATTGCTGTAAAGGCAACGTTCAGCGACGGAAACGTCCTGTAGATGCGGTGCGATTGTAGCTGGCTGTTCAGATCCGGTCACCCTCAAATTGGCAATGGGGCTGCGGGGGGAGTTGTGAACGGACGTTTCGGCATCCGGCGAGCGAGCCCCCCCCCCTTGAACTTCTGTGAGTCGACCGCGACTATTATCGTGCAGTTTGTTTGCGCGGGGGCGAGTGGACGTTCCCGCACCACGACCGGGGAAAGTACCGATGGCGTGTGGGGTCGATTCACAGGTTGTTGTCGGGCCAGAGTTTACGTCTGAAGATCTGGCACGGTTCGAGGCGGACGGATTCGTGGTCGTGCGCGGCCTGGCCGATGCGTCGACGCGCGCCCGGATGCTGGACGTCACGCGGGACAATCTGCAGCGGCTGGTGGAGCCGATCGAGTTCGAAGCCGATCTCCGCTACCCGGGGGCTCCAGCGGAACGGTCGGCAACGGGTGGAAAGACCGTCCGCCGGCTCAAACAGGCTCACAGTCGTGATTTTGTCTTCACAGAGTGGCTGCAGTATCCGCCGCTGCTGAATCGGATGCGTCAGATCCTGGGCGACACGGTCGTCTGTCCCCTGGCCCACCATAACTGCATCATGACCAAGGAGCCGGCTTTCAGCAGCGATACCGGCTGGCATCAGGATGTCCGGTACTGGTCATTTGAGAGTCCCGAACTGGTGAACGCCTGGCTGGCGCTCGGAGAGGAACGGATCGACAACGGGTGTCTGCAGGTGATCCCCGGAACGCACCGGATGACGTTCGATCGGAGCCGTTTTGACGACGAGCTGTTCTTCCGCACCGATCTGCCGGAAAACGAGGAGCTGATCGCCCGCCGGCAGTACGTTGAACTGCAGCCCGGGGACGTCCTCTTCTTTCACGCCCGGATTTTTCACTCTGCGACGCGGAACCGCACGGACCAGAGCAAGTACTCGGTGGTCTTCACGTTCCATGGTGCGGGGAACAGACCGCGACCGGGAACGCGATCGGCCTCGCTTCCGGAGCTGATCCTGCACGGAGCCTGAATTCCGTTCGGGCGACCCTCCGTCCGAAGCCGCGTCAGAATGGATGCAATCGATACGGGCTCAACAAGGAATGTCAGACCAGCCCCGCCCCGGCCGGCATTGAAGGCACGTCTCTCCGCTCACTACACTCGAAGTTTCCCCTGCCCACACTGCTGAAAACGAAACAAATGCAACTCCGTCTGCTTAAATCGAAGCTCCACATGGCTGCCGTGACCCACACGGAGCTGACATACCACGGCAGCATTACCATCGATCCGGAGCTGATGGATGCGGTCGGGCTGCTGCCGTACGAACAGGTGCTGATCGGAAACTGCAGCAACGGTCAGCGGGCCGAGACGTATGTCATCAAGGGGGAGCCGGGCAGCCGGACGATTCAGATGAATGGTGCGATGGCTCGGCTGGCGGAGCCGGGCGACCGGATCATCATCATCGCTTTTGCGTCGATGACGCCGGAAGAGGCAGCCACGCACAAACCGCGTGTTGCTGTTCTCGACACCCGGAACGACATCGTCGAGCAGTGGGAAGGCTGACAGCGTCGGGCGTTCGGGCGTCGCGTCCGTGAATGCTGGCGGCATCTCCGTGTCCGAATGACTGGCCGACGTCCCGCAGGTGAATCCGCATGCTGGAATGCCTTGTCGCCGTTCTCTGTCTCGCCGCCGCTCCGGCCGGGAACTGGCCCGCTTTTCGTGGAGCTGGTGACAGCGTCTCGCAGGCCACGACGTTGCCACTCAAGTGGTCAGAGACGGACGGGATCGCCTGGCGTTCCGGGTTAACCGGCTACGGGCAATCGAGTCCGGTGGTCTGGCACAATCGCGTCTTCGTGACGACGGTCGATGGACCGCAGAAGGAACGGGCCGTTCTCGCGTGTGTCGACCTCGCCAGTGGTGAGGCCCTCTGGCAGGACGAGCTCAAATCGGCCCAGACTGCCGAGGTGACCGACTACATCAGCCGGGCCGCTCCGACTCCCGCCGTTGACGGCAAGCGGGTCTACGCATTCTTCGAGACCGGAAATCTCGCCGCGTGGACGCACGACGGCGAGCGGCTGTGGGAACGGAATCTCGTCGAGGAGTACGGCCCGTTTACCGGTAACCATGGTGTCGGAAGTTCCATTGCCCTGACGGACCGCGCTGTCATCGTGCTGGTCGACCACAGCGGCCCGTCGTATCTGCTGGCGATTGACAAGGCGAGCGGCGAGACCGTGTGGAAAGTCGATCGTCCCGACACGGTGGCGTGGAGTTCTCCGATCGCCACCGATGACGGCAGAATCGTTGTCAGTGCCAATGGCCGGTGTGAAGCGTTCGACCCAGAATCCGGCAAGCAGCTCTGGAAACGGGCCGGAATTGAAGGAAACACCGTCCCTTCCGCGACGGTCAGCGGCGATCTGGTGATCGTCGGATCGAAGGAAGTCGGTTCGAATCTGGCGATACGCGTCCCCGCCGATCCCAAGGTGCCAGAAACGACCATTGCCTGGAAGAGCAGCGACGCGACCGCGACATTCAGCTCGCCACTGGTCTACAACGGGCATGTCTACCTGGTGAACCGGACCGGCGTGGCCTTCTGCCTGAACGAGCAGACCGGCGAGACGGTCTGGAAGCAGCGGATTGGCGGCTCCTGCTGGGCCTCGCCGCTGGGGGCCTGCGGTCGGGTTTACTTCTTCGAGAAGTCGGGGACGACGACCGTGATGTCGGCCGACGGGACCCCCGACGTTCTTGCTGAGAATCTGTTGCCGACCGAGGACCGCGTCTATGGCGTGGCGGCAGTTGAGGGCCGGTTCGTCATTCGTCTGGGAAGCGAACTGATCTGCATTGAAGGAACGGACTGAGCCCGGGAATGGCTGTTCGCTTCGCAGTCAGGTCAGTCCTTCCAGAGGTCCGGCTTCGTTTCGGTGAGGATTTCGAGGATCGCCTGACGGTCTTCGGCCGTCAGGTGATCGAAGTCTTCGCTGTCGTCCTCTCCCGTCAGGATCTCCCGCAGTCGCCCGGTCACGTAGTTGTGTGCTGCGGGGGGCAAAGCGTCGAAGGACGGCGAGTAGATCAGGTAGCTGCAGGGGTACTTCAGCAGTCGTGTCTCGAGGTCCAGGTCGCGGAGTGAGCGTCCCTGACTGTCCCGTGGGCCGCGGGCCTGGAATTCTCTGGCGAAGGTCGACGTGCCGGCGATGGGAGCGGAGAGCGGCGCTTCGTCGCAGAACAGCATGTATTTGACGAGCTTCTCCCCTGCTGAGGCAATCCGCCGCTTCGTCGTGTCGCTGACGTAGTCCTCCGGGCGGTCGAGCGCGGCATTCATGATGCCGTCGTGGTGCCGCGAGAGCCGGGACTCGTAGTTGGCCAGTGTCAGGTAGTTGTGCACCTGCGTCTGGTGCGCGAGGACCATCAGGGCGACCAGATCACTGTGCGACGAGAGGTACTGCGAGACGTCGAACCGTCCGGTCAGGTCGGTCACGTTGGCGCCGGCGTCGCGGTCGATTTCCTGAGGGGCTCCGCGGTCACGCGAGATGGCGTTACCCATGTGTCGCATGTCGCCGTGTGTTCCCGTGACGTACCAGCCACCGAACCGGTTCTCGATCGGGCTGCGGTGGTCGATGTTGAAAGTGCCGGAACCAAGCTGCGGCTGCCCACGGGAGTCGGCGAACACGGAGCGCATGAGCACGCCGGGAACTCCCTGAGTGCGTGAGGAAGCATGACAGATCAGGCACTGTCCGCGATCCCGCAGGATGCGGGCCGGGTGCTCGGGATCCTGATCGATCGTGTAGAAGATCTCACCCTGCTGCGGGTCGGTTCCCATCAGCTCGATGACGTCCCCGCCGGGTACCCAACCGACGTACGTCTCGTCGTCGAAGTACAGAGCCCTGGGAGTGCGCGGTGAGATCCTTCGGATCTGCAGGCTCGTTCGGGAGAAGACGAGCACCTGTGAGGAGACCGGAACGTCGAGGGCCTTGAGGACAGCGGGCAGGTAGCCTCGCTGCGGATCGTACTCGAGCGTGACTTCGCCGGATTCGAGCTGCTGGCTGAGTTGCCAGACCCGGTCTTCCACCGGCGCGTTCTGGTAGTCGATCGGTTTTCGCTCGAATTCGATCTGGGCTGCTGCACACTCAGGTACCAGAATCAGCCCGAAGGCCACCGCTGCCGTGCAGCACAGGGCCCAGGTCAACGTCAGCGCCGGTTGACGGCCACCCTCCGGCGTGCAACTCTGGGAGAGATCGCTTCTCTGTTCGTTGAACGAAAACATGCCGACCATGATGCAACCGGATCTGGATACCTGCGTGGCGGACTGGGCCATTGACTTTCCCCGGACGGTCAAGGTGTTCGACGAACTGCAGATCGACTACTGCTGCGGCGGCAAATCGCTCGGGTATGCCTGCCGGCAGAAGGGACTCGATCCGCAGGTTGTTCTGAAGCGGCTGCAGGAGGTCCTGGACGACGACGATTGCGGCGGGTAATCCGCCCCGGCATCGGCTGTAGCCGTGGCGCGCGTGGCTCGCCCGGGCACTGCGTCAGGACGTTCCGGCGATCGAGGTGAGCAGCTCTCAGAACTCTCCCGGAAGCAACGACTGGGCATATTCCCACGACGCCCGGTCCGGCATCGTCCAGACCCGGTGCCGCATGTACCACAGCCCCCCTGCCTCCCGGAGTGCGTCCTTCACCGGCGACGTGTGCCCGCCGACGATCCAGCCTTCGTTCCACCGGCGTTGGCATTCCAGCTCCTGCAGGTACTCGGCCAGGACGACCGCGTTGTTGTGCTGCTCATCCCTGGCCGCGAAGAGCAGTTCGACCGTCTGCCGACAGGCATGTTCGGCAAGCCGGCCGCAGATGTCGTGGTATTCGAGCAGCTCCGTGCGATAGCGTCTCCGGAATTCGTGCCACTTCTCCGCATCATGGCCGAACCACTTGCGGAGGTCGTCGCTCGGAGCGATGTCCCGGAGCCATTCGTCGGTGGCGAGATCGCTCTTTGCAAGGCCACGCGGCCAGAGCCGATCGACCAGCACGCGGTAACACTCGGGATCCTTCGGGCCAGCGTCGTACGCACGAACCAGCCGGATTTCGAAACAGGCGGTGCGGGACATGTCGGTGGCATGATCCTGCAGAACCAGTGGGGACGCCGCGCGGAGCAGCGTCCCCGGGAAGCCACTCTCGGGTTACTCGATCGCGATCGAGTAGGTGATCGCACCAATCGCCTTGCCCTTCGGGACGTCGGCGTAGTGCGCGTGACACATCACGCATTTCTCCATGACGACCGGAACGGCCGTAATGGCCCGCAGACGATACTGACCATCTTCCTCGACGACTTCGTCGTAGTACGCTTCGCCCGCCTTGATCTTCTCGACGCCTGTCTTCTCGAACGCATCCTTGGCGACGTTCGCGTCGTCGTACGGCTCACCTGAGACGTCGATCAGCCGCACCTTGTGCGAACCTCCTTCGGAGACCTGACGGAACAGTTCCACCGCGGCACTGCCGGCGGGAAAGTCATCTTCGTCATTCACGTACTTGTCGGTGATGAGCACGATCGACCGCTTGTAGACCTCATCGAGCGTGCGGACGGTCTTGCGGGTTCGCTCGACCGCCTTGCGACCGGGCTTCTTTGCCGCATCTGCGGCGACGCTCTGCCAGGCCGGGCCCGCGCAGATGAGTGTCGTCGCACACGTCAGGACAAGACAGAGGGAGACAATGCGTTTCATGAGCGTCTTCCTTTGTGGAGTGACCGTCCGCAGTTGAATTGTGGACAGCATTTCGGAGGGACCGCGTGACGTGGCTGTGATGGTGTCGCGTCACGATCAGACTCATTCAGAGGCGAGATCCGTCAGTTGTTTCTTCGCGGGAACGACGTCGGCGAGCGTCACGGAGTTCAGGTACTCGAGCTGAAGCCGCTCGGCCTCGGCGAGGACGCCTTTGAGTTTGCAGAACTGTTCGATCGCGCAGACGTTCTCGGCGTCGACGCACTCGAGCAGATGCATGTTGCCTTCAAAGTCCTGGATGACCTGACCGATGCGGATCGTCGACGGATCGCGGGCCAGCTCGATGCCGCCGCCAATCCCCCTGATGCTTCGCACATAACCCAGCCTCGCCAGCTGGTTGACGACCTTCGCCACATGATTGGCGGAGATGCCGAACAGCCCTGCAATCCGCGCAGACGTGGCCCGACCGCTGAACGTGGCCAGGAACATCAGCGTTCGGAGTGCGAAATCGGTTTGCGTGGTGAGTCGCATCGGCTCGAAAGTTGCTAAACATGTATCCGTTATGCATCTTTTAGCCCGGGCAGGATCTCAGGTCAAGTGTTCGTCGGCTGCGGAGGCGCAGGCCGACACTGCGGAGAATTGTCCTGCAGGGACTCAACCGGTGGACCGGACTGACTTTCGGAACGCACGGGAGGTGCGAGTTCGACTGGAATTGGCGATTTCGTGACACTTCCGCGAAGCCGGGACCGTTATGTTAGGAAGTGAAGAATCGACAGACGCCTTTCCGGGCCGTCGAGTTTTTCTGAAGCGGGTTGGGCAGACGAGGAACAGACACGTTCCCCGGGGAAACCGAGCATGACGGCTTCTGCACGACCACAGGCAGTACGGACACTTCATCGCCGCGAGGTTGCGTTCGACGATCAGGGTATGACGCATCTTGACGAAATCCTCCTCGTGTGCGGTTGCGACGGTCGGATTCGGTCGTGTACCGGACCGGTTGCACAACTCGTCGGCGACGAACGGGAGGCCATCTGCGGTCGCTGCTGGACGGATCTGTTTCAGAATGATGCGGCAGGCATGGCCGCGGCTGCGATGGAGCAGTTGAAGTCTGGCACGTCGGAGAGGGCGCAGTTCCGGGTTTCGGTATCGGACGGGCTTCCGGAGGCGATCTGGTCCTGCTCGCGACCCGATCCCGCGGCGGATCTCGTGATCGTGGTCGGACGGACCGACGTGACGCCATCGACGCCGGACAATACCGGCGAGCGTCCCAATGGTCGCGTCGTCTACGAATGGGACGTCACAGCCGACGTGGTGGTCTGGAGCGGCAGCTGCGAGGACGTCCTGGGCTACTCGGCTGGCGAACTGCCGACCAGTCTCGCCGGTTGGCTTGAACTGATTCATCCCGACGATCGCTACGGTGCCGGTCGGGGGCATGCGGGGGGACGGACGGAGCCGTTGACGACGCGCTTCATCTACCGGGTGCAGAAGGCGGACGGATCGTGGGCGCTGGTCCAGGACCTGGCGTCGTTCATTGCGGATCGGAATGGGCGCCCCGTCCGGATGCGGGGCACCCTCAGAACGATCCCGCGGGAGCGGTCCGGGGGGGAAGAGCTTCCCGATGATGCGTCTCCGGCCGCGACGTCCTCCGACGCCAGCACGGCCAACGACCTGCTGCAGCTGATCGTGGACTCGACCCCGACGGGGATTCTCGCGGTCGACGGAGAGGGGCGGATCCGGTTGAGCAATCCGCATCTGCAGCAGACGTTCGGGTACACCGCCAGGGAGCTTGAAGGCGAACCGGTCGAACTGCTGCTGCCCGAGCGATTGCGTGAGCGTCACCGCGCATTGCGCGAGTCCTGGCAGAAGGCTCCCCTCTCGCGACCGATGGGGAGTGGCCTGCCCCTGGTCGGCCAGCGAAGCGACGGCATCGAGATCCCGATCGATATTTCTCTGGAGCCGGTTCGAACCAGTGCCGGCATGCTGGTCCTGTGTACTGTCGCGGACCGGACCGAACGTATGGCTGCGGAGCGGGCCATTCTCGAAAGCGACCGGCGGCTCAACGACATTATCGACAACACCTCCGCGGTCATCTATCTGAAGTCGCTCGACGGACGATATCTTCTGGTGAACCGCCAATGGGAGATTCTGTTCGACATCGATCGGCAGACGATGATCAACAAGACCGACCACGATGTCTTCCCGGAAGATCTCGCGATCGCCTTTCGCGAGAATGACGAACTGGTGGCGGAGTCCGGCCGCCTCCACGAGTTCGAGGAGATTGCTCCACATGCCGACGGTCCGCACACGTACATCTCCCTGAAGTTCCCCCTGAGGCGTTCGGACGGGACCATCTACGGCGTGGCGGGGATCTCGACGGACATCACCGAACGGATCGAAGCCGAGCGGGCTCACTCGGCGCTCAAGCACCGACTGGAGCTGATCGTGAACTCGATCGGGGACGGACTCTACGGCGTCGACTGCGACGGAAAGATCACGTTCGCCAACTCTGCCGCGGAGCGGATGCTTGGCCGCGGTACCGGAGAGCTGTGCGGTCGGGATCCGCACGCGGTGCTGCACGATGCGTCCCACGATGCGGGCAATCTGGACGACGACGACTCATGCCATGTCTGCGACGCATCTCAGGCGGGGGTTCAGACCGGTATTGAGGAAGACCTGTTCTGTCGGGGCGATGGCACGACGTTTCCGGTCGAATACACGAGCACACCGGTCTTTGACGAAGGGAAGAGAGTCGGATCGGTGGTCACGTTTCGGGACATCAGCGAGCGGATCCGCCGCGAACGGGCCGAAGAGGAGCTGCGCACCGCACAGGCTGTTCAGCAACTGCTGTATCCGCGGTCCTCGCCCACGCTCGACGGTGTCGACATCGCCGGCGCGACATTCCCGGCCGCGATGGCGTGCGGTGACTACTTCGATTTCATTCGGACCGGTCAGGACGAACTGGTTCTGGCGCTGGGAGATGTGAGCGGTCACGGTCTGGGGCCGGCACTGCAGATGGTCGAAGCGCGGGCGTACCTGCGGGCAACGATCAACGGTGACTCGGACGAGCAGCAGGTTCTGACCCGGCTGAACAGTCTGCTGTATGAGGACATGCCGGTCGAGTCGTTCCTGACGCTGATCCTGGCACGGATCGATGCCCGCTCTCGGAGGTTTCGCTATGCCGGTGCCGGACACAACGCCTACCTGATGCGGCCTGATGGTGAGATTGAAGATCTTCCGAGCACCGGGCTCGTGCTGGGACTGGTCGATCAGGTCGAGCTGACCATCTCGGAACCGTATGCCGTCGGAACGGGTGACCTCCTGCTCATGTTCAGTGACGGACTGCAGGAGACGATGTCGCCCGAGTCCGTACTGTTCGGCATGGACCGTGCGCTGGACTTTATCCGCGCGCATCGGCACCGGTCGGCTTCGGAGATTCTCGAACGCCTCTACCGCGCGTCGCGCGAGTTCGCCGGCAACAACTCTCCCGAAGACGATGTCACGCTGGTCATCGCACGGTTCCTGTAGGGCCGAAGCGGACCCAGCGGTGACGGTGACCTGCGGCGGCACAGTCCCCGCGAATGTCGGGCGACATCAATCCGTGATCGAATCCGGATCTCGGTGAGCGATTCCGCATCCGGTTTGTGGTACGATGAAATCGGCCGTCGAGGGGGATATTGTCTTCCTTGCACGGACGAGCAACGCGGCGAGGAGATCATTCGATCATCGTCGGGAGCTCACATCATCGCTGCTCACATCCAGTCGTCTCGAACAGTTCGAATTCCCGGTTCGTGGAAGGGAGCATCATCACGCTTCTCGACCGCATCAGTGCCTGCGTAGCTCAGTGTTGCCGCACTGTCGTACCAACGTGGCTGGATCTCGCAATCCGGTCGGTATGGCAGGAGGGGCCGCAATGCATCGACACTATTCAGGTGCCGGCACGCCCCCTGGCGATGCTGCTCCGGCAATATGTTCTGGTGTTCGGGACCCGGGGGCCGCCCGATGCTCTCTCGACGTGACCGAGACTGGCAGTAACAAGAGAGTGCGTCCGTTCGGACGGGAGTCGCATCGATGCCGGGTTTCCTGTTTCGCGTGTTTGATACGACGGGGTTTCCCGCCCGCTGGTCCTGCGGCCCGGCGTGGGGACAGGAACCGTGGCTGGGCTGGATCCACATCGTTTCTGACGTTGCGACCGGACTGGCCTACTTCTCGGTGCCGTGCGTTGTGATGTACTATATGTCGCGACGGACGGACCTGAGATTCCCGGTGGTGTTCTATGTGTTTCTCGGGCTGATCTTCTTCTCCTGCGGGACGGTGCATCTGACCGAGTCGCTGATCTTCTGGTGGCCGGCGTACCGATTTTCGGGGATTGCGAAGCTGGTGACCGCGGTCGTCTCGTGTGCCGGTGTGGGGGTCCTCATTCGTGTTCTGCCGGACGCGTTACAGCTTCAGCCGCCGGAAGTCGTCGAACGCGAAGTCGAAGGACGGAAGCTGGCACAGGCGTCGCTCGAATCGGAGCGGAACCTGCTGCACACGCTGATGAACAATCTTCCGGATGCCATCTACTTCAAGGACCGGGAGGGACGCTTTCTGCGGATCAGCCGGGCGCTGGCGGAAAAGTTCGGCCTCGACGACCCGGAAGACGCCCTCGGCAAGAGCGACGCGAACTTCTTCTCCGAGGAACATGTCCTCCAGGCCCGTCGGGACGAGCAGAGAATCCTGGATACCGGCGAACCCCTGCTGGGGGTCATCGAGCGGGAAACCTGGCCCGACGGTCACGAGACGTGGGTGACGACGACAAAGGTCGTACTCGAGAATCCTTCCGGCGAGCGGATCGGTACGTTCGGAATCTCGCATGACGTGACCGAGATCAAGCAGGCCGAACGGGCACTGCGGGACAGCGAAGAGCGTTTCGAATTGGCGGTGCGCGGATCCAGCGACGGGCTCTGGGACTGGGATCTGAAGACCGACAGCGTCTACTACTCGGACCGGTTCAAGGAACTGCTCGGGTACGCAGGGAACGAGTTCCCCAACGTCATCGATTCGCTTCGCGATCATGTGCATCCGGAGGACCGCGCTGCCACGTTTGCCGCGATTGACCAGCACCTGAAGGATCGGCATCCCTATGACGTGGAGTGTCGTCTGCGGACCCGTTCGGGGGAATATCTCTGGTTTCGGGCACGTGCACAGGCCGTGTGGGACGAGACCGGGCAACCGACGCGGATGGCCGGCTCGATTACGGACATTACCGAGATCAAGCGGACTCAGCGGCTGCTCGAGCACGAACGGTTTCTTCTGCACACGCTGCTCGAACATCTCCCGGACGCGATCTATTTCAAGGATGCCGAGGGCCGGTTCCTGCGGATCAGTCAGACGCTTTCGGACTGGCTGGGACTGGAACATCCCGAAGACGCCGTCGGTCGCACAATCGGCGACTTTCTCCCCGGCCGGGTCGCCAGTGAGACGCTCGAAGAAGAGCGAACTGTGATGCAGTCGAATCGTCCGCTGACCGGCAAGGTGGAACAGGTGGACGGACGGAACGGCGAATCCATCTGGGTCTCGACGACGAAGGTGCCATTGCCCGACGAACAGGGGCGAATCGTCGGGACGATCGGCATCTCACATGACATCTCGTCGCAGAAGGCTGCTGCGGAGCGGTTCCGCCGGGTGATCGAGGCGGCACCCAACTCTATGCTCGTCGTCAATCGCGACGGTCTGATCGAACTGGTCAACTCCGAGACGGAACGGAAATTCGGATACTCACGCGACGAGTTGATCGGACAGCCGATCGAAATGCTCGTTCCCGAACCGTTGCGTGAGCGGCACGTCCTGTTGCGGTCCGGCTATCTGAGCGCCCCTGAGGCACGGGTCATCGGGCAGGACCGGGAACTGTGCGGGCGACGGCAGGACGGGACCGAGTTTCCTGTTGAAGTTGGACTCAGCCCGGTGGAACTCGGAGCCGGTACGTTCGTGCTGGCCAGCGTCTATGACATCACTGAACGGAAGCAGGTGGAGACGGTCCTCCGTTCGGCGAAGGAATCGGCCGAAGCGGCCAACCGGGCCAAGAGTGACTTCCTGGCCAACATGAGTCACGAGATCCGCACGCCGATGAATGCCATCATCGGCATGACCGATCTGGTTCTCGACACCGAACTGACTCCGACGCAGCAGGACTACCTGAACACCGTCCTCGAAGCGGCCGAGTCGCTGCTGTCGATCATCAACGAGATCCTCGACTTCTCGAAGATCGAAGCGGGCAAACTGGAACTGCACCGGGTTGCGTTCGACGTGCGGGAGGAGGTGGGAGACACGCTCAAGTCGCTTGGCCTGCGGGCTCACACGAAGGGGATCGAGCTGGCCTGGCACGTTCACTCCGACGTGCCGCAATGGCTCAGCGGCGATCCGATCCGCGTGCGGCAGATCCTCGTCAACCTGGTCGGAAACGCGATCAAGTTTACCGAACAGGGGGAAGTGGTCGTGGATGTCGAGCGGAACGATTCGGGTCCGGACGGCGTGGAACTGCATGTCAGCGTGCGTGATACCGGGGTGGGAATCTCCGAGAGCAAACTGGACTCGATCTTCGACGCCTTCGAGCAGGCGGATGCCTCGACGACGCGGGAGTACGGTGGGACGGGGCTGGGGCTGACCATCTCGGGACGAATTGTCGAGGCGATGAAGGGGCGGTTGTGGGTCGAAAGTAAGGTGGGGACCGGCAGCACGTTTCACTTCACCGGCGTCTTCCCGATGGCCACGCCGCCACAGGATCGGGCGGTCGAGTTCGACCCGGGCGAACTGAAGCGGGTCCCGGTTCTCGTCGTCGATGACAACGACACGAATCGCCGCATCCTCAACGAGACGCTGTCGAGCTGGGGGATGACGGTGCAGACCGTCTCGGCGGCCGGAGATGCGCTGGGGGCGCTCGAGGATCTGGCCCGGCGGCACGAGGTGTTGCCACTTGTCCTCAGTGATGTGAACATGCCGGGTATGGATGGCTTCGAGTTGACCGAGCGGATCCGGCAGAATGCGGCGCTTGGGAAGGTCCCCATTATTCTGTTAACGTCCGGAGGACGGTTGGGGGACATCGGCCGCTGCGACGCACTCGGAGTCGTGGCGCATCTCATGAAACCGGTCAAGCAGTCCGAGCTTCTCGATGCTATCGTTGAGGCAGTGGCCATTCCGGTCGATCGGCCCGATGACGAGCCTCACAAGGAGCATTCCCGACGCATGCAGCCTCTCAAGATCCTGCTCGCCGAGGATGGCAAGGCCAACCGCACGCTGGCGACACGGCTCCTCGAAAAATGGGGGCATCGTGTGATTTCTGCGGTCAACGGTCAGGAGGCGGTCGAGTGTTGCATGCAGGAAACATTTGACCTGGTCCTGATGGACGTGCAGATGCCCGTCATGGACGGCCTGCAGGCGACACAGGCAATTCGCGAGGCCGAGTCGACGTCCGGCAGCCATCTGCCGATCGTCGCGATGACCGCCCGGGCGATGAAGGGAGACCGTGAACGGTGTCTGGCGGCGGGAATGGATGGTTACGTGGCCAAACCGATCCGGCGCCAGGAGCTGTTCGAGGCGATCAACTCGGCGCTCAGTGACGCGGCGACCACAGGCAACGAGAGGGCGTCGGGGCCGGACGGAGTGGACTCGCAGACGGAAGAGAGCTGCGTCGACTGGAATGTCGCATTGAATACGACCGACAACGATGTTGCGTTATTGTGCGCGGTCATTGAGGAGACACTGGACGAGACGCCCCAGCTCGTGAAAGGACTGGTGGAGGCGGTCCAGCAAGGAAATGTTGGCGAAGCGCGACGGATGGCGCACACAATCAAGGGAGCTGGTCGCTCATTTGGTGGCCAGAGCGTGGTACGCTGGGGATCGGAAGCCGAGAAGGCCGCGACGGAGGCGGATTTCGAGCGTCTCGGTGAATTGATCGAGCCGGTCTCGCGTGCCGTCGAACAGATGATGGCGGAACTGCGTGACTACCTGAACGAACATCAGTGATATGTGTCGGTAAGCCGGCGTGCCGGCCCGGGGCCGGTTCGACTGGAGACGGGTTCGACTGGAGACGGGTTCGACTGGAGACGGGTTCGACTGGAGACGGTGACGGCTCAGCGGTGAGGTCCGCCCTGCGAGGAGAGTGATCTGTGGCTCGATTTCTCGTTGTTGACGATTCTGCACGCGACCGCCGCATTGCCGGCGGCTTGCTCGAGAAGCACGACGACTGGACGGTCTACTATGCAAGGGATGGTGAAGAGGCCCTCTCTGCCATCGAAGAGCATCTGCCCGACATGGTCGTCACCGACCTGCAGATGCCGTGCATGGACGGGCTGGAACTCGTCTCCCGGGTCCGCGAAGAGTTTCCGCTGATTCCGGTCATTCTGATGACCGCCCAGGGGAGCGAGACGATTGCCGTCGAAGCGCTCGAACGCGGGGCGGCCAGCTATGTTCCCAAACGCGATCTTGGAAACGAACTGGTCGAAACAATCGAGCGCGTCCTTTCGCTCGCGTCCGAGCAGCGCGGATCACAGCGGCTGCTGCAGCGGTTGACCGGCGAGCGGTTCATCATCGAGAACGATGCCGAGCTGATCTCCAACCTGGTCCGTCATGTCCGTCAGGCGGTTGTCGATCGCTTTCTGTTCGACGCGACCGGCTCCTACCAGGTGGCGACCGCGCTGGACGAAGCGCTCACGAACGCCTACTTCCACGGCAATCTCGAAGTCGACTCGGCACTCAAGGAGCGGGACGACAATGCGTTTCGGGATCTCGCCGAGGAGCGACGTCAGATTCCGCCGTACTGCAATCGCCGCATTCACGTCGAAACACACTATTCGCGCGAACGCGTTTCGTTCGTCGTGCGCGACGAAGGGCCCGGGTTCGATCCGCACGGAGTCCCCGATCCGACGATGTCCGACAACCTCGACCGTGCCAGTGGCCGCGGACTGCTGCTGATGCGAACGTTCATGGACGAACTGTCGTTCAACGACACCGGCAACGAAGTTACGCTGGTCAAGCGGACCAGTCCCCCTGAGGCGTCCGAATGACGGCGGACTCGGGGCCGTCTGACAGGGAGAGCCCTGCGCGGCTGCCGGAGGATCGTGTCTACCGCTGGTAGATCGGCAGCAGCTGGTAGGCGGGCGTGAGGGCGAGCACCGCCAGCGATGTCGAGTAGACCGAACCGAACTTCGCTTCGGTCCCGGTGCCCGGCGGCCAGGAGCCGTCTTCCTGCTGCTCTTCGAGCATCGCCGCGGCGATCTGAGGGAAGACCTGATTCCACGTGTCGCCTCCCACCTGAGCCATCGCCTGCGAGCTGTAATACGAACCCAGGTAGAAGTAGCTCGTTCTCCAGGGCGTGGGATAGGCATTGGTGCGGAACCATCGGACCCCGTCCACGACGCCGGGATGGTCATGGCGTCCACCAAGAATGAGCGTCAGCATCGCCGAGGCCGTATTCGCCAGCGTGATCTGGGGATTCTCGCCGGGCGCGGAGATCAGTGGTCGGTAGCGAAAGACCCCTTTCTTATGTTGTTCGGGGTCCGGTTCGTGGCAACGCTCGACGAAGTCGAGGCCCTCGTCGAAGTACTGTTTGGGGATGTTGAATTCGGCGTTACGGGCGGATCGCAGAAACATCAGTGCCCAGCCGGTGACCGACATGTCGGCCTGGGCATTGGGACTGTCGGGATAGGCGTAGCGCCAGCCTCCAACGTCACCCTCGTTCGACTTCTGACGGGCCTGGACGTCACGATGGTAGATCAACGCCCTGCTGATGGCCGATTCGATCCGACGCGACCGTTCTCCCGAGGTCATGCCGTAGACTTCTCCCAGCATCAGTCCGGCGATGGCATGGTTGTAGTGGGCCGTCTGTGCGGGATTGAGGTGTTGCTGGGGCGGGGCGACGGGCATGAGCGAAAAGTAGCCGCGCCGTCGCTGAGTCGACAGAACAAAGTCGATCGCTGCGGAGATCTGACGGCCGTACCGTCCCTGGTCGGGCACATGTCCGCGGGACAGGAACGCCATAATCGCCAGCGACGTCACGGCGGGTTGAGCCGCCTCGTCACTCGGGAAGCGACCGTCTTCAGCCTGCTGCGACGCGAGCCACGCGAGGCCGTGGTCGACCGTCGACTCGACCCGGGTCCATTCACCTGGAGGCAGCGCCGAACTGAGGTTCGATGACTCGGCGATGATGCCTGTGGGGGCATCCTGCCCGGTCACGTGCCTGGAACGGACCGGCAGGAGGACAACGGCCAGCACGCCGCACAGGGCGACGGCAGTTCGTCGGAGCACGCGGTTGGTGATCATCGAACGTCGCATCATGAGTCGGCCTGGGTCGTGAGCACGGACGCCGTGCTCTTCGAGCGTGAAGTCGATGGAGGGCCAGCCGGAACGGATGCGGCTGGCACTCCATGGGGCTCTACAGGGAATCGGTCAGTTGCCGGATTCGCTCCTGGTACTGCTCGATCGCCTTGCGATAGTCTTCGGGCGGGGTTCGCCGCCGGACCTGCCAGAGCCCGTCGTCGAGGGTCGACAGCAACCGGTTCCACTGTTCGTCGGGAATCGCTTCGCCACGTGCGAGTGCCTCGAGAACCTCGCGGGCCCGGTCGGACTCGGCGATTTTCTCCCACTCGGCGGCATCCGCGTTGGGCTGGTCCATCTGTTCCAGCATGCGTTCGAGATTGCGGGCCATCTGCTGCAGGCGTTTGCGTTCTTCGGCGGACGTTGCCGGATCGTTCGCTTTCTGCTGGATCTGCTGCAGTGACTTCTCGAGCATCTCCTTCATGTCTTCGGCTCTGGCCAGTTGCTGGCGTTCTTCTTCCGACAATTCCCGCTCGTCGGGCGTCGTCGTCTGGTTCAGTTCTTCTTCGCGTTCCCTGGCCTTTCGGGCCCGCGCCCGGGCGGCTTCTTCCGACTCGCCAAGCATGCCGCCGGCCGCCTGCTGCAGCGCAACCAGGTCGGTGATGACACGGAGATTCCGTGGACGATTCGGAATGCCGAGCTGTGCCGCGATGTTTGGCTCCCGTTCGAGCTGGGCGAGAAACTCGTCGAGCGTCGGGTCGTTGAGGTCTGCGATGTTGGGGTCGGGGGGATCGAACTCGTCGAGCGCCGAGACGACGGCACGACGGATGCGGTCGAACAGCTCTTCCGCCTCGTCAAAGCGGTCCAGTGCCAGGGCCTGTTGTTCTTCGGCCTCTTCGAGACGTGCCTGGCTGAGTGCAAACGTCGCCGCCTGCTGATTCATCGTGAGCGCTTCCATGACCCGGTGCAGCTGACGAATCATGTCGATGATTTCGCCGGGCAGGTCGCTGTCGAGGTCGTTCTGAAACTGTCCCTGCAGGTCGTTCTCAATCTCCAGCATGTCGATGCGGAGCAGCTCGGTAGCGATCGCCAGCTTGTCCTGATCGACTTCCACCAGTCCGTGAAATCGCTTCTGTTCGAGGTGGCCGGCAATCCGCGACCACTGATCGGCCTGGTCGGCAACGGCCCGACTCTCGAGGAGCCGGCCGGTGACGTACTCCGTAATCTCTTCGTCGTCCTGTTCGAAATCGAGCTGGTCGAGCAGCCCGGAAAGTTCGTCGAAGTGGTCGACGAGCAGCTCGGCACCGGCCATCAGATCGGGGCGGTCGTCGGCATCCGGACCGGCAACATACGTTTCGACATCGAAAGTGATCTGTCGGGCGAGCCGGGCGATCCGGTCGGTGCAGTCGATGATTCGTGCCGCCGTTCCTTCGTCCTTCTTCAGTTGCAACGGCATGGACCGTTCGATGCGTTCCTGGAGTTCGGCGGCATCCTTCGCCAGCGGCGTTGCGGAGTGCGTCCGCAGTTCAGCGACGATCATCCAGAGGTCGCCGCGCTGGGCCGGGTCGACCTGTTGCCAGCCGCTCAGCTCCATGGCCACTTCGTCCTGGCGTTCCGCCAGTTCCGAGAGCTGATCCCGCAGGGAATTCTGCCGCCTGCGGATCCGGTCGAGGAAGCGGGAGAGAAGTCTCGGGTCGTCACTGAGCATGCGGCCGAACTCGGCGACGATCTCGCGTCGCATGGTGAGCACTTCGGCGAAGCGATCGAGGTAGGCCTGATCGACTTCGATGACTGCCATCCGGCGTGAAAGCGGATTGCGTCCCTGCCTCGCCTCACGCATCAGCCGGTGAGCCTTCTCGACGTACACTTCGTACATCTCGACCGTTTCCTCGAGGGTTTCGGCCAGTTCCTGGTCCTGCGCGACGCGGTCATAGCGTTTGAGAAGGGCCGCGAGCATCTCTCGTGCCCGGATGACATGGTTGAGCGACAGCGAGCTGTTGTCGGACCCGAGTGGCTCCCGGATGCCGACAAAGACCCGGTCCCGGGCCGGCGTGACATGCAGTCGGCCAATCTCGGCCATCTGCAGACCGACAAAGACGAACCGGTGCTCGCGAGTCTCTTCGCGGAGCTGAGCGATCGTTTCCTCGACATCCCCCAGTTGCTGGTCCAGCAGTCGGAACTGGTCACTCCGTTCGGCATCGGGAATCGTGCGATCCACCAGCCGTCGCAGGCCCTGTTCGGTGATTGCCAGCAGTTCGTCGATGTGAACGACACGGCTGCGGATGTCCGTTTTCTCCTTCTCGCGTGCCGTCGCGGCAGCCACAGCCGAGAGTCGGGCCGTGATCTTCAGTTTGCGGCGGACCGATTCGGTGTCCTGACTCGACTCGGATGTCTGAGCGTCGAGATTGGGCTGGACTCGAAGGGGCGGCATCTCGACCGCAACATTGCTGGGCGGAGTCTGTTCCCGCCGGTTGCCTGACGGGCTGACCTGGGGACTTCCACCTTGTGACGGACGATTCGGGCGGTCCGTCAGTTGCGTGTCGGTCTGGTCTGTGTTTGGAGAGTCCGCTTCTTCGGATGTGGTCTGTGGTTCGCCTGGGCGCGGCGAAGCGGAACGTTCTGTCGGACGCTCGGTCGCATTCGCGTCCGACGGTTTCCCATCCCTGGCATCCATGGCTGCGATGGTGTCTGACTCAACGGTGCCGGACTCCTCGGAGGCGTCGTCGTCCTGCATCCGGCCAGCCGGGGAGTCGCCGGCCGGGGAGTCGGAATCGGTCTCGGGCTCTGCCGCTGCAACGGACTGAGGCGACGTGCCGGCGTCGGATGGATTCTCGGGAGGCGTTGCGTCGTCACTATCCGATGGATCGCTACCGGCGTTGTCCGGATCACCGGTCGCCTGGGGACGGTCATTTGCGGCCATCGCGGCGGGAGGCTGTGACTTCGTTGCGTCGGAATCGGTCCTGTTCTGCTCGCCCGCGGACATCTCCGTATCGGTCGCGGCAATGGAGTCTGGTGGAGTCTCGCCCGGTTGCGTCTTGCCGTCGTTGGACGGTTTCATGTCGTCGCGGTTCGCATCATCCGACTCGGACCGAGCGGTCGCGGCATCGGAACGTTGATTGTTGACGGGCGGATCCGTCCCCCTGGTCCCGGTTTCGTCTGCCGAGGCAACTGCCCCAGGACGGTCGTCTCCGGAGGGCGTCGGTGAATCGTCCATTGAGTCGTTCGCCGGGCCACGTCGGGCAGCGGCTGGTTCGTCGAACGAGGGAGTCCCGCGTTCGGCCGGATCGGACGCGGCCATGCGCGGCGTCTGACTGTCTGGCATCTCCTCCGATGCGTCCGGTGTGCCGGCTCGATCTGGAGACGTCGCGTTGTCACTGGTTGCGGCGGTTTCGTTGTTGGCGTTTGATTCTGTGCTGGCAACCGTGTCCTTCTGAGTGGCTTCGCCGGGTTTGGCAGTGCCGTTCTTCTCGTTGGCGTCCGTGTCGGAGGGAGTTCTGGCGTCCGTGCCGGTCCGTTCACTGCGATCGGAAGACGATTGGGAACCGCCCTCCTGTGGTGGTGAGCCTGCGCGACGATCGCCAGCGTCGGCCAGCATCTGCTCAAACTTGTCCGCTTCGCTGGACTCCGAATCGATCGCCCGATAGTTGTCCGCACCGTCTGTCGGCGTTCCGTTCTCTTCCCGCTGTGTGGCCTGGCCATCCTCCGAGCGGTCGGCATCTTTGGCGCGGCTCTGCTGGCCCATACGCGATGCCAGAGTCGTCGGGTCGAGATCGACATCCCGGTTGTCGGCGACGCGGATGGCGTAGCTGATCTGCGTGCCTTCTTCGAGGCCGAGTTTTTTCAGGTCGAGCTGCGTCTCGCCCATGATGTGCCGGGCATTCTGCTGATCGCCCAGTTCGATCGGTTCAACGTGCAGGATGCGGGGCTCGCCGCCGTTCTCCGTCATGCTCTCGTCGTAGACGATCAGTTCAGCCTTCTCGACCCCATAGTCGTCATGTGCTTCGAACCGGATATCGATGACATCGTCGATCGCGACGGCCATCTCGTCCGTCGGACTGAGGATGCGGGCGACCGGGGCCCGGTCGGCAATGACCTCAATGCGGCACTGGTGCCGATCCTGGTTGGTCAGACCGTGGGCGTTCCGCAGGATGGGACGGAACGAGAGGTTCTCGATCAGCTGTGTCCTGAACGTGTACCAGCCCTCCTCGTCCGCGGCCAGTTCCAGAGTCTGAGTCTGCGGGGCTTCCGCCTTCCCGTTGGGGGGAAGCGTCAGTTCGAGGGCCATCTGTTCCAGCGGAGCGTCCGGTTTGAGTCGGAGATTCAGCCAGCTCCCCTGCACGACCTTGACCCGATGGGGAATCAGCTGCTTCTCGTATCGGGGGCGGTCGACGTAGCTGGGGGCGGTGATCGTCAGGTCCACCTCATCGAGCATCGGATAGTCGATCGCGGTGACCGTGTGCCACGAGGTGCGACCGTCTCCGGCCACGATCCGATAGCGGAACGAACCGTCGACGACCATGGTATGGATGAAGGCGTCGGGGCGGTTCTCGTCCGGCGTGAGAGCGAACGTGTCGGAGATCTCGCTGCCGCTTTCGACCTGCAGAATTGCCTGGTCGCGGTTCAGCCCGGTCAGTGTGGTGACCAGATCGATCGTTTCGCCGCGCGGGATCTCGACGTCACCCGTCTCGCTGAACAGTTGAGTGGCCGTGATCGCTGCCGTGGGGGCCCAGAAGCGACGCAACAGGACCGAAGTCTGCGGCAGGTTGAGGGCAAGAAACGCGGCCATCAGCAGTCCCGCGGCGCCCAGAGCCACCAGGGCCGGCTTGAGCTCCGTCGGACGGGCGACCCGCTGCGGCTCGACGATGCGGCCGATTGCGTCCGCCTCACTGGCGACCTGTTCGAGCATGGCCCGTTCGGTTGCAGTGGTCGGTTGACGGTCCGACGTTGCGAACGACGCGATGGTCGTCCAGCGTTCCTCGAGCTGCGGAACTTCACCATCGGTGTGAGCCGCCAGTGATGTCCAGCGGGAGGCCTCCCGCAGCGGGGGAATCAGGGTGATCAGGAGGGCGAAGGCCGCAGCGCCGAGTGCGGTGAGCGTGAAGAACACGCGCAGCCCGACCGAGTGGAGCGTCGCCACCCAGTCGATGGTCATCGCGAGCACCATGGCGATGAGCAGCACTGACGCGGAAACTGCGATGGCACGCACGACGGCGACCCGGATCTTCCGATGCCGGATCGAGCGCAGCTTCTCCTGCATCGCCGAAGGCATTGCCGCAGGTGTGATCGCGTTATGCATGGTCCTGTTTCCTGACATGTCCGGGGCGGGCGGTCGTCGCGACCTAGGAGAGCCCCTTCCACTTGCGAATGACCCATTCGACCTGCAGGCAGCCGAAGACGATCCACAGGTATTTCCACTGCAGCCACAGAGGACGTGTTTCGATCCGTTCGGTGACGATGGGATCGAGATTCGTCAAAGAGAGAACTTCTGCCACCGCGGTGGGCGGAAGAACCTGGCCCCCCGTGACGTCCGCGATCTGCTGAGCCAGCGCCCGGTTGGAACGGGTGTCGACCAGCTCGACGGGCAGATCGGCCTGAACGGTGAAGCTGGCGGTCGCCGGCTCTTCAGTCGACTGCTGCTGCAGAGCGTCGACGGTCGGCCCGGCCGGATCGACGCGGTACACGCCGGGGGGAAGCGACTGGACCTCTGCGGTGTACTCCCCCGGAATCTCGGGGTGGGCCTGCAGCGGTACCGTCCGCTCGTCTTCGCCCGAGGCGATTTGAACTTCGATGTCGTCGGCGACGACGGGCGCCCCTTCGCCGTCCGCCAGTCGAACCGTCACGCGAACGGCATCGTCGGACTCGTAGCGGGTCCGGTCGGTGCGAACACGAACGAGACTCGAACCGGCCGACAGGTCCGATGCGATCGCCCAGCGAAGCAGTTGCCCCCAGAATCGATAGTGCAGTCGGTCACCCCGCAGAAATCGCAGGCGATACGTGTCCGGGCCGGACAGGTAGACGATGCGGCCGCGACCGACCGGCTGCCAGCACAGAAAGGCACTGCGGGCCATGTCGGCCGCTTCATCAAGGCTGTTGCGGGGAACGGCGGCGATCAGCGTTTCTGCCGAGGGACGCGGCTGACGCCAGGGCGAGACGGCACGCAGCGGCGAAAAACGGTTCACGAAGTCCCAGGCAACACGCGTCGCTTCTTCGGATTCGCCGATCATCAGTGCGTGATGATCGCGGCCGGCGTCGGTCACGCGAAATGCGTAGGCCTCGCCGGTCGTCGCATCACTGTCAACGGGCTGGACGGGCAGGATCGTCTCGAGCGGATGGTCCAGATACCGATGAGGCATGGATTCGCTGCCGGCAATCATGACCAGCGTTCCCCCACGCGTCTTCAGATACTCGACCAGTGACTCCTGCGCGACGGCGGGAAGATGTTCCGGCGGCAGATCGCCCAGCAGGACAACGTCATACTGATCCCATTCGTCGACCGTCACGGGAAACGTGCCGCTGGCGGCCCTGCGGCCGGTGGCGATCAGACGGGGATGGAACAGCAGTTCGTCCGCCTCCACTTTGGCATCGCGCCGAAACAGCTGGGTGAGGTAGCGGTACTCCCAGCGGGGAAGTTCATCGGCGATCAGAACCTTGATGTCGCTGCGGGTGACGTTGACCTCGATGTCGTCGTAGTTGTTCTCGTCCGTCAGTTCGCCGTTGATCGGAGTGATCGCGAGCTGGAACTGATGGTGTCCCACTTCGGGCATTTTCCGTTCGAAGCGGACCGTGCGGATGGCCATCCCGGAGTCGAGCGTCACCTCGCGGAAGTCGACGACTTCGCCATCCTGCAGCAGTTCGACCGTGCAGATCTCTCCTTCGCACTCGAAGGCCTGCAGCCGGGCTTCGATGACGATGTCATCGTTCCGCATGGCGACTTCCGGTGCCGAGACGTTCTGCAGCACCAGGTCACGAACGTGCTGTGTGTTGCCGATCGGAACGATATAGACGGGGACGTCGCCGAGTGTCGCGGCGATGTCGCGGGGATTCTTTTCGCCCCGGCTGTTGTGGGCGACGTCGGTCAGCAGAAACACTCCGGCGAGCGGCTGGTCCTGTCGCTGGCGGTTAAGTTCCTCAAGAACTGCTGCGATGTCGGTGGTGGTCGCCCCCCCCTTCCCTTCGTCATTCCGTCTGAGGTAGCTCTGCAGCGAACTGTCGGGGCGGGCCGGATCGGACAGGGGCGTGACGGACTCGGCAAACGAGTTGAACTGCACGACAGCCTTGTCCTTCAGCGGGGCAAGCGCGGACTGGTACAGCTCTCCCAGGAAGCCGGCGACTCGCTGGAGTCGAGGTTGCGACTGAATAGCGGCGAGTGAACGCGAATCGTTGCTGGCCGCCAGCCGGATCTCCTCGTCGGCAGTCTTGCGCGTCAGTTCATGCATCGAGCGCGAGACGGCGGCGAGGCGGAGTTCGAGGTCCGGCAGGCTCTCGCGCCAGCTCTTCTGCGGGGGAGTACGGCCTTTCTCGAGAGCATCTGCGAGACTGGCAAACGCTTCGAATTCGGTGCCGTCGAGTGTCGCGACGAGCCGACGCGCCAGTTCGCGGGACCGTCCCTCCGGTGACGAACCGGACTCGATCGCCTGCAGGTGTGCGCGGGCCTGTGTCAGCGCCTGGCGGGCCGCGACCGCCGCATCGACGACGGCCCGTTCGGGCTTGTGCTGGCGCAGGGCGTCGGTTGCGGTGACGAGCTGCTGCCGGGCGACGTTGAGTGCGGCCAGGGCCCGATCGGCACTCTGCGTGAGCGGATACCGCTGCTGGTCGGTGGCGGCGGCAAGCCAGCGGAGGTCGTCGGAGGTTCCGGCCGGGTCGACGGTCTGCATGCTGCCGCTGACGTCGGCAATGACCGCCAGAGCCTTGCGCGTCGTCGACGTTTCGACACGAACGTTCATTGGAGCCAGCAGCATCCAGATGACGGTAAGCAGCGCGAGTGTTCGCAGCGTCCAGAACAGGATCATGTTCCTTCGGCCGAGAATGTTCCGTTCCCGCCAGAGCGACCACGCGAAGACCGCCAGCAGGAGCAGACCGATCACGATCGCCGCGGCCAGACCGATCGGGCCGTCCAGGGCGATGTGTTCGATGTTTGTGGTCGTTGTGGTGGGCATGTCAGTTCGAATTCGTGACGACAGTCAAAGGTTCGTCGGCCTTCGCCGGGGCCGGGGCGGCCGAGTGCGGTCCGGCGGTCGGAAGCGGCGTGCCTGCGTCCCTGGAGGCCGTGGTGAACGGGTCGGTCGCTTCCTCGATGGGAGCCGAGCCGAAACGCTCGCGGGCGATGACCCCGGAGAGGATCAGCTCACTCAGGATCAGCACGATCACCAGAGTCAGCAGCAGAGGCCAGAGCGGCTCGGACTGCACGGAACGGTTCAGGGTCGCCTCCGGATCTCCGTGCGTCAGGGCCACAAACTCTGCCAGGCGCGTGTGGTCACCGGCTGTGAGAGTGGCGAGGTTCGACTCCACCGGATCGCGGTTCACATGGAACGGAATTCCGTCCCCGGAGAGCCCGAGTTCGAGCACGTAGTCGCCGGGAAGGATCGTGCGGCTGGTTCGCAGCACGGCACCGTCGCCGGCGGTGTCCGCGGTCACCTGCACCTCTTCGCCGTGGGGCGTACGGAGTGTGGCGTCGAGAATGGAGGCGTCGGCAACGTGGACGCTGATCGGTTCGCCAGGCGCGAGATTGTGGCGGGTGGCCCGCGGCTGCGTCAGATATGCGAGCCAGTCGTGCACCATCACCACAAACGCCTGCGACTTCGCGAGTGTGCTCCACTGCAGTCGCATCGGCACCGATTGCACGATGACACGTCCCCGCCCGAGATACTTTTCGACCGCCAGCGGCTCGCCGTTGGTCAGTCCCAGCAGGACCGATGCCGGCTCCCCTTCCGGAGGTGGAACGAAGCGGAACCGCTGTGAAACCGTGATTTCGCCGGTGTCGAGCTGGTCCGTGTCCGCCAGTTGAGCCGTCGCGGGGTGATCACTGGCGAACGGATCGACCTTCACGGGTTCCGTATCGCGATCATCCTGGTTGGCGTCTTCGTCGACGATGCGATCGATGGCCAGGGGAGCGAGTCCATCTCCGTCGGCGAAGAAGTGCTCGTTGAACGCTTCGACATCCGTCCGCGGGCCCAGAGCGATCCAGAGGCCTCCGCCATTGAAGACGAAGTCCCGCAATGCCAGAACGGTTTCTTCGGGCAGAGCCTGGAGGTTGGGGATCACCACGGCACGGTACTCGTCGAGATTCATGCGGCTGAGACGGTCAGGCTCGATGAGCGTCGGCACATGCACGCCCCGTGTGTCGAGCGCTTCGCCTTCGAGCCATCCCAGGGCCGCCTGCGTGAAGAATGCATCGCGCTGAAACTCGGTGAGATCGGGCGACGACTCGACGAGCAGCAGCGGGATGTCGTCAACCACCTCGACAACGACCGTCGCCCGGTTGTCGGGGGCGAGGGCGTCGTCGGCATCGACCTGGCAGGAGATCGCGTAGACGCCGGTCTGGTCGAACGAGTGCTTCCACTGGACGTCGGTCGACTTGCCACCGCCGAGTGTCGGCACATGGCTTTCGTGCTGTTCGTTGCCGGCCACGGCCCAGGTGAGCGTTCCAGGCGGAGAGGACTGGCGAGCGTGGTTCTGAAGTTCGGCCGTCAGTGAGAATGTTTCATGGACGCCGACGACGGTCCGGCTGGTCCGAATCCGATCCACGGCGACGTTGGCGGCCTCACGGATGTCCTCGCCCAGCTCAACGATGTCGAGTTGTGTGGGGACGGCTGACGTCTTGAGGACATCCCGCAGTCGATTCCAGCCGGCGTCGTCCGCCATGTTCCAGTCGGTCGCCTGGCCGTCGGTGAGCAGGACAATGCGCCGGTTCTGTTGTGTCGGCGGGACTTCCGCCTGGGCGGCAGTGAACAGTGCTGCGAGCAGATCGCTGCCGCCGTCTGTCGGGCGGGCTTCGTGCAGCAGGTCTCTGACCAGCTCGCGGGACTTGCTGTCGATCCGGATGCTTCCGGGCGTGGCCCAGACGGGATACGGCGAGGCCAGCAGAATTCGTACGGAGTTGCCGGCCTCGATCCCGTCGAGAGTTTCATCCGCCCGGGAGATGGCACTTTCGAACAGGGAGATCTCGTCGACGCTGCGGTGCATCGACATCGAGTTGTCGATGACGAAGACGGTCTCGGTCCGTTCGCTGCCGGCAAACCAGCTTCCGGGGAGCATCGGCCGGGCGAGGGCGAGTACCAGGGCGGCGACGACGAGCACCCGCATGAGCAGCAGCAGCCACTGTTTCAGTTTGCGGGCACTGGTCCGGCGGGTGGCGGCTTCCATGAGAAACTGCATCGCCCCCCACTCGATCACGACGTTGCGTCGTCGGTCGAACAGGTGCAGCAGAATCGGGGCTGCAGCCAGCGGCAGTGCCGCCAGAAAGGCGAAACTCAGGAAGCTCACGCTACGTCCTCGCCATGCGGCTGCGCAGGAACCATCCGAGCGCATCCGCGAGTGAGTGATTGGTAGTGACCCGTACGTAGTCGCCCCCCAGACCGGTGACCAGTTCCTCGAGCTGTTCAAGGAAGGCGCGGATCCGGCGGAGGTACTCATCCCGTACGGCGGCCGGATCGAGATTGATCTTCTGGCCGGCCGATTCGAGGGACTGAAATGATGACCAGTGGCGAAAGTTGAAGTGAACTTCTTCCGGGGCAAGGATCTGCATGACGACAACGTCATGACCGCGGGCACGAACCACCCGCAGCGCCTTCGCGAGATCGTCCAGATCCCCGAAACAGTCGGAAAAGAGAATGAACATGCCACGTCGACGCAATCGCGGAACGCAGGCGCGAATCTGGCTTCCCAGCGTTCCCGCACCACCCGCCTGTGCGGACTGCAGGACCGAAAGCAGGGCCTGAAGATGCGAGGCGTTCTGTCGCGGAGGGGCAAACAGCGGACGTTCGTCATTAAGGACGGCGGCACCGACGGAATCACGCTGGTGCAGCAGCAGGCGGGCCAGGCAGGCGGCGGCCCGACGGGCGTAGTCGAGTTTGCTGTCGGTGGAGAGGCCGAACTTCATCGAGCCGCTGGTATCGAGCGCCACAATCGCGTGGAGATTCGTTTCCTCTTCGAACTGCCGGACGAAGTAGCGGTCGTTGCGGGCGTAGATCTGCCAGTCAATCTGACGGATTTCGTCGCCCGGAGCGTACTGGCGATGCTGGGCGAACTCGCAGCAGCCTCCCTTGGTGGTCGACCGATGTTTGCCGGCCAGAAGCCCGTCGACGACGGTCCGTGAGATCAGTTCGAGGTGACGGATCTGGTCCATCACGCCGGGGTCAACCAGGTCGCCGGTTGGTGGCGCGGTCTGGTGACCGGCATTGTCGGGAGCCGGTTTGCGGCGGGATTTCAGCAGGCTGATCATCGGGGATTCGAATGCTCTGAGGTTGTTCAGGCCTTGGACTCGGACGCCGGTTTGTGCAGCGACTTTGTTGCTTCGATGATGCGTGTCAGAACCGAGTCGGAATCGATGCCGGCCGCTTCCGCATTGAACGTCAGAATAATCCGGTGCCTGAGCACTGGGAGTGCGACTGCGATCAGGTCTGCCGTCGTGGCGTGGCAACGGCGGTTGAGCAGTGCCCGGGCCTTGGCGGCCATCAGCAGCGAGATCGTGGCCCGCGGACCGGCGCCCCACTGGACCATCTGCTTCAGGTCGTCCGGCATCGTTCCCTCTTCCGGACGGGTGCTGCGGACCAGGTCGAGTGCCGCGGAGTAGACGTGATCGGAGACGACAACGCTGCGGACCAGTGCCTGCATGTGGCGGATGTCGTCGCCGTGGAGCACCGTGCGGGTTTCGAACGAGTAGTCGGTTGTCTGCCGGATGGCGATTTCCCGTTCCTGATCGCGGTCCGGATAGTGGATGTGGACCTTCAGCAGGAAGCGGTCGAGCTGGGCTTCGGGGAGTGGATAGGTTCCTTCGGTCTCGACAGGGTTTTGCGTGGCGAGGACGAAGAACGGATCGGGAAGCTTGTAGGTCTTGCCGCAGACGGTCAGCTGACGTTCCTGCATCGCCTCCAGCAGTGCGCTCTGGGTCTTGGGAGGCGTGCGGTTGATTTCGTCGGCGAGGATCACGTTGCCGAACAGCGGACCTTCGACGAACCGGAAGATTCGCTTGCCGGTCGTGTGATCTTCTTCGAGGACTTCGGTGCCGGTGATGTCGCCCGGCATCAGGTCCGGGGTGAACTGTACGCGGCGAAACGAGAGATCGATGAGCGAGGCGAGCGTGGCGATGAGGGTTGTCTTGGCGAGTCCGGGCATGCCCTGGAGGATGCAGTGTCCGCGACAGAGCAGTGCCGTCAGCAGCTGTTCCGAGACGTCGTCCTGTCCCACGATGACGCCGGCCAGCTGCTCTCGCAGCTCGGTCAGCTGTTCGTGCATGCGGTCGACGGCTCCCGCGACGTCGTCGATGACCGGCCTGGGGATGTGGCCGTTGTCGCTGGCCTGCGGCGGGACGGGCGAGGTGGAATTGAGGCGGTTCATTGTCATGGATTCCATCGCTGCTGAAGGGACGCCGGCTGCCAGTCGATCACTGGTCGGCCGAGGTCTCGGAGCGGCTTTCGAAGGCGACTGCTTCAGCGGCACTGACCAGTTCGTCGCCATCCGCGTCGAGAGTCGCAAACTGTTCATCGTTGCCGGGGAATTCGGAACGCGTCACGTCGCCATCCCGGTTTCGGTCCATACGGACGAACCATTCCGGGCCGGCAACGACCGTCGCCGGCGCCTCGGTTCGTGCACTTCTCAGGCTGGAGAGCACGTTGTCGACAACCGGTCCGCGTCCGATACAGAGGCGGGTCATCGAGCGGGCTTCATCCGCCGCTATCATTCCGTCGCCGTTCGCATCGCAATCATGCAGGAATTCGGCAAGACGGCGCAGATCGCGGATCGTCAGCCGTCCATCAGGCGTCGGATCGATCCGCGAAAGGAGCGGATAGCCATCGACGACCGCACCGAACGAAACCTGATCGGGAGTGGCCGCCTGGACAGCAGAAATCTCCAGTGGAGTCCCGTCGACTGTCAGGACCAGCGACGTTTCTGTGGCGTGACCGGACGCTGCCACGTCGGCCAGTTCGGGCGAAACCGATGTCAGTTGGAGTGATGACTGGTCCGGATTCCCGGAATCGAACGCGATGGCGATTCTCAGGTCCGGTTCACTCTCCAGGAACGCCGCCAGTTCCTCGGCGTCAAAGCGACCATTGCCGTTCTCGTCGAATCGCGGCACTGTCGGGGAAGATGCGTCGTCGGCAGAACGATACTGCCTGACAAGCTGGCGATAGGTGTGTGCTGCGGAGGTGGCATCCGGAATGCGCATCAGGATTGCACGCGAAGGGGACGCGGTGCCGGTCTGATACCGTGGATCTGCCGCCACTCGTCCAATCTCTTCGTAGTCGACGATTCCGTTCCGATCGAGGTCGCATTCGCGGAGCGACTCGCCGGCTCTGGTGATTTCTTCGGCGGAGATGGTTCCGTCCCGGTCCTGATCCAGCACGAGAAAGACCGGACGCTGGTTGGCTCGAAAACTCTGAAAACCGTCGTTGAGCATGAGCAATTCCGGGCCATCGACCCAGTTGGTCACAATCCAGCGGGCCTCCTGCAGCGTCGGTGTCCGGCCGGTTGCTTCAATATGTCGGCGGAGACGTTCAACGACATCGGTGGTCAGCGTGTACGCCGGAACGGTCGGCAGGCTGACCTGAGGAGCCTCGTCTTCGTCGGTCTCGGTGTCGTCGGTATTGTCTTCGTCTTCGTTGGTATTGTCTTCGTCTTCGTTGGTGTCGGTGTCGCCCTCCGGGGCGTCTTCCTGGACTGAGGCGTCTTCGACTGTTTCGGGGGCGTCAGCGGTTTCGCCGTCGCCTTTGGCACTCTCGACGGTGTCCGGCGTTTCGTCGTCGGTGTTGCCGGAGGTGTCGCCCGTGTCCGGGGCGGCATCGTCTGTTACGCCGGCTGAGTCGATATCCGCGGTGTCGGTGCCGTCCGCAGGCGTTTCAGCGGTTTCGGTGGGTTCTTCTCCGGCTGCGGAATCGTCTTCGTTCTCGGCGTCGTCTTCTGAGGCGTTTTCGTCCGTTGCCGTGCCCTCGGTGTCCGCCGTGCCCTCGGTGTCCGCCGTGCCCTCGGTGTCCGCCGTGCCCTCGGTGTCCGCCGTGCCCTCGGTATCCGCCGTGCCCTCGGTATCCGCCGTGCCCTCGGTATCCGTCGTGTCCGGTTCAGTGGAATCCGGGGCGGGGGGCTCTGGACGGGGCAGTTTCGCCAGCTCCAGGGCCTCCCGGACGCGCTGATCCCGGACCATGCGGAACGGTTGCCCGTCGAGTGTGACAGTTGCTTCGATCAGGACCGGTCGCTCGGGGAGGGCAAGAATCAGACGCAACGTGGGATCGGAAAGTTCCGCTTCGGTTGGAATGCGGCGATTGTCGTGCCCCAGTTGGTACTGGGGCAGTCGTGTGCCCGGAAGCGTTGCCTCGGCAGGAGTCGCCGCCGACGCGACAGGGACACTCATGGCGTCCGGTGGTGCAGCGGCGGGAAGGCCGAGCGTCCGAACGGGAGCGACCAGCGGCAGTGTGGTGTCGTCAGCAGTGATTGCCGCGCCCGCGAAACAGACGACAACCGCGATGGCCCACGTTGACCGGCACGACGACTGCCACATGGTCGGTCCCCTGTGTTGACTGATGTCGTGAAACAATCGATTCATGCGAGCACCGCTTCGACGGGGTAGCCGTCCGTGATCGGGATCGGACGACCGGTGTTGGACATCTGCGTTTCGCCGGGATCGACTCCCAGGGCACTGCAGAGCGTGGCCAGCAGATCCCCGACACCGATCTTGCCGTCGACGACCGCGGTGCCGTCTTCGCTGGTCTTGCCGTAGGCCTGCCCGCCGGCGATCCCGCCGCCTGCGAGGACGGTGGACCATGCTCCGGGGAAGTGATCGCGGCCGGCGTTGGGGTTGATGGTCGGCGTACGGCCGAATTCCCCCATCCAGATGATCGTGGTCGACTCGAGCAGGCCGCGGTCGTCAAGATCCCGCATCAGGGTGCCCCAGCCGGCGTCGAGAGTGGCCGAGAGCTGTTCGACGGCGGTGAAGTTGTTGGTATGCGTGTCCCAACCGGGGCCACCGCTGCTGGTGCCGAGCGAGACTTCGACGCATGCGACGCCCCGTTCGATGAGCCGGCGTGCCATCAGGCATCCCTGGCCGAAGACGGTCCGGCCGTACTCTTCCCGGAGCTTTTCGGGTTCGTCCGACAGGTCGAACGCTTTCGCGTCGCTGCTGTTCATCAGCTCAACCGCGCCCTGGTAGACCATGTTGTGTGTTCTGGCCGCGCCGGCGCGTTTTGCCAGAAAGTCCGCCTGCAGGTTCTGCCAGAGGTCGAGTCGCTTGTTCATGCGACCATCGGTGATGCCGGCCGCCCGGTCGAGCGACTGCACTTTCAGTTCGGGGAATCCATCGGCGGCATTCGCCATCGCCCCGGGGATGTCGCTGGCACCGACGACGAGCGGACCAAATCGGGGACCAAGGAACCCGGGACCGAATGCGTCCTGGTTGAACGCCCGATACGGTCCGATGCTGACGTATCCGGGGAGCTTCATCTCGCGGTCGCCAAGCTGGTTGGCAAGCGTCGAGCCGATGCTGGGGTAGAGAAACGGTCCAAGTGGTGTCTGGCCGGTCCGCATCAGGTACGTTCCGCGGCCGTGGTCCCCTTCCTTCGTGCTCAGTCCCCGCATGACGGCCAGTTTGTCAGCCATCGTGGCGAGTTTCGGGAGATGCTCACTGAACCTCAGTCCCGGAGCGGCCGTCTGAATCTCTTCGAACTCGCCGCCATTCTCGTGGTCCGGCTTCATGTCCCAGGTGTCGGTCTGCGTGGGACCACCACTCATCCAGAGCAGAATGCAGTGACGCCGGCGATTCGGATGGTTGGCCAGCTGGTCTGCAAATGCGGGAAACCAACCACTGACGCTGGCGCCTCCGATTCCTGCGGCGAGGGTGCCCAGAACGTGCCGGCGGGTCAACTTCGTGTTCATGTGAGTGCCCTGTTGCTTTGCTCAAACCATGGGGACGTGTTGACGACGACCGCCGTGCCACTCGAGAGAGCGGCGCGACAGGCGGACGGACGAGACAGGTTCGGGACGAACGGTGACGGACCGTGAGGTCAGTCGGAGTCACCGTTGGGACCGGCGACGCGTTTCCAGTGCCAGAACATCGGTTTGGCCTGGTAGTTTCTGTAGTTGTCGCCCTGCAGCAGGCCGGGCACATCCCAGAGGTTCTCCTTGTCCACCTTGTAGATGGCGGAGGCTCCGCGAGAGGGAGTACTGCCGACGACGTAGAAGGTAAAGACCCTGGCGGCTCCTGATTTGCTCAACTGGAACTGCACGGTGTGGCGATGCTTCATTTCGCCGGTGCGCAGGTCGAACCGTTCTACGGTTTCCGTGTTGTCGGTGATGGTTCGAATCGAAAGGATCGTCGGTTTGCCGGTGGCATCGCGACCGTGCCTCATCTCCCATTTGCCCTGGAGCAGTTCCAGGTCACGTGCCAGCTCCGCATCATCCGCCGGAGTGATCGGTCCGTCATCACCCCGTGAGGCCGGAGCAACGATCAGAAGTGCCGTTGCCAGCGACAGGAAACCCGCTTTCACGTGAAGACTCCATTGCATGCGTTGGCCGATGTGCCGGCGGTCTAGTGGTTCAGAGTGAACTCTGCACTGTTCAGCAGCGCCCAGAGAATGTCCGCCAGACCTTCGCGGAGTTCGTTGCCCTTTGTGGACTCGTTGATGTACGACTCCAGGAGAACCCATTCGTCCGGCCGGGGACGCCGTGAGAGCGTTGCCAGATACAGGATCTCGATTCGTTCGCGGTTAGTAAAGAAGGGGGCTTCGAGCGACTTGAGCAGTCCGCTGCTGGACAGGCCGGTGGCACTGGAGATCAGGCCGCCATTCATCAGGGTCAGTGCCTGGGGGATGCCACCCAGGTACTCTGTCATGCGTCCGGTGGGCGTGCGGAACTGCTGGATGAACTGCTGCCGGGTCGTGTTGCCGAACCGTTCAATGTTGGAGGCTCCGGCTCCGTCAAGCATCGTGGCCACGGTGATGCAGTCGTAGACCTGCTCGGCCGACAGCGTCTTGATGTTCATTTGAGCAAACCACTCGACGCGAGCCTCGTCGACCGTATCTGCTCCGCTGGAGAGCCGGTAGGCCCGGGAGAGCGCGATCACACGGAACAGCTCACGAAGATCGAACTCGCTGTTGATGAAGTGCGAGGCGAGCAGATCGAGCAGCTCCGGCGACTTCGGAGGGTTCTGCACGCCGAAGTCGTCGATCGGATCGACGATGCCGCGACCGAACAGTTGCCCCCAGACACGGTTTGCAGTGGCCCGGGCGAAGTAGGGATTCTCGGCACCGGTCAGCCACTCGGCGAGTTGCTGGCGACGTGCGACGGTTGCGTCGTCTTCCTCGAGCGGTGTCCTGTCGAGGAAGCCGGGCGGAACGACCGTCTCGGTGTCCGGGAGCATCACCTCGCCACGGTCGATGTCGCGAACCCGCATGACGGTCGAGACCGTTTCGAGTTCGGCCTGTGGTCGGGAGATCCGGCTGAAGAACGCGGCGAATCTCCAGAAGTCCTGCTGCGTCCACGGCTCGAAGGGATGGTCGTGGCACTGGGCACACTCCAGCCGCATCCCCAGGAAGACCCGGGATGTCCGCGAAGCGAGCTGGTCTGCATCCAGTTTCGCTGCCGAGTAGAACAGCAGCGGTCCCGACTGCGAGAGCCGTCCTTCGGCCAGCAGCAGACTGCGGACGACCTGGTCGTACGAGTCATTGCTGGCGAAGCGGTCGGCGAGCCACCGGTCGAAGGTTTCGATCCCGCCGAACCGCGTCAGGTCGACCCCTTCAGGAATGAGGAACCGGCGCCAGACCGTGGCGATGTGTGAAGCGTGGTCGGGACTGTTCAGCAGGCGGTTGACGAGTTCCTCGTAGCGACGTTCCGATGTGTCGCTCAGATACGAGCGGACCTCGGTGACACTTGGTGTGCGGCCGGCAAGGTCAAGATAGACCCGCCGCAGCAGTTCTTCGTCGGAGGCCGGGACGGTCGGCTCGATCTCGTTCTCTTCCCACAGGTCTTCCAGAATGCGGTCGATGCCGCGGATGACCTGGCTGGAGGGACGGTCGACGACTGCAACCGGTTGCCACTTGGAAGGAATGCCGTCCATGGTGGGAGTGACGGTGAACGCGACAGCCTTGTCGACCCCGGCGAGGTCGACTTCGGCGACACGGGAGCCAGCGTCCCGATCGGGCCCTGTGGTTCCACGATCCTCACCGGCGGCCGACACCAGCAGGGACGGTTCGTCAGCCGGGACGTCGATCACGGTGACGTTGCTCGGGATCGTCTGTTCCCGCAGTGCGACCGCAGAGGTCGCCGGGTACGTGAACGAGACGTCAGTCTTTCTCTGATTGCTGCGGCGGACAGAGGCGGACCGTGGCAGGCTCGTCTCCGGATCGAGTGTGAGATTGACGGTCAGCTTCTCGGACGACGGCAGAGCGAAACGGACCTTGAGCCGGACCTGTTCGTCACCGTTTCTTTCCTCGGCCCACTGCTGGTCGACGATTCGGGCACCGGCAAGTTGTCCGGGGTCGGAGACGGCATCTCCGCAGACGAACGTCAGGCAGAGCAGATCCCGACTGACGTCGCCCTCACCCAGTTGAGCCGGTCGCCGCTGGACCGTCGATGTCCCCTTGAGATGCTCGAGGACGATCTGCTGACGGGTATCGACCAGGCAGGAGACGGCAGGTGTTTCCTGTGAAAGCAGTCCTGCCGAGGCGGCCAGCCAGCGGGAACCGTCCGGGCCGTCCAGCTGGACCACCCCTTCGCGGGCGAGTGCTTCGACCACGGTACTCCACGCATAGACGCGGGAGTTGGCGTTCAGGACGAATCCGACCGCGACCGCGACAAGCAGGCAGGCGGCAATCGGCACGAGCCGAGTGCGGGCCCAGCGTGCCGCCTGGCCCAGTGTTCCGGCGGTCCGGCGAGTGGTTGGCCGGATCGGCTTCCCCCACTCCTGTTCAACCGCCTGCTCGATGCGGGTGTAGAGCGAAGCCGGAACTGGCGGCGCGTCATATGCGTCGCACAGCAGCTGCTCCAGTTCCGGATCGGCTGCGGAGGTGGCGGCGTCGTGATGTTCAGGTGATTGCGTCATGACCGTGCCGTGCCATTTCCTGTGGTGACAGGAACCGGAGCGTCCATGCCAGTGCTTCCGTCCTGTAGTTGCGCCGTCGGTCCTGCGGGATCCGGCGGTGTCTCGCCACTGCCTTGAGCGCCGTGCTGTGCTGTACCGATCAGGCCCGCCGCTCCGTCCGGAGGCTCATGGTCCTCCTTTCGCGAGAACCGCTCCCGGAACTCGCGGCGTGCCCGAAAGAGCGTCGACTCTGCGGCCTTGACGGAGACCTTGAGTCGGGCGGCAATTTCGCCGACGCTCAACTTCTCGACGTACTTCCACTCGAGGGCCAGCCGGTGTTTGTCCGGCAGTTCGTCCATGACGTCACGGATGTCGGCCCGCCGTTCTTCCCGTTCCTGGTCGGCCGCCGGATCGTCGTCGACGTGAGTCGGGGCGGAGTGCCCTGCCTTGTCGATGAGATGTTGAACCCGGGCGACCGCGCGAAAGTGGTCGTTGACCTTGTGTGTGGCAACAGAACGCAGCCACCCCCCGAGATTGCGGATTTCGGCTGTCGGGTCGGCTGCAGTGCGGATCAGTGCGAGCACCGATTCACTGACGATGTCTTCGGCCAGGTGCTGGTCTCTGCCGACGCGGACGTAAACGAACCGCCAGATCGACGGGAGCCAGCACTCGTGGAGCTGCTGGATCGCCGCCGGATCCTGATCGCGAAGACCCTGGACCAGATCGTTTTCGGTCAAGATGGCCCCCACTCAGTGGAATGTTGAATGGATTGCCGTCCGGCCCGACAACGTCGCGAACGATCTTGCAGTCCTGAACGTCGTATGCGACAGCAGATCATCTCAGTCACATCGATCTGTTGGTGTGGGAGGAGTTGTGTGCATGACTGTCTGCGTGATTCCCACCCCAGTAGTCGCAGCGGTCGGAGAATCCCGCGGAAGAACCGGGGAGTTCGTGGCGTGCGGCGTGGTGCGAATGCGCTTAAACGATTATGACGTAACGGAATGGGATTATCGTGCAGGTGTTGGATTTTTTTTGCACGGCCAGGAGATGTTCGGTGAGAGCGGGCAATCGCCGTTTTCTGGCGATCCGGCCGCGTGAGTTTTCCCGTTCGTGCGACAGAACCCGTAGAGGAAGTGTCCACATGCTCCCGGTGCGCGCCTCAGGCAATGGTGAGATGCAGCAACTCTTCAGTCTATCTGCAACGCGAACAGGCCGTCGGGCCACTTTCTGGTCGTCGATTCCGATCTGCCTGGGAGCGACGCTGCTGCTGGTCTGCGGGATCGGGACACAGGTTGTACTGGCCGGGCCCCGCAGCGATGCGCAGGCACGCGCGGCGATCTTCGGTCAGTCTGGCCTGGCGGATGCCCTCGGTGTCCGGACGCGAACCCTGCACCTCCCGGTGCAGGAGCGATTCGACCTGCTGAGGGAAGTGGTGCTTCCCGATGATGGCAGTACGGCGATCCGCATCGATATCGATTTCACGCCGACCTATCCCCCATCGCCGGTTGAGCGGCAGCTGGGGGGCCGGGGCGGAATGCTGGTTTCTCCGGCAATTGAGCTGGTGGAGACTGCCCGCGAACTGGGGCGTCTCGACGATCTGCGGCAGACGCTGGACCACAGGTCCGCGGGCACACAGGACGCAACGCTCGATCAGATGGCGTTGCGGGCGCTGATCACCATGAGTGCTGGAGAATACGCGCAGGCCAGCACGCTGGTTGCCGACTTCCATCGCCGCGTTGCCAACCGTCGGGAGTGGCCGAGCGAGCGCCCGGCCGAAGCGGTGGTTGCCTGGTCTGCGCTGCGTCATCCGGAGCTGCGTGACGTTGCCCGCGATCTGGTGTACCTGCTGTTCGAGCAGACCCGACATGGAAAGGGACCGCGAAGCGAACGATGGCATCGTCAGGTTCACTCTCTCAAGCATTCCCTCGATCCGCACGTTGAGAAGGTGAAAAGGGGCGGCGAACCGGACGAGTCCGTGGTGCTCAGCCGGTGGATTCCGGTCACTCGCCGGACCGCCGAGACGTGCGGCCGGGGTTACCCGGTTTCCGGTTGGGTTGGGGCCTTGGGGGCGGCACGTCATGTGACGTCGCACGATCACGACTACATCTACTATGCCGTCCCTCTGCAGGGGAACTTCGAGGTCGAAGCGGACCTGACGACGTTCGACTACCGGGATATTCACCTCGCCGCCGGCGGCGTCTATGCAGGGCCGGGTTACGATCTGAAGTCCTGTCTGGTCGGCAACTCTCGCCGTGGCTTTCCGTCGGTTCCGATCAATCCCCGGCTGACCCGTGTCTTCTCGTGGTTGCGGGCCCGTATTCGTGTCCAGGATGGTGTCCGGACGTCGTACATCAACGGACGCAAGGTGTACGAGAGGGCGCACGGCGGTGACCCGTGGATTGGAGTTCACAGCGCCTGGTACGCGAACGGCACCGTGAGAAACCTTCGTGTCTCGGGGGATGCGACAATTCCTGAGGAGATCGATCTCCTGTCCGATCCGGAGCTGTCCGGCTGGTTGCCGTGGTTCGATGAGTCCGTCGGGCAGGCCGACAGTGACTGGAGGCTGGTTGCGTCGGCACTTCCGGGCACTGAGGAAAACGGACCGCGTCATGTCCTGATCGGTCGCAAGCAGCCGGAACTGAGTGATGCGGCGGTGGAGAGCCACCTGAGATACCATCGCCCGGTCGTCGAAGATGCGGTGATCCGCTACGAGTTCTACTACCGGCCCGGCGAGTGTGCCGTGCACCCGTCTCTGGGGAGGATGGTCTTTCTTGTGGAACCGGAAGAGATCGGTCTCCACTGGGTGACCGAAGGTCGCCACGACCGGTTTGGCCTCGATCCTCTCAATATGACGATCGAACCGGAGAGTCGTCGCGGTGAGGGACCTCTTCCACTGATTGTCGACGACTGGAACCGGATGGAAGTCGAACTGGACGGTGCCACCGTCCGATTGCGGCTGAACGATCAGCTTGTCTACGAACGGGATCTGGAGCCGGATGCCGACCGAACACTCGGGCTGTTTCACTATGCCGACCGGACCGAAGCGCTGGTGCGGCATCTGAACTGGCGCGGCGACTGGATGCGCGCGCTGCCGGAGCCGCACCGGCAGGAGCTGGCGGACGATTCCCTCGAGAAGTTGCTGGCGACCAGGAATGGGCTGAGCGACGGCTTTATTCACGACTTCGCGGAGGGATTGCCCCAGACGAAGTTCCACGTCATCGGTGGTGGCTGGGAAGATCGGATCGAGCAGCTCCCCGAGGGCGTCCGGCTGTTGCAGCCCGGGGGGAGTTATGCACGGACCGGGTTCGCTCCTCAGGTTCGCGTTGTGGGTGACTTCGATATTGAAGTCGAGTTCGACCAGCTGGAGACGGTAGTCAGCCCGGGCGGCCACGCGAACGTCCAGCTGCTGGTGGAACTTGATGACGCACTGCAGTCGAAGTGTCGCGTCTACCGCAAACACTTCATGCGCGATGACGGCGTGTCGGAGCAGCTTATTCAGGCGGCGATTTTTCAGACCCGTGACGGGGAAACCCACTACGACTTCCCGCAGTCTCCACCGGGTGAGTCGTCGAGTGGACGGTTGCGGATTTCCCGCCGTGGCAGGATGGTCTACTTCCTCTGTTCTGACAGTTCCGAGTCGCGCGACTGGCTCGTGCATTCCCAGGAGATCTCGGCGGACGCCACACTCGACGCGGGCGTGCGGCTCGTTACCGAAACGGACCGGGAAGGAGAAACGTCGGCCGTCTGGAAGAAACTGACGATCCGTGCCGAGGAAGTGACCGGACTGGCCACCGAGCCGATGCCGACCCTTGCGGAGCTGGACCGGCAGCGGGAGCAGCTGACCGATGTGGCTGAGTTTGATTTCCGCGAGGAGGTCCCTCTGACGCAGTTTCAGATTTGGGGCACGGACGGTCGGTTCCAGCGTGACGCGAAAGGGCTGCGGATCGAGATGCCGGGATTCGATCAATGGACCGCAACCGGTCTTGCTCCCAGGTTCCGTCTGGATGGTGACTTCGACATCTCACTGAAGATGGATGTCCTGGAACTGGAGGCCGCCGCCAGGCGGGGGGAGTCGACGGTGTACATCGAAACGGAGATTGCGGGGGAGCGCGGCACGTCTGTCGAGACCAAGTATGCCATTGATTCGACGGGGCGTCGGGATGTGGAAGTTCAGATTCGGCGGCGGGAGCCGAATGGTCAGTTCGACTATCACGAGGTGAACAGGACTCAGTCGGACCACATTCATGAACTGCGGCTGGCACGCCGCGGGGACGTCGCGTACTTCATCTTTCGCGATCGCCCGGAGAACCAGCCGATCGTCCTTTCGCGCATCCGGGCGGGCGAAGGGCCGATTCCTGACGGATCCTTCCGGGCGCTGGTGCATACCGGTGGTGCCGGCCGCAAGACCGTCGTTCGCTTTCGAAATCTGACGGTACGCTCGGAGCAGCTCAGCTGGACGGATTCGAACTGAGCGGGCCGGCGATCGGGACGGTCCTCGCGGTGCGCGGGGCCAGAGTCGTAGACTGCAGCGTAGACCGCAGTCGAAAGTGTCCAATCGAGTGACAGGCCAATGACCAGGAACGAGCAGGTACGACCGTTCGGCAAGCGACTGTCGCTGAGTTCCGTTGTGGTGAGCTGCAGGTCGGCTGTCGGCGCGCGACTGCGTGGTGTCTGCCTGCTGCCCGTTGTCGGTCTGGTCGCCGTAATGGGCGTGCTTGCGGCCGCCGAGTGTCGGGCCGGTTCAGACGCTCACTCTCTCAGCGCGATCTTCGCCGAGCAGCACGTCGACGGAACGGCTCTGGAGGTGCACCAGCATGCACTGGCGCTTGCACCGGAGGAACGCTTCGAATGGCTGACTGAATGGGTTTTGCCCAATCAGCAGCATCCGACTCTGCGATTGCAGTACGGATTCACGCCGACCCACCCTGCGCCGCCCGTGACTCCTGTCGCCGGGAAGACGGATGATGCAGGAGCCACAGCGCCGAACCAGTCCGGGGGCGAGTTGATCTCGCCGGTCTACGACCTCATCGATGTTGCTGTCGAACTGGGGCGGCTCGAGGAACTCCGCAGCCGCATCGAGTCGTGGGACGTGCCGCCTGGTTCGCGGTCCGCGGCAGAGCGACATGCGATGCTGGTGTTGCTGGCCCTGGCGGAGGAGGACACGGCGAGGGCGACGACAGCGCTGGATGCGATGCTGGCGATCTGTGTGCCGGCGCTCGAACCGGGGAAACCGCCGACGGGAGCGGAAGTTCTCGTCTTTGATCGGGGGCTTCGCGTGGACGCACTCCGCGAGGCGGTCGCGTCCGGACTGTATCTGTACCAGCCGTGGGTCCGTTCGCGGCCGTACGACATACTCCTCAAGCGGCACGTATTCGCACTGCTGGGCGAACTGCAGGGCCACCAGTTGGCGTCGCTGGGTGAACAGGGGGCACCACTGTCTGAACAGCCACTGCGACTGTGGCATCCGGTCAGCCGGATGTCGGCGGCGACACGGGGAGCCGGGGTCCCACCGGTTCGCTGGGACCGATCCGGTCTGCAGGTTCGCAAAGCCATCGGCCACGGTGACGACAATCTCTATTTCGGTATTCCCCTGCGTGGCAACTACCAGGTGGAGTGCGACATTTCGGACTTTGGCTGGCGTGAAGCCGCTGTCATGGTGGCCGGGACCTGGGTGGCCCCTGTCTACACGCTCAAACACTACGATCACGGGAACTTGCGGGAGGAACGCCCCCGGCGGGCGCTTTCGGCGCAGCTGACCCGTCCGCGCCACTGGATTCACTTCCGGACTGTCGTGCAGGACGGAATGGCGACGACGTACTTCAATGGACGTTTCGTCCACAGCGAACCGGTTCGGCCGGATGCCAGTCCCTGGCTTGCGATTCGCAGCCGGGCGCACAATGAGAGCGCTGCCCGGAACATCCGCATCACCGGTCAGCCGGAGATTCCCCGAACGCTGAGACTGTCGGCCGATTCGGAGCTGTCGGGGTGGGTGCCTTACTTCGACGAAGTCGTGGGAGATGCCCGGAACGACTGGTTGCATACGACGGCATTGTCGCCGGAGGGTGAGATCATCGGCCGGTGGACGGCCCGCAAGTACGAGAACCTGGCAAGTGACCCGGACCGCATCGTCGGCGTGAAGGAAAGTCTGCTGCAGTATCACCGTCCGATGCTTGAAGACGGGACGATCGAGTACGAGTTTCAGTATCGACCGGGCGTGGATCAGGTGCATCCGGCAATCGATCGCATGGCGTTTCTGCTGGCCCCCGAGGGCGTGCGGATTCACTGGATCACCGACGGACCGTATGACAGAACCGGTCTGTCTCCATCGAATGTCTACGATGAGCCGGAGAACCGTCGGGGTGACGGTCCCCTGCCCCTCAAGGTTGGGGAATGGAACAGGCTTCGGCTGCAGCTGACCGGCGACGTGGTGACGCTCGAACTGAACGGTTCGCCGATCTACGAACGTCAGCTCGATGCGAACAACCAGCGGACGTTCGGGCTGTTCCATTACTCGGATCTGAGTCAGGTCCGCGTCCGGAATGTGGAGTGGACCGGCGAATGGCCGCGTGAATTGCCGTCGTTGAGTGAGCAGGAACTTGGGGCTGATGAAGCCGAGAGCGTGCTGGCCGACCGGGAGCATCTCGTCGAAGAGTTCCGCCACGACTTCGTTGCCGAGGGATTGTCGCCGTCGCGGTTCATGGTGATGGCGGGGATGCCGACCGTTGACGTCCGCAGTGGCCCGGAAGGGGTCACGGCGATGCGGCACGGAACGGGCGGCTACCGGAATGCGACGATCAGTCCGCGGGTGACGGCTCACGGTGACTTCGATGTGATCGCGACTTATGACCGGTTCGAGTCGAGTCCACCCGAGAACGGAATGTGTCTGGCCGCTCTGTTTACGATCCTCGACAACCCCACACGGGATGAGTACTTCATCTCTCGCCGGGATATTCGTCGGCCGGGCGGAGGTCGCGAGCAGTTGCTGCACTGTGTCATTGTCCGACGCCACCCCGACGGGGATCAGCGGTCGCACTTCGTTTCGGTGCCGATGGAAGAGCGGTCCGGGCGGATGTGGCTGGCCCGTCGTGGAGACCGGATGTACTACCTGACTGCCGAGGGAGACTCGCCGAACTTCCGACTGCGTGGCGAGAAACCGGTCGAGGGAGATCCGACGGCGTTTCAGGGGATTCGCCTGCTGAGTCAGATCTACCGGAAGGACGGCCTGGTGAGTGTGGTCTGGAAGTCGCTGGAGATTCGGGCTGAGAAGCTGGAGGGACCGGCGGTCGAGCCGTTCGAAAAGCAGTTGGCGGGACTCGATCGTGAGAGGGATCAGTTCAGCGGTCATCTGGAGTACGACTTCAATACGCTGGATCCGCATGGTGGCCGCATCTACCAGTGGAACAACACCAGCCCCTGGAAGCCGGACGAGGGGGGCTGGACGATCATCAATCAGGGGACGGATCAATGGAGTTCGACCGGCGCGTCCGTTCACGCGGCCGTGCAGGGGGACTTCGACGTTCGAATGGATTTCGACTCGGTCGAGTTCGCGGAACCCAAGCCGAACGGCCGGAGTTCCGTCTACCTGCAGATCGAGTTTCCTGATGAGGACCGGACGCAGTACAGCCACCTGTTCAGCCTGAATTCGGACGGACGCAAAGAGGTGGTGTGTCAGGTGAGACTCAGGAAGGGGGACGGCGAGTACGACTACGTTCCGATCGGGGGCTTCGATCTGGCCCGGGCCACTTCACTGCGGATTGCCCGCAGGGGAAACCGGGGTTTCTTCCTCGTCACCTCGCCCGACTTTGATCACGAACTGCTGGCGGGTGAGGCCGAGTTTCCGATGCTGCCGATCCATCCGCGAAACATCCGCATCATGGTGCACACTTCGGGCGATGGTCGCCAGTCGCGGGTGCGGCTGAAGTCGTTCGATGTCCGTGGAGACGTCGTAGGAGAAGCTGTGCTGGGGGCTGATCCGGCCATGGCGGTTCCCACTCCGCCGCGACAGCAGAAGGGCCTGCTGGACTCGATTCGTGACCTCTTTCGTTGACCGTCAGAGTATGTTGACAGTCGGAGACCGCAATGCGTTGTAATGGGCCAGCGCGGACCCCTCGTGACGACCGACCGCGATGTTGCGTCATCGGGACGGCGCGGAGTCCGGTTCCAATGTTGGTCGTTGTGCTGCTGACGCTCTGTGCTGCCCGGAGGGCAGACGCCGGGCAACCTGCAGATGCGCACGCCCTGGAAGCGATCTTCGAACCTGCGGTCTTCGCGAACAACGTCGAAACGATTCTGGCGGAGGCGGCCGAACGTCCTCTGGACGCTCGGTACGAATACCTCAAGGGTTGGGTGCTTCCCGGCGCGTCCCATGCGAGCTTTCGCGTCGTGGGTGGGATTGTCCAGACCGATCCCTCTCCACTGGCACGCGCGACCGTGCCGTCGGGGGCGCCGACTGCTGGCGGTGCGATCGTCTCACCAGTTTACGAGTTGCTCGACACGGTACGTGAGCTGGGTCGACTGGAGGCGCTGCGGGCTGAAGTCGAATCGTTGCCGATTCCTCCCGGCGACGACTCGCGCCGTTCTCGCGTCGCCCTGCTGCTGCTGATCGACCTGGAGCGGGACGATCGGGAGAGTGCGGCGAAGCTGCACGAAGAGCTGTACGCGCTCGTGCAGGATGCCACGCCGGCCACGACGGAAGAGATGTGGCCGGAGACGCTCGTGTGTGACCGGGCGTTCCGGCGGCCGGAACATGCGCGGATCATCGGCGACCTGCTCGCGATGCTGTTCTCCTCACGGTCCGAGCGGATGCAGCCGGGCGACCGGCGTGTACATCATGCGCAGATCTCCGCGCTGATGGGACGGCTGACCGAACTGCAGCAGGATCGGGACGGTGGAGCCCGCAGCCAGTTCTCCCCGGAGTGGCTGCCGATGATTCGAAAACGGGCGCGGAGTCGGGGAAACGGTTTTCCGGAGCCCCGCTGGGTCGAAAGCGGTGACCACCTCCTGCATCTGCCCGGGCACGATGAGGACTATTACCTGTACCGGCTTCCGCTGCGGGGCAACTTCGAGGTTCAATGCGATCTGGGCGGTTGGGGAACAACTCAGTTTCTGGCTGCTGGTACGCTGCTGGGAGCAAAGGGGAATCCCTCGCAGATTGAAGTCGGGACATTCCGGGGAGGAAGCCATCCGGAAGAGATCACTCCCCCGCTCCAGCGACTCGATCCCTGGGTTCGCTATCGGGCGGTCTTCGAGGATGATCAACTCTCCATCTATCTGAACGGCCGACTCGTCAGGCTGCGGGCACTGGAACCGCATCACGATCCGTGGGTTGGCGTGAGAAGCTGGTGGCGAAACCCGGCTCGTGTTCGAGACGTGCGGATCTCGGGGAATCCGATCATTCCCACGGAGCTGGAGCTGTCCGCGTCTCCCGAGCTACCCGGCTGGTACGCCTACTACGATGAGTCCGTCGGGACTGCCGATGCCCGCTGGCGCTATGAGGCAGACCCGGAATCGACCGGTCAGATTGTCTGTCTCGCCGTACCCGAACTGGCCGGCGCACATGGCCAGAGTCTGCTGCGGTACCACCGGCCACTCGTGGAAGGGGGCTCGATCGAGTACGAATTCCGCGACATCCCGGGAGCGACGCCCGTCCACCCTGCCCTCGACCGCCTCGTGTTCCTGCTGCATCCGGACGGTGTTCGAGTGCACTGGCTGACCGACGGTCGGTACGACACGACCGGAGTCTCTCCGGACAATGTCGTGGACGAGCCGCAACACCGTCGCGGGCCGAGTCGGCTTCCCCTGAAGGAGTCCGACTGGAACCGGCTGCGGATGACCATCGTGGGGGACGTGGTTCGCCTGGAGCTGAACGGCCACCTGGTGTACGAACGGCCGCTTGAATCGACCAATGCCCGGACGTTCGGTCTGTTCCACGACCTGGGAAGGGAGGCCCGCGTGCGCGACGTCGTACTCCGCGGAAACTGGCCGAGCGAGCTTCCCCCTCACCTGGAGCAGGAGCTGGCCGATCCGGTGGTGGCCGATCTGGACGCCCGTCGCGATGAGCTGGAAGACGTCTTCACTCACGACTTCGCTGCCGGTGGGCTGCCGGTCGTCCTGTTTCAGCAATCCGGTCGCAACAACAGTCTGCGTACCGACTCTGGAGGAGTGCTGGCCCGTGCGACGGTCGCGGGCGGATGGCAATCGACCAAGATCCTCTCCCGCTTTGCGATCGAAGGGGACTTCGACATCGAGGCGGGGTTCGACCGGCTCGATGTCTCGGAGTCCGATCAGCACGGTCTCGCCTTCATTCAGGTCCTGCTCACCGACAGGGAGAAACGCGAGTACCGCTCGATGCGGGGACGCGACAACCGGCAACTGGACATTGTCAACGGCCAGAACTCGATCCTGTTCGAGGACGGGCAGCGTCGCTATTTCGGCAACATTCTGATGGAACAGGCGACGTCGGGAACACTGCGGCTCGTTCGGCGCGGCGATCGCATGCTGACCCTGTTTGCGCCCGCTGATTCGGAGTTGTTCCGGCTGGTTCATGAGGAGCCGGCACCGACCGAACCGGTCGCCCCCGGCAGTATTGAACTGACGCTGGCGACCAACGGAAACGGCACCTCCACGGTGGTCTGGAAGGATCTGACCATACGGGCCGACACCCTCAAGTATGTCGGCCCGGCAGCGGCTCCCCAGAGAAAGCTGTACGTCATGCGGGCGGATGGTACGGATCTTCGCACCGTGACCGGTCCGGCAGCCGGATTCGCCCATCTCGGTTCGCCCGAGTTCTCACCCGACAGTCGGAAGATCGCGCTGGACGTCTCCGGCGGCACGATCTCGGATTCACACGTTTTCGTCGTCACTCGGGATGGAACGGCGCTGACCGATCTGGGACGCGGGTGCATGCCGGGGTTCTCTGCGGATGGCGAGCAGCTCGTAATCTCACAACCGGGCCAGGGGATCGTGCAGATGGATTCCGATGGTGAGAACCGTCGCACGATCCAGCAGAACGGTTGGGGCGTTCAGTGGTCGCCGGACGGCAGATACATCGCCTGGGGCAGCGGGAACACGATCACGTTACTGGAGGTGGCAAGCGGCGCGCGTCGGCTGCTTCTGACCGGTGTGGATGCGGCGCGGTACTCGTCGATCTACTGGAACTTCGGGTGGTCGCACGACAGTCGTTCGATTGCGTTCAAGGGGCGGTCCCGGCGATCGGGGCAGTACGAAGTCGCGGTGGCGAGCATCGACGACAAAGCAGAACTGGAGGTGCTGGTCACCAGCGAGAGTGCGATGAACGCCGACTTCACGTTCTCTCCAGACAATCGCAAGGTGCTGTTCGCAATGCCGCGTCCGGGTGCCCCCGGTCCTCGCCTCTGTCTGGTCAGCCGGGACCGGCCCGGTGAGCTGACCTGGCTGGACGGTCTGCCGGACGACTGGAAGGTCTACGACTGTGACTGGTCGCCGGATGGCAAGTGGATCGCCTTCAGTGCAGTGGCCCCTCAGGAGCCGGCGGACTGGCCGTTGCCTGAGCGGGAGATGAAGGCGTTGCGGGATGCGGCCCGGCCTCTCCCGCGACCTGTGCCGGCGGAGCGTGGAACACTGGATTCCGTTTTCGAACTGTTTCGTTGATTGCGGAGGTGGCGGGTGAAGCGGATCAGAGCGGCAAAGCGACATGCAGCATGCGAGCGTTCCACCATTCGAACGGGGTGGTTGGTTCGACTGCGAAGCGTTCCGGCGTTGCTGGTCCTCCTGTGCATGCCACCAGCGGTGCTGCGGGCGGCGGACGACCGGTCCGACGAACTTGCCCGCGCGGCGATCTTCACCGATGTCGTCGTGGCGGAGGACGTCGAGGCGGTGCGTCGGCGGACACGCACGCTTGATCTCCAGATTCGTTATCGCAGCCTGCTCGACGGGGTCCTTCCGTCGGAGACGCACGATACGATCCGAATGACCGGGGCGTTTACTGCGACCCGGCCCGTGCCGGATCTGATCGATGACCACCCGGTCGACGTGCAGCGACTGGAGCTGGGGGCCGCGGCGCAGGTGCGTCGGATCTGGACCGGAGGGAATCTCGTTTCGCCGGCCTATGACCTGATCAACGTTGCCGGCGAGCTGGGACAACTGGACCCGTTGCGGGAGCGGGTTGAATCTCTCGAGCCCGAAGAGGAACTTCAGATCCGTTGCCGGCTGGCACTGCTGGCGCTCATCGACCTGGCCCGCGAGGACCTGGAGGGTGCGGCCGCATCGATTGACGGGCTCGACCGGCGCGTGGCCGAAGAGCCGTTCGACTCCCTGCATGGTCGCTGGCCGGAAACTCTGGTGGTGAATCGTGCGGTCGACGTGCGTGACCTTCGGCTGGTGGTGGAACCGCTGCTGATGCGAATGCTCACGGAACAGTTCCGGAAAGGACGGAACCACGGACCGGCCAACTGGGACACATGGCTGGGCGCCACTGTGGGACGGATGCGGTACGGCGACCTGACCGCCGACCGGGATCAGCCGCCGTCACTCCATCTGCCCCCGGACCTGGCACACTGGATTCCTGTCTCGCGTGGTGACTCGGTTACGCGTGGACGCGGTTTCGCTGCGTCGAGCTGGCTGTACCTGGATGGTGAAGTCCACAAACTGGCGAGTCATCAGGATGAGTATCTGTACTACCGGCTGCCGCTGAGGGGCAACTACGTTCTCGAGTGTGAGCTGACGGGTTTCAACTGGTTCGACTGTTTCCCGATGGTCGGCGGGGTCTGGACCGCTCCGATGCATGCTCATGACTGGTTGAAGATCGGAGGACTCGACGGCCTGAAGCGTCGCATCCGGATGGACCCGCTGCTCTCGAGGGTCGATCACTGGATCCGCTATCGCGTCGTCGTCGAGGACGGCACGTGCACGACGTACATCAACGCCCGTCAGATTGACCGGAGGAAGCTGTCGCCCGCGTCGAGTCCGTGGATTGCCTTCTACAGTCCGCACTACGGATTCGGAAACTTGCGCAACGTTCGCATCTCCGGAGATCCCATTGTCCCCAGGCAGGTCGACATGTCGGGCGACGAGTCCCTCGCCGGATGGATCGCCGATCAGCACGACTCGGTCGGTGGTGACCGTGGCGACTGGCGGTTTGACGGAGTCGTGGCGGATATCGTCGGTCGCCGCAAGCAGGAGTTTGGCGGCTGGCAGGAGAGTCAGCTGCGGTATCACCGTCAGATGGTCGAGGACGGAACGATCGAGTATGAGTTCTGGTATTCACCGTCGGAGCGATGTCACGCTCACCCGTCGATCGGTCGCAAGGCGTTTCTGCTCGAGCCGGACGGACTGGCGTTCCACTGGATCACCGACGGTGTCTGGGACCGCAGCGAGCTCGATCCACTCAACCGGACGCCGGCAAAGGACCGGTCCCCCCTGCCCCTCGTTGAAGGCTGGAACCGTTTGCGGCTGGAACTGGCAGGCGATGCTGTGACGCTCTATCTGAATGAACAGAAGATCGATGCCGGGACGCTGCATCCGACGAACGACCGGACGTTCGGCCTGTTTCACTATGCGGATCAGACGGAGGTCCGTGTCCGCAACATGATCTGGGAGGGCGGCTGGCCTGATTCCGTGCCGCCGGTGCAGGAGCAGCAACTGCGTGACGGCTCGGTTGACGAACTGGATCGCCGGCGGGAAGAGCTGACGGCGACGTTCGAGCATGACTTCGAGCGGGATGGTTTCTCGCCGCAACGGTTCGCCACCGGGCGGTTCGATGCGGGGGGAAACGTCGTGCTCGTTCCGGACGGACTCGAGATGATCGTGCCGGGCACCCAGGGGTATCGGAATATCTGGGTGGCCCCCCGACTCGAGGTGAGTGGTGATTTCGACATCATTGCAGAGTTTGAACAGCTCGATCTGACCGTGGCGAAGGACGGGGATGCCGCGGCGTACCTTGTCCTCGTCGCGACGGATCCACTGCAGACGCATGCCCGTGTGTGGCATGGCGCCCGCGAGCATCCGGGATTCCGGTACCGGCGGATTTCCCGTGTGGAGTTCAACGAGTTTGGCCCGGGGGCCCGCCAGCTCGAGTTCGCGGGGGAGATTGCCAACGCCTGTGTGCGGGGGCGGATGCGAATCGCCCGTGAGGGGAAGCGGATGACGTTCATGATTGCCGAGGAGGACTCCGACGCCTGGCGCGTGCTGCATTCGCGGGATGTGACCGATCTGACGCTGCAGATTGACGGCGTCCGGCTGTGTGCGGGGACGTACTCCAACGCGGTTCCCCGCGGAAAGTCCCGGGTCGTGTGGAAACGCCTCTCGATCCGGGCGGAGCAGATTATCGATCCGGTTGCGCCGCAATCGTTTCTGCGATCACTGTTCGGGGGCAACTGATGTCAATGACAGACGTTCCAATCGTCTGCTGAACGAAAGAGACCAATTCGATGAGATTCCGTTCCTTTTCGCCGGTGAGTCCGCATGCCGGTCCCACGAATGCTGCCCGGCAACGTCGTACCCTGTACGGTTGCGGCAGACTTTGGGGTGGCAGACTTCGGGGGGGCAGACTGACTGTGCTGGGACTGCTGTCGCTGGGACTGCTGTCGCTGGTCGTCGTCGGGCCGCTGGCCGCGCAGGACGAACAGCCGACGATCGTTCCGCTGGAAACGGCCGCCGAAGTCGACTCCTCGCATCAGCGGGGGCTGCAGATTGTGTCGCTGTTGCAGGGCGATGAGGACGAACTGGAGGCGGCGCTCGAACTGCTGGCAGAGGACGTCGACGGCACAGAGCCGGGCGACGACATTCCGCAGCATGCGATGCGGGCCGCGGCCGGGGCTCTCCACCGGAGCCTCGCCCAGCGCTCCACCGACGAACAGTACGACCTGCTCCATGCGTGGACGATGCCGACCGCCGATCGGAAGACGGTCCGGCTGTTCGACTCCGTCGTGCCCCGCTCGGCACCGCCTCGTGGATTCGCCCGCGAGATTGGCGAGCGTCCCCGGGACACCACGTTTCCGATCGCGGAGGTCAACGGCGTGCGGGGACTGTTCAGCACCGGCTGGATGCTGGTGACCGCGGCGGATGACATCGGGCGATTGCGCCGGCTGACGTCGGAACTTGAGCCGCTCGCTGCGGAGGGAGTCCCCGGGGCCGGGACGCTTCTGCTGCTGGCACAGCTTGCTGAACGCCGGCCCGATCTCGATGCGCTGACCGGAACGCTCAACGAGAGAATCCAGCAGCTCGAACCGGCCGGTGATGACACTGCGGAGGGGGCGTCCCCACATCGGATGCAGAACTTCGTCGTGGCCGCTGCGGCGCTTCGACACGCGGACCTGCGGCCGATCAGTGAGGAGATGCTCGATCATCTTGTCGAGCGGACGCCGGCGACCGAGTCGGGACGGACGCGACCTCTGCTGCGGATCGCTCACGCGACTGCCATTCAGTTGAACCGTGGCGAGTCGGGGCCGGACGTGCTGTACCGCAACCGGCTCAATCACTGGGTGCCTGCATCCGGACCGAACGCGGTTCAGTCGGCCGGTGGCCATGAGGGCGGCATGTGGCTGGTCCACGAGGATCACGTCCTGCATCTGGCCGGAATCGGCAACGACCAGCTTCTGTTCCGCTATCCGCTGGCTGGCGACTTTGACTTCGTCTGCGAGACGCAGCTTGGCGGAGCGTTGGGAACGGATGGCGGTCTAACCTACGGCGGGCTGAACTTCGAAGCCCTCGGGCGGTCCAATGAATTGACGATCAAGGATGCGGACGGGCGGCATCGGCTCTCCAGTCCGTGTCCGTTCATGCGGCACGAAGAACTGCCGACGTTCAATCGCGTGGGAATCCGCGTCGGCGAAGGTGAAGCCGCATTCCTGGCGAACCTGCACCCGATGTGGCGGGATGGCGAGGCGGCGCTGCAGAGTCCCTGGCTGGGGCTCAGAGCATACGGGACGCGGCGACCGGTGTTCCGCAATCCAAAGCTGACCGGCAACCCGGTCATTCCCCGTGAAGTCAACCTGACGGCCGGCAGCGAACTGCGCGGCTGGGAAGCCTTCTACCCGGACGAGACGCTCCCGCCGTTTGCCGGTGTTGCGGTGGACGACGCTTTCGAGCCGGACTGGCAACTGACCGATGGCGTGCTGACGGCGACCACGTCCGAGCCGCAGGAGGGCGTCACGTCGCAGAGTCTGCTTCGGTACCAGCGTCCGTTGCTGGATGGCGAGACGATCCGTTACGAGTTCTTCTACGAACCGGATACGACCGGCGTGCACCCTGCCCTGGGACGCATGGCGTTTCTGATCGACAAGAGTGGAGTGCGAGTCCACTGGGTGACGTCCGGCAATGTCGAGTGGACCGGGCTGCCGGAGGACAACGCGCTGCTCGAACCGCTCAACCGTCGCGGTCCCCGCCAGCCGCCACTGAAGCAAAACAACTGGAACGAAGTGACGCTGGCCCGTGCGGATGGCAAGGTGGAGATCTCACTGAACGGGGAGATGATCTATCAGCGTCCCATTGATGAAGAGTCGAATCCGACCTTCGGACTCTATCGGGACCGAACACGTGAGGCGGTCAGGGTTCGAAACGTCGTGATGACCGGCGACTGGCCGGAAACCGTCCCGGAAGACCTGCTCCAGACCGTTGACGACGACGTTGCAGCTGCTGATGGTGATCGGCGGGTGAGGAACGCCGCGGTGGGGGAGCAAACGATCGCAGCGAACGTGCAGGCCGTGCGGAGGGACGCCGCCGCAATGCGGGCAGTGGACCGCTACGAGTACCTGAGCCGCTGGCTGCTGCCCGGGCCGGATCATGCCGGCTTTCGTTTGGCGGGGCAGTTTACGCAGACCGATCCGTCGCCGCTGGCCCGCGAGCTCGATCCGGTCTCTCATCCGACGGTCTACGGCGGTGAGCTGGTCTCACCCGTGTTCGATCTGATTGAAGCGGCGGTCGCAGTCGGGAGGCTGGACGACCTGGTCGGGCGGATCGCTGCGGCGGCGGTGCCGGACGACGAGTATCAGCAGCGGGCCCGTGCGGCACTGGAAATGATGCTCCGGATTGAGCAGGGGGATCTCGAAGCGGCGGGCACGGCCGCGGCAAGGCTTCATGATCTGGTGGAGGAGTCTTCACCCCGGTTCACAGCCGACATGTGGCCGGAGACACTCGCCGTCGCTCATGCTGCCGTGAAGCCGGTGTCGCCCCCGGAGGTGGGCGAACTCCTCCGGTTTCTGTTTCGGATGCGTGATCGACGGGAGCCGGTCGGTCGGGAACCGCAGATCTATCTGCTGATCACGTCGCTGCACGGTCAGATGGAAGCCCGCGCCGCCGGCGTCGAGGAGGTCTACCCTGTGTCGGCCGCGCCGGAGGACTGGCTGCCGATGCAGCGGGGTCGGGACGCCACGCGGGGCAAGGGACTGTCCCATGCCTGGTGGGGCCGCAGTGCCGAAGGAACATACGACCATCTGTCTGGGCACGACTACGACTGGTTGATCTACCGGTATCCGGTTCAGGGAAACTGGACGCTGGAGAGTGACATTCGTTCGCAGGCGACAACGCAGGTTCTGGCGGCGGGACACTACTTCGGCCCGCGGTGGAAGGTGGGAGAGTTCGAGATCGGGCAGTTCCGTCCAGGGGGCAAGGTCGAACCGATCGACGAGCCGATCAACAAGGTGGACGAGTGGTGCCGGCTGCGGATCAACGTCGACGGCGGGACGCGGACGATCGACCTCAACGGCAAGCGGGTCTGGCAGGACGAGGTCAGTATTCCGTACGACCCGTGGATCGGGATTCGAAGCTGGAGGGCCGCAAAGGCACAGGTCCGGGCTGTTCAACTGGTTGGCGAACCGACGCTGCCGGCGAAGGTCGCCCTCGCGTGGCAGAAGGATCTTGTCGGCTGGATGCCGTACTACGGCCAGGGAGCTGGTTGGAACGGTGCCGACTGGAGTTTCGATGCCTCTGCCGGAGACGGCGGCGAGTTGCGGGCCCGACACCATCCGGAGCTGGCCGGCAGCGACTACGAATGTCTGCTGTATCATCAGCGGCCGCTCACCGACGGCGACCGGCTCGAATACGAGTTCTTCTACCGACCGGGCGAACTGATGGTTCATCCCGCGCTGGACCGGCTCGCGTTTCTGCTGGGAGAGAACGGCCTGCGTCTGCACTGGCTGACCGATGGAAAGTACGACACGACACCGGTCGAACCCGGGAACGCCGTCGTGCCGGAAGGCGTCGAACCTGGTCAGTCACTGCCGCTGCAGGCCGGCGAATGGAACCATCTCGCCGTCGCGTTGAACGACGGTCACGTGCTGATCGAACTCAACGGCGCGCTGATCCTCGATCGCGAGCTCGAACCGACAAACCGGCGTGCGTTCGGACTGTTTCATTTCGGTGATCGAACGGGAGGACGGATCCGGAACATCACACTCTCCGGTGACTGGCCGACCGAACACGGGACCGGCGACGAGCAGGAACTGGCCGAGCCGCGTCTCGCCATGCTCGACAGCCGGCGGGAAGAACTGACATCGGTCTTCACGCATGATTTCGTCCTGCAGGGCCTGCCCGATCAGCTCTTCGAACTGCAGGGTGAGAACGCCCGGAATCTGATCCGCTGGCGGTTCGATGGTGTGCATGCACAGATTCAGTCGAGCGGCGAACTGTGGAAGTCGTGCCTGATTGCACCGCGATTCGAGATCGAAGGAGACTTCGATTTCGAGGCAACGATCGATCAGCTGGATGTCCTGTCTGAAGGGAAGAAAGGCGTCGTGGCGCTGCAGGCGCGGATGGAGGATGCGGCGCAGCACGAGTTTCGATCAATGCGGGGACATGACCAGAGCGGCCGGCAGTTCATGAATGGTCAGGTCTCTGTCGTCTACCCGGACGGACATCGTCGCTGGTTCGCACACATTTCCATCGAAGAAGCGACATCGGGGAGGCTGCGGATGGTTCGCCGGGGCGACCGCATCTGGATGCTGTTCGCAGAGAACGATTCCGAGGTCTTCCGCATCGTCCACGAACAGGAAGCTCCGACCGACAATGTCCCGCCGGGCAAGTTCGGATTGCTCATTGGTACGCATGGGGGCGACCGGACCGGCGTCGTCTGGAAGAACATGACGATCCGGGCCGAGCGGCTGAAGTATCTCGCCCCCGAGGCTTCGAACTCCTATCGACTGCTGGTCATGCGTGCGGACGGGAGTGACCTGGGGACCGTCATGGAGCCGCCGGACGGATTCACGCATCTTGGCTCGCCGGAGTTCTCTGCGGACGGCAAGCTGATCGCGCTGGATGTCTCCCGTGGTTCGGTCTCAAATTCGCACATCTTCGTCGTTCGGCCGGACGGAACAGGGCTGAAGGATCTCGGGCCGGGCTGCATGCCAAGCTTCTCCCCCGATGGATCGCAGATCGTCATGACCGAGTCGGGCGAGGGCATCGTGATGATGGATGCGGACGGGACGAACCGTCGTGTCATCGAATCTCAGGGATGGGGCGTGCAGTGGTCGCCGGACGGGAAGTTCATCGCCTGGGGGCAGTCGGGCAACATCGTTGTGATGAATGTCGAGACCGAAGAGCGACGGCAGCTTCTGACGGGGGAAAATGCATCCCGTTATTCGTACACCTACTGGAACCTCGGCTGGTCCCATGACAGCCGGGCGATCGCCTTCAAGGGACGCCTGCGGGATCGCAGTGGCGATGAGCTGGTGGTCGTCACCATCGACAATCCTCCGAATTACGAGGTGCTGCTCGCCGGCAAACCGTCCATCAATGCCGACTTCAGCTTCTCGCCCGACAATCGGAGCGTGCTGTTTGCGATGCCGGACCCGAAGCTCGGTCGACCGCAGATGCACCTGATCCCGAGAGACCGGACCGGCAAGGCGGTGCCGCTTCAGGGACAGCCGCAGGATCTGAGAGTGGTCGGCTGCGACTGGTCGCACGACGGGAAGTTCATCACCTTTCCGGTGATCCTGCCGCCGCAGCCGGTCGACTGGCCGTTACCCGAGGAGGAGATGACGGCATTGCGGGAAGCCGCGGCACCCGGGGTGCGGCCACAGCCTCCGGAGCCGGTACGGACCGTCCCGCCGCCACGCAGCCGCAGCTTTCTGGATCGGTTGCTGGGACGGTGATCCGGATGTGGGGTGCGTCCGTTCATCGGGATGCCGTCTGCCACTCGTCTGCATCTGAACCGTGTCTTCGTTCGCCCTGCGTGGTACTCTGAAGAGATGTCAGCGGTGCCAGGGCCGGCCGAAAGCGGCCTCTACTCTCGCAGGATCGTTGCATGTCTGCCGTCGAGCCACATTCGCCCGCCATGAAGGCACCCGCGAGGTTTGCCACGACGCGGTGGAGTCTCGTGGTCGCTGCGGGGGATGGTTCCTCTGCCGAGTCGGAGCGGGCCCTGGAGGAACTGTGCCGCACGTACTGGTATCCGCTCTACGCGTACGCCCGTCGCTGTGGTGCCAGTCGCGACGATGCCGCCGACCTCACCCAGGAGTTCTTTGCCCGGCTCCTGGAGAAGGAATATCTGCAGGCGGCCGACCGGCAGAAGGGACGGTTCCGGTCGTTTCTGCTGACGGTCTTCAAACGGTTTCTGTCGAAGGAGCGGGAGCGGGCCGCGGCACTCAAACGGGGAGGCGATCGACGACGCTACTCGTTCGATGTCGAGGCGGGAGAGCGTCGGTATCTGCACGAGCCGGCCGGCAACGTCACGCCCGAGGCACTCTACGAACGTCGCTGGGCGCTCACGCTGCTGGAGCGCGTCATGGAACTGCTCCGTGATGACTACGAGTTTCGGGGGCGGCTCGAATTCTTCGAGACGTGCAAGCCGTTCCTGACCGGTGCCGACGACGCTGCCACGTACGCGGACGTGGCGCCGCGGCTGGACATGACTGACTCGGCCCTGCGCGTGGCGGTTCACCGCATGCGGGAGCGGTACCGGACGATCCTGCGCAACGAGATTTCTCAGACGATATCGGACGGGGACTCGGTGGAAGACGAACTGAACGACCTGCGGGCGGCGCTGCGGGGAACGAAATCCTGAAAATCTCCGTAACGCTCCGGAACGGCTCCGGAAGTACTATGCATCTGCTGTCATCCAACGCGTTGTCCGGGGAGCCGCCAGAATGACCACCGCATCGACCTGTCCTGCCTGTGGCAGTGATCTGCCTGCCGACTCGCCCGAGGGACTCTGCCCCGACTGCCTGCTTTCCGCGGGACTGGGCGAAGCCGTCGACCCCAAGGTGGCCCAGCCGGGAAAGATTACCACGCCAATGCCCGGCCTGTTCGTTCCCCCCTCCCCCGAGTCGCTCGCGGCCCACTTTCCGCAGCTGGAAATCCTCGAATCGCTCGGACACGGAGGGATGGGGGCCGTCTACAAGGCCCGGCAGTCGAAGCTCGACCGGATGGTGGCGCTCAAGATTCTGCGTCCCGAATCGGCAGACGACCCGGCGTTTGCGGAACGGTTCAACCGCGAAGCCCGCACGCTGGCCCGGTTGCATCATCCCAACGTCGTCGCGATCCACGACTTTGGTGAAGTCGACATGTCGGACGCCGGGGAGGGAGAGCCGCAGCGGCTGTACTACTTTGTGATGGAGTATGTCGACGGGGCGAGTCTGCGGGATCTCATCCGGGAGGACAAACTGCGTCCGGACCAGTGTTTCTCGATCGTCAGCCAGATCTGCGACGCCCTGCAGTACGCCCACGACGAGCATGTCGTGCACCGGGACATCAAGCCGGAGAACATCCTCGTCGACTCCCGCGGCCGGGTGAAGATTGCCGACTTCGGCCTGGCGAAGCTGGCCGCCCGTTCGCGGGACGATTACACGCTGACCGGCACGCATCAGGTGATGGGGACGCCCCGATACATGGCGCCCGAACAGATGGAGGGCTCGCACCTGGTGGATCACCGGGCCGACATCTACTCGCTGGGCGTGGTGCTGTACGAGATGCTGACCGGACAGATTCCGGCCGGGCACTTCGAACCGCCGTCCCGCAAAAGGCGCGTCGACGCCCGCATCGATCAGGTGGTGTTGCGGTCCATGGCCCGCGATCCGCACCGTCGGTATCAGAGCGTGAGCGACCTGAAGGCGGACGTTGCGACGATTGCCGGCTCGTCGGTGATGAACTCGTACGAGCAGGTCGCACCGGCCGTGGCGCATGTCGCCGACGGGCCGATGGGGCACTACATGTCCGAGTACGACCAGGAGATGCTGCTGCTCGACGTGCGGATCCCGGCCGGCGGTCTGATGCTGGTTGGAGCCCTCAGTGCGGCCTTCTGGATCGTCATGGGGTTCTTCTTTGTCTTCGAGGCGCGACCGGGGACTGGCGAATTCTTCGCGGGAGTCAACGGGTCGATTGTCGGCGCTCTCGCAGGGATCTTCGTGATCTATTCCGCCGTCAGGTTGCGGGATCTCCAGAACTACGAGCTCGCGTTTGCCTCGAGCATTCTGGTGCTGCTTCCCTGGTCGCCGGCGGTCCTGATGGGGATTCCGGTGGGCGTGATGACGATCAGAACGCTGACGCGACCGGACATCAAGGCGGCGTTCGTGCGGGTCAGTCTGCAGAAACGGGGGCTGACCGATGTCGCTGTCCCCATGCCGGCCCGCCCGACGCCCAACCCGCCCGGTTCCGTTGCGGGCCGGGGCCATTCGAGCCACGGCAGCCTGCATCCCTCAACGATGACGCCGGCCCCGTTTCCCGGGCCGTCGACAATGCTCGAGAAGGGCGTCGGCAAACTCGAAAAACTGCTGCGACGGCGTTCGTGAGTGGCGACCACCGGGGCTGGCGGTGTCGTCATTGTCCCCGTGGCGATTGATCCGGTCTGCCGCCGCGCGTTCTTCACTGTCCGTTCAAACTCCTGCCGGCTGCCGGCGAAGCAGTGAGAGAGCGTGGTTCTGCGGGAACCGTTTGCCTATGGTAGGCCGCAGTGGAGCGGGTCCGCGGCGTCCACGGCAACACCGGCAACTGTTCACTGAACGACTCAGGGAATCTCCGTCATGCACCCGGCACTGCAGCGCAACACGTTCCTGGTGAAGGAACATGTGGGCATGTTCAAGGCGGCCAGCAACTACGACGTTTTCGATCCGGAGACCGGCGAGGAGGTTCTCCACTGCCGGGAGCCGCGGCTGGGAACACTGACGAAGCTGTTGCGGTTTACCGACTACAAGACGATGACGCCGTTCGACATTCATGTGACGACGCCATCGGGGGAGCCGGTCCTGGGAGTGCAGCGGGGCGTGTCGCTGTTTCTGTCGAACGTGAGCGTGATCGACGAGGAGGAGGAGCTGGTCGGGGGCTTCAGGCAGAAGCTGTTTTCGATTGGCGGGGCGTTCAGCGTGCTGGGGCTGGACGGAGCGGAGCTGTGCACGCTGAAGGGAAAATGGACCGGCTGGGAGTTCCGGTTCGAGCACTCGGGGCAGGAGCTGGCCAGGGTCTCGAAGAAGTGGAACGGGATCGGCAAGGAGCTGTTCACGAGCGCGGACAATTACATTCTGCAGATCTCGGAGGACGTCCCGCCGGACAACCCCCTGCGGATCCTGATCATGGGCGCGGTCTTCTGCATTGACATGGTGCTGAAGGAGAGGTGAGGGGGCTTACTCCTTCAGCTCGTTCGCAATCGCCGTGAACTGGTCGAGTGCCGTCTGCAGGTCGTCAGCGATCTCCTGGGCGAGAACGTCCGGTTCCGGCAGGTCCTCCGAGTCCTCCAGGCTCTTGTCCTTCAGCCAGAAGATATCCAGGTTCACCTTGTCCCGCTTGAGCAGTTCATCGTAATCGAACGATCGCCAGCGGCCTTCCGGCTTCTTCTCGCTCCAGGTCTGCCGGCGGCGGCTGCGGTCCTCCGGCTTGAAGCACTGCACGAACTCGTCCAGATCCGCCCGCTTCAGCGACTTCGTCTTCAGCGTGAAGTGCATGTTGGTCCGCAGGTCGTACACCCACAGCTTGCGCGTCCAGGGCGTGTCGCTGGCCGGTTTGGCGTCGAAGAACAGCACGTTCGCCTTCACGCCCTGAGCGTAGAAGATGCCGGTCGGCAGCCGCAGCAGCGTGTGAACGTCGAATGCCTTCAGCAGGCTCCGGCGGACGGTCTCGCCCGCACCCCCTTCGAACAGCACGTTATCCGGCACGACGATGGCACAGCGGCCGTTGATCTTCAGCAGCTGCTTGACGTGCTGCAGGAAGTTGAGCTGCTTGTTCTTTGTTGTCGTCCAGAAGTCCTGCCGCTCGTACGAGTGGTCCTCCTTTTCGAGTTCCCCCTCCTCGTTGACGATCGAGATGCTGCTCTTCTTGCCGAAGGGGGGATTGGTGAGGACGATCGAAAACCGGTCACCCGGGTCGCTCGCCAGCGAATCGACGCCGGAAGAGACCGGGCACGGGTCGGCATCGATCCCGTGCAGGTAGAGGTTCATGATGCACAGCCGGGCCGTCGCCGGCACCAGCTCCCAGCCCCGGACGAACGACTGTCGCAGGTGCTTCTTCTGGTCGCGGTCGAGATCGCGGCCATGCTCGCGGATGACGTAATCGTGGGCGGCGAGCAGAAATCCACCGGTGCCGCAGGCCGGGTCGCAGACCGTGTCGTCCGGCCCGGGCTGCATGACGTCGACGATCGCCTTGATGAGTTCCCGCGGCGTGAAGTACTGGCCGGCTCCTTTGGGCGACTCGGCGGCACTTCGGGCGAGCAGGCCCTCGTAGATGTCCCCTTTGACGTCCGCCTCCATCGACATCCAGTTTTCGGCATCGATGAGGTCGACGATCAGCCGCTTGAGCGTCGCCGGGTTCTGGATTTCCTGGCGGGACTTCTTGAAGATCTCGCCGAGCATCCCGGGCTTCTTGCCAAGTTCTTCGAGAATGTGGCGGTAGTGGACTTCGAGTTCGTCGCCGTCCTTCTCGAGGAGGCTCTGCCAGCCGAGTTCGGGGGGGACGATCGGTTTGCGTTTCCAGGGTGGCCGGGTCTGCTCGTCGGCCATCTTGAGGAACAGGAGGAAGGTGATCTGTTCGGTGTAGGCCATGTAGGAAAGCCCGTCGTCCCGGAGGACGTGGGCGAAGTTCCAGGCCTTGTTGACGATCTGGGTGGATGCGGTGCTCATCTTCTCTTTTTAATGTTCCAGACAAAGACACTTCCCACCTTCTTCGTTCCGATGGATGCATCACATCGTGAAAGGAGGGTCGCGGTCACTTTGTTGAAGTCAGCTGCGATTGGAAGCCGGGAAGCAAAGCCTGGAAATGTCGTTTGAAGCTGCGTCTTGAGTAATTCGCCCTGTTGTCCCGCAGTCTTGGGAAACAGACTGGCAAAGGCGTTCCGTGACTCTTCAAGAGCATCCTTCTTCTGCTTGTCGGTAAACAGCTTGGCGAGCGCCTTTTCGTCAGCACCAAGGACAACAAATCTCGCGTTCAGATTGGCTGTGTTTGCAGTGAGAACCCGCACAGCATCCTGGACGATTTGCAGTCTTGCTTTGACCCAATCGTTAGTGGTGGACGACCGCGGCCACTTCAATTCGGCGAATCCGTACGGGTCTCCCGAGTTTTCGGAGGAACGGCCTTCGATCGCAATGTCAATGCGGTGCTTGCTCTTGTTGGGCCAATTGCGAGGACGCTTCGAGACCGCGGCCTGGAAACGATGGCTCGCATTGATGATCTCAGCAACGATGAATTTGGCCGCATCTTCACTCATCGCACCTGTGAGTCCCTCGCAAGCCTTCGTCTGAAGCCAGCCTGCCGTCCCGTACGCGATACTTTCAGCGAGCTTTCTTCGTCGATCAGTCCAGCTGCTCATCTCACGTCCTCAATTCCATTATCCGGCGGCATCGAGTCTCCGGATCCGACAGTCGGAAAGGTAACCTTGCTGTTCGCCAATTGCGGATATACAGAGAGCAGTGCTGGTACATCGCAGTGTGTGTCACGTTACGCGTGTGATGATGTCAGCAGCAGTCTGTGGGAACAAGATGGCTACACCATTGTTTAGGAAATAACCAACGTCAGAGTTGTCGTGCAAACGCTCCTCCCGCTGTTGTGTGTTGCGATCTCCCGATAATCGAACAAGCTCGAAGCGGTCTCTGCTGGCGAGCCGGTTGAGAATCTCCGATTCCAGGAAAACGAAATCCGCCGCAGGGCTATAGCCCAGAAACGAATACGTTGCGTCACGTCCGTCGATAGCAACAGTCGGGAAGTCGTTTGGATCAAATCCACGGAAGAGAAGCATTCGTTCCGCAATTGAATCGAGCCCAAGGAAACGAAGGACTTTGGCGTATGCAACGCGTATGGCGAAATCGTCGGGGTCACCTTTCTTAATTGATGGTGGGCCTTCCGGATCTCGGACGACGGTCGTGGTCTCGCTTTGGGGGTGCCTCCCATGGACACAGAAGTGCGTACCAATTGCGACTCGGTTGCACGATGACCGGAGCTGATGACGAGTTGCTCGAACGTTTTCCAACTGGCGACGGGCGTTGCCGTCGATCTCTCGTAGCAGTGGAGACCGTGTCCCCTGCTTTCCCTTGCATTCTGCGAATAATGCTTGATTGGAGCCGTCGAGGCAGAAGAAGTCCGGTCGCTTGCCTGATGCTGGGTCCACATACTGAACGTCGCCACTTCCTATGAGAGGCTGCACATCAGCGATGTGCACCTGGCCGAAGTGCTCACGCAGGATATAGGTGGCAATACCCGCGGCCAGTTCCTCTGACGCAATTGCGGTATGGCGTGGATCTCTTTCAGCTACTCCTGAATAGAATCGGAGCCTCGGAGCCGTCCCTGCGAAATCGGGAGCGTACCGGAAGAAGGGATACCAGGAGCGAGGATCCCACGCACTCGTGGCCGGAGTCGCGGCAATGCCCGTTTCCAGCAGAATGCGATGGAGAGGCACGCTCAATCGCTCCGCGTTGCCAACGGAACTCGCTGCTATTGCCTCTTCGTCCATGTCCAGCCTCCACTCTCGACTGTCGGTGACACTCACCATCCATCCCGGCGGTCGCCACCACGGAGCGAGGAAGGGGGGGCGCCACCGACGAAAGTCCCAATCGAACAGGAGTTGCATAGTCGACTATCCTTCATCGGCGGCAGACGCCTTGCGACGTCGCCGGCCCTTGGCCCGTGGGCGTTTCGCTTCCGCCGCTTCCCGCTCCGCTCTGATCCGGGCGAGCAGTTCGCTGGCCGGTTCGTCATTCGGATCCTGCGGGACGAGCTGGCCTTCAAAGGCCCGCTTCAGGATCGCCTGGCGGAGGCGGGATGCCCTCTGGGACGTCAAGGCAAGACCGTCTGAGACGCGTCTGACTACCGATTGCTGTTGTTCAGCCAACGCTGCAATCTGCGCCTGCTCGGCGATCGGGGGTAGCAGCACAGGAGTCATTCTGAGTTGGTCAAAGCTGAGATGCGGTCGCCCCTGACCGTAGATGTATCGTCGATACTGCTTTTGCCCCCCATGCTCGGCGCTCATGTACACTTCAAGATAGCGACTCAGGCGTGTGTCGATCGGTCGCATTAGTGCGACGCTCTGGCAGACGAAGTGCTCCTTCAGCGTGGTCGGAACGCGGCACACATCGCCGGTGTTAGCCCCGACGATTGTCACGAGCAGGTCATTCTCGACCACTTGGCTTCTTTCTCGATCACGATCATCTGGGGGCGGATTGACAGGCTGCCTGTGGGACAGGTCAAGTAGAGATGGGCGGACGTTCTGTGCCATGATGAAGGTGCCACTCCCCTCGCCGTAATACTGTGACCAATCTCGCGAACCGCTGGTTATGGTGGAGGTCAGCTGGTCAATACTTGCGGCCACCCAGTTTTGTGGAATGCTCGCAGGCAAGTCAGTTCTGTCCGGCTCGGCCGGTTCCTTGTACTTCTCCTTCCAGTTCTTCGGCGGCTTCTTTCCCTTCGCCTCGTACTTCGCCAACTGCTCCTGTTCCCATCGCCCGCGGCGTTCGGCAAGGATTCGCTCCAGCAGTTCCGACGCCGGTTCGACTTCCGGGTGCTCGGCGCGCCACTGCTCGGTCAGCTTCCCTTCGACGGCCGCCTTGAGCACCGCCGCCCGGTATCGCTTGAGGTTCGCCTTCGCCCGCTCCAGGGCCGCCACGCCGGCATCGAGATCGGAAAAGAGTTCCTCGATCTTGGCGACGATGCGACGTTGCTCGGGGAGCGGTGCAATCGGAACTTGCCCTTCCTTGATCTTTTTGATCGTGAGTCGCTTGATTGCTGTCCCGCCCATTCGCGACGTCATCGAGTGAAAGCCGACGGGACTGTTCAGATACCACTTCAGGAAGCGTGGTTGCACCAAGTGCTGCTTGGGCTTCAGCAAAGCCACACTCGATAGCAGGCTGAACTCTTCGTCCAGTTGGTTCACTGTCGCGATGCCAGTGGTGACCCCGTCCTTGATGTAGAGCACGTCCCCAGGCTCCGGATTGCACCGTTCGAAAATTGGCCTGTGAACGCTTGCCGGCAAATAGGTGACATTTTCGACTTTGACACCACTCTCTTTTATGTTCTTTGCGGTGATGTACATGTATTCGCCGGTCGAGGCTTGCACACTCTTGCTGGGTGAATGGTGCGTGCCGTCAGTCACCTTTGAGCATGCCTGGTCAATCGCCACCCACGACCAACTTGGCGGCAAACGGTTGCCCTCACTCATGCCGCCAGCCTCGCATTCAGTTCCTCAATCAGCTCTGCCAGCCGGTCGCCGAACAACTGGTAGGCCCGGCCCAGGCCGCCCAGCTGCGAAAAGGGGGCGTACTCGAAGTCGTCCGGATCGATGCTGAGGCTGCTTGCAATGTGGTCGCGGATCGCATCCAGCCACTTCCGCTGGTCGTCGGTAAACGTCACTCCTGCCTCTTCCTGTTCTTTCAGCCAGTCCTGGTATCGCTGCTGGATCTCGTCGCTGACCGGCACCAGCGGTTCGGTCGGATGCAGGGCGTGCCGGACGATGGCGATCAGATCCACCAGAGACCGCCCGCCCGGCCCTTTGACGCTCTCCGGCTCGACCGCCTCGTACAGCTTCCACAGCCGCTGCTCCGGCTGATGGAGCAACAGCGGAGGCTTCTCCAGCGCCGCGGCCAGATCCTTGATGTGCCGGAACCGCAGACCGGCCCGGTACGGTTTCGAATACAGCAGCTGAATCGCTTCGATCTCCTCCCGGTGGTCCTCCAGGAACTGCCGGAAGTCGGCCAGCTGCGATTGGGCTTTCTCTTTCGCGGCGGCATCATAGTCGGCCCGCAGCAGTTCGTCCTGCGTCACCTCGTCGATAATCTGTTCCAGCGAACTCTTGATCGCGAGAATCGTCTCCCGCAGCTTCGGATTGTGGAACGGCTTGAGGGCAGCCGCCATCGTCTCCTGCTCGGCCGCTTCAAGCTGCTCGTCGGTCGGCTCCTGGCCGGGAGGGATCTGGAACTTCTCGCTCGCGTGGCTGGCGACGTGGTCGCCGTTGATGCTCTGCAGCAGGTCGGCCGTCAGCTGGGCCAGGGATCGACCTTCGGCTTGACCGGCGATCTCCTCGTCGTGCTTCGGTTCGATCAGCTGTTCGAGCCGGGCCAGGCGACTGCCGAGGGCCGACGTGACGTCGTGGTCGACGACACCCTGGGCGACGGTCTGCAGGAGTTTTTCCAGCGGGACGGACGGTTTGCGGTCGAGCGGTTTGGATGGTGTCTTGTCACTCTCGCAGACGCCGACGGCATCGACGATAACGAACCGCGTCTTGTGCTTTGTGTCGGGGGTGACCGCCTGAAGGTCGTCTGAGGAGATGATGCGGCAGCCGCGGCCCTTCATCTGCTCGAAGTAGGATGCCGACCTGATGTTCCGCATGAACAGCAGGCATTCGAGCGGTTTGACATCGGTTCCGGTGGCGATCATGTCGACGGTGACGGCGATTCGCGGGTAATAGGAGTTGCGGAACCGCTTGAGGAGAACGTCCGGTTTCTCGCCGGTCGTCTTGGAGGTGATCTTACGGCAGAAGTCATTCCCCTCGCCGAACTCCTCCCGGATCGCTTCGACGATGTCGTCGGCATGCAGGTCGGTCTTGGCGAAGACGAGCGTCTTGGGGACTTCCTTGCGGCCGGGAAAGATCTCGGTGAACAACTTCTCGCGGAACGTGCGGATCACCAGGCGGATCTGCGATCTGTTGACGACGTCCCGGTCGAGCTGCTTCGCGGTGTACGTCTCGTCGTTGTCCAGCTCCTTCAGCACCTTCTTGCGTGTCCGCCGGTCCCGGTGGGGGACGAAGTGGCCGGGCTCTTTGACGAGCGTGGCTCCGTCTTTGGTCACTCTTGTTTCGATGCGGTAGATGTCATAGCCGACGTTGACGCCATCGGCGACGGCCTTCTCGTGCGAGTAGTCCTGGACGACGTTGCCGTTGAAGTACCCGATCGTCTGTGCCGTGGGGGTGGCGGTCAGACCGATGTGGAAGGCGTCGAAGTAGTCGAGAACCTGTCGCCAGAGGTTGTAGATCGAGCGGTGACATTCATCGATGATGATGAAGTCGAAGGTCTCGATGGGGATGGCGGGGTTGTAGCTGACGGGGACCGGCTCTTTGGCGAGCGGGTTGTCGCTTTCGAACTGCGACTGCTCTTCGTTGGCCTCTTCGAAGTCCTCTTCGCCTTTGAGCATCGAGAACAGCCGCTGGATCGTCGTGATGCAGACTTTGGCGGCCGGATCGATCGTGTTCTTCTGCAGCTGCTGGACGTTGAACTCTTCGGTGAAGTTGTAGCTGTTGTACGGGCTGCGGTACTGCTGGAACTCGTTAAGCGTCTGCCTGCCGAGGTTGTTGCGGTCGACGAGGAACAGGATGCGTTTCGCTTTCGCGAACTTGATGAGCCGGTAGGTGAAGGAACAGGCGGTGAAGGTTTTGCCGCTGCCGGTCGCCATCTGGATGAGAGCCCGAGGTCGTGCCTGGGCCAGGGACTGTTCGAGACCGCGGATCGCTTCGACCTGGACTTTCCACAGGCCGTCGGTGTTGAGCGGCGGCAGGTTTTGAAGATTCGCCCGCAGCTGCTGATCGCCGAGCTTGACCAGGGCGAGCAGTTCTTCGGGCCGGTGGAATGCGAACACCGGCCGGCTGCGGGGGGAAGGATCGAGGCCGTTGGTGAAGCGGGTTTCCTTGCCGGTTGTCTCGTACGCGAACGGCAGCGGCAGAACGTAATGCGGCAGGTGGCCGGGCAGTCCCCTGGTGTATTTGGCCGACTGCGTTTCGACTCCGGTGAGGGAATGGCCTTCCGGCTTGGCTTCGACGATGCCGACCGCCTTGCCGTCGACGTAGAGCAGGTAGTCGGCGAATCCGGAGTCGAGCGGGAATTCCCGGACGGCGATCCCGCTTCCTGCCGAGAGGTTCATCTCGGAGAAGTTCTGGACCTGCCAGCCACACGCGAGGAGCTGGCGATCGACTTCCTGCCGGGCCTGCTGTTCGGGAGTCATTCGTGATGTGGGTTAAGGGGGGGCGCTGCTGAGGAGGGTCGCCTGCCACATCACCCGGAGTGACCTGCGGCGATACGAATCAGCTCCACGAATATACGTCGAGAGCGGACCGCGTGCCAACGAATGGGGACTGGGTGGGGCGGATGAGCCGCATCGACCAGGCCGGTAGCGGGCATCCGGCAGCAGCGGGCCCCTGTCAGCGAACCGGACCCGGGCACGGGGCCGCGCGGCCCCCCAAAGCAGAAGTACACCCGGAGGGATTCGAACCCCCAACCCTCGGTTCCGAAGACCGATGCTCTATCCAATTGAGCTACGGGTGCCTGTCGCCGACAACGTACTGACTGCACGCCCGCTCCGCAAGCGTTTTCACCCCTGCCGACCCGCACCTGCCCCGATGTGGCCCCCTCCCGCAGACTCGACGCCCCTGCCGCAGCTTCCCGCCGGCTCAGACCGGTGTGACGGGGCTCCTGCGGGGCCGGGCCGGAACCCCTTCCGCCGTTGACCGATCCGTGCGGTGGTCGACTCGCTGCCGCTGCGTATAAATGCCCGGTCGCAGAACACGGCCGGGGCAGCCGCGGCGTGAGTGGCTTGTCCCCCTCTGCCGACCAGGCACCGGTGCCGGCTCGAAATCGCGTGCGGGAGCGACAACGTGAACATCGCGATCATCGGGACCGGCATTTCCGGACTGACCGCGGGGTATCTGCTGCACCGGCAGCACCAGATCGATCTGTTCGAAGCGAACGGCTACGTCGGCGGGCACACTCACACGGTCGATGTGACGCTTGACGGCCGCGACTACGCCATCGACACCGGGTTCATCGTCCACAACGATTGGACCTATCCGAACTTCATGCGGCTGCTCGAACAGCTCGGCGTGGCTTCGTCGCCGACGTCGATGGGCTTCAGCGTTCGCTGTGACCGGTCGGGCGTCGAATATTGCGGCTCGTCGATCAACGGACTGCTGGCGCAGCGGCGGAATGCATTGCGGCCCGGCTTCTATCGAATGCTGCGGGACATCGGGCGATTCAACCGCCAGGCGGTCGACATCCTCGACGGGGACGGCAGCGACATGACCGTCGCCGGCTACCTGCAGGCACACGGCTATTCCGACGACTTCGCCCGGCTGTACCTGCTGCCGATGGGGGCGGCGATCTGGTCCTGCCCGCTGGGGACGTTCGGGCAGTTTCCGATCCGCTTCATCGTCGAGTTCTATCGCAATCACGGACTGCTCAACATCCGCAATCGGCCGACCTGGCGAGTGATCGATGGCGGCTCGCGGACGTACGTCGAGCAGATGACCGCCCGATTCGGCGATCGCATCCATCTCAACACGCCGGTCCGCCGGGTGACGCGGAGCGACGCGGGCGTTCACGTCACGACCGACGATGGCGACCAGATGTACGACGAAGTGATCTTCGCCTGCCATTCGGACCAGGCGTTGCGGTTGCTGGGCGACGCCACGGAGGTCGAACGCTCGCTGCTGGGGGCCTTTCCGTACAACGCGAACTCGGCCGTGCTGCATACCGATGTCTCGGTGCTGCCGCGACGGCGGCGGGCCTGGGCGGCATGGAACTACCACGTCACCGACGGAGCCGCAGAGCAGGCGACGGTCACGTACAACATGAACATTCTCCAGCACATCGAATCGCCGCACACGTTCTGTGTGACGCTGAACGAGGACGAGGCGATCGATCCTGAACGTGTGCTGGGGCGGTTCCGGTACAGCCATCCGGTGTTTACGACGGAGCGGGCCGCGGCGCAGTCCCGACATGGTGAGGTGATCCGTTCGCGGCGGACGTCGTTCTGCGGAGCGTACTGGGGAAACGGATTTCACGAAGACGGCGTCAACAGTGCGCTGCGTGTCTGCCGTGCGTTCGGAAGGTCGCTCGACGATCCCGATGCGTCGCACCACGAGAGCAGGTCTTACCGTTCGTCCCCGATGGCTGCGGCTGTCGACTGAGATTCGCTCCTTCCTTTCCGGCCGTGGGCCCCCTATGAACAGTTGCATCTATGAAGGAACCGTTCGACACCGGCGGCAGACGCCGGTCGAGCACTCGTTCCGCTATTCGCTCTTCATGATGTACCTCGATCTGGACGAACTGGACGAGGTGTTCGCCGGTCGGTGGTTGTGGTCGACGGAGCGTGCGGCGATCGCACGGTTCCGTCGGGAGGACCACCTGGGCGAAGCGGACCGGTCGCTGTCGGAGTGCGTGCGGGATCTGGTTGAGGGGGAGACGGGAAAGCGTCCGTCCGGACCGGTCCGACTGCTGACTCAACTGCGGTACTACGGGTTCATCATGAATCCGGTCAGCTTCTACTTCTGCTTTGATGCCGAGGGGACGCGGCTGGAAGCGATCGTTGCGGAAGTGAACAACACGCCGTGGGGTGAGCGGCACTGCTACATTCTCGATGCCGGCCGGGCTTCGGGGATGCATCCGCTGACGCACCGCAATGACAAACAGTTTCACGTGTCGCCATTCATGGAGATGGACAGTCGCTATGAATGGCGGATCTATCCTCCGGGCCGGACGCTGGCGATCGACATCGCCTGCGTGAAGGACAGACGGTCGTTTTTTGACGCGTCGATGGGACTGACCCGGCGGGAGATCACGTCGGGCAATCTGGCGCGTGCCCTTGTTCGATATCCGTGGATGACCGGCCAGGTGATGGCGGGCATCTACTGGCAGGCCCTGCGACTGTGGTGGAAACGTGTTCCTTATGTTCCCCACCCGAAGACTCGACTTCAGGAGGTTTCATGTCCACCCCGAGCGTAACCGCCGTCACGGCGCAGCCCCCTGTTCCCGCTGCCAACCCGGAGTTCACCTCTGTCCAGCGCGTCGGTCGGCGGCTCGTGCATCGTCTTTTTTCGAGACTGACGCAGGCACGGGTGGTCCTGGACGACGGGGCCGGAGCGTGCCGGTTCGGCGACGGAGACCTGCGGTTTCCCGAGGTCGTGGTTTGCATTCGATCGCCCGAGTTCTATCGTCGCGTCCTGACGGGGGGGACGATCGGAGCGGCCGAGTCGTACATGGACGGGCACTGGTCGTGCAACGATCTGACGGAACTGATCCGGGCGCTGACCCGCAATATTTCAGCCGCGGATGGGATGAAGGGGCCGATGGCCTGGCTGGCCGGGGCCCGTTCGAAGGTTTCGCACTGGTGGAACCGGAATACGCGTTCGGGCAGCCGTCGAAACATCCGGGCTCATTACGACCTGGGGAACGACTTCTTTGAGCTGATGCTCGACGAGACGATGACGTACTCGAGCGGCATCTTCGAGCATGAAGACGCGACGTTGCGGCAGGCGTCTCTGGCGAAGCTGGACCGGATGTGCCGGCTGCTCGACCTGCGGCCCGAGGACGAAGTGCTTGAGATCGGCACCGGCTGGGGGAGCTTTGCGATTCACGCTGCGGGGCGGTACGGGTGCCGCGTGACGACGACAACGATTTCGGATCAGCAGTACGAGGTTGCCGAGAAGCGGATTCGTCTTGCGGGACTGACGGACCGGATTCGGCTGCTGAAGTGCGACTACCGCGATCTGACCGGCCAGTTCGACAAGCTGGCGTCGATCGAGATGATCGAAGCGGTCGGCCCGCAGTATCTGGACGGGTTCTTCGCGAAGTGTCGCAGTCTGCTGGCGCCTGAGGGGCTGATGGCGATCCAGGCAATCGTCATGAACGAGCAGCGGTATGAGTCGTACGTGCGGTCGTCAGACTTCATCCAGAAGTACATCTTCCCTGGTGGGAGTCTGCCGACGCCGATGACGATGTCGCGTGCGGCGAGCCGGTCGACCGACATGCGCGTGCTGAAGATGGATGACTTCGCGACTCACTATGCGAAGACGCTCGCCTGCTGGCGGGAGCGATTCGACGAGCGGATCGGGGAGGTTCGGCGACTGGGGTACGACGAGCGTTTCATCCGGATGTGGGAGTACTACCTCTGCTATTGCGAGGCGGCGTTCGCGGAGCGGTACTGCGGCGTTGTGCAGATGCTGCTGGCGACCGGCGATTCGCGGCATGACCTGTTCCGGACGAAAGGTGTGCGATGAACGTCTGGTTGCAGATCGCTGTCGGCTTTGTTGCCATGGGCGTGGTGATGTCCCTGCTGTGGCTGTACCAGGCCCGTCGGGGGGATGCCGGCGTCGTCGATGTCGCCTGGGGAATGGGCGTCGGGCTGCTGACGGTTTTCTTTGCGGCGAGCGCGTCGCAGGGGGACGTGACGCGACGCTTTCTGATTGCGACGCTCGCGATGGTCTGGTCACTGCGGTTGAGCGGGTACATTTTCCGCCGACTGCAGAGGCTCCCGGAGGATGGCCGCTATCAGACACTCAAGGAGTCGTGGGGGAGCCGGGCGCAGGTGCGGCTGTTCGGCTTCTATCAGATTCAGGCGTTCTGGAGCGTGCTGTTTGCTCTTCCGATGTTGATTGCCAGCCGGAACCCGGAACCGGCAATGCAGTGGTACGACTACGTGGGGATCGGCATCTGGGCGATCGCACTCATCGGTGAGTCGATCGCCGACCTGCAGCTGAGCCGGTTCCGCAATGACCCGACGACACCGGGCAAGGTGTGCCGCGACGGTCTGTGGCGGTACTCGCGGCATCCGAACTACTTCTTCGAGTGGATTCACTGGTGGGCGTACGTGGCCTTTGCGGTGGGAGCGCCGTGGGGCTGGCTGACGCTGTTCGGTCCGGCGTTCATGCTGTTTTTTCTGTTGAAGGTGACGGGGGTTCCGCCGACGGAAGCCCAGGCCGTGAAGAGTCGCGGCGATGCATATCGTGAGTATCAGCGGACGACGAGCGTTTTCTTTCCGTGGCCTCCGAACGAAGGAACACCGGCATGACGGCTCTTGAACTGGCACTCGAACAGGTGGAGCGGGGACGCGTGCCGGACCGGCTGGTCCGCTGGGGCATCCGTCGCCTGTGTGAGCAGGGGCTGAGGGACCGTCGGCGTGAGTTCGGCGAGCCGTCGACCGAGGCGACGAAACGGTTCATCCGGGAGTGTCAGACGCGGCCGATTGCGCCCGATTCGGACCGCGCCAACGACCAGCACTACGAGGTGCCGGCCGAGTTTTTCGCGCTCGCGCTGGGACCGCACCGCAAGTACAGCTGCTGCTACTGGGGCGAGGGGATCGATTCGCTCGATGCGGCGGAAGCGGCGGCGCTGGCGATCACGTGCGAGCGTGCCGAGCTGGCGGACGGTATGCGGATTCTCGAACTCGGATGCGGCTGGGGCTCGCTGTCGCTCTGGATGGCCGAGCGGTACCCGGGTTCGCAGATCACCGCGGTTTCGAACTCTGCGTCGCAGCGACGGTGGATCGAGGCCCGGGCGGATGAGCGGGGACTGGGGAACCTGCACGTCATCACTGCCGACATGAACGACTTCGAGATTGACGGTCCATTCGACCGGGTGGTGTCGGTCGAGATGTTCGAGCACATGCGGAATCACCCGGCGCTGCTGGAGCGAATCCATCGCTGGCTGCGGCCCGGGGGCAAACTGTTTGTCCATATCTTCTGTCATCGCTCGATGCCGTACCTGTTCCGGACCGACGGGGCGGCGAACTGGATGGGGCGGCACTTCTTCACCGGGGGGATGATGCCGAGCGAGGATCTCCTGCCGGCGTGCAGCGACGCATTTCTGCTCGACGCGCACTGGCGGTGGTCGGGCGTGCATTACGAGAAGACGTGCAACGCCTGGCTGGAGCGGACGGACCGGTGCCGGAACGACATACTTCCCATCCTCGAAGGGACTTACGGCGAGGCAGAGGCCGGGCGGTGGTTGCAGCGGTGGCGGGTGTTCTTCATGGCGTGTGCGGAGCTGTTCGGCTACCGGGACGGAGAGGAATGGTACGTTTCGCACTACCGGTTTCGCCGCTGAGGTGTCGTGCGTCGCCGGCAAGGCGGGGTTGTCGCTTCTGAGAACTTTAGATAGTTTTCCGCTCCTCACCGAGAAAGTTCCGATCCGGCGGGTCCCCGCCAACGCAGTTACCGTCCCCCAAGAATCAGTCTCGCAAGGATGCGGACATGAGTACCCGAACTGCAATAAGCTGGCTGCTGGCCAGTCTGTTCGCAGCATCCTCGGGCTGTCTCTCTCTGGATCAGTCGGGGACGTTCAGTTCTCTGGACCTTCGTTCCAAGCGTGGTGCGGCGCAGCCGACGTTCGCCAGTGAGGATCTGCCCCGTTTCCGATCTCCCGGTAAGCCGGCTGGCACGCCATCGCAGGACGCGGGCGGTTCCGTTGCTTCGTTCGAGACCTCCCCGTCGGATCGCAAGTTCGACGCCACCACGATGGCACTGATCGAGTCGGAACTGCGGGACTCGGACCCTGCCGACCGAAAAGAGTGGCTGGAGTACCTCAGCAGTGTCGAACCGGAGGTCGTTCCGCATCTCCTCAAGGCACGGCGCCTCGAGTTGAACCAGCGGCGGGAGACCGGGGGAGATTCGTCCCCGACAGCCCTCGCTCAGTCAAACGCTCCGGTCAGCGCACCGGATCGTGACGAAATCGATCCCATCAGCGGCAAGTCGCCTTGGGACCGTGCAGACGAAGAGGCCGGCGTAACGGTCGCCGCGGCAGAGTCTGATGAAGACGATGCCGTCGTGAAGATCTCGCACACGGAGGTTCCACTGCAGTCGGAGCCTGGGGCGTTGCGGGAGGAGACGGATTCCGAAGCCGAGATGACAGCAGAAACCGAGCAGGGGACCGCTCCGCCGTGGGCCCGCAAGTCGGACGATGAACCGGCGGGAGCCGGGGAGGAGCTGGTGCGGACGGTATCGGCCGGGCCGGATCGTGAGTCTGCTGAAACGCTCGATGTGCCCGACGCCGATCCGCTGACCGAACGGTTCTCGCAGATTGTGGAAGAGCGACGGGAGAAACCGGTTGAAGACCGACCGTTCCTGCAGGAGTCGGACACTCCGGAGCCGGAAGTGGCGGCAGATCCCTTTGAGGAGCTGAGTCCGACGCGGATGCGGCCGGCAACGAAGTTTTCGGAAGACGAGCTGCTGCGGCTCATCTCGCTGCTGGAAGCCGAGACGGCGCAGCTTCAGCCGGGAACGAGTGAAGGCGAACGGGCGCGGTATATCCGGGCGCACGTTCAGCTTCGTCTGCTGTACTGGATGACCGATCAGCCGGATCGGGCGATGCAGGCGATTCCGGGGCTCGAAGCCGCGGAACAGACCTACTGGACCAACACGATCTGGGCGTTGTCGGACTACTTCGACACCCAGGAGACTCCGGACCGGGCGGCACGAATGTCGCAGGTTCTGGATCGACTTGTTGAGGCGGCCGGCTCTGTCGAGGCACACGCCCGGTTGCAGCTGCTCAATGCGACCTTCTGTCGCAAGATCGACGGCTTTGGCCGGGTAACGACGTTCGGGCAGGACGAGTTCCGCGCCGGTCAGCCGGTACTCGTCTATGCAGAACTGGCCCGGTTCGGAAGTGAGCTGACGGACGACGGGCAGTATCGCACGCGGATCGGGTCGGTGATCGAGATCTTCCGGAAGGGCGAACGTGAGCCGGTGCACCGGATCGAGATGGATCCGACGGTCGACCTGTGCGGGACGCGGCGGCACGACTACTTCCACAGCTACTGGATTGATCTGCCGGCGGAACTGCAGTCCGGTCCGCACGAGCTGCGTCTTCGCGTGGTCGACGAGCTGACCGGACAGCACGCCACGACGTCGCTGCCGTTTCGCGTGGTCGACTGATCCGTCGCGAGCCGTGTCGAAGCCAGCGGACCTGAGGCGGTCGTCGGATGGCGGACACAAATGAGAGGAGCAGGTCCCAGCCACAGCCGGTTCCTGCTCCCCCCAAAGTAAGTCATCATGTCGGCGCTGTGAGAATCGTGCGGCGACTGGCCGATTGCTTACGGGCCGAAGCCGATTCCACCACCTCCGCCGCCACCAAAGCTGCCGTACTGTCCGAACGTGTTGCCGTACTGTCCGTAGTTGTCGCCGATGCCGCCGTTGAGGATATGACGGTAGTACATCGGTTCGGCCTGCAGGGCGTTGTAGCCGGGGCCGTAGGGGGTGGCGACAACGGTTCTCTGATTGGCGTCCGGATTACCCATGTCGGTGAGGATGCGGGCGATCAGGGTGCGACGGATCGCGTCCAGTTCGGGATCGGAGTTGTTCTCACTGCGTTCGATGAGCACGGGGAACGGTGCGCTCCGCATGCGTGCGGCGATCTCGAGGACCTTGTCCTTGCCGTCCGGAGTCAGTTCGGCGGTCGCTCCGACGAAGTCATGCCGGTGAAAGATGAAATCGGCGGCTTCGGCGTTCGTTTCCATCACCTGGTAATGGGCGCGGACGGTGCTGCCGAGAGGAAGCGTTTCCGGGATGGCGTTGGACTTTCGGTGGAGCCAACCGAACATGACAAAGTTCAGGTGAGCGAAGTGGCCGCGGAGTCCTCCTCCATGCGGGTCGCAGGACTCGCACTCTCCGCAGGGCTGATCGGACGTGCAGACATCGCAACTGGCTGCGTCGATCGACGGGCCCGCCATGGGCGTGTGAACGCAGCCCGGCGAGCCGAGTGCAACGCCGACAAGCAGCGCGGCTGCCGTAAGCGTCTGTCTGATGGACATGGAAAGCCCCCTGGGGTCTGACGACGTGCCGTCCGGGCGAGTGTGACGGTCAGGCTGTCTGGCAACGTGGCGACAGCTTTGCGGGCGTCCCGGGTGCCTGGGTGGACGGCAGGCGTTGTGATTCTCTGTCTGTATCGGTTGTGATCGGGGCGCAACTGACCTGTTTGTCGCGACCATCGCCGCCGACTCCTACCACTGCACGGGACGGCGAACCGTTGCGGGGCGACGTCCGTCCGGCGTGACGACCGCAGCGGCCGGCTGGACTCCCTGGGCGGGAAGCGGGCGACCCTGGATCGGGTAGCCGCTCCTGGCCGTCGGCTGTTGCGATGCATCGAGGGGCGGTTGCGCGGCCGGTGGTGCGGCCGGCGGCGGCCCGAGTTGCGGCTGCTGGTGCATCGGTGTCGGCTGACGTTCCAGCGTGGGCTGCGGCGGATGCGGGTACTGACCGGCCGGAGCCTGTGGCGGCATGTTCGGATACTGACCGTACGGGGATGCCTGCGGTGGCGGCACGCTACCGGGTGGAATTCCTGGTACCTGCGTTGCCGAGTAGGCCCCAGTCGGTGCCGGCCCGATGTGACGCGGATCAACCGGAGCAGGATTGTAGAAGTTGTAGCCCACGTCGTGTGCGAAGCCCTGGCCGTTGCCGTACGGCAGCAACTGATAGTGGCCCAGGTCCGGGTTACCTTCGATGCGATTGAGCTTGTAGAAGTCGATGTCGTCAGGATGTGGATAGGGCTGTCCCGGGAGCGGCGGGACCTCTTCGGGGTCCATCGGCCGGACGATTTCGGGAGTGACGACGATCAGCAGTTCGGACTCGTCTTCGGTCGCCTGTTTGGCGTTGAACAGGTAGGCGCCGATCACGGGGATTTCTCCGAGGAACGGGATGCGAGTCACTTCGGCCTGCTCGCGGCGGGAGAACAACCCTCCGAGGACGATTGTCTGCCCTTCGCGGAGCTCGACCCGCGTCTGGACGCGGCGGACATCCACTCCGGGAATTCCCTGCACCGTGTTGCCGCTGTTGATCGCACTCACTTCAGGAGTGATCTGCAGGCGGACCAGATCATTGTCGACGACCGTTGGGGTGGCGATGATCGAGGTTCCGAAGCCACGGAAGGTCGTGGTGCCGACGCCGACACCGTTGAGACCGACCGTGCTGGGCACGGCAAATTCGCCACCGGCCAGAAACGCGGCCGGTTCCCCGCTGAGGACCACGAGATTGGCATCTTCGAGGATGCGGGCGCTACCGTTGGATGCCAGAGCGTCGACGAGGACTTCGATCTCGCCGTTCTCAAAGATGCCGGTCAGCACCGGGTTCGTGACGGCGAAGGTCTGGCCGATGAAGTGGCGGCCCTGGTTGAACAGTACCGCCCAGTCGATCCCCATGCGGCGAAGCTGTGAGCGGTTGACTTCCGCGACACGAACGCGAATCGAGACCTGGAACTCGCCCGGAACCTGCAGTTCGTTGACGATGAGGGACGAGATGAAATCGTCGCCGTAGTAGTCATCGTCTCCACCGCCGCCCCGTCCGGCGGCAGCGAGGTAGATGTTGGAGTAGTCGTTGCCGCGATCGAAGTAGTCGCCCTCTTCCGTAATCACCTCGCCGCGGACAATCTGCATGATGCGTGCGGCTTCTTCGGCATCGCGGGCCTGGCCACGCACGATGATCTTGCGTGACATCGGAATGAGGTAGACCTTGCTGTTGGGATACAGCAGGGCGAGTTTGCGTTCGATGCGTCCGTAGTCGATGCGGCGTTGCTCTTCGAGCGCCGGGTCACGAATGACGGTCACCAGATAGATGAGTGGATCGTCACTCCCTTCGAACCAGATCGTCATGTCGGTCGTGCCGAGCCCCAGACCAAGAACGGAGATCTCGGTTGGAGTGTACTGGGCGACTTCGATCACGGAGGGATCGGAGATGGCGATGCGGCGGATGTTCTGACGGGCAATGATCAGCTGGCTGCGGTGGTGAATGACTTCGAGTTTTTCCTCGGACGTCGGCATGCTCATCAGTCGGCTGTCGAGCGGTCGTGTCGGCTCTTCGGAGCCGTAGCGCACCTGCCGGACGTGCGACGGTTGCGGACCGGGCCCGACGGCGTGGTAGACTCCGCCGCCGGTACGGGTGACCGGGATCCGGGATGCCTCGTAGCGGGACGATTGCTGGGCCTGGAGCGGCAGGCCGGTCGCAAGGATGAGCGCAGCAGCGATGCCGCAACTCGCGAATCGAATCCCCCGCAGCGTCATGTTCCAGAGGTCTCGTGGGTAACCGACATCGATCACCTGAGGACGTTCCTGGACGTCGCGTACGCCGGGGCGTGTTCGCTGTGACGTCGACATTGCTGGTCGCTCCTGTGCCCTCACTCAGTTGCCTTGGGGCCGCGCACCGGGGCCAGTGCCAATGCACTGTGAGCCCGCGGGGTCGCACAATCTCCCCAGTCGCATCTATCGACAGACATGGATCATCAGGTTAACGGGAATTCGCATCTTCCAACGGTTGTAACGGTTGGAGCGGTCGTAGCTGGTGTCTGGTGTGCGGCGAGATTGCGGCCGGCTGTGTCTGTGGCCGGCTGTGTCTGTGGCCGGCTGTGTCTGTGGCCGGATGGCCAGGGGAGCCGGGCAGACGTGACGGACCCTACCGTGAGCCCCGCCGGGCGGGGGCGAGGTTCCGGTCCCTCCGTTGCGCGGTCGGGCCAACAAAGAAACGGCAGCCATCCTTCACGAGGAGGGCTGCCGCTTCGATCTGACGGGCCAGTTCTGCCGATGCGAGATTGTCTGTTTGTTCGCGAGTCCCTACCAGGGAATCGTCACGTTGAGACTGGCCGGGCCACGGTAGTACCAGGGGCGTCGATAGCTGTAGTACGGGTATCTCGGATGCAGCCCCCCGTCCCAGCCGGTCGAAACCGGAGGCCACGTGGTCGGCGGCATGCCGTACGGCAGCTGCTGGGGAGGATACGTCGTGGTCGGGATCGGCATCGGGGGAGCCGGCTGTGAATCCGCCGCGGCCGACTTGTCGCGGCAGGGGCAGTCGTCGGTCAGTGCTGCTTCTGCCGGTGCTGCGTCGGTCGGTGCTGCCTGGTCCACCGCATGATCATGGTGAGGGATCGCCGGTGGGGAGCTCGGCTTCGGCTCGGCTCCGCCGGGCGCCTTGAGCGGTGCGCTGAGCGTATCGTCTGCGGCCGGGGTCGGCGGATCCTGCGCACTGACGATGGTTGCGGACATCAGAAGGAGGGTGGGCAGAGTGAGTACGGTACGTCGAACCATCGGGGGAATCCCTGTCGTCTTCCGATCGGGGCGGTTGCAGCTGGAGGCTTCCGTCCGGCAGGTGATACGCCGTGGGCCGGATCGGGCCGTCCAACTCTACCCGCCGGGGGCGAAAGGGATGGAACTGCTTCCCGCGGTGGGGGAAGAGGGGCCGGACTGGCAGGGCGGCTGTGTCTGATCTGTCGATTACTCGGGGCGGAATAGCCTTGAGGATCACGGCGGAATCGCCGATTCAGAAGGTAGACAGGGACTGCTGCGCGCCCCGGCGGCATCTGCCGGGCTGCCCGATGACGGATTGACCAGGAGCCGACGGATGCCCCGCGTGATTCTCACTCTCGTGTTGCTGACCATGGCGGGCAGCCGCGCCATGGCTCAGGAAGAGTTTGTCGGTCCGGCGTCGGTTGGCAGCAGCGAGCCACTGTTCTCGTACGACGACCTGGAGCGGTGGAAGCATGGGTACCTGCAGATCATGCCGTACTACGGCGGGTACCACTCCTTCCGGCCGTACAACTACAAGCAGGTGATCTCTCAGTCGCAGACCGCGGCCGGCTGGGGCCTGTCCCCGACGATGCCGTACTCCCAGCAGTTCTGGCATCACTACGAGCAGCAGGCCGACCTTGGAGCGCCCGTCCTCTCGGAGCACCCGGCTCCGGCTGTCGAGCCGGATTACGGCGTTGTTCTGCAACCGCGGGCCGGTCGGACCGTGGCGGCTCCTCCGACGTTCGATGCACCGCAGTTCGTCGCGCCCCAGGTCTCCGGGCCCCAGTTCCAGACCCCCAGCGCCACGCCGCCTGCCGGGGTAAGTCCGGCGACGTTTCAGCAGCCGCAGTTCTCGGCACCGCAGTTTCGGGCCCCGGCCCCGGCGAAATCACGTCCGTCGCAGTTGCAGCAGTACCTGCAGCAACGCTGATTCGTCGGTTGCGGCATGTGTCGAAACATCGCGGCCAGTTCACTCAGACGTACGGTCGGTCTCGTCTCGTGGTGGATGCGTGAGCAGGATCAGCACCTGCGTGGCGAGGAACGCGAACAGAGGCAGGAACAGGATGACCCACGCAACGGTCATTACTGACTGAAACAGGCCTCCGTTCAGTTTGCGGACGATGACCCGTTCGTCGGCCTGTTCCAGGCCGGCCTCGGCCAGTTCTGCTCGGACCCGCTCGGCCCGTTGCTCGGAAAGGTCGGCGTCGGGGGCATCCGGTGCGCGTTCGACAATGATCGCCGCTGACGACTGCCCGGTTTCCTCGAGGATCTGGCGGACGTGCTCCTCGCCCCGTGGGCTGAATTCGGCCGACCCGGTTTCGAAGTCGTCCAGGTGGAGAATGAACCCGGCGCTCTCGGCCCGTTGCTGCTCGACGTCGCGAGGGTCGAAAATCGCGCCGACAAGCAATAGCAGCACCATGCCGACGGTCGTCAGCGAAAGCACGCCGCAGCCAAGTGCCGTCATCTGGGTCTTGAACTGACTTCGCTCTGACATCGACTCGAAGTGCAGGTCGATCGTTCTTCGTCGACGGATGGAGCGCTGCACCGCGTCGACGAGGTCGAAGGTCCGGACGGCGTCGGTCCAGGTCGGGAGCGAGTCGTCGGGACCGGCCAGTGCATGAGTGATGAGTGCCAGCTGAATCTCGCCGGGGGACTCAGGCGGTTGCTGGACGGATTCAACGGCCAGCCCGCCGTCGGAGTCGAGCGCGTACGGTTCGGTCGACTCCTTTCGCAACCGGACCGTTCCCTCGGTCATCGCGGCCTCGAGAGCGAAGTCGTCGCGGTCGTCGTCGCCCCGTATGGTCCAGGTCGCCTCGGGAACGTCGTCCCCTGCAAGTGTGATCGTGGCGGAGAGCAGTCCTGCTTCTGTCTCGCCACCGAAGATCGCCGTCAGTCGCGTGTATTCACCAAACAGCCAGCGCAGCAGCGCGATGTCGTGGAAGAGCTGTGCTTCGACGGCGTTGCGGGAGAGGCGGCGGCCCGTCTCATCTGCGGGGAGAGTTCGCTCAATCCGGACCAGTTCCGTATCGCCCCCCAGACCTGCGTCGACGATGGCCTTGAACGCCTGGATTGCAGGGACGTTCAGGTGGCGGAACAGCGGCAGGATCGTGACGGGGCGCTCGTCCTGGACAAGAGCGAGTTCGTAAGCGAACGCCGTGTCCTGCCGCCGACAGGGGACGATTGCCAATGACGTCCCCTGCGAGGCAAGCTGTCGGGCTCCTGCCAGGAGATCCGGATCGCTGGTCGCCACCAGGGCGGCGTCGATGTCCGCGACCGTGAGCACGCGACGCCAGTCTTCGAGTCGTTCGACATCCGGGGAGAGTCGCGAGAGGACTTCGGGGTTGCTGACGCCGACTGCCGCTGCGATGACATGTTCCGGTGACTGGTTCACCGCCTGCAGCAGCGCGATTCCATCCGGATCATCCCCCAGCAGCACGAATCGCATTGGCCTGCGCTACTCCCGTGTTCCCGATGCGGTGTCCACAGTTCCGGGCGGAGCGTGCCCGGGTAATCTGCAGGAATCATAGTCGGGGCAGTGGGAGTCCGGCTACGTCCGCAGCGAGGTGGGACGCAGCCGACGGCCACGGATGCGTCAGCGGGTGAAGCCGACGTAGAAGCTGAAGACCCGTTCGTCGTCGAAGCGGCCCTTCTCGATCGGCCAGGCGAAGTCGAGGGCGATCGGAGCCGGTCCCATCGCGGGAATGATCAGGCGGAAACCGAAACCGGCCGTGACGCGAAAGTCGTTGATTTCGGCATCCGGTTCGACGGTACCGAAGTCGGAGAAGACGACCGCCCGGATCGAGTCGTCTGCGGTGATCGGCATCATGTACTCGGCCGTTCCGAGCAGCATGAAGTCGCCACCGACGCGAACACCGCCGTTGATGGGCGAGACGCCACGAAAGGCGAAGCCACGGAAGGACGAGTAACCACCCGCGTAGAAGCGCTCGAAGATCGGCGTGTCGCTTCCGGTCCAGCCGGCCTGACCACGGAACTGGAGGATGTGCTTGCCGAAGCCGTCCGGCCGCTCATACAGCGTGAAGAACTGGCTGCCGCTCACTTCAAACCGGGGGTAGCTGAACTCGCCGAAACCCTGCTCGTAACTGAATTCCAGGAAGTGTCCTTCGGAAGGAATGAAAGCCGAGTCGCGGCGATCGTAAGTGAGCGTGACCGAACCGGTGGAGAGGAAGTTGTCGCCAGCGACCGATTCAAGGTCCTGGGGGGCGGGCCGGCGGAAGTCGCGGATGGCGACGTTCTC